>Ga0207847_100164_pt1 | contig 33306 bp, 34 predicted proteins | sample TtaePargueraPR_8_FD_187736 | JGI IMG/M metagenome (GOLD analysis project Ga0207847, IMG submission 187736) | Aerobic enrichment media microbial communities from Bioluminiscent Bay, La Parguera, Puerto Rico - Tt and E1 (SPAdes) | ecosystem: Environmental > Aquatic > Marine > Unclassified ...
CGTAGCAAGGCAACCCCGCCGGGCCAGAGCCGCGGGCTGGCCCGTTGCCACGCGGTCGCCCGGCCCGCCGCCACGAAGGGCAGCAGAATCTGGCAGCGTTCCGTCAGGGGCAGCGCCGCCGCCCGCTCCAGCAGGCCGCCGCCCCAATCCGCGTCCGGCGCACCCGCCGCCGCGAAGGGATCGCTGTCACCGCAGGACCAGAGCAGGCGCGCGGTGTCCTCGAGCGAGGCATGTTCTGCCCATTTCCGTGCATCGTGGCCACGAAAGTAGAGGCACCCGCGATCGATCAGCGAAATCCCCGAAGACAGCACTGGAAAACCCCAGTCGAGCGTCGTCGCCGCCACCTCTCGCGGGCGCCGCCCGACGCTTTTGCGCCGCCGCATCTGTTCGATGTCATGCGGGTCGTAAAGACGCCGGCGCGGATCGCCGGCCACGTTCACCGCCCGGATCAGGCCCCGACTGACATAGGAATAGAGCGTCGCCCGGCCGATGCCGAGCGTTTCGGCCGCCTGTTCGGCGCTGAGGTAGGCTTCCGTATCGGCCATCTTCTCACATTGATTCACTTAATCAAGATTGATCGATATATGTTGAACCGTCATTTTTCCTCCTGTCAATCAGGAGGACCAAGATGACCAATCATGCGAAGTCCATCTCGCCCGCCAAGGCCGTCACCGAGACCGCCCCCGGGCTTGAGGATGTCGTTGCCGCCGAAACCGGCCTCGGCCTTGTCGACGGTGCAGCCGGTCGGCTCGTTCTGCGCGGCTACGATCTGGACGATCTTGCGGACTGGAGCTTCGAGGCCGTTCTCGCCCTGCTCTGGACGGGCCTCACCCCGACGGCAATGACCGAGGCCGACATTCGCCGCGAGCTCGGCGCGGCGCGCGGTCATGTCTTTCTCCGGGCCGAACGCCTCCTGCCCGTAACCGATGGCCTTGCGCCGGTCGAGGCGATGCGGTTTCTGCTGTCGTCCCTGACGGATGCCGAGCGTATCCCTCATCATATCCTCGCCGTGGCGGCCGCGCCGGTTTTCGCCGCGGCTATCGCCCGGCGCGCTGCCGGCCAGTCCCCGGTCGCACCGAATGCCGCGCTCGGCCATTCCGCCGATTTTCTGCACATGCTGCACGGGGATCTGCCCGGCGAGGACCGCGCGCGGGCGCTCGACAGCTATCTGGTGACCGTTGCCGATCACGGGCTGAACGCCTCGACCTTCGCCGCGCGGGTGATCGCCTCGACACGGGCGGGGCTGTTCTCATCGGTTGTCGGCGGGCTCTGCGCTCTGAAGGGACCGCTGCATGGCGGCGCCCCGGGGCCGGTTCTGGACATGCTGGACGCGATCGGCACGGAGGCCAATATCCGCCCCTGGATCGCCGCGACGCTGGCGCGGGGCGAGCGGCTGATGGGGTTCGGCCACCGCATCTACCGCGTCCGCGATCCGCGCGCCGATGTCCTGAAAGGCGTCGTCGGCGCCTTGCGCGACAGCGCCGCCCGCATCGCTTTTGCCGAGGCGGTCGAGACGGAAGCGCTGGCGCAGCTTGCCGAGAAGAAGCCGCTGCGCCCGCTGGAGACGAATGTCGAGTTCTATACCGCGCTGGTCCTCGAGGCTCTGGGCTTTCCGCGCGACAGCTTCACCAATGTCTTCGCTGTCGGCCGCATGGCCGGTTGGACCGCCCATGTTCTGGAGCAGGAGGCCCAAGGCCGCTTGATCCGGCCGCAATCGCGCTATGTCGGCCCGATGCCGGAGCGCGCAACGGCGGCCGGATAGGACCCGGTACCGGACGGAGCGGGGCTAGCCCCCGCTCCGCCGGCGCAAGGGTCACTGCGCGGCAATGCGCGCTTGCACAAGGAACGCGATCAGCAGATCGGCGACCTCGCCGGGCCGGTCCTCCGGTACGAAATGCCCGGCCTCTTCGACCACGCTCAGCTCCGCCCCGGGGATCGCGCCTCGCAGCCGTTCCGCCCAATCGAGCGATTGCCAGGCGTCGTTGGCGCCCCAGATGATCTTGACGGGCAGCGCCCCCAGCTCATGCAGCCGATCGGCGATCTCCATCGTGTGTCTTGCCTCGTAGGTACGCGCCTGGTGCTGGAAATAGCTGCCCTGCCCCACCGGGCCCGAAATCATCTCCACATAGGTCTCGAGCGGACCGTCGGCCAGCGCCTGCTTGTCGCAGACCGCCGACAACAGCCAGTCGCGGAAGTGGGCGCGGTGTGCCTCGTCCGGCGTCCTGATCAACGCCTCCAGCCCGGCCGCCAGCTGCTCGCGCGTGCGCTTGGAGGGGGAGCTGTCGAAACAGACCGAATCCATGAGCGTGAGGGAGCGGAGCCGACCGGGATTGAACACGCCGAACCGCTGCGCGATGCCGCCGCCGAAGTCATGGCCGACGAGATGCAGGGTCTCCAGCCCCCAATGGGCGACCAGCCGTTCAAGGATCGGGACCTGGGCGCTGATCGAGGTGTCGATGGAAGGATCGGCCGGGCGCTCGGACGCGCCGTAGCCCAGCAGATCGTAGACATGCACCTTGTAGCCGGCCGCCACCAGGGGCGGCAGCACATTGCGCCAGATCAGCGAGGAGGACGGCGTCCCGTGCACCAGCACGACCGGCTCGCCCTGCCCGTATACCCCGTAGGCCAGCCGGTTTCCGTCTATCACGACGTGGTGTTCAAGGATGCTGTCCATCTCGATCTCCGTTCTTGGGTGTCCGGCGCACCCTAGGCTCCGCCCAATCATGACGAAAATGAAATCATTTGATTGAATCAGTGATATTAGTCATGTTTACGCCATGACATCGAAACTGGATATCGGCGCTCTTCAGGCGCTGTGTGCGATCAGGGATCATGGCGGGGTGACGCGGGCGGCGCATCGCCTGGCGCTGTCGCAATCGGCGGTGTCCCACAAGATCAGGCGCCTGGAAGAGGCGCTCGGCTGCGCGCTTCTCGACCGGCGGCCGGGACACCCGGCCTTCACGCAAGAGGGGGACCGCCTGCTTCACTACGCCCGCCGCATCCTGACGCTGCATGATGAGGCGGTCGCCAGCCTCAGCACAGACCCGCTGAACGGTCTGGTCCGCCTCGGCGTCACCGAGGAGAGGACCCATGGCGCCCTGGCCCGTGTGCTCGGCCGCTTTGCCCGGCTTCAGCCCGATGTCACGGTCGTTACCGAGGTGTCCCAGAGCCTGACGATCGCTGCGCAACTCGACCGGGGCGAGATCGATGCCGGGATCTTCCAGCTGTTCCTTAACCAGCGGCGACAGGACGACATTCTGCTGTCCGAGGATGATCTGGCCTGGGTGAAGTCCCGCGATCTGGAGCTGGACCCGGGTCACCCGATCCCGTTCCTCGCCTTCGGTGAGAGCTGTTTCTATCGCCGCTGGGCGATGGAGGCCGCGCCCTTGCCGTCGCACGGCTTCTCCACCGTCATGCGATGCGCGAGTCTGTCGGGCATTCTGAGCGCCGTCAGGTCCGGTCTCGGCGTCACCCTCCTCAACACCCGCCATCTCGGCCCGGACATGGAGGCGCTGACGGAAGGGTTCGCGCCCCCGCCCCCCGTCGCCACCATCGTCCGCGTCGGAAAGAGCGCGCAATCGCGGGCGGTTCGGGCCCTGGTCCGGCAGATCGCCGAAGAGGACGGCTATCGCCAGCCTGTTCCCTCCTGACTTGCACGGGCAAGGCGACCGGACGCTGTTAGCGCACCGTCACGCCCATGGGCGCATGGGTAAGGACCTCCGGACCCGTTCCGCCCACGAGCACGGTGTTGGAGAGGAAATAGTCGCCGCCCCCCGTACCCATGAGCCAGGAGAGGATGTGGAAGGTCATGCCCTCCAGGATCTCAAGCTCGCTGTCATGGCGAAGCCCCGTGACCGTGTTGCCGCCGGTCCAGCTCGGCGGAAAGCCGATGCCGACGGCGTAGCCGCAATGATGGCGCCGGTAGTGGGACAGCCCGGCCCCGTCCACCACGCCCTGCCAGGCGGCATAGACCTCGCGGGCACGCGCGCCCGGCCTGAGCGCACCGAGCACCGCATCGAAGGCGCGCCGGCAGACCTCCGCCATCCGACAGGCCTCGTCGGGCGCATGGCCGATATGGACGAGCCGGCCAAGCGGCGCATGATAGCGGTTCACGCAACCGGCCAGTTCGAGGAACACCGCGTCGCCATCCGCGATCCGGGCATCGGTCCAGCTCGTATGTTCCTCGCCGAGCCGCGCCGTGGAACGGATGAAGGGGCCGAACCCCGGAAAGGTGCCGCCGGCGGCGATCATGGCGCGATGGCATTCGGCGGCGACCTCGCGCTCGCTCGCGCCGGCGCGGATCGTCTCCACGGCGGCGGCGCAGGCGGCATCCGACACCCGCGCGGCCATGCGCATGAAGTCGCGCTCTGCCGGGCTTTTCACCAGCCGCAGCCGGTCGACCATTCCGGTCACGTCGCACCAGGCGACATGGGGCAAGGCGTCCTTCAGCGCCAGCGCAAGCCCATGCGGCAGCCCCGCCGACCAGCTCTCGATCCCCATGGCGAGAGTGCGCGGCTCCTCGCCCGGAACGGCGTCCGCCACCATCTCCACAGCGCCGGCCCCGAGCGCCGTCTTCGTGGAGCGGTCGCGCAGGAGCCGCACGGCCATGTCGGCCGCCGTCTCGCTGTCGTCATGGCCCTCGAAGCGCGCATTCCTCACCTGATTGGCGATGGTCACCCGCTCCATGGCGCGGGTGATCAGCACCATCTCCCCATCCGCCGGCACGATCAGCAGATGCGGGGCGAAATAGCCCCAATGGTCGAGGCCGGTGAGGTAGTAGATGTTCTCCGGCGTGGAGAGGAGCGCGATATCGATGTCGCGTGCCGCCATCTCCGCGCGCACGGCCTGGAGCCGAGCCCGGAACTCCTCGGCGGCAAAGACAGTATCCGCCTGCATTGTCGAAATCTCCCTCGCCGATATCCCGCACGGATAGCCGCCCCCGTCGTTGTGCACATCTAAACCGGAACATCTTCGAATTCTACGATCATTCATGTCAACAGGCGCGATGAAGGATTATGTTGTATACATATATTGCGCAGCCCCTGAATGCGTGGCACACTGCCTTTTTCGTGATCGGACCATGCGGAGGCGATCGCGGGGGACCCTTGTCGACGCGACCTTCTGCTTCCGGACCGCGGCAGTTCAAGGGAGGGCAGTCATGAACCACACGATCCGTTTCACCCGGCGCCTCGTCATCGCGGCCATTGCCGGCGCGGCCGCCATCGCCGCGACGGGCGCCGCCCATGCGCAATCGACATTGGAGAAGGCGAAGGAGAACGGCTATATCCGGGTCGGCTTCGCCAACGAGGCGCCCTATGGCTACGCCACGCCGTCCGGCGAGTTGACCGGCGAGGCGCCGGAGGTGGCCAAGGCCATTCTCGCCAAGATGGGTATTCCGGAAGTCGACGGCGTGCTGACCGAATTCGGCTCGCTCATCCCCGGGCTCCAGGCCGGCCGCTTCGACATCATCGCCGCGGGCATGTTCATCACGCCGAAGCGCTGCGAGCAGGTGCAGTTCTCCGAACCGTCCTACGGCATCGGCCAGGCCTTCCTGGTCAAGCAGGGCAATCCGGAGGGCATCAAGGACTATTCGTCCATCGCGGACAATGGCGACCTGAAGCTCGCCGTCATGGCCGGCGCGGTTGAGGCCGGCTATGCCAAGGATGCCGGGATCGACCAGTCCCAGCTCGTCATCCTGCCCGACCAGGCGAGCCTCGTTAAGGCGGTGCAGGCGGGTCGCGCCAACGCCGCCGCGCTGACAGCGAACTCGATCGCCAACATGGCGGAGAAGAACGACGGCGTGGAATCCACCGAGCCGTTCGGCGAGGTCGCCGGCAAGTCGGTGAAGGGCCATGGCGGCTTCGCCTTCCGCAAGGAGGACAAGGCGCTCTACGAGGCCTTCAACGCAGAGCTGAAGACGTTCGTCGGTTCTGAGGAGCACATCGCGCTCGTCACGCCGTTCGGCTTCGGCAAGGGCTATCTGCCGAACAAGACGACGGAAGAGCTCTGCGCGGGCGAGTGATCCCGATCCGCAAAGGCTTCACACCTCCCCCTCGATGGCAGGGCGATCGGATGTGGGGCACTCACCCCATCGCGCAAGCGATCGGAGGGTGAGAGGCGCGCGCCGCTACCAGAGCGCATTTCGTGAACTCATGTTCGCTCAATGCCTTCCAGGTCCCTGTATCGCCGCGCTTTCGAACCGGAAAGGTGGTCTCCACTTTTCCTGAAAGCGCTCTAGGAGAGCACCACGGCCATGCTGCAGAGGTCCCTGGTCGTCTGCGCCATCCTCGCCTTCACGGCGGGGATCGCGGTCGCCACCTTCGCCGACTTCCGGGTCTTCCTGCCCGGGCTGCTCGACGGGGCGCTGATCACCATCGAGATCACGCTGGGCGGCTGCCTGCTCGCGGTGGCGATGGCGCTGATCGCGGCGGCGGCGAGGATGTACGGGCCGGCGCCGGTGCGCTGGCTGGCGGTCGGTTACATCGAGGTGTTTCGCGGCACATCCGCCCTCGTCCAGCTCTTCTGGCTGTTCTTCGTGCTACCCCATTTCGGAATCCTGCTGGAGCCGATCACGGTCGCCATCGTCGCGCTCGGCCTCAATGTCGGGGCCTATGGGGCGGAGGTCGTGCGCGGCGCGATCAACGCCGTGCCCCGGGGCCAGTGGGAGGCGACCGTCGCGCTCAACATGACACGCATGGAGGCGCTCAGGCGGGTCATCCTGCCCCAGGCCTTCGTCGCCATGATCCCGCCCTGGGGCAATCTCTTCATCGAGCTCCTGAAGGCGACGGCGCTGGTCTCGCTGATCACCATCTCCGACCTGGCCTTCAAGGCCCAGCAGATGAACCAGACGACCTATCGCACGGTGGAGATCTTCACCATCGTGCTCGTCATCTACCTCGCCATCGCCACCCTCATCACCATCGGCATGCGCACGCTGGAGCATTACGCCTCGCGCGGGCTGTCGCGCGGGAGGGCGTGAGGCCATGTTCTGGGACTGGAGCTATAGCTGGGAGATCCTCCCCATACTGGCGAGAGCCTCGATCATCACCATCGAGGCGACCGTGCTCGGCTTCGCGCTGGCGGCGACCTTCGGGCTCCTGCTCGCCGTCATGCGCATGTCGCAGGCCCCCTGGATCTCCGTGCCGACGGCGGGATTCGTGGAGTTCGTGCGCTCCACGCCGCTGCTCATCCAGATCTTCTTCATCTATTTCGTGCTGCCGGAATTCGGCGTGACGCTCGGCGCCATGACCGCCGGCATCCTCGCGCTCGGCATGCATTACGGCAGTTACTGCTCGGAGGTGTACCGCGCCGGGCTGGAGAATATTCCGCGCGGGCAGTGGGAAGCCTCGACGGCGCTGAACCTGAGCCCCTATCACACCTTCCGCGACATCATCATCCCGCAGGCCATTCCGCCGGTCGTGCCGGCGCTCGGCAACTACTTCGTGGCGCTGTTCAAGGAGACGCCGCTCCTGTCGGCCATCGCCGTTCTGGAGCTCATGCAGACGGCAAAGATCCTCGGCTCGGAGAATTTCCGCTATACCGAGCCGATCACGCTGGTCGGCGTGTTCTTTCTGGTGTTCAGCCTGATCGCGGCCGCCGGCGTGCGCCGGGTCGAATACTGGCTAAAATATCGCAGAGGAGGCTGACGCAATGGCGGAGCCCATGGTCCGCTTCGAGAAGGTCACCAAGGCGTACGGGCCGCTGGTCGTGCTCGACAGCCTCGATCTCGACATCGCGCCCGACGAGAAGGTCGCCATCATCGGGCCCTCCGGCTCGGGCAAGACCACCGTGCTGCGCATGCTGATGACGCTGGAGCGCATCAATGACGGCGTCATCCATGTGGATGGCGAGCCCTTGACCCATATGCACAAGAACGGCCAGCTCGTGCCCGCCGACCAGCGCCATCTGCGGCGCATGCGCGGCAAGATCGGCATGGTGTTCCAGCACTTCAACCTGTTCCCGCACATGACCGCGATCAAGAACTGCATGGAGGCGCCGGTTACCGTTTCGGGACTCTCCAAGGCGGAGGCGCGCGAGCGCGCCGCGGAGCTTCTGGAGATGGTGGGGCTGGGCGACAAGCTCGACCACTATCCCTCCCAGCTCTCCGGCGGCCAGCAACAGCGCGTCGCCATTGCCCGCGCGCTCGCCATGCGCCCAAAGATCATGCTGTTCGACGAGGTGACCTCCGCGCTCGACCCCGAGCTCGTGGGCGAGGTGCTCAACGTCATCCGCAAACTCGGCACCGAGCACAATCTCACCATGCTGATGGTCACCCACCAGATGGGCTTCGCCAAGGAGTTCGCCGACCGGGTCTGCTTCTTCTACGGCGGCCGGATCGTGGAGGAGGGCAAGCCGGACGAGCTGTTCGCCGCGCCGGAGAACGAACGCACGCGCCAGTTCCTGAGCGCGGTTCTGGAAGCCACATGAATTTCGCCGACATTGCGCCGCTGTTCCATCCGGGCGATCCGGGCGCCAGGCCCGCCACCTCCGATGCCCGCAAGCGGTTCGAACGCATCTATCACGGGCTGCGCGACCGGATCTGCCTGCTGGAATACCCGCCGGGCGCGCGGCTGTCGGAGGAGGAGCTGGCGGAGGAGTTCAATGTCAGCCGGACCCCGCTGCGCCGCGTGCTGACCAGGCTCGAGGCGGAGGGCCTGGTGCAATCGCGCCACGGCGTGGGCACCATCGTCACCGATGTGGGCCTCGACGAGCTGGAACAGGTCTTCCAGCTCCGAATGGAGCTCGCCGTGCTCATCGGGCGGTTGTCGCCGCTTGAGCGCGGGAAGGAGGATTTCGCCCGCATCCGCGCCCTGCTTGAGCATTGCGACGCGCTGTCTGAGGAACAGGTGCCGGATATCAAGGCCTTCGCACGGCTCAACATGGCGTTCTTCCACGAGATCTCCGCCATGATCGGCAATCTGCCGCTGCGCGAAATCACCGAGCGCCTCTATTTCCAGACCTTCCGGATCTGGCTCCAGTCCGTACCGCGCCTGAACCTCGCCGACGAAGCCTCGATCTTCCGCCGCGAAATGGCGGATATCCTCGCCGCCATGGAAATCGGCGACCTCGCGGCCGTCGGCCATATCCGGCGCAGCCACATCTCCATGAGCTTCATGCGCATCGCACGCTATTCGAGGGCTGGCGACTGAGGGACGGGAGCGTACGCCCCCATTTCGTCATGGCGGTCAGACCCAGCCGGTCGTATAGGGGATGACCTGGATGTTGTCGGTCACCGACTTCACGCCGGGCGCGTTCTCCGCCATCACGCGGACGGCCTCGCGCACGCGCTCGTCCATCACGGTGCCGCGCAGCTCCACCGCGCCGTCATGGACCACGATGTCGAGCGTGGTCGCCGGTGCCCAGTCCTGCTTCTTCAACTCGTCGAGAATGCCCTTGCGGATCGCCAGGTCGTCGACCGCAACGCCGGAAAGGTCGGGAACGCGCCGCGACAGGGCAAGCAGCAGGTTGGCGCGGCTCACAATGCCGACCACCTTGCCGTCGCGCACGACCGGCAGGCGCTTGAAATCGTGGCGCTCCATCAGCTCTACCGCCTCGCTGAGCGGCGTATCCGGCTTCACGGTCACGACGTCGTGGGTCATCACGTCCTCGACCTTGCGGGCATGGGCGTGCACATATTCCTGCGCCAGCTCGCCCGCGCTCAGCCACAGCTCCAGCCAGCGCGGACGCTCCTGCTCGGTGCCGATCTCGGCGCGGCGCAGGAAATCGCCTTCCGTGACCATGCCGAGAAGCTTGCCCTCCTTGTCCACGACCGGCAGCCCGCTGATCCGGTGCTGAAGCATGATGCGCGCTGCCTCCGCCACGCTGGTGTCGGGATGGACACTGGCCGCTCCGACCGTCATGACATCACTGGCTTTCATCGTCTCTCGTCTCCCAGGAGCTGAATGGGTTCTGCCGACCGTGAATCGCCCGGGCCGGATCCGGGTGGGTGGGACAAACCTATGCGCCCGGCGGGCCGCCGGTCGTTGATATCGATCAACGCCCTTCGGCACACCGCCGGACCGGCCGCGCCCCGCGCCGAGGATAAGGCCCGTCACCGTGAGTCGCCAAGCTGGGCATCCGCGCCGGTTACCAGATCGAGCAGTTCCGTGGTGATCTCGGACTGACGCGCCTGGCGAGCCTCCTGGCGTAGCTCGTCCACCTTGTCGGAGACATTCTCGTGGGCGGCGCTCATGGTGGCGAACCGGGCGGCATTCTCGCTGGCAATGGACTCGATCGCCGCCTCGGTCATGAGCGCGAAGAGATATTCGCCGATCAGCCGTTCGTGAAGGTCGAGCGGGTCGAGGTCGACGAGCGGGCTCTGGCGCGGCTGGCGCGGCTCCAGCGCCTCGGTGTCGAGCGGCAGGAGCAGGCGGCGCTCGACGGTCGACGCCCCGCCCTGCCGGTAGCAGGCGAAGATCGCCTCCACACGCCCGATTTCGCCCGCGGCGATGCGCCCATAGAGATTGGCGAGCAGCGCGCCGACGGTTTGCGGCACGGCGGCGCAGCGCGTCGACATCGGATGCGACCAGCCGGGCGCGATGCCCCTTTCCGTGGCAAGTACCGCGCCGCGGGTCCCCAGCATGAAGAGCGTGTCTCCGGCCTCGAGCACCGCCTCGGCCGCCTCCACGAGACGATTGTTGAAACCGCCCACGAAGCCGTGCTCGGCGGTGCATACGATCACCGCGCGCCCCGCCCCCCCGGCGGACAGCGCCTCCTCCCTGTCGCCCATCAGGAGGAGCGTGTCGGAAATGGCCGACGCCACCATGTCGGCATAGCGCCGCGTTCCGGGCAGGATGCGTTGGGCCTCCTGCATGCGCATGCCGGCCAGCGAGCGCATGGCGCCGACAATGGCGAGGAGTTCGCTCATGCTCGCAATATGGGCCTCGGTCTCCGCAAGCCGGCTCATGGCGGGCCCTCCCCCGCATGCTCCTGCCCCCCTGCGCCCTCTCCCGAGATCTGGCGGCCGAGCGTGCGAAGCGCCTCGCGCAGACGGACCTTCATGTCGTCGGCCATCGGCGGTGCCACGTCGTCGAGCGCCAGCGCATCCGGGCAATGGGCGTCGAGCCAGCCGTGCAGCTCGGCGCGGAAGGCCTCGATCCGCTCCAGCGGTACCTCGTCGAGAATGCCCTCGTTCACCGCGAACAGCAGCGCGACCTCTTCGCCAAGGCTCAGCGGCGCATACTGGCGCTGGCCGAGGACGGAGCGGATGCGGCGGCCATGCTCGATGGTCCGGCGGGTGCGCTCGTCGACCATGGTGCCGAAACGGGTGAAGACCTCCAGCTCGAGAAACTGCGCGTATTCGAGCCGCAGGCTCTCCGACAGGGCCTTCAGGACCGGCGCCTGCGTCTTGCCGCCAACGCGCGACACGCTCTTGCCGACATTGACGGCGGGCTTGCGGTCCTCGTTGAAGAGGTGCGGGTCGAGATAGATCTGCCCATCGGTGATCGAGATGAGGTTGGTCGGGATATAGGCGGAGATGTTGCCGGCCAGCGTGTCGGCGATGGGCAGAACGGTGAGCGATCCGCCGCCGCGCTCCTGCGACAGCCGCGCCGCGCGCTCCAGAAGCCGGGAATGGATGTAGAAGATATCGCCGGGATAGGCCTCGCGGCCCGGCGGACGGCGCAGGAGCAGCGAGACCTGCCGGTAGACGGCGGCATGCTTGGTGAGATCGTCGATAACGAGCAGCACGTCGCGGCCCTGCGTCATGAAATATTCCGCCATGGTGCAGGCGGCGTAGGGGGTGAGCCACTGGAGACCCGGCGCCGCGTTCGCCTCGCCGACAACGAAGATGCAGCGCTCCGGCGCGCCGTACTGGCGGACCGCCTCGACGACGCGCGCGACGGAGGAGGCCTTCTCGCCGACGGCCGCATAGACGCAGATCACGTCGCTTGCGCGCTGGTTGATGATGGTGTCGACGGCGATGGCTGTCTTCCCCGTCCCGCGGTCGCCGATCAGGAGCTCGCGCTGGCCGCGCCCGAGCGGCAGCATGGCGTCGATCACGGTGAGCCCGGTCGCCAGCGGGCGGGTCACGAGATCCCGGTCCACAATGGCGGGTGCGGGCTGTTCGGTCCCCGCGAACTCCGTGGCCGCCGGCGGGTCCTTCCCGTCGAGCGGGTTGCCGAGCGCGTCGATCACCCGGCCGAGCAGCACCTCGCCCACGGGAACGCGGGCGACCTCGCCCGTGCCGTGCGCCGTGCTGCCGGCGACAATCCCGATATCGTCGCCGAGCAGCACGCAGCCGATCCGCTCCCGCCCGAGATCGACGGCGAGCCCCTGCACGCCGTTCTCGAAGACAAGCAACTCGTCGAGCCGCGTCTCGGGCAGGCCGCTTACCGTGGCGACGCCGTCGCCCACCCGCAGCACCTGGCCGACCTGCTCCAGCCGCGGCTCCACCTTGAGCGTTGCGAGCCGCTTGCGGCTTTGCCCGGCCCAGCGGCGCAGATCATTGGCGAGCGTCGTCATGGCCCCCGACCTCCGTGCGGATATCCTCCAGCGCATGCCGCCAGGACAGGCGCAGCACGACATTGGCGAAATGGAGTTCCACGCCCGCGATCAGCTTCGGATCGACCTCGAAGGCGGGCTCCAGCCCATGGCCGAGCGCCTTGCGAAGCCGCTCCGTCCAGTCCGCCTGCACGGCCTCGGGCAGCGCGGTCGCGGTGACGATCCTGACACGGGGGTTCCGGTCGAGGCTCGCCACGATCTCGCCGCGCCCGACCTGGTCGAGCCCGCCAATATGCTCCTCGATGCGGCCGAGCCAGGCCTCCGCCCGCAGGCCCGCCGGAATGTCGGACAAGAGCCGCCGGGCGATTTCGACGCCGAGATCGAGCGCCGCCTTGCGGGTTTCCGCGCGCGCCGCCTCGCGCTCGCCGGCGAGCGTCCTGCGCGCCTCCTCCAGCATGGCCGCGGCTTCCTCCTGCGCCTTCGCATGGCGCGCATCGGCAAGCTTGCCGGCTTCCGCCCTGGCGCTGTCGAGCAGCGCCTTGCGCTCCCCGGCCATGCCGGCGCGCTCCTGCGCGACCTCGGCAAGCGCGGCCTTGCGCGCCTCCTCCAGCTTGTCCGCCTCGTCATACTGCCTGCCAATCTCGGACCGGCGCTTGTCGATCATGCGCAGCACCGGCCTGTAAAGAAAGCGGTGCAGGAGCCAGACGAGGATCAGGAAGTTGACCGTCTGGAGCGCCAGTGTCCACCAGTCGAGGTGCATGGCTTACCCGGTATAGGGGTTGGCGAAGAGCAGAAGAAGCGCGATGACCAGACAGTAGATCGCCATGGTCTCGATCATGGCGAGGCCCACGAAGAGCGTGCGCGAGATCGTGCCCGCCGCCTCCGGCTGGCGCGCGATCGCTTCCATGGCGGCAGCCACCGAGCGGCCCTCCGCGAGCGCCGGGCCGATAGCCCCGAAGGAGACGGCAAGCGATGCGCCGATGATGCTGACGATTGTGGGATCCATGATACCTCCTCAAGCCTTTTCGCCATTGCCGGTGGCCGCCCCGATGAAGACCGCGGCAAGGACGGTGAAGATGTAGGCCTGGACGAGCCCGAGCAGGATCTCCAGGGCCATGAAGGGGACCGGCAGGAACAGCCCCGCGAGAGCGAGCACCAGCGCGATCACGAATTCCCCGCTCATGACGTTGCCGAACAGGCGCACCATCAGCGAGAAGGTGCGCGTGACCTCGGAGAGCACGTTGAGGGGCAGCATGATGAGCTTGGGCCGTGCGAAGCTCGCCAGATAGCCGAGCAGCCCGCGCGAGCGCACGCCGTAATAGTGGACGGAGAAGAACACGATCAGCGCCAGCGCGGCGGGCGTCTCCAGCCTGGCCGTCGGCGCCTGGACGCCCGGCAGGATCCCGCTGAGATTCGCCGCGACAAGGAAGACGAACAGCGTTCCGACCAGCGGCAGGAGGCTGCGCCCGCCCTTAAGGAGGATCGCCTCGATCTGGTCGGCAATGCCGGCAACCACCACCTCCACAGCCGCCTGCCGGCGGTCGGGGCGCAAGCGGAGACGGCGCGTGAGAAACCATGAGCCCAGGACCAGAACGGCCATGATCGCCCAGGTCGTGGCGACGGACCGCGCGATCGGAACCGGACCGATGGCGAACAGGACCGTGCTCTGAAGCGGCGAGCCGTCCATCACACAGCCCTCCGCGCCCGGCGCATCGTGACCGCGCGGGCGACGAGAAAACCGGCGAAGGCGGCGACGAGCGGGCCCGCGCCGAGCCATGCGGCAAGGGCGAACAGCATCGCGGCCCCGGCAAGCCGCCCGGCGACGAGGGCCACCGTACCGGCCGGGCCGGCGCCGGAGAGAATCCGGCCCGCCGTCAGCGCCACGGCCCGGAAATAGACGAGCCCGAAGGCGAGGCCGGCAATCGCCAGAGCCGCCATGGCCGCAATATCGGGAAAGGCTGGACCGGTCATTCGCTGTGTATCCTCCTCCAGGCCATGGCGCACCCGATGGCGAGACCGAGCACGAGGAGCGACAGCGTCCAGAAGATGCCGGTCCCGAAGGTGCTGTCGATCCACCGGCCGGCGAAGAGCCCGGCAAGCGTCGGGACAACGATGGTCCAGCCGAGCGCGCCGATCAAAGCGAGGTTCTGGCCGAGCGAGCGCTCGCCCTCGCGCTTCCATTTCTCGCGCCGCTCGCGTGTCGTGCGCACCGCCTTATCGAGGCGTTCGGGATGCTCCGGCTCTTCGCTCACGGCTCGCCTCCCCCGGTCCGGTCGGCGGAAAGGGTCCCGCTTCCCAGCGGCTGTCGTTCCGACCGCAGGAAACGGTAGATCTGGCGGATCGCGGCGAGATAGAGGCGCTGGGCATCGCTGCGCGCGGTCTGCTCCTCAGACAGTTCGGTGTGGAACCGCGACAGCACCTCCTCCTCCAACCTCTTCAGGTCGTCGCCCGGCACCGCCTCGCGCGTGGCAATCGAGACCGTGTCGCCGTCGCGCACCTCAAGGACCCCGCCGCGCACGGCGGCATGATGCTCCGCCCCCTGCCCGTCCGTCCAGCTGACCACCGAGATGGCCAGAACGGTCAGGAAATCGGCGTGGCCCGGCAGGATGCCGAAGGCGCCGGTGGCGTCCTCGCCCCTCAGATGCGCCACATCGCCGGTATCGACGACGATGGAGAACGGCGTGGTGACGGTGAGCCTCATGGCGCGCTCCCGGAGGCCTGCGCCTCCTTCTTCCGCGCCTCGTCGAGATCGCCGATCATGTAGAGCGAGCTCTCGTTCCAGCCGTCGGTCTCCCCGTCGAGGATCGCCCGGGCGCCGGCCAGCGTCGCCTCCAGCTCCACCGTGCGGCCCTCCTTGCCCGTGAAGGCGACGGTGACCATGAAGGGCTGGGTCAGGAACCGCATCAGGTGGCGCGCGCGCTTGACCACCGTGCGGTCGGCGGCGCTCAGCTCCTCCATGCCGAGCAGCGCGATCACCTCGCGCAGTTCGCGGTAATGGGCGATGGTCTTGCGCACATCCTGCGCGGTGCGGTAGTGCGCCTCGCCGACCAGCCGCGGATCGAGCAGGCTGGAGGTGGAGGCGAGCGGATCGACGGCGGGATACATCACCTCGCTCGCCATCTCGCGCGACAGCACGATGGAGGAATCGAGGTGGCTGAAGATCTCCGCCACCGCCGGGTCCGTGAAGTCGTCCGCCGGAACGTAGACCGCCTGAATGGAGGTGATGGCCGCGCCGGCGACGGAGGCGATGCGCTCCTCGAACTCCGCGATCTCGCTGGCAAGCGTCGGCTGGTAGCCGACGCGCGAGGGCAGCCGGCCAAGCAGCCCCGACACCTCGCCGCCCGCCTGGACAAGCCGGTAGACATTGTCGATCAGCAGCAGGACGTTGTCATGCGCCTCGTCGCGGAAGTGCTCCGCGATGGCCAGCGCCGTCAGCCCCGCGCGCCAGCGCGCCCCCGGCGGCTCGTTCATCTGGCCGAAGACGAGGGCCGTGCGCTCGATCACGTCGGACTTGCGCAGCTCCAGCAGCAATTCGTGCCCCTCGCGCGAGCGTTCCCCGATACCGGCGAAGACGGATAGCCCCGCATGACGCTCCACAGTCGTGCGGATCAGTTCCATGATGAGCACGGTCTTGCCCACGCCCGCCCCGCCGAACATGGCCGCCTTCCCGCCCTTCACGAGCGGCGCGAGCAGGTCGATGACCTTGATGCCGGTGTGAAAGACCTCCTGCGTTCCGCCCTGGCTCGCCAGGTCCGGCGCCGGTGCATGGATCGGCCGGCGTTCGATCCCCTCCGGCAGGGCCGGACCACGGTCGGCGAGCTCGCCCACCGCATTGAGGAGCCGGCCGAGTACGGGCTCGCCGACCGGCACGGTAATGGGATGGCCCGTGCCGCGCGCAACCGTCCCCCGCCTCAGCCCGGAGGTGTTGCCGAGCGCCACCGCACGGGCCGTGGCCGCGTCGAGATGCTGCTGCACCTCCGCAAGCAGCGGTGCGTCCCGGTCCCACTCGATGGCGACGGCATCGTCTATGGCCGGCAACGCGCCGTCGGGAAACGCGATATCGACCACGGAGCCGTGCACCGCGACAACCCGGCCCGTCTTCGCCGCATCCGTCCGATCCTCTGGAAGAGCCTCCGCCATGCCGCTACCCGTCCTCACGCCTCCACGCCGATCCTGTGGCGCGGACAGGTGTTGCACAGCTCCTCGTGGAGCCTCAGCACATCCGCGCGCCGGCAAAGCTCGGTGCCGGGGGTGAGAACCGCCGCGGCGCCCGCCGCCATGCCGAGGCAGAAGGCATCCTCCGGAGACCTGCCCTTCGCGAGCGCGAACACCATGGCGCCGACGAAGCTGTCGCCCGCCCCGACCGCGGAGCGCACCGGCACATGGAGCGCCGGCATACGCAGGACATGGCGGCCATCGGCCAGCAGCGCGCCCTCCGCGCCGAGGCTCACCGCGACGAACTCCGCCGCCCCGCGCCGCACGAGATCCGTGGCCGCCTCGCGGATGCCCCGCTCGTCGAGCCTGTGGCCCACGAGCGCCTCGAGCTCTCCGCGGCTCGGCTTCACGAGGAAGACCCGCGCATGTTCCAGCGTGGCGCGCAGGGCCTCGCCCGATGTGTCGAGCACGAACCGGCCGCCGCGCTCCGCCACGATACGCGCCATGCGGGCGAGCGTGTCGACAGGCGCGCCCCTCGGCATGGAGCCGCTCGCCGCGACATAGCCGTGCCGGCCGGCGCGCAGGACATCGAGACACGGCTCGATCTCCGCAGGCGTTACCGTGGGCCCTTCCGGAACGAAACGGTATTCGAGATCGGTGGCGCGTTCGTGAACGGTGAACGAGATCCGCGTCGAGCCCGCTATGGGGACCGGATGGCAGGCGATGCCGGCGCCGTCGAGCAGATCCTGCAGCAGCGCGCCCGTCGCCCCGCCCGCCAGGAAGAGAGTCTCTGGCGTACCGCCGAGCTCGGCGGCGACGCGCGCGACATTGATGCCGCCGCCACCGGGATCGTAGCGTTCGCCGGAGGTCCTGATCTTCCGGGTCGGGTGGACCGTCTCCGTCTCGCTCGACATGTCGATGGCCGGGTTGAGGGCGACGGCGAGAACCGTGCCGCTGTCGGACGCTGTCATGAGCGGCATTCTCCTCCTTGCCTTGTCCCTCGTCGGCCAGCCCGGGGCGGGCATGAGGCCATTGAAGACAGGTCGGGGTTGTCCCCTCATTGATGCAGGTCAAGCCGCACTGCGCCCGCGGGTCGGAACCACCTTCCCGCGCCGCGCCGTCACTCGTGGCGCAGCGCCTCGATGGGGTTGAGGTGCGCGGCGCGGCGTGCGGGGAAATAGCCGAAGACGATCCCCACCAGCGCGGAGAAGGCGAAGGCGGTCAGGACGATGCCCGGATCCACGATGAAGGGAACACCCATGGTCTGCGTGGCGAGCAGCGCCAGGCCGAGCCCCAGGAGGATGCCGGCCAGCCCACCGAACAGCGACAGCACGACCGCCTCGACGAGGAACTGGGACAGCACCTGCCATTCCAGCGCGCCGATCGCGAGCCGGATGCCGATCTCCCGCGTCCTCTCGGTGACGGAGACGAGCATGATGTTCATGATGCCGATCCCGCCGACGAGCAGGCTCACCGCCGCCACCGCGCCGAGCAGCCCGGTCAGCATGGCGGTCGTTCCGGCCGTCGTCTGCACGATCTGCTTCATGTCGAGCACGGTGAAGTCGTCGTCCTCGCCGCGCGTGATATGCCGGCGCTCGCGCAGCATCCGCTCGATATCGATCTGGACCTTCTCCGTATCCACGCCATCCATGGCGGAGACCATGATGCGGGGAATGTCCGTATTGCCCGCCAGTCGACGCTGATAGGTCCGCATCGGGATGACCACGACGTCGTCCTGATCGGTGCCGAAGCTCGACTGGCCCTTGGGTTCCAGAAGCCCGACCACCTCGCAGGACACGTTGCCGAGGCGAATATTGCGCCTGAGCGGATCCGTCTGGCCGAACAGCTCGTCGCGCACCGTCTCGCCGAGGATGCAGACCGCGCGGCCCGATCTGAGCTCGCTTTCGAAGAACTGGCGCCCCGCGACGAGCGACCAGTCCTGGGTGATGAAATAGTCGTTGTCCGTCCCCACCGCGACAGTCATGCGGCTCTCCGCGCCGTGAATCGCCGTCGCCGATTTCTGGGCCACGGGCGCGACGGCCTTCACGCCGAGGAGCTGTCTCCTCATCGCCTCGACGTCGCGGGCATCGAAGGCCGGGGCGTCGGCGCTAGCACGGCCTGGCCCGAACTGCCCCGGACGCACCGCCAGGAGGTTCGAGCCCAGCTTGGCGAGATCGGCGGTTACCTTGGCCGTGGTGCCATTGCCGATGGTCACCATGGCGATCACCGCGCCGACGCCGATGACGATGCCGAGAACCGTCAGGAAGGAGCGCAGCGCGTTGCGCCGGATCGCCTGCAGGGCCAGTCTGACCGCCTCCAGCAGCATCATGACGTCTCCCGGTTCGGCCGGTCGCACTCGATACGGCCGTCCACGAAGCCGACGACGCGCCGGGCATAATCGGCGATATCCGTCTCGTGGGTGACCATGACGACCGTCATGCGCTGATCGCGGTTGAGGCTGGTCACCAGATCCATGATCTCCCGGCTGGTCTTCGTGTCGAGATTGCCGGTCGGTTCGTCGGCAAGCAGGACGCGGGGCTCGGTGACGATGGCCCGCGCGATGGCCACGCGCTGCTGCTGGCCGCCGGAGAGTTCCGCCGAGCTATGGCGCTCGCGCCCCCCAAGCCCGACCCGGGCGAGCGCGCGGGTCGCGAGCCTGCGCCTCTCGGCGGCGGGCACGCCGCGATAGATCAGCGGCAGCTCCACATTCTCCAGCGCCGATGTACGGGCCAGAAGGTTGAACCCCTGGAACACGAAGCCGAGCAGGTGGCGGCGGATCAGGGCGCGCCGGTTGCGCCCGAGCCGGCCCACCTCGTAGCCCTTGAGGAGATAATCCCCCGCCGTCGGCGTATCGAGACAGCCGATGATGTTCATGGCCGTCGACTTGCCGGACCCCGACGGCCCCATGATGGCGACGAACTCCTCGTCCGCGATCCTGAGATCGACGCCGTCGAGGGCATGCACCGCCGCCGGCCCGCTGCCATAGATCTTGGTGACGCCGCGCAGCTCGATGAGCGGCGGCCCGGTGTCCGTCCCGTTCACCGCTTGCGCCTCCTACCGGTCCGCCGCCGTCTCGTCGACGATCGCCGGATCGCCCGGTTCCAGCGCGCCGCCCGTGACCTCGGTGAATTCGCCGTCGCTTGCGCCGGTGACGATCTCGACCTCCCGGGGCACGCCCTCCTTCAGCACCCAGACGCTCCGGTTCCGGCCCTCCTCCTGCGGCTTGCTCGCCGACCGGAAGCGCGGCCTCGGCAGGAGCCGGTCGACGAAGCTCCCGCTGTCTTCCTCCTCCTCCGTGACGGGCGCATATCGCAACGCCGCATTCGGGATCAGCAGGGCATCGTCGATCTCGTTCACGGTGATCTCCGCCGTCGCGGTCATGCCGGGGCGAAGCAGGAGCTCCGAATTGTCGATGTCGAGCACGGCCTTGTAGGTCACGACGCCCTGGATGGTTTCCGACGCATAGCGGATATAGCGAATGGATGCCGGGAAACGCCGCCCGGAAAAGGCGTCGACCGTGAAGCTCGCCGTCTGGCCCGCCGTCACCTGCCCGACATCGGCCTCGTCGACATCGACGCGCAGCTCCATCTGCTTCAGGTCCTCGGCGATGGAGAACAGGACCGGCGCCTGCAGCGAGGAGGCGACGGTCTGGCCCGGATCGACATCGCGCGTCAGCACCACACCGTCGATGGGCGAGCAGATGCAGGCCTTCTGAAGGTCGGTTTCGGCGAGCTCCAGCTCCGCCTGCGCCACGCCGACATCGGCACGCGCACTGTCGAGCGAGGCGACCGCGCGGTCGTATTCGGCCTGCGCGAGGTCGAGATCCTCCACGGAGGCGAATTGCTGGCCGGCGAGCGATTTCTTGCGCTCCAGGACGCGCTGCTTCTCCGTCACCGTCGCCTGGGCGAGCCCGACTGCCGCCTTGGCCGCGGCGAGCCGCGCGCGGGAGCTGTCGACGGTCGCCTCGAGCTTGTCGGTATCGAGCTCGGCGAGTTCCTGGCCGGCCGTCACGGTCGAATTGTAGTCGACGAAGACCTTTCGGACGATGCCGGAAAGCTCGCTGGAGACATCAACCTTCTCGGTCGGCTGGATCGCGCCCGTCGCCGTGACGATCACCGTCAAGTCGCCGCGCGTCACGGGTTCGGTGACATAGCGCACCGTGCCCGACCCGTTGCCGAATACCCACCACGCGCCGGCGAGCGCCAGCGCCGCAAGGCCGATGGCGACCCATCGCACAGGCCCGCGCCGCGTCCAGCCGGAGGCAGCGGCGTCCTCGCCTCCGAGGAGAGCCTCGATATCCTCATCCCGCTGTCCATCGGACGACTCGTTCACGAACCCAACATCCCTGACCTGCCAGCAATGCCGTCGATAGCCGACGACGGCAGCATGGCACGTTGACCCACGTCAATTCGCAGGCGTCCCGCCAGTCTTGCAGGTCCCGCTCCCCCTGTCCCCGCCCTTGTTGTCGCAAGTCCTCCGGGCCGGCACACGCCATATCGTCAATGTTGCGCAAAAAGAACACGGTTTGTGACTTTACGGCTTGCCTCTAGACTGGGTTGTGGCTCGCACAGGCCCGCACCCTTTCCACGGGTGTGCCGCAAAATCCTTTGGGGGCATTGTCACCCCGTCAGCAATGGAGGATCGGGATGGAGGGGATTTCCGAACAGCTGGGCGCCTATGGCCCGCTCGTCGTCAGCGCCATCAAGGCGCTTCTGTTTCTGGTCGTCGGCTGGATCGTCGCCGGCGCGCTGAGCGCCTTCGTGCGGCGCAGCGTGACGCGCAGCGCCCGTATCGACGACACATTGGGCGTGTTCTTCGCCTCAATCGTGAAATGGCTGGTGCTGATCGCGGTCGTGATCGCCGTGCTCCAGCTCTTCGGGTTCGAGGCGACGAGCCTCGTGGCGGTTCTCGGCGCCGCCACGCTGGCGGTCGGCTTCGCGCTGCAGGGCACGCTCGCCGACCTCGCCGCGGGCGTCATGCTGGTGATCTTCCGGCCCTACCGGCTCAATCAATATGTGGATATCGGGGGAACCGCCGGCACGGTGAAGGACGTCAATCTCTTCACCACCGAGCTCGTGACGCCGGACAACGTCCAGATCGTCATGCCGAACGGCAAGGCCTGGGGGTCGATCATCACCAACTACTCCGCCCATCCCATCCGGCGGCTCGATCTCGGCTTCGGGATCGACTATGGCGACGATGCCGACAAGGCGATGTCCGTCATCACCGACCTCGCCGCGGGCGACAAGCGGGTGCACAAGGACCCTGCCCCCTGGGTGCGGGTGGTCAATCTGGGCGAGTCCTCCGTCGATCTCGGGGTCCGGCTCTGGTGCGACGCCGGCGATTACTGGGACCTCAAATTCGACATGACCAAGCAGGTCAAGGAAGCCTTCGACAAGAACGGGATCTCCATCCCCTACCCGCATTCCGTCGAGATCCAGAAGACCACCTGACGACGCGCCCCGCTCGGCGAGGACGACTTCGTCCTATAGGAAGCCCTCCCCGGGGCTGGACGCACAGGGCACGGGAGACAAGACGGCGCGATCCGCAAAGACCGGGTCGCACCGTTGTCTATCTCCGCCGCCGCTACAGCTTCTTGTAGAAGGCGTTGCCGCCGGCGACCGTCACATAGTGCATGTTGTCGTAGGAGAAGGTCAGGCCTTCCTGATGGAAGAACTTGGCGTCCTCGACAGGGCCGTGGCGCTTGCCGGCGAGCACCTCGTCGGCCACCGCCTCGATCTCCTTGCGGGCCTTCTCGTTCATGGGCCGGGTCAGGACACCCGGCGCGAACTGGCCGCGCTGGCCAACGACACCGCAGACCGTGTTCGGGAACTTGGGCGAGGCCACCCGGTTCATCACCACCGTGCCGACGGCGAGCAGCCCTTCGCGGCTGGAGCGGTTCGCCTCGAAATACATGGCGCGCGTCATGCATTCGCGTGCCTCCGCGGATGCGATTTCCCTCAGGTCCTCGCTCGTGGCGGGTGCGGATGCGGGCTCCACATGCACGCCCGAACAGGCCGCGAGGGCCGGCATGGCGGCAGCCAGCGAAAGAACGGCGCAAAGGCGCCATCGGCGATCTCGTGCCACTGATTTTCCCCTCGGGACGGATCGATTACCCAGACGATATCCTCGCCACGCTAAATCGTCAAAAATGTGGCGATTTCATGTCCGGACGCAGACCGGCTTCCCTCGCCGGGCGGATCGGCTATGCTGCCCCGGCACCGACACCGCGCCGCCTGAGGCCGGTCCATCCGCATCCCGCCATCAGCTCCGGAGCGCCCGTACAGGCCCGGCTCCGCCACGCCCGCCCCATCGACCGCATCATGACCGCATCCGACATCCTGACCCCGGAAACGCTCCTCCTGCTCGCCGCCATCTATCTTCTCGGCGGCACCGTAAAGGGGGCCGCCGCCTTCGGCCAGCCGCTCGTGACGATCCCACTGTCGAGCTTCGTCCTGCCGGTCCCGGCCGCACTCGCCATCTCCACCGTTCCCGTCTTCGTCTCCAATATCGTCCAGCTCGTGCAGAACCGGCACGAATGGCGCGACGCAACGCATTACTGGATCTTCTATCTACCGCTTGCCGCCGGCATGGTCGTCGGGCTCCAGGCGCTCGCCCGCGTCGACCAGGCGGTGCTGCTCGTCCTCATCGGCGCACTGATCCTGGTCTTTGTCACGACCCAGTCGCTCGGCCTCAGACCGGCCCTGACACATCCGCCGGCGCGCAGTGTCCTCGCCGGCAGCGGGCTGCTCTCCGGACTCGCCGCGGGCACGACCTCTTTTGTCGGCTTCCCCTCGCTCCTCGTCTTCACGGCCTACGGGCTGGAGCGCCGGCTCTTCGCGCTCATCACCTCGGTCATGTTCCTCATGTCCACGGCGATCCTGTCGGGCGGGCTGACCGTGCTCGGCTACTATAATCGCGAGGAACTCATCGCCGCCTCGCTGTGCACCCTGCCCTCCATCGGCGGCCAGATGATCGGCCAGCGCCTGCGCAACCGCGTGTCCGAGAAGCAACTGCGCACCCTCATCTATGTGCTTCTGTCGGGCGTCGCGGTGGGCCTGATCGTGCGCGGCCTGCGCTGAGGGGTCGCATTCAGGATTGTCTTATCGATGCCGCGAATACAATTTTCGGGCAAGGTCGGGCATCGCCCCAGGGCTCATCCCCCACTCTCGCCGGAGGGAAAGCGCGGCATGAGGCGCCATGAGGTATCGATATGCTGGCGCATCAGCTCCGCGGCGGTCACGGACTGCCCGGCTTCCACCGCCTCCAGGATGGCCAGATGCTCCCGGCAGGAGGCGAGCATCCGGTCCCGGTCGGCATAGTATTCGTACTCGGTCAGGCGCCTCAGGCGATTGTGCTGCTGGATGGCGCGCAACACGAACTCGTTGCGCGACCAGCGCCCCACCGCCTCGTGGAACGCCGCATCGAGCTGATACAGATAGCTGTAGGAGACCCGTGCAACCTCGCCACCGACGAGCCGGAGATGCGCGGCCTTGAGCTCGTCGAACTCCGCCCGGTCGGTCAGGAAGCTCGGCTCAAGAAACGCCGCGGGCTCCACGATCATCCGGAAGCGGTAGCTCGCATCGTAGACCTCCGGCGAGGTGAGTGCCGGACTGAAGCGCCAGCGATGGCCGGGCAACCGCTCGATCAGCCCCTCCACCGCCATCCGGTTGAGCAGGCGGGCGAGCACGCTGCGGCCGGCATCGTAGCGCTCGCCCATCCCGGCCGCGGAGACCGTGTCGGGCAGCGTGCCGGACAGCCGGTCATGCACGATCCGCCGGTAGAGCTCCTGATCCGGCACGTCGGGATCGTCGAGGAGGTCCGGGTCGAGATCGCGCCCGTCGCGAGCGAGGAACACGCCCTGATTGGGCTCGTGTTCGACGATGTGGAGACTGGCGAGAAGCCTGAGCGCCGCGCGCACCGGCGAGCGTGACACCCGGAAACGGCGCGCCAGTTCCGCCTCGCGCAGATGGCTGCCCGCGGCGAGGTCGGACAGGCGAGCGTGCTCAACGATCCGGCGGGCGAGATCGTAGTGAAGCGCTGTCGGCTGTCCGTTCGTGCTGCTCACCGGACCGATTGCACTCTGTTCGTCAGCGATACATAATGCCTCTCGAGACGATCATGGTGGCTGCCGGACGATCTGTCCATCGCGGCAGGAACGGGGCGTCGCCGGGTTGTCGGGGGACAACCGAGGGGAAGGGATGGTCGTAAGCGCAGAGCCTGCCGAGGCCCCGCAATCCGCGACGGCTGCCGTGGATGTGATCGGGGTCTCCAAATCCTTCGAGGGACCTTCGGGAACCGTCCATGCCCTCCGCAACGTCTCGCTGACCATCGCCCAGAACGAGTTCTTCACCCTGCTCGGGCCGTCAGGCTGCGGCAAGACCACGCTCCTGCGCCTGATCGCGGGGTTCGAGACGCCGGGCGACGGCGAGATCCGACTCGACGGCGAGGCCATCGGCGACCGTCCGCCCTATCGGCGCATGGTCAACACCGTCTTCCAGAGCTACGCGCTCTTTCCCCACATGACCGTCGGGCAGAATATCGGCTTCGGCCTCCAGATGCGCGGCGCCAGGAGCGGCGAGATCCGCGAGCGCGTGGCGGAGATGCTCGCCCTCGTCCAGCTTCAGGGCATGGAGGGGCGCCGGCCGAACCAGCTCTCCGGTGGCCAGCAGCAGCGCGTGGCCCTTGCCCGCGCGCTCGCCAACCACCCCAAGGTGCTGCTGCTCGACGAGCCGCTCTCCGCGCTCGATTTCAAGCTGCGCAAGGACATGCGCCTGGAGCTGAAGCGCCTCCAGCGCGAGACCGGCATCACCTTCATCTTCGTCACCCACGACCAGGAGGAGGCGCTGGAGATGTCCGACCGCGTCGCGGTGATGTCGGCGGGCGAAGTCCAGCAGATCGCCGCGCCGGAGGAGATCTACGAACGCCCGGTGAACCGCTTCGTGGCCGACTTCATCGGCGAGACGAACTTTCTGGAGGGACAGATCGAGGCCTCCGGCGGGCCGGTGCTGACGCTGCCCGGCGGCGCGAGCCTCGCCATCGCCGACGACGGCGGCAAGGCCGGCCGGGCCGTCTCCGTGGCCATCCGCCCCGAGCGCGCCGAGATCGCGAAACCCGGCGGTGAGGGCCTTGCGGGCACGGTCGACACGGTGGTCTATTTCGGTACCGACACCGTCTATTATCTGACGCTGGACGGTGGCGAGCCGTTCAAGGTGCGCGTGCAGAATCGCGAAGGCGCACGGCGCGCCTTCGCCGCGGGCGACAGGATCGTCGCGCGCGTCGCACCCGACGCGGTGCAGGTCCTCGCGGACTGACCGGCGCCAAGGCACCAGGGAGAGATACAGGCCATGAGGCGCTTCCTCCAGATCGGCCCTACCGTCGTCTATCTCGGCGCCTTCATGCTGCTGCCGCTCCTGCTCATGGCCTATGTCTCCTTCCTGGAGCGCGGCCTCAATGGCGGCGTGCGCTGGGGCGAGCATACGGTGGAGGCCTATGTCTCCTTCCTGTTCGAGCGCAATCTCGATGATTCTCTGACCCTCAACACCGACTACCTGCAGATCTTCCTGCGTTCCTTCTGGCTGTCGATCTCCACCACCGCCTTCGCGCTCCTGATCGGCTTCCCGACGGCGCTCTATATCGCCCTGCAGCCGCCGAAGAAGCGCAACCTGCTGATCTTCCTCGTCACCATCCCCTTCTGGACCAATCTCCTGGTGCGCACCTATGCGTGGATCCTGCTCCTGCGCAATGGCGGGCTGATCGACGGTTCGCTCCACGGCCTCGGCCTGACGGAGGGCCCGCTCAACGTGCTCTACACGCCGCTCGCCATCGCCATCGGTCTCACCTATTCCTTCCTGCCCTTCATGGTGCTGCCGATCTATACGAGCCTGGAGAAGCTCGATTTCCGGCTCGTCGAGGCCGCCTTCGATCTCGGCGCCGACCGCTGGAGGGCTCTGACCCGGGTGGTGATCCCGTTATCCATGCCGGGGATTGTGGCAGGCTCCATCCTCGTCTTCGTGCCCTGCCTCGGTGCCTATGTGACGCCGGAGCTGCTCGGCGGCGGCAAGGCGCTGATGATCGGCAACCTGATCCAGAGCCAGTTCGGGGCGGCGCGCAACTGGCCGTTCGGCGCAGCGCTCGCCTTCGCGCTGCTCGCCTTCGTGCTGATCGCCATGATGGCCTATCTCCTCGCCAACCGGCGCACCTCGGAGGCCCGCTGATGCAGGTCGACCCCAAAAATCCGCTCTGGCGCTTCCGCGGGGTCAGGACGACGACAATCCTGTTCTTCGTCTATCTCTATGTGCCGATCGTCATCCTGATCGCCCTGTCCTTCAACGACAGCCGGCTCGCCACGATCTGGACCGGCTTCTCCACGCGCTGGTACGGCATCGTGGTGTCGAACCCGGATATCGTGCGCGCGGCGGAGAACTCGCTCATCGTCGCGTCCACCGCGACATTGTCGGCGACCGTCCTCGCCACGCTCGCCGCCCTCGGCATGGCCAAGGGCCGCTTCGGCGCCCAGAACGCCGTCTCCGGCCTCATCGCGCTGCCGCTGACCGTGCCGGAGATCGTCACCGCCGTCGCCTCGCTCCTGTTCTTCGTGCTGATCGGCCTGCGGCTCGGGCTCCTGACGGTCATCATCGCCCACACCGTCTTCTGCATCCCGTTCGCCTATCTGCCGATCCGCGCGCGGCTCGAGGGGCTCGACAGGACGCTCCTGGAGGCCTCCGCCGATCTCTACGCCAATGACTGGCAGACCTTCAGGCTGGTGACGCTGCCCTATCTGTGGCCCGGCATCCTGTCGGGCGCCATGCTGGCCTTCATCATCTCGCTCGACGACTTCGTGATCACCTATTTCGTGGCCGGCGCCGGCGCGACGACGCTGCCCGTCTATATTTTCGGAATGATCCGCATCGGCGTGACGCCGGAGGTGAACGCGCTCTCCTCGCTCATGCTTCTGATTTCGATCCTGTTCGTGTCGCTGTCCTTCCTCGTCGGACGGCTGCGCCAGGAGACAGGATCGCCGCACACGGGAGGGGCGGCCGTGGGCACGGGGGACGAGTGAACCGCCCATCAGACGGAGGTTTGACGTTATGCGACTGGCAAAATACCTGATGGCCGCGGCCGGCGCGGTCCTGCTTGCCATGCCCGCCCATGCGGATGGCGAGCTCTTCCTCTACAACTGGTCGAACTACACCCCGCCCGAGCTTCTCCGGAAGTTCGAGGAGGAGACCGGCATCAAGGTCACCCTCGATGTCTACGATTCCAACGAGACCCTGCTCGCCAAGCTCCAGGCGGGCGCGGCGGGCTACGACGTCATCGTGCCGTCGAGCTACATGGTCAAGATCATGATCGACGAGGGGCTGCTGGAGAAGATCGACGCCGGCCAGATGGAGAACGGCGGAAAGATGATGGCGCCGCACGACACGCCGGACTTCGACCCCAAGCGCGAATATTCCGCGCCCTATATGTGGGGCACGACCGGCTTCTCCTACGATTCCGAGCGCGTGCCGGGCGGCGAGCTCCCCGAAAGCTGGAGCGCGGTGTTCGAGCCCATCGACGAGCTCAAGGGCCAGATCTTCATGCTCAATGACGAGGTGGAGGTCTACAATTCCGCGGCCTATTACGCGGGCGTGCCGAAATGCACCGAGGACCCGGCGGAAGCCCAGAAGATCCTCGACATCCTCACCGCCCAGAAGCCCTTCGTGGCCGCCTACAACTCCGACGGCACGATCGAGCGCATGGCGTCCGGCGAGGTGATCGCCCACCAGCAATGGAACGGTGCCGCACACCGCACCAAGGAGCAGCGGCCGAGCGTCGTCTATGTCTATCCCAAGGAGGGCATCACCTTCTGGAACGATAATTTCGCCGTGCCGAAGGGGGCGCCCAACCTGGAGAACGCCAAGATCTTCATCAACTGGATGATGAAGCCTGAGAACATCGCGCAGGCCTCCAACTTCACCGGCTACATGAACGCCATCAAGGGGTCGACGGACCATATGGACGAGTCGCTCAAGAACGATCCCGCCGTGGCCATGCCCGAGGAGTATGCCGACCGCCTGAGGCCGGCGGAGGACTGCTCCGACGCCGCGCGCGAGCTGCGCAACCGCGTCTGGACACGGCTCAAGAGCTGATGCCATAACGCCGGAAGACGGACGGGCCGGCCCTTCGGGCGGCGAAGGCCCGTCCGCCCTTCCCCTTCTTCCAGGAGCTCGGGAATTCGCGATGGCCCCGCCGGACACTGTCACGCTCGCACTGTGGGCGACCAACCTGTCGCGCCCGCTCTCAAGCCTCGATGACTGGGCCGCCCGCGTCGATGCTCGGCTGGCCGACGCGAAGGCGGCCGGCGCCCGGCTCCTCGTCATGCCGGAATATGCCTGCGAGCAGTGGCTGTCCTTCAGGCCCGACGGCCTGCCCGTCACACAGGAGATCGCGTGGATGGGCGAGCACGCGCCGGACGCGCTGGAGCGGCTGCGCCCGCTCGTTGCGCGCCACGGCGTGGGGCTCCTTGCGGGCACCATGCCCTGGGCCGTCGATGGCGGCTTCGCCAACTGCGCCTGGCTTCTCCTGCCCGATGGCCGCGAGATCGCGCATGACAAGCTCGTGCTCACGCCCGCGGAGATGGATCCGGAAGGCTGGCAGCTTGAGACCGGCAGCGAGATCCCGATCGTCGACTGGGACGGAATGAGGCTTGCCCCCCTCGTCTGCCTCGATGTGGAGATGCCGGCCATCTCGGTCGCGCTCGCCCGCCATTCGGTCGACCTGCTGCTCGTGCCGTCCCAGACGGCAAGGCTGGCGGGCTATTCCCGGGTCTTCGGCTGCGCGAGGGCGCGCGCGGTGGAGCTTCTCTGCGCGGTGGCGGCGACCGGCTGCGTCGGCACCAGCGCCGTCGGCAACGCCAATGTTTCGGGTTGCGCGGTCTTCGTGCCCTGTGAGCAGGCGCTCGGGTCCACGGGGCTGCATGCCGAGATCGCGCCGACCGACGGTGCGGATATGGACGACGAACCGTTCCTCGTCGCCCGGGACATCCCCCTGGGCGTCATTGCCGGGCTTCGTGCCGGCGGCGCCGAGGTCTGGCCCGGCGCATGGGACGCGCATCACATCACGATCCGGGAGGTATCCAGGTGAAGATCGTCTTTTCGCAGGACCACAAGTTCCAGGACGGCAAGTCGGAGCTGATCGACGGCCAGATCCAGCCGCCGGTGGAGAAACCGGCCCGCGCCGAGCAGATCCTCTCGGCGGTGACGGAGGCGCGCATCGGCGAGGTGCTGGCGCCGGCCCCCGTCGACCGCGCGCTTCTTCAGACGGTCCACACGCCTGCCTATCTCGACTTCCTCGAAACGGCCTGGGACGAATGGGTCGCAGCCCATGGCGACTGGGATGCGCTGCCCCTCGACTGGCCCGCGCGCACCTTCACCCACCGCGTGCCGGAGGCCATCGACGGCAAGATGGGCTACTACTCCTTCGATGCCGGAACGCCCATCACATCGGGCACATGGCGCGCGGTCACGGCCTCCGCAAGCGTCGCCGCCACCGGCGCCACCCTCGTGGCCGACGGCGAGCGCGCGGTCTTCAGCCTGTGCCGCCCGCCCGGCCACCACGCGGCAGCGGACGTCTATGGCGGCTACTGCTTCATCAACAACGCCGCCGTGGCGGTCGAGGCCCTGCGGGCACGCGGCTTCTCCCGGCCTGCCATCATCGATGTGGACTATCATCACGGCAACGGCACCCAGGCGATCTTCTATGGCCGCGGCGATGTCTTCTTCGCCTCGATCCACGCCGATCCGCGCCAGGAGTTCCCCTATTTCCTCGGCTATGCCGACGAAACGGGCGAGGGTACGGGCGAAGGCGCGAACGCCAACTTTCCCCTGCGCTGGGGCACGGGCTGGAAAAGCGGCTACGAGGAGGCGCTCGAGGCTGCCCTCGACCGCATCGCGGCCTATGGGCCCGACGTGCTCGTCGTCTCGCTCGGCGCCGACACCTATCACGAAGACCCGATCTCGCAGTTCACGCTCGACACCGACGACTTCCCGCGCATCGGCGAGCACCTGAAGCGCGCCGGGCTCCCGACGCTCTTCGTCATGGAGGGCGGCTACGCCATCGACGCGCTCGGCCGCAACGTCGCCAACGTGCTCTCAGGGTTCGAGGGCGCGTGAGAGCACGGCCCGGCTCTCATCGCGAAAGCCGGGCTTCGTCGCCGAGCGCCACGGTGCCCGGCCGGACAACGCAGCAGAGGACACCGAAGCCCTTGCCGTTCTCCGAGGAGATCGCGGCAAGGATGCGCTTGTCGAAAGGCAGGCCGGGCTGGCCGATCATGGTGAAGGCGCAGCGCTCGCACGGCTCCACGATCCGAAGCTCCGCCTCGCCGATCCCAATCCGCCGGCCGATCCAGCCGGTTTCGGTAAAGCCCACACTGTCCTCGCCCGTATCCAGCACCAGATTGGGCCGGAACCGGCGCTCGTCGATGACCGCGTCGGGAAGGATCCGGCGCAGCACGGCAAGCGACGACGTGGTCAGCAGATGGATCGCCGCGCGCTCGTAGCGCGGCTGAACGGCCTCGGCGCCACCGTCCGTCCAACCGGGATGCGGCCTGATCTCGACAGGAAAGCCGAAATGGGCAGCGAGCGCCGCGCGTGCCGCCTCCCCGCCGGCCGGCATCCAGTCGCCGCCGCCAAGGCGGATCTCCGCGCCCTCGCCCGCAAGCCGTGCGGAGACCTCGGGCGCGATCCGCCAGCGCTTCTCCCGCTCCGGGCCCGCAACGCCCCCGGTCTCGGCATCGGCAACGCCCCACTGCCGGTCGCCCGCCACGCCGTCCGGTTCGATATGGGCGGAATCGAGCCGCTCGCCGCCGAGCGAGCTCACCGGATAGCGCCACAGCGCACCGACTCTTCCCGCAAAATCCGCCATGGCCTGCCCTCCCCGTCCTGTCGCTCCGCCGCGCCGGACCGAAGGGCCGTTCAGGCCGTCTTCGGCGGCAGCGCCCCGTCATCGTCGCCCGGAGCCGGTTCCGCCGGCCCGTCCGGCGCCTCGAGCGCATTATGCACGGCGGAGACAGCATCGGCGACGGTCGTCCTGAAGCGGACATCGGGCGGGCGAATGCCATGGAGCAGCAGGGCGCGCCGGATCGGCTTCGACGCGCCGGTGACATAGACGGTCGCGCCCTGGCGGCGGGCCTTGCGCACGAAGCCCTCCATGGTCGCGGCCGCCGTGGAATCGAGGAACGGCACGGCGGAGACGTCGAGCACATAGGCGCCCGGCTGCTCCGCGATCCGGTCGAGCGCGGCGGCGACGGTCGCCGCGGCCCCGAAGAAGAACGCGCCGGAAATCCGGCACACGACGACATTCGCATCCGCGCCGAGCTCGGCGTCGTAGGGCCGCCGGCTACCGTTTTCGGCACTGTCGGCCTTGTCATCCTCCACGATGGGCCGGGTCGCATGCTCGACCGCGACAGCCTGCGCCATGCGGTGCATGAAGAGCAGTGTGCCGAGCCCGAAGCCGACGAGAATGCCGGTCGTGAGATCGTCGAACACGGTGAGCAGGAAGGTCGCCAGCAGCACCAGCGCGTCGCCGCGCGAGGCCCTGAGCAGGATCGCGAATTCGTGCTTCTCCACCATGTTCCAGGCGACTTGCGCCAGGACGGCCGCCAGGGCGGCGAGCGGGATATAGGCGGCAAGCGGCGCGGCGACCAGCATGAAGGCAAGCAGGAACAGCGAGTGCAGCATGCCCGACACCGGCCCCCGGGCGCCGGAACGCACATTGGTGGCCGTACGCGCGATGGTGCCCGTGACGCAGATGCCGCCGAACAGGGCCGAGCCCACATTGGCCGCCCCTTGCGCGACGAGCTCGCAATTGGAGCGGTGCCGCCGCCCCGTCATGCTGTCGGCGACGACCGCGGACAGGAGGCTCTCGATGCTGCCGAGCAGGGCGAAGGAGAGCGCGGCGGGCAGCACCTCCAGGACCTTGTCCATCGTCAGCACGGGCAGATGCGGCATGGGAAGCGATTGCGGTATGCCGCCGAAGCGCGTGCCGATGGTCTCCACCGGAAGGCCGAACGCCCAGGCGCCGAGCGAGGCCGCCACCACGCCGATCAGCAGGCCCGGCCAATGCGGGCGGTAGCGCCGGACACCGAAGATCAGCGCGAGTGTGGCAAGCGACACCGCGACCGCGGAGGCGCTCACGCTCGGCAGGGCATCGGCAAGCGTGGCGAGCTTCTCTGCGACCGGTCCCGGCTCGGGCCCGTCGAGCGTGATCCCCAGAAGCTCCTTGAGCTGACTGATGAAGATGATGACGCCGATGCCGGCGGTGAAGCCGACGGTCACGGGATAGGGGATGTATTTGACGAAGGTGCCGAGACGCAGGCTGCCGGCGACCAGCAGGATGAACCCGCTGAGGAAGGTCGCGAGGATCAGCCCGTCCACGCCGTGCACCGTGACGGTCGCCGCGACCAGAACGATGAAGGCGCCCGCGGGCCCGCCGATCTGGAACCGGCTGCCGCCCAGCGCGGAGACGAGGAAACCGCCAACGATGGCGGTGTAGAGACCGCGATCGGGCGTCACGCCGGAGGCGATCGCGATTGCCATGGACAGCGGCAGCGCGACGATCGCGACCGTGAGGCCGGCGATGGCGTCGGCGCGCAGATCGCCGGGCCCGTAGCGCTCGCGAAGGACGGTGACCAGTTTGGGTGTGTAGAGCTCCAGAAGGCTCGGCTCCCCC
>Ga0207847_100170_pt1 | contig 31788 bp, 28 predicted proteins | sample TtaePargueraPR_8_FD_187736 | JGI IMG/M metagenome (GOLD analysis project Ga0207847, IMG submission 187736) | Aerobic enrichment media microbial communities from Bioluminiscent Bay, La Parguera, Puerto Rico - Tt and E1 (SPAdes) | ecosystem: Environmental > Aquatic > Marine > Unclassified ...
CGGTGACCGCCGCGCCGGTCGAGAGCGCCGCTCGTGGCCCCTGCAGCCCGCCGCAACCGGCAAGCTGTCAATTCGGCTCACCATCATGTCAAGTCAAAGGGCCGGCGTACTCCCTATCCTGCCATGGCAAGCAGGAAAGGCGGCCAATGTCATGAGCAAGGCGAAAGACGACTTCATCGCCAAGACGGTTCAGTACTGGAATCCGGGCAAGACGCTCGAATGGCAGCGCGTCGGCGTCGATCTCGTGATCGACAAGCGCGAGGGCTATTACCTCCACGACATGGACGGCAAGCGCCTGATCAACCTCCACCTGAATGGCGGGGTCTACAGCCTCGGCCACCGCAACCCGGAGGTGATCGCCGCCGTCAAGGAGGGGATGGACCATTTCGACATCGGCAACCATCACTTCCCCGCCCTGATGCGCACCAAGCTCGCGGAGATGCTTGCCCGGCACACGCCGGAGGGGCTGCAATACACCATGTATGGCTCCGGCGGCGGCGAGGCCATCGACATCGCGCTCAAGAGCGCGCGCCACGCCACCAAGCGCCGGCGCATCATCTGCCTGGAGCGCTGCTATCACGGCCATACGGGGCTCGCCGTCAAGGTCGGCGACGACCGCTTCTCCAAGCTGTTCCTGTCGGAGGCGAGCGAGGACGAGGTCACCAAGGTGCCCTTCAACGATTTCGACGCGATGGAGCGCGAGATCATGAAGGGGGACGCGGCCTGCGTGATCATCGAGTCGATCCCCGCCACCTATGGCTTCCCCATGCCGCGCGAGGGCTATCTCAAGGCGATCAGGGAGTGGTGCGAGAAGACCGGCACGCTCTATATCGCCGACGAGGTGCAGACCGGCCTCATGCGCTCCGGCGAGATGTGGTGCATCGACACCTATGGCGTCGTGCCGGACATGGTCGTGACCGGCAAGGGGCTGTCCGGCGGCATCTATCCGATCTCCGCGGTGATCGCCAACGAGCGCTCCGCCGCCTGGCTGCATGAGGATGGCTGGGGGCACATGTCGAGCTTCGGCGGCGCCGAACTCGGCTGCATCGCCGCCCACAAGGTGATGGAGATCTGCGCGCGCCCCGAGACGCGCTCCCAGTGCCATTACATCTCGCACTATCTGCGCCAGGGGTTGAACCAGATCCAGGCCAACCATCCGGATTTCTTCGTCGGCATCCGCCAGCGCGGGCTGATCATGGGGCTGGAGTTCGACCACCCGGAAGGCGCCGTCTATGTGATGCGCACGCTCTACCGGAACGGCATCTGGGCGATCTATTCCGCGCTCGACCCGCGCGCCCTGCAGTTCAAGCCGGGGCTCCTGTGCGACCGCGAGCTGTGCGACGAGATCCTGAACCGGACCGACACGGCCATCGGCCAGGCGCGTGCGGAAATCCACGGCACCCGCGCGCGGACAACGATCCGCAGCGGCGTGGCGGCCGGCGCGTCCACGGCCGAGGTCGCCTGAGCGAATACCCAAGAAGAAGCCAGGGAGGGGAGGAATGACGGACACGGCTGTCCTGTCGCACGAGGCGCTGCTCAGATCGTTGCATGAGCTGGCCGAGACGGCGCTTGCGCGTTACGACCTGCCGGAGGGGGCGGAGGTCTCGCTCGTCAACCTGTCGGAGAACGCCACCTACAAGGTGGAGCATGCCGCCTCGGGGCGCCGCTGGGCGCTGCGCGTGCACCGCGAGGGCTATCACTCGCCGAACGCCATCCGCTCCGAGCTCGCCTGGCTCGAGGCGCTCAGGGCCGACCGCGTGGTCGCGACGCCCGTGCCCGTTCCCGGCCGCGACGGGGCGGCGATCCAGGAGGTCGGCCACCCGGCCCTGCCGCAGGCGCGCAATGTCGTGCTGTTCGAGTGGGAGGAGGGGATCGAGCCGTCGGAGAGCGACCATCTCACCGACAAGTTCGAGATCCTGGGGAGTGTCACCGCGCGCATGCATCGGCATTCGCGCGCATGGCGCCGCCCGGAGGGCTTCGAGCGGCTGACCTGGGATTTCGAGACGAGCCTCGGCGCGAGCCCTCATTGGGGGCGCTGGCGCGACGGCATGGGGCTCGACGCGGACAAGGAGGCCCTGTTCGCGCGCACCGTGGAGACGATTGGCCGGCGGCTGGAGCGCTTCGGCAAGGGGCCGGACCGCTTCGGCCTCATCCATTGCGACATGCGGCTCGCCAACCTCCTGATCGATGGCGATGAGGTCAAGGTCATCGACTTCGACGATTCCGGCTTCTCCTGGTATCTCTACGACGCCGCGACGGCGGTGTCCTTCTTCGAGCACGAGCCCCATGTGCCCGAGCTCATGGAGGCCTGGGTGAGGGGCTATCGGCGCGAATGCGACCTGCCGGAGGAGGACGCCGCGGAGATCCCGACCTTCGTCATGCTGCGCCGGATGCTGCTCGTCGCCTGGATCGGCTCCCATTCGGAGACCGATCTCGCCCAGTCCATGGGCGTCGACTACACCGCCGGCACGGTCGGCCTGTGCGAGGACTACCTCTCCCGCTTCGGGTGACGAGGGGGCGGCCGGCCCGGCTTGCCCCGTGGCGCTCACTGTCCGTCATTCCCGCGGAAGCGGGAATCCATGAGCAACGGCAGAGACATGGATCCCCGCTTCCGCGGGGATGACGATGTGAAATCGGGTTGTGCGAGGACTATCTCTCGCGCTTCAGGTGAGGAGGGGGCGGCGCGGATTGCGATCCGGTCGACCGGGCTTTCCGTCCGCTCATTCCCGCGAAGGCGGGAAACCAGCCTGGGTCCCCGCCTTCGCGGGGACGAGCGGGCCTTTACCGAGACCGCTGTCGACCGCCTTACCGCTCCCGCCCCTCGATGGCCGCCAGGACCTCGCGGTTGCGGTTCGGGATCACCGCTACACCGCCGGCACGGTCGGCCTGTGCGAGGGCTATCTCTCCCGCTTCGGGTGACGAGGGGGCGGCCGGTCCGGCTTGCCCCCGGGGCGCTCACTGTCCGTCATTCCCGCGAACGCGGGAATCCACAAGCAACGGCAGAGACATGGATCCCCGCTTCCGCGGGGATGACGGCGAGAGCGGGGATGACGATGTGAGGGGGGATGACGATGTGAGGTCGGCCTGATGAAAGGAGGCAGGCGGCTCGCGCGTATGAAAACGTCAACGGGTCCCGGGACCGAGCCCCGGGGAACGGCACCGCCTTCCCGATGCCGGCCTGGCCCCTGGTCGGGGGCCATGGACGCTATTTCTCCCGCCCCTCGATGGCTTCCAGGACCTCGCGGATGCGGTCGCGGGCGGTTTCGCAGTCGGCGCGCGAGCCTGAAATGAAGACGCGGCCCGACGCGCCGATCATCTGGCAGTCGACGAGCGTGATGCCGGGGGCGGCGTTCTCCGCCTCGTTGGCCGCCACGGCGGCGAACAGCGCCGGCATCATCTCCACCAGAAGCAGGCACTGGCCGGGCAGCATCATGGAGGCGTCGCGGTTGCGGTTCAGGATCACCGCATGCTGGTCGGTCACATCCTCCACGATGTCGGTATACATGACATGCGGCCTGAGCTGGTCGGTGGCCTTCGCGCCGATCCCCTGAAGGATCGCGCCGCCCGCCGCGTCGAGCTCGGCCATGTCCATGGAATGGAGCTCCAATATGCCGAACTGCCGCTCCACATAGAGCATTCCGGGCTCGGCCTCCGGCACATGCTTGAGCGCGTAGTCGATGACCCGGTGGATGGCGAGCGCCGGGGCGATCTCCACGATCAGGGAATGCATGCCCTCAAGCGGCACATAGCCCCGGGCCCGCGTCGGCGACCCCATATAGGCCGCGAACTGCCGGCGCAGGGACTCGATCTTCAGATAGACGCGAAGCTCGCTCAAACCGCCACTCCTGCTCGTCCCGTGGCGTCCGTCCATACTTCGCCATTGCCGGGTTGGGGGCCGGCAATGACGATGGTCAAGGAGCCATTCGGGGTGTCCTGAACGGGCTGTTGGCCCGGCGGCCCGGCCTTTACTTGCCGAGGCCGAACTGCTTCACGACGTCGGCATGGGGGCGCGGAATGACGTGGACGGACACGACCTGGCCGACATGGCCGGCGGCCTCCGCTCCGGCCTCCGTCGCCGCCTTCACCGCGCCGACATCGCCCTGGACGAGCACCGAGACCAGCCCCGCGCCCACCTGTTCGCGCCCGACAATGGTGACGTTGGCCGCCTTCACCATGGCGTCGGCCGCGGCGAATGCCGCCACATAACCCTTCGTTTCGACAAATCCGATCGCGTTGGACATCTCTTTCCTCCTTGTCGCGCGAATTCCGTTCAACCCTGGATCGACCTGCACTCGGGCGGGTTTGCCTGGGTGCAGAAAAGTCGATCGTTCTCAAAGCGCTAGAGCAACGTGTCCGCGTCCGGCCGGACGCGGGCCTGCTCTAGCCCGACGCCTTGCGCGGCTCGTCGAGAATGCCGATCACGAGCGCATCGACCACGGCCTTGGGATCCTTGAACCAGCTGCGGGCCACCGACCCCTGCGTGACGAGCACCCGCTCGCCGTCGCCGGCGCCGAGGGGGTCGAGCGCGATCAGCCGCTCGCCCGCGTCCCCGCCGCCCCGGCCCTCCTCCAGGGCGATCTCCAGAAGTGCCCCGCCGGGAAGCTCGTCGAGGCGCTTCGTCGCCCACACCTTTCCGATCACGATACCGGTCTTCATGGCTTCTGCCTCACCAGTTCGATTTTGAGCTCGCGGGCCTTGTCGCGCGCGAGCGGGGTCATCACGACCTCATGGCCGACGACGATCCGCGAATGGGTCCTGCCGATCTCCGCGACGCGGGTTTCCGACAGGATGCCGGTGTCCAGGGCGAAGGCGCCCGCGCGCTGCGGCGGGTTGTCCGCCGGGGTCTCTGACGGCCGTGGCGCCGGCGCCGGGGACGCGGCGCCCGACAGCTCGAAGCGCACCGCGCCGCCCACGATCGCGGCCTTGAGATCCTCGTGCTCGCTCGCCCGCGCGATATCGCGCGCGAAGGCGTTCAGGTCCTCCGCAGAACCGATCGCGATGCGCATCCGGGCGGGCCGGCCCGCATTGAGGGCGGCACGCATCTCGCCCGGAAAGCCCCGGCCGCCCGGTGCGGTCTCCACGCCGGAGGGGGCCGCGAGCGCCTCCCGGAGCGCCTCGCGCACCAGCGTTCTCAGCGTGTCCGTATCGATCTTGCCGGCCATCGGCTACTGCCTCGCCTGAAGGGCCTGCTCGGCCGCGCGCGCCGCCGCCCGGATGTCGCTCTCCTCGCCGGAGAGGTAGACCCGGCCGGTCGCCCCCATCATCCGGTAGTCCACGACCTTCACCTCCGCCGCCTTCTCCGCCTCGTTGGCCGCGAGGATCGCGTAGGCCGCCGGCTGCATCTCCAGCACGAAGAGCGACTCGCCGGCGAGGATCATCGAGCCCGACTTGTTCCGGTTGACGAGGAAGGCGTGATAGTTGTCGACGCGCTTCACGATCCTGGAGGAGAGGATTTCCGGCTTCATGGCGTCGGCTTGCGACGCGCCGAGATAGCCGAGGACCTCCTCGCCCGCCGCCTTCACCGAGGCGGTCGACTTGGAGTGGATCTCCAGATAGCCGTACTGGCGCTCCACCACGAGGAGGCCGGGCTTCACGTCCACGGCCTTCACCGCGATGTCGGTGATGTTCTCGATCTCCAGCCCCGGCGCGACCTCGATGATGAGCGCGGCCATGTTGGTACGGGGCAGGAAGCCGCGCACGAAGGTGCCGAAATAGCACATGGTCTTCGGCTGGAGCTGGTCGATGAAGATATAGGAGCGAAGCGTCGCCATCTGCCGTCTTGTCCTCACGCCTCGCCGCGCCGGATCGCGCGCAGTTCCTCTGCGATGAGCTGGCGGATCTCCGCCTTGAGCGCATCCATGTCGGTGCCTGCGGCGGATGGCGGCGCGGGGCGCGGCGCCTCGCCGGCGATGGCGGATGCGCGCCCGCCCACCCAGTCGAAGGAATAGTCGATCCGGCCTTCCGGCAGGCGCGGCCGGGTCGCCGGCTCGGGCAGGCTCAGGCCCCCATAGGAGCCGAAGGCGACGTCGTCGGCCTTGTTGTAGGCGATGCGCGTCCACTGCACGAGATGTTGCGGGCCGACATTCTCGCTGACCGAGGAGCGGCCGAAATAGCCGGTTCCGATGGTCATGGTCGGGGCGAGCCAGGTGTCGAAGCCGGCCGCGCCCGTCGAGCAGCCCACATTGACGGCGACGCGCAGGACGGGAAGCTCCGCGGCGAATCTCAGCACGACCGTCTCGTCCTGCGTGTGGATGGCGGCGGAATGGCCGGCGCCGGAGCGGCGGACCATGGCCTTCGCGGCGGTGAGCGCGGCCTCGCGGGAGGCGACCTCGTAGAAGCCGAGGACGGGGGCGAGCTTCTCCCGGCTCAGCCGGTAGTCGTCGCCGATGCGCTCCAGCGGCACGAGCAGCACGCGCGTGTTGCGCGGCACGCGGATGCCGGCGCTCTCCGCGATGGCGGTCGCCGGGCGGCCGAGCAGCGAGATGTTGAACTTGCCGTTCGGGAAGAGATGCTCCTCCAGCCGGTCGCGCTCCTCCTCCGACAGCATGTGGCAGCCCTGCCGGGCGAGCTCGCTGGCGAGCCGGCCGGCAATCGCGGTATGGGCGATGACGGCGGATTCGTTGGTGCACAGGATGGAGTTGTCGAAGGCCTTGGAGCCGGCGATGCGCTCGGCCGCCTTCGCGACGTCGGCGCTCTCGTCGACATAGGCCGGATTGTTGCCGGGGCCCACTCCGATGGCCGGATTGCCCGACGAATAGGCCGCGCGCACCATGGGCGTGCCGCCGGTGGCGAGGATCAGGTCGATCCGGTCCGACGTCATGATGGCGTCGATGATCGGCAGCGACGGCTCGTCGATCACCTGGACGATGCCGTCGGGGGCGCCGGCCTCCTCCGCCGCCCTGGCGATCAGCCGGGCAGCGTCCGCGCAGCAGGCCTTGGCCGCCGGGTGCGGGCTGATGACGATGGCGTTGCGCGTCATCAGGGCGATGAGCGTCTTGTAGAATACCGAGCAGACCGGATTGGTGGACGGGGTGAGCGCGAAGATCACGCCCGCCGGCTTCGGGATCGCGACGGTCTTGGTGTCCGGCTCGACGCGGAAATCCACATAGTCGTGATCGCGATAGTGCTCCAGAAGCCCGGTCGAGCACAGGCGGTTCTTGAGCTCCTTGTGGTCGGCATTGCCGAAGCCGGTCTCCTCGACCGCCCAGTCGGCATAGCGGCGCGCCTCGCGGGCCGCCGCGCCGGCGACCGCCTCGGCCACCCTCATGACCTCCCGGCGGGAATAGGTGGCGTAGGACGCCGCCGCCCAGCGCGCCTTCTCCACCATCTGGGCGGCGCGGTGCGGGCTCAGCCCGGGGGTCGTGTCGTCTGTCGTCTCGGCCATCGCCATGTCGATGTGCTCGTCTGGAAGGCGGGCGGCGGGTCGCATGGGGGATGCGTACCGGAAACCCCCGCGGGTCTTCTTGATCCTGACCGCAAGGCTAGGCGCGGCGGGGGCGGGGGCGCTTGACACTGCCTCGGGCTTTCTTGACAGGCCCGCCTTTCGGCACGGGACGGCCGCCCCCGGTGCGTTTTGCTTTGACGGCGGTCGCGCGCTAGGATGAAATGATCAGCGGGGAGGGAGCTGATGATGACGGCGTTTCACAGCCGCGACGGGTCGCGTGTGACGCCCGGAGGACCGCCAGGTGCGGGGCCGCCCGGTGTCATCGCCGCCGCGGCGACGGGTATCGTGAACTTCATCGAGCAGTATCGCGGCGATGTCGACCGCATCTTCGGCCATGTCCGGATCGTGCCCGACGTGACCGGCTCGCCGACGCACAAGCTGAGGCTCGCCGATTTCTGCCGCCTCTTCGAGGAGGCCGCGCAGCAGACGGGCAACGACAATTTCGGCCTGTGGTTCGGCAACCAGTTCAAGCCGCGCGATCTCGGCCTGTGGGGCTATGCGGCGGTGTCCTCGCCGACGCTCGGGAGCGCGCTGGAGAACCTCGTCGGCCTGTTCCGCTACCACCAGGAAAGCTCGGCGATGCGCTTCGTCCAGGATACCGACGGGCTGGTGCGCCTCGAATACCAGATCACCGCGCCGGCCATTGTCGAGCGCCGGCAGGACGCTGAGCTGTCGCTCGGCATGTTCCTGAACGTGATCCGCGAATGCTGCGGTTCGCACTGGGCGCCGGAGGAGGTGCATTTCGAGCATCCCCGGCCGCTGGAGGCGAAGGAGCACGAGAGCGCCTTCGACGCGCCGGTCTATTTCTCCCAGCCGACCAATGCCCTGTTGTTCCGGCCGGAGATCATGGCGCGGCCCATGCCCGCGCGCGACCTGCAGCTGCTCGCCATGATGCAGACCTGCCTGGAGGGCCTGAGCGACATCGAGCCCGCCGACGCCCTTTTGCTCGACAGCATGCGCACCGCCATCCGCCTCGGGCTGCCGGAGGGCTATCCCTCGCTGGAGCAGGTCGCCGCGGAGTTGCGCGTGCCGCTCTCCGCGATCCAGCGCGAGCTGTCGGAGGCCGGCACCACCTACAAGGACCTCGTGGAGGCGGTGCGCCGGGACCTCGCGCTGTCCTATGTGAAGCAGCGCCAGCTTCCCTTCTCCGAGATCGCCCTTCTGCTGGGCTATTCGGAGCTGTCGGCCTTCTCCCGCGCCTTCCGCCGCTGGACGGGCGTGTCGCCGCGCGAGTACCGCACCAGGCGGGTCGCGGGGTAGAGCGTGAGTCTATCTGATTGTTACGGCACCGGCCCGCTCCCCCACCCGGCCACCCATGAAATTATGGTCCCGTGGGTGGCCGGGTGGGGGAGCGGGCCGGTGCAGCCCGATTGGCCAAGGCTCCCGGGTCGTACCGGGATGCCCGCTCTCTTGCCGCTCGCTCCCGCGAAGGCGGGAAGCCGGAGCCTACATCTCCTCCAGCGCCTCGAGCGATTCCGGCAGGATCTGGCCGCCGTCGACGATGATCGTCTGGCCGGTCACATAGGCCGCCTCCCTGGAGGCGAAGAACAGCGCGGCGTTGCCGATATCCTCCACCGTGCCGAGCCGCTTCAGCGGGATCGAGGCGGCCATGGTCTTCAGATAGTCGTCGCCGAGCCCCTCGAGGCCTTCCGTGACGATGTTGCCCGGCATGACGGCGTTCACCGTGATCCCGTATTTCGCGAGCTCGATGGCGGCGGTGCGGATGAAGCCGAGCTGGCCGGCCTTGGACGCGCCGTAATGGGTCCAGCCGGGAAAGCCCGTCACCGGCCCCGTGATCGAGGAGGTGATGACGATCCGGCCCTCGCCGGTCTTCTTGAGATAGGGGATCGCAGCCTTGACCGACAGGAAGGCGCCCTTGAGATTGGTGTCGAGAACCTCGTTCCACTCGTCGGGCGACATCTCCTCGATCTTGGCCTGCGGGAAGATGCCGGCATTGGCACACAGCACGTCGAGGCCGCCATGGCGCTCCGCGGCAGCCGCCGCCATCGCCTCCATGTCCTCCCATTTCGTCACGTCGGCGGCGAAACCGCTCGCCCCGTTGCCGAGCTCCCCGGCGGTGGCGCTGGCCTGGTCCTCGTGGCGCGCCACGACCATGACCTTCGCGCCCTGATTGGCGAAGACCCGCGCGATCCCCTTGCCGATGCCCTTGCTGGCACCGGTCACGATCACCGATTTTCCTGCGATCGACGTCAGCATGTCCTGTCCTCCCGAAGTGTCTTGCCGATTGTGCCAGATCAACCTGCACTCGGGCGGACTCGCCTGAGTGCAGAAAAGTTGATCGTTCTCAAAATGTTAGAGCGATTTTTCTGCGTCCGGCTGGACGCAGGTCGCTCTTGCGCCTCAGCCGGCCGCCCGCCGCCTGAAGACGATATTTGCCACCGCGATGCCGATCGCGATGAGCGCGAGAGAGCCGATCACCGAGATCATGCCGACCGCCGGCACCAGCGGCGAGTAGCCGGAGACCATCTTGGCATAGAGCCATTCCGGCAGTGTGGAATCCGCGCCCGTCGTGAACAGCGACAGCGGGAAGTTGCCCCATGACAGAAGGAAGGCGAACAGGCCCGCCGACACCATGCCGGGCCACAGGAGCGGAATGGTGATCTCGCGCAGGATCTGGCCGGCGGATGCGCCCATGTCGCGGGCGGCCTCCTCCAGCGCCGGATCGAAATTGTAGGCGCGGATGGAGATGATCAGCGTGGCGATGGGGGCGATCCAGACGAGATGGGCGACGATGGCCGTCTTCCAGGTCGGCACGATGCCCAGCGCGTTGAACCACATGAGGATGGCCAGCCCCAGAACCGTCTGCGGAAAGAAGATCGGCAGGAGGATCAGCTTCTGGAACGCCCCGCGGAAGCGCCAGCGGTAGCGCGCGAAGGCGAGCGCGCCGAACAGCCCGACGGCGACGGAGACCAGCGTGACGACGACCGCGATCTTGAAGGAGGTCACGACGAGGCCGGCGACGGTGTCGCTGTCCAGCGCGCGCTCGTACCACTGGAACGTATAGCGCTTGATCGGAAAGCTCAGATAGCGGGCCCGGGCGACGGAGGCGAAGGCGACCGCGAGAAGCGGCAGGTAGATCACCGCCAGGCAGAGGATGCCGTAGGCGACCAGCGCTGTGCGGGTGAGCTTTGAATGGTGCATGGCGTTCAGGCCTTCCGCCCCATGATGCGGTCGAGGTCGATGCGGCGCAGCGCGAAGAAGGCGAGCCCGCCGATGATCGCGATCAGGATCACCGACAGGGCCGAGCCGAGCGGCCAGTTCTGCCCGTAGGTGAAGGCCGTCTCCACCTCGTCGGCCATGACGATGACCTGCTGGCCGCCCAGGAGCTTCGATTCCGCCATCGCGCCGGCGGCCAGCACGAAGGACAGCAGCCCGCCGACCACGATGCCCGGCATGGCGAGCGGCAGGTCGATCTCCAGGAAGATCCGCGTGCGCGACGCGCCGAGGTCGCTGGCGGCGAGCCGGACCTCGTCGGGCACCATGGCGATGCCCTGGGCGAGCGGGAACAGCATGAACGGGAAATAGGCGTAGACGAGCCCGAAGATGATGATGGGAACGTCGTAGAGCCAGCTTTCCAGCTCCAGCCCCGTCCACGCCTTCAGCGTGCCGAGCAGCATGCCGCCCTTCATCAGCGTCAGCACCCAGCCGAACAGGCGGATATTTTCCGACACGAACAGGCTCACCACCACGCCGACGGTGATGACCAGCGTGAATTTGCCGAACACCTTGGCCATGCCGTAGGCCAGCGGATAGGAGACGATGAAGAGGAGCACGGTCGCGGCCGCCGCCATGCCGAGCGAGCGGAACAGGGAGAGGTAGTAGCCCTGCTCGACGAAGTAGCGGTAGTTCTCGAAGCTCGGCATATGGGCGAGCGTGAAGACGCGCGCCGGCATGAAGGAGAACAGGAAGACCACGAGGAGCGGGGCGACGAAGATCGCGGCGAGCAGCAGGCCCACGGGAAGCGCGCTGAGGAAGCCCTGGCGTTGCTCCATGCGTTCCATGGCGGTCAGCTCTCCTCAGCCTCGGGGATGAAGTGCACGTGGCCGAGGTCCCAGCCGAGCCGCACGCTGTCGCCTATGGCGCCGGGGAAGCGGTCCTCGCGCAGCTTCTCTACCGTCACCGTCCGCCCGTCGGCGAGGTCGACCTCGTATTGCAGGCGCGAGCCGAGCGCGAACTCGTCGCGCACCGTCCCCTCCGCCACGCAGTCGGCGGTGTCGCCCTCGCCGAGGAAGCGGATGAATTCCGGCCGGATCATCAGGGTCGCCTGCGATCCGGGCGCGAGCCCGGGGGCGGTGCCGGCAATCGCGAGCGATCCGTCGCGCGCGGCGAGCGTGCCGTCCGGCGCGCTTGTGACCGGGAACAGGTTGACCTCGCCCATGAACTCCGCGACGAAGCGCGTGCGCGGCGCGGAATAGATCTCGTCGGCGGTGCCGATCTGGGCGATGCGCCCCTCCTTCATGATCGCGATCCGGTCGCTCATCACCATCGCCTCCTCCAGCGAATGGGTGATGTAGACGAAGGTCTTGCCGGTGCGCCGGTGGAGGTCCTTCAGCTCCTTCTCCAGCGTCTTGCGCAGGCGGTAGTCGAGCGCGGAGAGCGGCTCGTCGAAGAACAGGATCTCCGGGTCGAAGGCGAGCGCGCGGGCCAGCGCGACGCGCTGGCGCTCGCCGCCGGAGCACTGCATGACGTTCTTGCCGTAATAGTCGGCCGGCAGGTGCAGGAGGGCGAGCAGCTCATGGGCGCGCTCGCGGCGCTCCTGTGCGGACACGCCCCTGATCTTCAGGGGGAACTCGATGTTCTGGCCGACCGTGCGGTGCGGGAACAGCGCCAGCGACTGGAAGACCATGCAGGTCGGGCGCTTGTTGGCCGGCACGTCGTTGATGAGCTCGCCATTGAGGTGGATGGTCCCCTCGCTCGGTTCGTCCATGCCGACGAGCAGGCGGACCATGGTGGTCTTGCCGCTGCCGGAGGGGCCGACGATCGTCAGGAACTCGCCGTCTTGGATATCCAGGTCGATCCCGTGCAGTGCCGTGAAATTGCCGAACCGTTTCACGACATTGGTCAGACGGAGAGCCACCGTCGGGGCCATTTTCCCTCCTACGCGCAAAGGGGCGGACAACGCCAGTCAATCCGGAAGGCCGGCCGCCGCTCGAAAGCGGTAGCCGGCCGGTCTCGCATGTCGGGCCCTAGCTGCGCTTGGCCGCGTTGTAGATCGGCATCAGATCCTGGTAGGAGGGAATGATCGCATACTCCACCGACGCCGCCATCTCGTCCTCCAGCGTGTCCCACTGGATGGCGTCGAGCTCGTCCTTGTCGAACTGGTCCATGACGGCCGGATTGCCCATCTGGCTGATCGGGTTGTAGGTGCCCTCCGCGAAGGCCACGGCCTTGCAGATCTCCGGCTGCTGGACGAATTCCAGGAACTCCGGCGCGAGCGCCGACGGGTCGGGATTGTTGACCAGCGATGTGACCTCGACCCAGACGACGCCGCCCTTGCCGTCGACCGGGCCGGATTTCGGCGTGACGGCGCGCACCTGCGTCTGCCCGTCGTAACGCGCCGGCGAGGCGGTGTATGTGCCGCCGGTGAAATAGGCGTCGATCTCGCCGTTGATGAGCGCGGTGTTGAGCGCGACGAGGTCGTCCGACAAGAGCTTCGCGCCGCCGAAGATCGCCTTGGCCGTCTCCTCGAACTTGGTGCGGCCGGCCTCGTCGACGGGCTCGAACGGGTTCATGTCGGCCGTCATGCACATGTGCATGATGTTCCAGTTGTCGTAGGTCAGCACCGCGTAGCGGCCCTTCATGGCGGGGTCGAGGAACAGCTTGTAGCCCTGGTCCTCCGCCGTCTCGCGGCTGATCTTGTCGGTGTTGACCACGAAGCTGAACGGTCCGAAGCGCTGGACCATGCCGATCAGGTTCTCGCCGGACTTGTCGTAGGCCAGCGGATAGTCGTGGAAGGCCGGCAGCATCTTCGCGAAATAGGGCTCGAAGCGGGCCTTGTCGAGCGGCTTGATGAGCTGCTCGGGATAGAGCTGGTTCTGTGCCCAGGGCTGGTTGACGTTGATGAGGTCCCAGACATTGACCTCGCCGGCCCTGAGCTTGTTGATCATGTCGGGGTCGGACGTGCCGCTCTCCGCGCGCACCGTCGCGCCGGAATGGGCATCGCGGAACGGTCCGAGGACGTCGTCGGTATTGTAGCCTTCCCAGCACAGGACGTTGAGCTGGTCGTCGCGCTGGGCGAAGGCGGGGCGCAAGAGCCCGCTGGTGCCTGCCGCGAAGGCGCCGGCCCACAGACCGGATTGCTGCATGAAATTCCGGCGGCTTATGCCGTGTCTAGCCATCTCCGTCTCCCTCTCCCTTGTCGGTCCCGCGGGGGCTTCGCGCCCCCTGTCTCCGGCAGCCGGTCCGTCCTGTTTCTCGCGACAAGTGGTGACCGGCTGAGGTCAGGGGGATGAGCCGGCATGGGGTTCCATGCCCAGGTAGCGGGACCGTCACTCACGCCGTTGCGCACCCAACGGCATGCCCTAACGTCACAGCCTATCCGGCGGGTGGAGAAGCGTCTTGACTTGAGCTTCGCCAAACTTGACAGGATTGTGTCGGCCGGGCCCGTCAGGCCGGCGCGATCATGGCCCGGGCCTCCGCCGACGACATGACATGGCAGTAGATCATGTTGACGATCTCGAGCTCCTTGCGGTGAAGCTCGTCGGAGCCGGCCGCGCAGCAATCCTCCAGCACCGCCACGTCGAAGCTCTCGTCGGCGAGCGAGCGCACGGTCGAGGAGACACACTGGTCGGTGAACAGGCCGCAGCACATCACCGTCGCGATGCCCAGATTATGCAGGACGAGCCGCAGGTTCGTGCCGGTGAGCGCGCTGTCGCTCGTCTTGGTCACGACGATCTCGTCGCCTTGAGGGGCGAGCTCGTCGACAATCTGCGATGCCCACTCGTCCTTCGGCAGGAGCAGGTTGTTCCATCCGGGCTTCTTCTGCGACAGCGAGCGGTCGCGCCCGTCATGCGTCTGGCAGGCGATGCGCGCGAACAGGCATTCGATGCCGACGGCGCGGCAATGCTCCAGCATGGCGCGCGTATTGGGGATCACCACGGTCTCGAGGCGCTCGTGGAACGGCGTCCAGGCATCGTGGCGCTCGCGCTCCTCGGGCGTGAGCGCCGCCGGGTCGGGCCGCGTCCTGTAGGTGTTCTGGATGTCGATCACGAGCAGGGCCGTCGTCGCCGGGTCGAGGATCATGTCCTCCGGCTCCGGCGCGCCCCGATAGTAGATCGACCGATAGGCGGTCTTCCAGCTCATCTCCCCTCCCATGCCAACTCCCATGCCAACGGTCCCCGGCGTCGCCTCAGAAGCGGAAGGCGAACAGCCCCCGGCGCTCGTAGACGTCCGCGGCCTCCTCCACGAACGCCGCCATGCGGTCTGCCCCGTAGGTCTCCCGGAGCATGGCCGCGGCCTCGACGAGGTCCCCGGCGTTCTTCGCCCGGCCCGGGCGCAGGAGCTCGTAGACGGCCATGACGACATCCTGCGGCACGTCGACGAGCTCGGCGGCGCGCTCGAAGTTCTCCGCAAGGGTCGGCCGGTTCGCGGACCGCGCGATCTCCGCCTGGCGCCGGAGGGCGTCCGCGGTGATCGTCAGGTCCTCCAGCGCCACGGCACCCCGGCCGAGCGCGTCGAGCGTGATCTCGTCGAGCCCCTTGCCCTGCCGGCCCCGGGCAAGCTCGGGGCGTTTCTCCGCGATCGGATAGTCCTGGGCGGTGAGCCGTTCGGTCATGGCGATGGTCCTTCCGGGTCGAGCGCGATGTCCTCCGGCGCGGCGCCGTCGCTGACGAGCGAGGTCTCCACCGCGTGGATGAGCGCCGCGCGGGCGTGGTAGCGCGCGCCCATCGCCTCGCCCCGGGTGGGCACGACGACGGGGTCGGGGATCTCGCCGGCGGCATGGCGCGCGGCGTTGACGCCGAGCTGGCGGTAGTGCTCCAGCCGGGTGACGGGCGCGTTGGAGAAGAGCTCCAGATTGTTGTGGGGCAGGCGGTCTGCGTGATGGATGACCGCGGTGCCCTTGGCCTGGAGGCCGATGCCGACGCCGGAGCCGGACAGCCGGGCGGCGGACAGGCCGAGGAAGGAGGTGTCGGCGGTATGGCCCATGCGCACGAGCCGGGCGGTGCCGCCGCCCTCGGCGATGCCGGCGACGATCTCCGAGAGCACGTCGGACAGGGCGAGCCCGCCGAGCGTGCGGAAGAGCTTGCGCCCGAAGGCCGGGGAGACGCCGACCGTCACCTCGCGGGGGTCCTCGCCGCGCCCGGCGGGCCCCATGGTCTTCAGCCTCAGGCCCGCGGCGGCCTTGCGCGCATACTCCTCTTCCTGGTCGATGACGGTCTCGCGCGTCAGCACGTCGCGGATGGCGGCGATCTCGGCCCGGCGCGCCTCGTCGACGCGGTAGCCCGTGCCGGGGCCCAGATAGTCGTTGGGATCGTTGATGGCGCTGATCACCCGGCCGTCGCGCACGATGGCCGATGTCTGCAGGTAGTCGCCGGAGATCCTGAGCTTGACGAGCTGCAGGAGGTTCTCCGCCTCCTGCCGGAAGCCGCGCGCATCGAGCGCCCGGATGACGTCCACGACCGTGATGCCCCGCGCCCTGATGGCCTCCGAGATCGCCACCACCTCGCGCGGCGTGAAGCTCTCGGTGTCGGCCGAGCCCGAAGCGGCGGCGACGGAGCCCTTCATCTCGTCTGTCGGCGCGGCAAGGCCGAGCTCCTCGAACACCGCGGAGATGGCGTCGATGGCGCGGACGCGCAGGTCGAGCGCGTCCTCCTCCGCGATGGGGGTCAGCCCGCCATCGGCCTCGAAGTCGCGCTGGAGGACGAGATAGTCCTCGATCTCCTCGCCATTGAGCAGCGAGGGGTTGAAGGAGTTGTCGTATTTGAGGATTGAGCCGAAGCCGGAGCAGATGAGGTCGGATCCGGCGATTAGATAGGGCATGATCTTGGCGCCGACGCGGATCTCAGATTCCGTCGGCCGGGCATCGTTGCCGGACGCGCATTCCAGGTCGAGCCAGACGGCGATCAGGTTCTCCGCCATCAGCTCGCGCATGCCGCCGGGCACGGTCGCCGTCAGCGGCGCGCCGTCGATGCCGCCGTTCTGCGTGCCCTGCACGCCCATGGCGCGCTGCAGGCACAGGCAGCGCGCCTCCAGATAGAGCAGGGACTTGCGCTCGTGGAAGCCCATCAGGAGCTCCGCGCCGGCGCCGGAGGTGCAGCGCATCTTGATGCCGCGCGAGGCATAGGCGGCGGCCAGGAACGCCTTCGACCAGGGCGTGTCGTCGCCGTCGACGAAGCTCTTCTCCGTGCCGTAGACCGACACCGTCTCCGCGTAGGAGGAGAAGCCGGCCATGCCGATCTGGAGCTCCTCCGCCTCCTCGCTGGAGCACTGGAAGAGCGTTCCCGCCCGCCCGACCGCCGCGCCGACGCAGCAGGCCACCGCGTTCGACCAGGCATTGCGCGACACGCGCATGGTGGTCTCGATCTCGTCGAAGCCGAGCGCCACGGCGATGGCCGCGTCGGCGGCGAGCTGCAGGGGATCGTCCTTGGCGTTGGTCACATGGGCCTGGTTGCCCGGCGTCTTGCGGGCGCGCATCTTCGAATAGGCGAAGGCGATCTCCAGCGCGTTGAGCTCGGCGACCGCTTCGGCGAGCTTGGCGGGCGTCATGCCGTGGGCGAGCCGGACGAGCGCCTCGCGCGGCACGGTCATGTCGACGAGCATGCGGGCGATCTCGGGCGACGGCATCGCCATCGCCTCCGGGGCGATCTCAGGGTCGAGATGGTAGCGGGCGATGAAGCGGTCGATCATGTCGAAATCGGCCTCCGCCACGCCGTCCATCCCGGCGATGCGCCCGGTCTCCACCGTCACATTCGGCTCGGGGTCGGCGGGGCTGGAGAAGGCGGCGAAGCCGTTCTCGGCATCCTCGGCGGCGAACCTGTCGAGCCGCAGCGGGCGTTCGTCCCAGTCGGAAAATCTGCGCCACCGGTTCGCTCTCATGGGCCTCCCCCGCCGTCTCCTGTCCGGCGGATGGGCCCGCCGTTATTTGTGATATCGCCCTCGCCCTAGATTGGGGCGGGCCGCGAAGCGCGGTCAAGTGGGACCGGCCCGGAGGCGCTCGCAAGCGGTGTGCCGAGGGAGATGCGCTGCCCCGTCCCGGCGGGGGGCGGCAGGGGCTGGCTGACTTCGGGGCGTGCCCGCAAGGCGGTTTCGATGAGCCTGTCCAGATTGTCGTTTTTCTGAGCAGACCCTGCTTAGTCTTTGATCATTCCAGATAAAGGCCGGTTCGTAGGTGCAATGAAAGTGTTGTGTGTCCCATTTTACAAAATTTGCGTCGGCTCGTGCGGTGTTGCCACAATAATGCCGCGACCAAAATCTCAAAGGGATGCACAGAGATGTCACTATCCAGTTCGCTTGAATATACGCCGAGACCCGTCGACTTCGTACCCGCGGCGGTCTCCCCGAAGCCCGTCAGACAACCGGATCGCGATACGGGGCTGGTTGCCGACCGGCCACTCTTCGGCCTCGAACAGCTCGAGGTGTCGTGGATGGAGGAGACGGGAACCCTGTGGACCTTCATGCGTCCGCGCGGCCGGCCGAGCTACAACCCCGATCTGCTCAAGGATTTCGAGGCCTGGCAGGCGGGTATCCAGGCGATGTTCGCCGGCCAGCCCCGCGATCTGCGCTATCTGGTACTCGGTTCGCGCGCGCCCGGCGTCTTCAATCTGGGCGGCGATCTCCACCTGTTCGCAAGGAAGATCCGCGAGCGCGATCACGGCACGCTGGTCGAGTACGGCAAGCGTTGCGTGCGTATTCTCCACAACAACATGAACGGGCTCGGCCTGCCGGTCATCACCATCGGGCTCGCCCAGGGAGACGCGCTCGGCGGCGGGTTCGAGTCGCTCCTGTCCTTCAACGTCATCGTTGCGGAGCGCGGGGCGAAGTTCGGCCTTCCGGAGAACCTGTTCGGCCTGTTCCCCGGCATGGGGGCCTACAGCCTCCTGGCCCGGCGGATCGGCGCCGCGCGCGCGGAGGAGATGATCCTGACCGGGCGCACATACAGTGCGGAGGAGATGAAGGAGCTCGGCATCGTCCACATTCTGGCGGAGCCGGGGGAGGGCATCGCGGAGACCCGGAAATATATCGAGCGCCAGAAGCGCCGGCATGCGGGCCACCGCGCCGTCTATCAGGCGGGACGGGAGGTCAATCCGGTGCCGCTGGACGAGCTCGACCGGATCGTCGAGCTGTGGGCGGATGCCTGCATGGAGCTCAGCGAGCAGGAGCTCCGCGTCATGGAGCGGCTCGTCTCCGCCCAGGACAGGCTGGGCGGTGCCGCACAGCCCGTCCGGCCCATGGTGGCGGCCGAATAGGCCGGTGGCGGCTCGGGGGCCGGATGTCCCGCAACGGGGATGTCCGGCCCGGCCCCGTCTCAGGCGGTCACGCGGCGGCGGGATGCGGATCGGGCGAGGCGGTCGTGAATGGCGTCCGCCGGCATGGGCTCGCCGATCAGGTAGCCCTGGGCCTCGTGGCAACCCTGCGCCTTGGCCTGGGCGAGCTGCTCGGCGGTTTCCACCCCTTCTGCCACGACGACCATATCCAGGTCCGCGCCGAGGCTCGCGATCGCGTGCACGATGAGTTGCGCCTCGCGGTCATGGCCGATGTCGCGGACGAAGGAGCGGTCGATCTTGATCTTCTGGAACGGGAACTTGCGCAGATAGTTGAGCGAGGAGAACCCGGTTCCGAAATCGTCGAGGGAGATATTGGCGCCCGTCAGGATGAGCTGCTCCAGAGCGTGCAGCGTCGTCTCGGTCTCCTCCAGGAGGACCCGCTCGGTGATCTCCAGATCGAGGCGGTGGGCGGGCAGGCCCGCCTCGGTGAGGGCGGAGAATATCCGCCGGCCGAGCGCACGGTCGCGGAACTGCACCGGCGACATGTTGACCGCGACCCTGACATTGCTCGGCCATGTCGAGGCTTCCTGGCAGGCACGATGCAGCACCCAGTCGCCGAGCGCGGCGATGAGCCCCGTGTCCTCGGCAATCGGGATGAACTCGGAGGGCGGAATGGGGCCGCGCTCTGGATGATGCCAGCGCAACAGCGCCTCGCATGTGGTGATCTCGCCTGTCGCAAGCTCGATCAGCGGCTGGAAGTGAAGCTCGAAACCGTCGGTTTCCAGCGCCTCGCGCAGGTCGACCTCGAGCGCGCGGCGCGCATGGGCCCTGTCCTCCATCTCCGGGGAGAAGGAGCGATGGCTGCCGCCGCCATTGCGCTTGGCGGCATAGAGCGCCATGTCGGCCCGCTTGAGCAACTCGTCGGAATTGCTGCCGTCCGCCGGGGCCAGCGCGATGCCGACGGAGGCGGCGATATCGATCCGGTGGCCGTCGATCTCGAAGGGCTCCTCCATCGTCGCGATCACCTGTCGCGCGAGCTGGCGCGCGGTGTAGCGGCTGTCGGCGGAGCAATGCAGGACCACGAACTCGTCGCCGCCGAAGCGCGCGATGAGGTCTGCCGTGCCGATCGCGCCGCGCAGCCGTGCAGACACCTCCACGAGCAGCTTGTCGCCGATGGAATGGCCGAGCGTGTCGTTGATGGACTTGAAGCGGTCGAGATCGACGAGATGCAGGGCGAACGGTGCGGTCCGGAGCCGTTCCGGGGTCAGGAGCTGCGCGATCCGTTCGCGGAAATGGCTGCGGTTGGCGAGGCCGGTCAGCTCGTCGTAATGCGCAAGGTGCGAGATGCGTTCCTGCGCCGCCTTGCGTTCGGTCACGTCCTCCAGGATCACCACGGCCCCGCCATCGGCCATGAGCCGGCGCGACAGGGCGATGATCTGCCCGCCATGCAGCGTCAGGAAGACCTGCCCGTGGGTCTCCTCGCTCAGGGTGCGGACCAGATCCTGGACGATATGGCGCACCCGCTTTCCGGAATGGTTGCCGGCCCGGATGCTGTGGCGCACCAGCGTGCCGACGCTCGCGCCGACGCGGATCTGCGACCCGTCCAGTCCGAGCATCTCCAGGAAGCGTGCGTTCCACACCTTCAGCCTGTTCTCCGGGTCGAACATGCACAGGCCGTGGGACATGTTGTTGAGCGCGATGTCGAAGCGGTTGGCCTGCTCCTCGAAGCGGGCCGCGAGCGCCGCCTCGCGCCGCGTCATGGTCAGCGCCTGGAGGATGATCTCGCGGATGCTCATCGTGATATCCACCATGCCGTAGACGAACAGGAGGATGACGAAGCCGAGCGCGTAATAGGCAAGGCCGCCATGGATGAACAGTGCGAGCGACAGGGGCAGTGCGGTGAGGGCGAGCTGGCCGACGGCGATGATCGGCCGGCCGGCATTGCGCCCGGCAATCGCGGCGGCATAGCCCGCCGCCGTCGTCGACACCATGAGGTGGAGCGTGAGATCGTCCGTGCGCAGCAATGTCAGGACGCAGAGCAGGCCCAGCAGGCTGGAGAATACCCACGCGCCGAGCTCGTAGACGAATTCCCATCGTCGCGTCGGGCCGGGCTCGATGGAGCGCTTCGTGCGCTTGTAGACGACGGCGCAGGCGACCCGCACCATGCCGACGGCGAAGATCGCGACGGAGCAGGCCAGGATCCACGGATCCCCGGCGGCGACGGCGGCCGCCGCCCCGATGATCGAGCAGGCGATCGCGCCCATTGCGAGCGAGGAGAGCGAGCCGAACAGGGACGCGACCAGCGAGGCCCGGATCTCGTCGGGAAGCTGCGCATCGGTCTTGCGTGTCGAGAGAAGCTTCCCGATCAGCATGGTTCGGTACGTCCCGTAAAACTGAACAGAAGAGCGCTGACGCTCTACCGTATAGGCGCTTTCAGTCTTGGGATATGCCCCCGGTCAGGCGACAGTCTCCCGGCTTGGTGGCTCTCGGTTGGTGATCGCTCCAATTTTAATCGAGCTTTCACTTGGCAACTCAGGTCATTCGCGCATGTTGTATCAAAAAAAACTTGCCTGATACCAGAATAAAGCTAGCCAGCAAAGCTTCCGCTGCCAACACCTTTGTGACCGGGAGAAGAGACGCCCTGGGCGCCGTTGCGCGCGCGTGGATATGAAGGCGGCGGTCTCGCCCGATTGATGCAGATCAGATCGGCGCGCGCGCATCTGTGCCAGCGTGCCGTCCGGTTCGGCGTGCCCGGTGCGGCACGACCATGGTCTGTCACTTCGAGGAACCGGGGACATGGCATCGACGACGCAGATGGAAACGGACGCGGCCGACGGCCGGGCGGGGCGAAAGCCGGCCAGGGGCCTTGGCCTGTGGATGGCGACCGCGCTGGTCGCGGGCAACATGATCGGCTCCGGCGTGTTCCTGCTGCCGGCCTCGTTGGCGCCGTTCGGCGGGATCAGCATAGTGGGCTGGCTGGTGACCGCCGCGGGCGCGCTGATGCTGGCGCTGGTCTTCGCCAATCTCTCCCGCGTCTTTCCGCGCATCGGCGGTCCCTACGCCTATTCGCGCATGGCTTTCGGCGATTTCATCGGTTTCCAGATGGCCTGGGGCTACTGGATCGCGATCTGGGCGGGCAACGCGGCAATCGCGGTGGCCTTTGTCGGCTATCTCGGCGTGTTCCTGCCGGCGGTCACCGCGAGCCCGTTCGCCTCGATGGCGACCGGCGTCGCCGCGATCTGGATCCTTACCGGCATCAACATTCTCGGCGTGCGCGCCGCCGGCTGGGTGCAGCTCGTGACGACCGTTGCGAAGATCCTGCCGCTGCTGGCGGTCGGGCTCGTCGGCATCTTCTGGCTGGAGCCGGCGCACTTCCTGCCGTTCAACGCCACGGGCGGGTCGGCCTTCTCGGCGGTGAACGCCGTCGCCGCGCTGACCCTGTGGGCCTTTCTCGGGCTTGAATCGGCGAGCATCCCGGCCGACGACGTGGAGGCGCCGGAGCGCACCATTCCGCGCTCCACGATCCTCGGCACGCTGATCGCCACGGTCGTCTATGTGCTCGGCACCGTGGCCGTCATGGGGATCGTCCCGCCGGAGGTGCTGCAGGCCTCGACCGCGCCCTTCGCCGATGCCGCGCGGGCGATCTGGGGCAGCGGCGCCGGCCAGCTCATCGCCATCGGCGCGCTGTTCTCCACCTTCGGCGCACTCAACGGATGGATCCTGCTGCAGGGCCAGATCCCGCTCGCGGCTGCGAAGGACAGGCTGTTTCCCGCGCGGTTCCGCGGGGTGTCGGCGAACGGCACGCCGGTCTTCGGGCTCGTCGTCTCCAGCATCCTGGTGACCGTTCTGATGGCCACGAGCTACAGCGAGGGGCTGGTCGGCGTGTTCAACTTCACGCTGCTGCTCGCCACCATGACGACGCTCGTGCCCTACATGTTCACCGCCATGGGCGAGCTCATGCTGTTCTTCCAGAACCGGGAGGCCTTCTCCGGCAAGCGGTTCGCGGGGTCGGGCGTCGTGGCCGCGCTGGCCTTCCTCTACTCCATCTGGGCCGTTGCGGGATCGGGAGAGGATGTCGTGTTCTGGGGATCGCTGCTGCTGTTTGCGGGCATCCCCGTCTATGTCTGGCTGAAATGGCAGGACCAGGCTGTGCAATCGCAGGACAGGAGGTAAGGGATCATGTTCCTCGGCTTTCAATCGGATACGGGGCCGCTGGCCAGGCTGGTCGTCAAGCATGTGCGCGACGCGTTCGTGAGCGAGGCGAAGATCGATGCGGAATGGCGCTCGCTCGGCTATACGGCCAGGCCCGACCTGGCGCGCGCCATCGACCAGTATGACGCCTTCGTCGCGGCGATCCGCCAGCTCGCGCCGGAGGTGGAGATCGACTTCCTGGAGGCCGACGGGACGACGACGCTCGATTCGCTCTATCCGCGCGACGCCGCGATCGCGACGTCCAAGGGCATGGTGCTCTGCAATATGGGCAAGCCGGCACGGGCGGGCGAGCCCGCGGCGGAGGGGCGGCTCTTCTCGCAAGCCGACATCCCGGTCTGCGGCGCGATCTCCGGGGCGGGCCATATCGAGGGCGGCGACGTGGCCTGGATCGACGAGCACACGCTCGCGGTCGGCCGCGGCTATCGCACCAACGAGGAGGGCATCCGCCAACTCCGGGCGCTGCTCGGCGACGCCGCGGAGGTCGTGCGCGTGCCGATGCCGCATTATCGCGGGCCCGGCGACGTGTTCCACCTGATGTCGATCCTCAGCCCCATCGACCGCGATCTGGCGCTCGTCTACTCGCCGCTGATGGTCGTGCCGTTCCGCGAGATGCTGCTGGAGCGCGGCATCGGGCTCGTCGAGGTGCCCGAGGAGGAGTTCGACTCCATGGGCTGCAACGTGCTCGCCGTCGCGCCGCGCAAATGCGTGATGATCGACGGCAATCCCGTGACCCGGCGGCGGCTGGAGGAGGCAGGCTGCGAGGTCGTCGCCATCGACGGCAGCGAGATCTGCAGCAAGGGCGCCGGCGGGCCGACCTGTCTGACCCGTCCGATCCTGCGCCAGTGCGAGGACGTCGCCGGTACGGGCACGGCCCGCAGCGCCGGGACACCTCAGCCGGCCGCGTGACGACCCCCCGGGGGGCGAAAGCGGGCGGCGCGGCAAGTCCTATCTCTGGGAAACTGCCGTGCCGTCCGCGATCCGCTCGCTCGGATAGAGCACGACGCGGTCTCCCGCCGCGAGCCCGTCGCGGATCTCCGCGGACAGCCCGTTGCGGGCACCGACCTCCACATGGCGCAGCCGCGCCCGTCCGTCCCCGGCGACGAAGACCGCCCACTGCTCGCCATCGCGGAACAGAGCGCCGAGCGGCACCTGCAGCACGTCGCCCTCGAACAGGATCACCCGCACATCGACGCGATAGCCGTGGCCCAGCCGGCGCCAGGCCTCGCGCGTGGCCGTGAAATCCAGCACGACGTCGACGCGCTGCTCCTCGATGCCGAGGGCTGAGACCTCGGTGCGCCCGAAGGGCTCGACCCGGCGCACCGTCGCGTCGAGATCCGGCCCGCCCCAGCCGGCGATGATGGCCTTCTGGCCGGGCTCGATGCCGACGGCGTCCTCCGACAGGAGATCCACCACCACCTCCAGATTGCCCGGATCGCCGATTTCCACCAGCGCCGTTCCCGCCTCGATGACGCCCGCGCTCTCGCGCACCACATGCAGGACCACGCCGCCCACGGGCGCGGTCACGGTCACGCAGTCGCAATCGTCGTCGCGCTTGGCGATGCGGGCCGCCAGCTCCTCGCGCGACAAGAGGCGCGAGCGGGCGCGGGCGAGCTCGTGCTCGCGCATCTCGAGGGTTGCGCGCGCGGTCGCGAGATTGGCATGGGCCACGCGCTGGGCGCGCTGGGCGTCGTCGAGCGAGCGCTGGGAGATATTGTCCTCCTTGATGAGGCGTTGCGCGCGCTCCAGCTCCGCCGTGGCGAAGGCGAGGTCGGCCTCGGCACGCTCCAGATCGGCGGCGGCGAGGTCGCGGCCGGCGCGCGCGGCCTCGATGGCGGCGCGCTGTTCGGCCTGCGAGCGCACGTCGAGAAAGGCGGGCGGGGCGGGCTCGATCCGGGCGAGGACCGTGCGGTTGGCCTCCACCGGATCGCCGGCCTCCGCGTCGATGCGCTGGAGATAGCCGCCGACCGGCGCATGGAGCGTGTAGACGTCGCGCACCCGCGCCTCGCCCTCGTCGTCCACGGTGACGCGCAGCAGCCCCGTCCGGGCCGTCGCGAGGTCGACGAGGACCGGCTGCGGCCTCAGCGCATAGGCGATGGCGGCGGCGAGCGCCGCGCCGAGCACCCCCCAGATCAGAACCCTGCGCATGGCGACGCTCATGGTTCGCCTACTCCCTTGTCTTCAGGACCCCGACGAGGTCCAGTCGGTCCAGCCGGCGGCGCACGAAGGCGGCGCAGACCACGGTGGAGGCTAGTGCGATCAGCGCCGCCTTGCCATAGGTTGCATCGAGGATCACGAGGGGCACGCGGAACAGCTCCGTCTCGAAGGCGCTGGTGAGATACCAGGCGAGCCCGAAGCCGGTTGCCGAGCCGAGCGGAATGGAGATCCAGGTGAGGATCCCGATCTCGCCGAGCAGGATGTAGGAGATCTCCCAGCGGCTGAACCCCAGGACGCGCAGCGTGGCGAGCTCGCGCGCGCGTTCCGACAGCGCGATGCGCACCGAGTTGTAGGTCACGCCGATGGACAGGATCGTGGCGAAGGCGATGAAGAAGCCGACGAAGATGTACATGGTCGAGCCCATCGTCTCGTAGAAGGTGTCGATGGCGGCCTGCCGGAACAGGATGGAGGCGACATAGGGAATGTCCTTGAGCTCGCGCAACAGGGCCGGGCGCTGCGCGTCGTCGACGGCGATGTTGAGGCCGGAGATCACCCGGCCGTCGTTCATCAGCCGGTTGAGGGTCGAAAATTCCATATAGGCGGGCGTGCCCATATAGGTGTCGAAGATCCGCACGACCGGCAGGGAGAGCCGGGCCTGCCGGCCCTCCAGGATCTCCACAACGACCTCGTCGCCCATACGTGCGTCCAGGATCTCGGCGAGCTTGCGCGACAGGGTGAGGCCGCCGGGCGGGACCTCGATCTCGCCGCGCTCGGTATCGTAGACGGGGCTCAGCGTCGCGTCCGCCGGCACGCCCATGATGCCTTGCCGCTTGGAGAGATGGCCATGACGGAAGCGCGCCGACACGCTGCGATAGGGTTCGGCGGCCATGACGCCCGGCAGGTGCTTGAAGCTCTGCACGGTGGCGACCGGCTGCACGTCGTTGAAGGAGACGGCGGCGTCCTGATGCTGGCTGCGGATGAAGGCGGTGTCCACGAGGCTGTCTATGGCGTCGAGCCATTGCAGCGCCATGATCAGCACGGCGATGGACATGGCGAGCCCGGCGCTGGCCATGAAGGCACGCAGCGGCCAGCGCAGGATGCGCCGGAAGATCATGCGCGTGGGCTCGTCGAGCAGTTTCGCGAAGGCCGCGCGCGAGAGCCATGACTGGCGGTAGACCGGCGGGGCGGGCGGCAGCATGGCCTCCGCCGGGGGCAGCGCGACCGCCCGGCGCACGGCGACCAGGCTGCCGGCGAGCGCGGCGCCGAGGCTCACCGACCCGGCGATGAGAAAGCTCGTCGGCCCGGGCCTGTAGAGCAGGAAGGGGAAGCGGTAGAACTCCGCATAGAGCGTGGTGTTCCAGTGGCCGAGCCAGGCGCCGAGCGCCGAGCCCAGGCCGACGCCGATGCCGCCGATCACCAGCACCATCTTGGCGTAGTGCCAGCCGATCTCCCAGTTGCCGTAGCCGAAGGCCTTCAGCAGGCCGATCTCGCGGCGCTCCGTCTCGATCAGGCGCGCCATCACCATGTTGGTCAGGAAGGCGGCGACGGCGAGGAAGATGGTCGGCAGGAGGCTCGCCATGTTCTCCTGCTGGGTGATCTCGTTCTGCAGGAACCAGTTGGAGGTCTGGTCGGCGCGCGCATAGGCGCCGGTGCCGCCATAGGGGGCGAGCAGCGTGTCGAGCCGGGCGATCACCTCGTCGGGCCCCGCGCCGCGCAGCAGGCCGATGGTGACGCTGTTGAAGCTCTCCTTCAGGTCGAAGGCCGCCGCCAGCGCGTCGCGGCCCATCCACATGACGCCGAAACGCTTGTCGTCCGGCATCAGCCCGCCGGGCGCGATGGCATAGACGAATTCGGGGCTGAGCGCGGTGCCCACCACGTCGAGCGTGCGCTTGCGGCCGCGCAGGATGGCGGAGAAGCTGTCGCCGGGTCTGAGCCCGTGGGCCTCCGCGAAGGGTTCGCTCACGACCACCTCGTCGGGCCGGTCGGGCTCGGCGAGCCGGCCGGAGCGCAGCACGAGCGTGTTCATGAGCTGCGGCCCGTGGTCGGGCAGCGAGATCACCTGGCCGATCACCGGCTCCGCGAAATCCGGCATGTCGAGGATGGCGCCCTCGGAAATGCGCGTCTCCACGAGCCGGACGCCCGGGATCTCCGCGATGTCGCGGGCCAGCCGTTCCGGCGCGCGCTTCACCTCGGCGAACACGTCGGCAAAGCGCGTGCGCTCGTAATAGGCCTCCGTCGTCTCCTTGAGCGCCTCGATGGTGGACAGCGCCATGATCAGGAGCGCGGCGCCCGACGCGATGACGAGCGCGATGGCGACGAGCTGGGCCCTGAGGCGCCAGAGCTCGCGCAGGAGTTTCCGGTTGAGGCTGGTCATGCCGAGGCCGGTCATGGCGCTCACCAGACGAGCTCGCCGGGCTCGCGCCGGGTTTCGTTGACGCGCTGCTCCACGATCCGCCCGTCGGCGAACTGCAGCACGCGGTGGGCGATGTCGCCGATGACGGCATTGTGCGTGATGAGCGCGGTCGTGGTGCCGAGCTCGCGATTGACCCGCATGATGGCCTCCAGAACCAGTATGCCGGTCTTGCTGTCGAGCGCGCCCGTCGGCTCGTCGCACAGCAGGAGGTCGGGCCGCTTGGCGATGGCGCGTGCGATGGCCACGCGCTGCTGCTCGCCGCCGGAGAGCTGGGCGGGGAAATGGTCGAGCCGGGCGCCGAGTCCGACGAGCTCCAGCGCCTCGGCCGGCGACATGGGATCGCGCGCGATCTCGGTCACGAGCGCCACGTTCTCGCGCGCCGTCAGGCTCGGGATGAGATTGTAGAACTGGAACACGAAGCCGACATGGTCGCGGCGATAGCGGTTGAGCGCGCGCTCGCCGCCCTCCGCGAGGTCGCGGCCCTGGAACAGGACGTGCCCGGCGGTGGGAATATCGAGGCCGCCCAGAATGTTGAGCAGGGTCGACTTGCCGCTGCCCGACGGGCCGAGCAGGATCGCCATCTCGCCCTCATAGAGGTCGACATCGACACCGCGCAGGGCCTGAACCTCGACCGCCCCCATATGGTAGATCTTCGTCAGGCCCCGCGCGGACAGCGCGACGCGCGGCGTGTCGGCGTCCTGGCGTGTCATGCGGGCGACGGCCTTCCGGGGCGGGGCATTTCGGTGTCCTTCTGCGCGTGGCGGACAGTGATGGGCAGTGGCGGGAGGCTACCTGAATATCCGGCCTCAGCCGGGCCTGACCAGCGTGCCGGCACGGCCCTCCAGGATGGCGCGGGCATCCCGAAGCCGTCCGATGCCGGCCATATTACCCGTTGCCTCCACGAAGTCACAGGCCGCCTCGACCTTGGGGCCCATGGAGCCCGCCGCGAAGGCCATGGCGCGAAGCTCGTGCGGCGCGGCGGTGCGGATCGCCTCCCGGTCCGGCGTGTCCCAGCCGCGGAACACCGCCTCCACATCGGTCAACATGAGGACGGCGTCGGCGCAGAGGTCGCGCGCGAGAAGGCCCGACGCGCGATCCTTGTCGATGACCGCCTCGACGCCCTCCATGCGGCCGGAGGCGGAGCGCACCGTCGGAATGCCGCCGCCGCCCGCGCAGATGACGACGATGCCGGCCTCCACCAGCAGGCGGATCGTGTCGAGCTGGGTGATGCGCCGGGGCAGGGGCGAGGGGACGACGCGGCGCCAGTGGCCCGTCTCCTCCTCCACCATGGCCCAGCCGCTGTGCGCGCGCACGCGCTCCGCCTCCGCGCCCTCATAGACCGGTCCGATGGGCTTGGTGGGGGTGCCGAAGGCCGGATCGTCGCCGTCGACCTCCACCTGCGTGAGCAGGGTCGCGCAGCGGGCGCCCTCCGGCAGGGCGTTCATCAGCTCCTGTTCGACCAGATAGCCGATCATGCCCTCGCTCTCCGCGCCCAGCACGTCGAGCGGGTAGGGGGCGACGTCGCGATAGGCGGCCGCCTGAAGGGCGAGCAGGCCGACCTGCGGCCCGTTGCCATGGGCGACCACGATGTCGTGGTCGGCCGCGAGGTCGGCGAGGGCGCCGGCCGCGATGCGCACATTGGCGCGCTGGACGTCCGCCGTCATGGGTTCCCCGCGTTTCAGCAGCGCATTGCCGCCAAGCGCCACAACGATCCGCATATGCTCATCCCCCGCGATTGTCCGGGCCCGGGACTGCGAGGCCGTCTCGCGTCCTTCCTCCCATACGATCCCGTGTAGGGGGCGGGTGCCGGTCGGGCCTTGATCCATCGCAAGGCGTCTCACGGAACCGGCCCGGCGTCCATGGGGACGGGGCGGGGCCGGCTCAGCGTTTGCCGTTGCAGAAGGCGGTGTGCAGCGCGTCGACCACGGTCAGCACCTCCGGGCGGGTGATCCTGTAGTAGACGGTCGTGCCCTGGCGGCGGGACTCGACCAGCCCGTCGGCGCGCAGGCGCATCAGTTGCTGCGACATGGGCACCTGCCCGATGCCGAGCTCGGTGCGCAGCTCGGCGACGGACTTCTCCTGCTGGCCCAGCGCGCACAGCACCAGCAGCCGCTGGGGGTGCGACAGGCTGCGCAGGAAGTCGGCCGCCTCCGCTGCGGCGGGAATCATCTCCGAAACATTCATACTATTGAATTTAAAATATTTGAATGTTATGTGCAAGCATAACGGTCTCCTCGCCCGGGATTGACCCGGATCAAGGCGCAGGGGGGCCGAAGCGTGAAAGAACAAAGGGTGCGGCCAGGCGGCACCCCGACAAGAACCATGCGAATGGAGGAAGGGCTGTGGCACATATTGTGGTACTGGGCGCCGGTCTCGGCGGCGTCATCATGGCATACGAGATGAAGGCGCGGGCGCGCGCGCAGGACGAGGTCACGGTGGTGACGCTGGGGTCGACCTACTCCTTCGTGCCGTCCAATCCGTGGGTGGCCGTCGGCTGGCGCGAGCCGGACGACATCGCCGTCGACCTGGATGCCGCCTTCGGCCGCCGCGACATCCGGCTGAGGCCGGAGGGCGCCAAGCGCGTCCATCCGGAGGAGAACCGGCTGGAGCTGAACGACGGCAGCTCGCTGTCCTACGACTATCTGGTCATCGCGACCGGGCCCGACCTCGCCTTCGACGAGATCCCGGGGCTCGGGCCGGACGGCCACACGACCTCCGTCTGCCAGGTGGATCACGCCCTTGAGGCGAAGACCGCCTTCGACGCGCTGGTCCGGTCGCCGGGGCCCGTCGTCGTCGGCGCCGTGCAGGGCGCGTCGTGCTTCGGTCCGGCCTACGAGTTCGCCTTCATCCTGGAGACCGCGCTGCGCAACGCGAAGGTCCGCGACCGCGTGCCGATGACCTTCGTCACGCCGGAGCCCTATATCGGCCATCTGGGGCTCGACGGGGTGGGCGACACCAAGGGCCTGCTGGAGAGCGCGCTGCGCGAGAAGCACATCAAGTGGATCACCAATGCGCGGGTCGCCTCCGTGGAGGACGGCACGATGCATGTGGAGGAGATCGGTGGCGACGGCGCGGTGAAGGCCACGCACGACCTGCCCTTCGCCTATTCCATGATGCTGCCGGCCTTTCGCGGGGTTCCCGCCGTCCACGGCATCGAGGGGCTGGTCAATCCGCGCGGCTTCGTCACCATAGACGAGCACCAGCGCAACAAGGCCTTCCCGAACGTCTTCGCCATCGGCGTCTGTGTCGCCATCCCCCCGGTCGGCGAGACGGCGGTGCCGGTCGGCGTGCCCAAGACGGGCTTCATGATCGAATCCATGGCGACCGCGGCGGCGGAGAACATCGCCGCGCTGATCGCCGGCGAGGAGCCGCGCGCGGTGGCGAGCTGGAACGCCGTGTGCCTGGCCGATTTCGGCGATGGCGGCATCGCCTTCGTGGCCCAGCCGCAGATTCCGCCGCGCAATGTGAGCTGGTCCTCGCAGGGCCGCTGGGTGCATGCCGCCAAGATCGGCTTCGAGAAATACTTCCTGCGCAAGGTCCGGCAGGGCCAGAGCGAGACCTTCTACGAGAATCTCGTCCTCGACATGCTGGGCATCAGGAAGCTCAAGGAGATCCACACCGAGCCGGCGGACTAGGACGGTCCCCCGCGCTCCGGGCGAGCCAAGGGAGAAGGAAATGACGATCGATCGCGCAGTCCTGATGTTTGCCGGGATCATGGTGCTCATATCCCTGGCGCTGGGGGTCTTCGTGTCGCCCTACTGGTTCCTGCTGACCGCCTTTGTCGGGCTGAACATGATGCAGGCCTCCGTCACCGGTTTCTGCCCGGCCGCCCGGCTGTTCAAGGCGCTGGGCTTCAAGCCCGGCGTCGCCTTCGAATAGGCTCGGGGGGCCGAATGCGACAGGGGCAGCATCTGCGGGGGCTGGCGCTTATCGCGGCACTCCTCGCCGCGTCGCCGGCGGCGGCGGAGGACTTCACCGTCCACGCGACCGAGATCGCCGAAACGAAGGCCGTCTTCGGCCAGGTGGAAAGCCGCACGGTCGTGCCCGCGCGGGCGCGCATCGGCGGCACGGTGCGCGAGATCCACGTCACCGAGGGCAGCGAGGTGGAGAAGGGCGAGCCA
>Ga0207847_100186_pt1 | contig 29113 bp, 24 predicted proteins | sample TtaePargueraPR_8_FD_187736 | JGI IMG/M metagenome (GOLD analysis project Ga0207847, IMG submission 187736) | Aerobic enrichment media microbial communities from Bioluminiscent Bay, La Parguera, Puerto Rico - Tt and E1 (SPAdes) | ecosystem: Environmental > Aquatic > Marine > Unclassified ...
GGGCCGGTGCAGCCAGATAGCCGAATCGCTTGCCGCCGTCCCCTGAAGACTTCTATATCGGCGGCGGCAGGCGCGGCAACATGGCAGCGCGTTGCAGGCATGGACCGCCGATGTGGCCGTTTCCGGGCACGGGCGACACGATCTGGCCGTATTCGGCAGGCATCAGCGCGCACATGCCCGATAGCCTCCGCCAGCCTCTTTGACGCATACTGGCGGCGCCACGATCCGCGACAGACCTCGCCGGCGCGGATGCGTGCGGGGGCAGACGACGACATCACCCGGCGACCAGACGGCTGCACGGACCCTGAATGCCCAAGCTCTACCATTTTCCGCTCGATCCGTTTTCCCGCCGCATCAGGCTGGCGCTCGGCGAATATGGCGCCGATGCCGAGCTGGTGGAGGAGCGCCCCTGGGAACAGCGCGAGGGCTTTCTCGCCCTCAACCCGGCGGGCGCGCTGCCCGTCATGGTCGACGACGACCGCACGGTGATCGCCGGCATCGAGGCGCTTTCGGAATATCTGGAGGAGACGCGCGGGGCGAGGAACCGGGTCACGCTGCTCGGCGAGACGCCCGCGGAGCGCGCGGAGACGCGCCGCCTCGTCGCCTGGTTCGACATCCGCTTCCATCGCGAGGTCGGCCGGCTCGTGCTCGGCGAGAAGGTGGAGAAGCGCTTCGCCAAGCCGGGCCAGGGCGGCGGCGCGCCCCACATGAAGGCGGTGCGCGTCGGCCTCAACAATATCCGCCACCATCTCGACTATATCGGCTTCCTGTCGGAGGCGCGGAACTGGCTGGCCGGCGACCGGCTGACCCATGCCGACCTCGCCGCGGCGGCGCATCTCTCCTGCATCGACTATCTGGGCGACGTGCCCTGGAGCGAGAACGCCGCGGCCAAGCAGTGGTACCAGCGCATCAAGTCCAGGCCCTGCTTCCGCCCGCTGCTCGCCGACCACATTCGCGGCATGCCGCCGCCACGGTTTTATGCGGATCTCGATTTCTGAGGTATCGTCCGCGCGCCATGACGCAGGCGCTGAAACAGACCATTCGCGACCGCGCCCTGAAGGAAGGGTTCGACACGGTGGGCTTCGCCGCCGCCGACGCCATTCCCCATGCCGGGCGGGCGCTGGAGCGCTTCGTCGCCCAGGGCCGGCACGGCGACATGGCCTGGATGGCGGAGACGGCGGAGCGTCGGGCGAGCCCCACCGCGCTGTGGCCGGATGCCCGCAGCGCCATCATGCTGGGCATGAATTACGGCCCCGACATGGATCCGCTCGCACGTCTTGAGGACAGGGCCCGCGGCGTGATCTCCGTCTATGCGCTCGGCCACGACTACCACGACATCGTCAAGAAGCGGCTGAAGCGCGTGGCGCGCTGGCTCGCGGAGACCGAGGGCGCCGAGGTCAAGGTGTTCGTCGACACCGCGCCGCTCATGGAGAAGCCGCTCGCCCAGGCCGCCGCCCTCGGCTGGCAGGGCAAGCACACCAATCTCGTCTCGCGCGATTTCGGCTCCTGGCTGTTCCTCGGCGCGATCCTGACCAGCGCGGAGATCGCGCCCGATACTCCGGAAAGCGACCATTGCGGCCGCTGCCGCGTCTGCCTCGACATCTGCCCGACCGACGCCTTCCCGGCCCCCTACGAGCTCGATGCGCGGCGCTGCATCTCGTATCTCACCATCGAGCACAGGGGCCATATCCCGCTTGAGTTCCGCAAGCCCATGGGCAACAGGATCTATGGCTGCGACGACTGCCTGGCGGTATGCCCGTGGAACAAGTTCGCCCAAGCCGGGCACGAGGCGAAGCTCTCAGCCCGAGACGCGCTGCGCGGGCCCCGCCTCGCCGATCTCGCCGAGCTCGACGACACGGCGTTCCGCGAGCTCTTCCGCGCCTCGCCGGTCAAGCGCACCGGGCGGGACCGCTTCGTGCGCAATGTGCTGATCGCCATCGGCAATTCGGGCGACCCGGCCCTTGCGGCCTGCGCGGAGCGGCGTCTCGGCGACGCCTCGCCGCTGGTGCGCGCCATGGGCGTGTGGGCGCTCGGCGAACTTGCGCCGGCTGAGCATTGTTCCGCGCTCGCGGCACACCATATGCCCGCCGAGACGGATGCGGCCGTTCTGGCCGAATGGAGGAGGATCGCATGAGCCACCTGTTCTGCTTCGGCGCGGGCTTCAGCGCGCAGGCGCTGGCCCGGACCCTTCTCGCCAGGGGCTGGACGGTCACCGGCACCTGCCGGACGGCGGAGGCGGCGGACCGGCTCGCGGCCGCCGGCATCGCACCCGTGCCGCTCGACACCGCCAATCCCGACGGGGCGGGCATCGCCGGGGCGCTCGCCGCCGCGACCCATATCCTCGTCTCCGTGCCGCCGGACGGCGAGGGCTGCCCGGTCGCGCGGCTCTTCGGCGAGACCGTCGCTGAGCGCGCCGGCGGGCTCCGGTGGCTCGGCTATCTGTCGACGACCGGCGTCTATGGCAACCGCGACGGGGGATGGGTGGACGAGCGCTCCGCCCTCACCCCGGACACAGCGCGCGGGCACAGGAGGCTTGCCGCTGAGCGCGACTGGCTCGCGCTTCACGGCACGCGCGGCGTTCCCGTCCACATCTTCCGGCTCGCCGGCATATACGGGCCGGGCCGCAATGCGCTGGAGCAGGTCGCAAGCGGCCGCGCCCGGCGGATCGTCAAGCCGGGTCAGGTCTTCAGCCGCATCCATGTCGACGACATTGCCGGCGTGCTCGCCGCCTCCATCGCCCAGCCGGCCCCCGGCACCGCCTACAATGTGTGCGACGACGAGGCCTGCCCCCCGCAGGACGTGATCGCCCATGCCGCCCGGCTGCTCGGCGTCGAGCCGCCGCCGGAGATCCCCTTCGAGGAGGCCGGGCTGTCGGCGATGGCCGCGAGCTTTTATGCCGACAACAAGCGCGTCGCCAATGCGCGCATCAAGCGCGAGCTCGGCTACAGCCTCTCATATCCCACCTATCGGGAGGGGCTCGACGCGCTGCTCTCGTCGGTGGCGGCCTGACCGGCGCCCTCGTCCGCGCGCCGGCACAGCGCCTCCGCCGTCTCGCACATGAGGTCGATGTCGCCGCTCCGGGACAGGCGATGGTCGCCGCCCTTGACGAGGGTGAACGTCACATCCCCGCCCGCAAGCGCGCGATAGAGGTCAAGCCCGTGGCGCCACGGCACGTCCGGATCGTCCTCGCCATGCAGGATCCTGACGGGCCAGGGGGCGGCCATGCCGGCATCGAGCATCAGATGGCGGCGCCCGTCCTCGATGAGCGCGCGCGTGATCGGATAGGGCCCGTCGCCATAGCGCGACGGGCGCATCCAGACCCCCTGCCGGAGAATCGCCTCGCGCATCTCCTCCGGCGCGGTCCGCCAGATCAGCGCCTCCGTCATGTCCGCCGCCGGCGCCAGCAGGACGAGGCCCCGCACGCGGCCGGGCGGCAGGCGCGCGGCGAGCAGCAGGGCGAGCCAGGCCCCCATGCTGGAGCCGACGAGCACGCGCGGGCCCGCGGCATGGGCGTTGAATATCTCGACCGCCTCCTGAAGCCACAGCGAGATCGTGCCGTCCTCGAAGCTCCCGTCGGAAGCGCCGTGGCCCGAATAGTCGAACCGCACCGTATGGCGCCCCTCAGCGGCGGCGCGGGCCGCCAGGACGGTCGCCTTCTCCCCGCTCATCGCCGACTTGAAGCCGCCGAGCCAGAACAGGCCGCAGCGCCCCGCCACGGCCGTTCCGTCGCATCGCACGGCAAGGCGTGTGCCCGGGCGGACTTCGTGATATTGTTGCTGGCCTGTCATGGTCTCGACCGTCGACGCTATGATGGGCTGGGGCTGTCGGGCAATCGTTTGCTTGACTTGCACTTCCAACTTCAAGATTCATAGACCACATGAACAGCAGGTGTTTCGAGGCCGGCCGGCCCGCAAGACAGGTGCAACCGAGCCCGCCGGCGGCCATCGTAGAGGAAAGGAGACAGGAACATCGCACGTAGACCATTCAAGGCGCCGCCGACTCGCGACGAGGGACCGCGCGCCAATGAGCGCATACAGGCCCGTGAGATTCAGGTTATCGACCACGAGGGAACCAACCGCGGGGTCATGAGCGTCGAGGAGGGGATTGCGATCGCCGACGAGTCGGGACTCGATCTGGTCGAGGTCTCGCCCGGCGCCACTCCCCCCGTCTGCAAGGTCCTCGATCTCGGAAAGTACAAGTACGAATCCCAGAAGCGGGCTGCGGAAGCGCGCAAGAAGCAGAAGACCATCGAGGTCAAGGAAATCAAGATGCGCCCGAACATCGACACGCACGATTACGACGTGAAGATGCGGTCGATGCGGCGCTTCTTCGAAGAGGGCGACAAGGTGAAGGTGACGCTGCGGTTCCGTGGCCGCGAGATGGCGCACCAGAATCTGGGCCTGAAACTCCTGGATCGCGTGCGCGAAGACGTGGACGACCTCGCCAAGGTGGAGTTCGCGCCCAAGATGGAAGGCCGCCAGATGATCATGGTGCTCGCGCCGCGCTGAGTGCGGACCTGATCGGGCCATCGCAAGCAGGACTGGAAGCCGGCCCCTCGCGGCCGGCTTTCGTTTTCCGCGGCCCATCGCCGCCCGAACGGCCGGAGCCCCTTGCATTGCCGGCGGGCTCGGCCTATAACCCGCCCCGCATCGAGCCGTCCGGCTACAGTCACGGGCATGCCGTGTCGGCTCCGACTGCTTCGCCAGGCTGGCCGTTCCTTCCACGAAGGGTCCCCGCTTCCCCGACCGGGAAGCGCCGGGCGTGCCGGCCGATCGTTATTTCGGAAAGGAAGCAAAATGCCCAAGCTCAAGAGCAAGGCCTCCGCCAAGAAGCGCTTCCGCTTCACCGGCACGGGCAAGGTGCGCGCCAAGCAGGCCTACAAAAGCCACGGCATGATCAAGCGTACCCCCAAGCAGATCCGTCAGTTGCGCGGCACGACCATTCTTCAGGAATGCGACGCGCAGATGGTGCGCAAGTTCCTCCCCTACGGGAACTGAGCGGGCATCCCCTGGACAGAGTCGAGAGTGACGGAGATCTGACATGGCACGAGTGAAGCGCGGTGTGACGGGCCATGCCCGCCACCACAAGGTTATCAAGAAGGCCGCCGGCTATTACGGCCGCCGCAAGAACGCCTTCCGCACAGCCAAGCAGGCGGTGGAGAAGGCCGGGCAGTACGCCTATCGCGACCGGCGCCGGCGCAAGCGGTCGTTCCGCGCGCTGTGGATCCAGCGCATCAACGCGGCCGCCCGCGGCAACGGCCTGACCTACGGTCGATTTATCAACGGGCTCGACAAGGCCGGTATCGAGATCGACCGCAAGGTGCTGGCCGATCTCGCCGTGCGCGAGCCCGAGGCGTTCAAGGCGCTGGTCGATCAGGCCAAGGCCGCTCTTTAAGAGACGCCTCCCGCAAGGCACAAGCGACGGTTTCACCGGACCTGGCCGGGCCCCATGCCACTCTCGCCGCGCGCGGCTTTGTGTGCATGGCCGCCCGGCTTTGTCGTTTCCGGAAGGTGAAAGGTGAAGTGAAGGGGAGAGCGCGATGGACAGCGCCGTGACCGATATCGAAAAGCTCGAGCAGGAGATCCTGGACGCCATCGCCGAGGCCGCCGACGAGCAGGCGCTCGAGGCCGTCCGCGTCGCCGCGCTCGGCAAGAAGGGCCGCATATCGGAACAGTTGAAGGGCCTCGGCCGCATGAGCCCGGAGGAGCGCCAGGTCATGGGGCCGCTCCTCAACGGTGTGAAGACCCGCGTCAACGAGGCGATCGCGAAGCGCCGCGACGCGCTGAAGGAGATGGCGCTGGAAGCCCGGCTGGCCAGCGAGCGCGTCGACGTCACCCTGCCGGTGCGCCCGGAGCTGCGCGGCACGATCCACCCGGTGAGCCGCGTCTATGACGAGGTGGTGGAGATCTTCGCCGATCTGGGCTTCGCGGTCGCCGAGGGCCCGCATATCGAGGACGACTTCCACAACTTCACCGCGCTCAACATCCCGCCGGAGCATCCCGCGCGCCAGGAGCACGACACCTTCTATTTCAACGAGCGCGAGGATGGCGGGCGCATGGTGCTGCGCACCCACACCTCGCCCGTGCAGATCCGCACCATGCAGGCTGAGGAGCCGCCGATCCGCATCATCGCGCCCGGCCGCACCTTCCGCTGCGATTCCGACCAGACCCACACGCCCATGTTCCACCAGATCGAGGGGCTGGTGATCGACGAGACGACCCATCTCGGCCATCTCAAATGGGTGCTGGCGGAGTTCTGCAAGGCGTTCTTCGAGGTCGAGGACGTGAAGATGCGCTTCCGCGCCTCGCACTTCCCCTTCACGGAACCCTCCATGGAGGTCGATATCGGCTGCGCCTTCGAGAAGGGCCAGATCCGCATCGGCGAGGGCGACGACTGGCTGGAGATCCTGGGGTCGGGCATGGTGCACCCGAATGTGCTGACCGCTTCCGGCGTCGACCCGGAGCGCTATCAGGGCTTCGCCTTCGGCATGGGGCTCGACCGGCTCGCCATGCTCAAATACGGCATCCCCGACCTGCGCGCCTTCTTCGAGGCGGATCTGAGGTGGCTCCGGCATTACGGCTTCTCCGCCTTCGACACGCCGACGCTGGCGCGCGGCCTGAGCTGACCGAGACGGGACGAGAGAACGATGAAATTCACGATAGGCTGGCTCAAGGAATATCTGGAGACCGACGCCTCGGTCGAGGAGATCGTGGACGCGCTGATCGGCTGCGGCCTGGAGGTCGAGAGCGTCACGGACATGACCGGGGCGCTCGCGCCCTTCACCGTCGCCTATGTGCGCGAGGCGCGCCAGCACCCCAATGCCGACCGGCTCAGGGTGTGCGACGTGGAAACCGCGGAGGGCGTCGTGCAGGTCGTGTGCGGCGCGCCCAATGCCCGCACCGGCATGAGGGGCGTCTTCGCGCCGTCCGGCACGCATATTCCCGGAACCGGCATCGACCTGAAGAAGGCGGAGATCCGCGGCGTCGAATCGAACGGCATGCTGTGTTCGGAACGCGAGCTCCTGATCTCGGAGGACCATGAGGGCATCATCGATCTGGAGGGCGACATTCCGGTCGGCACGCCGGCGGCCACAGCCCTCGGGCTCGACGACCCGGTGATCGATGTCGCGATCACGCCCAACCGGCCGGACGCGCTCGGCATCTACGGCATCGCCCGCGATCTCGCGGCGAAGGGGATCGGCACGCTGAAGCTGCTCGACGTGCCCGAATATGAGGGCCGCTTCGCCTCGCCCATCGGCGTCGGGATCGACGTGCCGGAGAGCTGCCCGCTCTTTCTCGGCCGCTATTTCCGCGGCGTGAAGAACGGCCCCTCGCCGGCCTGGCTGCAGCAGCGGCTGAGGGCCGTCGGCCTGAGGCCGATCTCCACGCTGGTCGACATCACCAACTACATCACCTTCGCCTATGCCCGCCCGCTGCACGTCTTCGACGCCGACAAGGTGGCCGGCAACATCACCGTGCGCTCCGCGCGCGAGGGCGAGGCGCTGCTGGCGCTCGACGGGCGCACCTACACGCTTCAGCCCGGCATGGCGGTCGTCGCCGACGACCGGGAGGCGGAAAGCCTCGGCGGCATCATCGGCGGCGAGCAGTCCGGCTGCACCGAGGAGACGGTCAACGTCTTCCTCGAGGCCGCGCTGTTCGATCCCGTCCGCACCGCGCTCACCGGCCGGCTGCTCGGCGTCCAGTCGGATGCCCGCTACCGCTTCGAGCGCGGCGTCGATCCGCTCTTCGTCAGGGACGGCATCGAGCTTGCCACGGCCATGATCCTCGATCTGTGCGGCGGCGAGGCCTCCGAGATCGTCTCCGCCGGCCAGGCCCCCGACACCGCCCGCAGCTTCACGCTGCGCAAGGACCGCGTGCGCACGCTCGGCGGGCTCGACATGGACCTTGCCGGGCAGAAGCGCATCCTGCACGCGCTGGGCTTCGCAGCGACCGAGACGGAGGACGGGCTCGACTGCGCGGTGCCGTCCTGGCGCCCGGACGTCCATGGCGAGGCCGATCTCGTGGAGGAGGTCTGCCGCATCGCGGGGCTCGACAACGTGCCCTTCGCCGCCATGCCGCGCGCCCACGCAGTGGCCCGGCCCGTACTCACGACCGGGCAGCGCCGCGTGCGCACGGCGCGCCGCGTGCTGGCCGCGCGGGGGCTCAACGAGGCCGTCACATGGTCGTTCCTGCCGGCGCGCGACGCGGAGCTCTTCGGCGGCGGGCAGGCGGAGCTCAAGCTCGCCAACCCGATCTCCAGCGAACTCACCGACATGCGGCCCTCCATCCTCGCCACGCTCGCCGCGGCGGTCGGGCGGAACATGGCGCGCGGCTTCGACGAGGTGCGCCTGTTCGAGATCGGCCCTGCCTATGCCGGCGACAGGCCCGGCGACGAGACCGTTCGCGCCGCCGGCATGCGTCGCGGCATGACGGTCGCGCGCCATTGGGACGGCGGCCGGCGGCCCGTCGACGCCTTCGACGCCAAGGCCGACGCGCTGGCCGTTCTGGAGGCCTGCGGCGCGCCGGTCGACAATCTCCAGATCGTGGCGGAGGCACCCTCCTGGTTCCATCCGGGCCGCTCCGGGACGCTGCGTCTGGGGCCGAAGAATCCGCTTGCGTGGTTCGGCGAGATCCATCCGCGCATCCTCGACGCGCTCGACGTGAAGGGCCCGCTGGTCGCCTTCGAGGCGAATCTGGGCGCGATCCCCGAGCCGCGCACCAAGGGGGCGACGCGCGCGGCGCTCGACCTGTCCGACCTCATGCCGCTCACCCGCGACTTCGCCTTCGTGGTCGACGCGGCGGTGGAGGCCGACAAGGTCATCCGCGCGGCCCGGGGCGCCGACAAGCAGCTCATCGCCGATGTGTCGGTCTTCGACCTGTTCGAGGGCGCGGACGCGGACGCCGCATTCGGCGCGGGAAAGAAGTCGCTTGCCATCGCGGTCACGCTGCAGCCGCGCGAGCGCACGCTCACCGAGGAGGATATCGAGGCCGTCTCCAGGCGCATCGTCGCGCAGGTGGAGAAGGCGACGGGCGGCACGCTGAGGGGGTAGGCCTCTCCCCCTTCCCTGTCGATGGGACGGCGGGCGAAGGGGGGCTTTCCTGCATGGCGGCGGCGGGCTATGGTTTGCCATATCCTTTCTATCCAGCCGAACAGGACCAGCCCCCCATGATCTCCGGCCTTGCCGCCGTACCCTCCGACGAGCGCCTTCCCGAGGCGGTCGACACCGTCGTCATTGGCGGCGGTATCGCCGGCGTCTCCACCGCCCTCTTCCTCGCCCGCAAGGGCGTCTCCGTCGCGCTCTGCGAAAAGGGCCTCATCGGCGCGGAGCAATCGAGCCGGAACTGGGGCTGGTGCCGGCAGATGGGGCGCGATCCCCGCGAGATCCCGCTGATCGTTGAGTCGCTCGACCTGTGGCGGCGCATGGACGAGATGACCGGCGAGGAGACCGGCTTCAGACAGACCGGCATCCTCTATCTCTGCGAAGACCGCAAGGCGCTGGACGAGCGCGCCAAATGGATGGAGCACGCGCGCGCCTACCAGCTCGATTCCCGGCTCATCACGGGCGAGGAGGTGGCCGGGCTCATGCCCGGCACGGCGAAGGCCTGGGCCGGCGCGCTCTACACGCCCAGCGACGGGCGCGCGGAACCCTTCAAGGCAGCGCCCGCCATCGCGCTCGGCGCCCGCAAGGCCGGCGCCCATATCGCCACGGGCTGCGCCGTGCGCGGCATCGAGACCTCGGGCGGGCGCGTGTCCGCCGTCGTGACGGAGAAGGGGCGCATCGCCTGCTCTTCCGCCGTTCTGGCGGGCGGTGCGTGGTCGCGCGTCTTCTGCCGCAATCTCGGAATCACCCTGCCGCAGCTCAAGCTCTTGTCCTCCGTCATGCGCACCACGCCGGTCGAGAACGGGCCGGCGCCGTCGGCCTGGGGCCCCGGCTTCTCGTTCCGCAAGCGCGACGATGGCGGCTACACGGTCGCCCATGGCGGCGTGACGGTGGCGGAGCTCGTGCCCGACAGCTTCCGCTTCCTGCTCGCCTTCATCCCCCAGATCCGCGACGAGCGGCGGAGCCTGCGCCTGCGCCTCAGCCGCCGCTTCCTGGAGGAATGGCGGATGAAGACGCGCTGGTCGCTCGACGAGGCGACGCCGTTCGAGGCGGTGCGCATCCTCGATCCCTCGCCCCAGAAGCACATTCTGGACGAGGCCTTCGCCAATCTGAAGCGCGCCTTTCCGGCGTTCGAGACCGCGCGCGTCGCGGAGAGCTGGGCCGGGCTGATCGACGCCACGCCCGACACCGTGCCGGTGATCTCCTCGCTCGACACGCTGCCGGGTTTCCACATCGCCACCGGCTTCTCCGGTCACGGTTTCGGTCTCGGCCCCGGCGCGGGCCGGCTGATGGCCGATCTGGTGACCGGCGACGAGCCCATCGTCGACCCGGCCCCCTTCAGCCTGAAACGCTTCGGCGGGACGGCCTGACAATCGGTAGAGGCGGTCGAGGCGGGCGAGCCGGACTGCAAGGCCGGTTCAGGACACGACGTAACGGACGGAGAGCATGGATCAGGGAACGATAGTGACGCTGCTGTCCGTTGCGGTCGCGGCGGGAATCGGGGGCGGCGTGCTCGCCGGCCTGCTCGGCGTGGGCGGCGGGATCGTCATCGTGCCCGCACTCTATTTCGCGCTCTCGCTCACCGGGATGGAGCCGGGGCTGGTCATGCAGGTGTCGGTCGGCACCTCCCTCGCCTCGATCATCTTCACCTCGCTGAGCTCCGCGCACGGGCACTATCAGCGCGGCGCCGTCGACTTCAAGCTGCTGAAGCTGTGGGCACCCTCGCTGCTGGTCGGCGTGCTCGCCGGCTCCAGCTTCGGCGGGCTGATCGACGGGCGCGTCCTGATGGGCGTGTTCGCCGCGGTGGCCGCCGCGGTCGCGCTCGACATGCTGCTGCGCAAGCAGAAGGACGGCACCGCGCCCCGCAGCTTCTCCAAGCCCGTCTGGGCGGGTTTCGGGGTGGTCGCCGGCGCGATCTCGGCGATGATGGGCATTGGCGGCGGCACGGTCTGCGTGCCGCTTCTCAACATCCTTGGCTACGACATCCGCAAGGCGGTCGGCACCTCCGCCGCAATCGGCCTGATCATCGCGCTGCCGGGCGCGGTCGTGTACATGATCACCGGCTTCGGCAGCGAGGGTCTGCCGCCCTACTCGCTGGGCTATGTCAACCTCTTGGCGGCGGCGATCATCACGCCGCTCACCGTCCTGTTCGCCCGGCTCGGCGTGCGCATCGCCCACGCCATCCCGCAACGCGCGCTCCGGCTCGCCTTCGGCCTCTTCCTCGGCCTCACCGCGGCGCGCATGGTGCTGGACCTGATCCAGTCCTTCTAGGGGGACAGCACGCAATACGCCGAAGCGGTCGCCCCTACATGTGGATGGCGCGGTCGGCCACGGCGAGGGCGGCTTCCTTGACGGCCTCCGACAGGGTGGGATGGGCGTGGCAGGTGCGCGCGAGATCCTCCGCGGAGCCCTCGAACTCCATGAGCACGGCGGCCTCGTGGATCATCTCGCCCGCATTGGCGCCGATGATGTGAACGCCGAGAACCTTGTCGGTCCTGGCATCCGCGAGCACCTTCACGAAGCCGTCGGTGGTGTGGTTGACCTTGGCGCGGCCATTGGCGGTGAAGGGGAACTTGCCGGCCTTGTACTCGACGCCCGCCTCCTTCAGCTCCTCCTCGGTCTTGCCGACATAGGCGACCTCGGGCGCGGTATAGACGACGCCGGGAATGACACCGTAATTCACGTGCCCCGCCTGGCCCGCGACGATCTCGGCAAGCGCCACGCCCTCGTCCTCGGCCTTGTGGGCGAGCATGGGGCCGGCGATCACATCGCCGATGGCGTAGATGCCCTCGACGCTGGTCCTGTAGTGGTCGTCGACCTCCACACGGCCCTTCTCGTCGGTCTTCACGCCGACATCCTCAAGCCCCAAGCCCTCCGTATAGGGCACGCGGCCGATGGAGACGAGCACCGCGTCGGCCTCCAGCGTCTGGGCGTCGCCGCCCTTGGCCGGCTCCACCGTGACCGTCACGCCCTTCTTCTGCGTCTCCACCTTCGTCACCTTGGTGGAGAGCATGAAGGTGAAGCCCTGCTTCTTCAGGATGCGCTGGAAGGTCTTCGACACCTCGCCATCCATGCCGGGCGTGATCCGGTCGAGGAACTCCACGACCGTCACCTCCGCGCCGAGGCGGCTCCAGACGGAGCCGAGCTCGAGCCCGATATAGCCGCCGCCGATGACGACGAGCTTGCCCGGCACCTTGTCGAGCGCCAGCGCGCCCGTGGAGGAGACGACCTGCTTCTCGTCGATCTCGACGCCGGGCAGCCGCGCAATGTCGGAGCCCGTCGCGATGACGATATTCTTCGCCTCCAGCGTCTGCTTGTCGCCTTTCTCGGGCGTGACCTCGACCTTGCCCTTGGCGACGATCTTGCCAGTACCCTGGACGGTCTCGACCTTGTTCTTCTTGAACAGGAAGGCGACGCCCTTGACGTTGCCGTCCACGCCCTCGTCCTTGAAGGCGAGCATCTTCTTCAGGTCGAGCTTCGGCTTGTTGAGGCCGATCCCCATATCGCCGAGCTTGTTGGCCGCCTCGTCATACATCTCGGAGGCATGGAGCATCGCCTTGGAGGGAATGCACCCCACATTGAGGCAGGTGCCGCCGAAGGTCGCGCGTTTCTCCACCACCGCCACCTTCATGCCGAGCTGGGCCGCGCGGATCGCGCAGACATAGCCGCCGGGGCCGGTTCCGATGACGATGAGGTCGAAGCTGTCCGCCATAACTATTTCCCTTCAATCAGTTTACGGAGCTCTAAAATTTCCCCTTTAATTTGATCTAGAGCGTCAGGAACTGCGGTATCCTCACCGTGTTCAGCCTCCACATATTGCAAATATTCTTCTGCTTCTCTCCACCTGGGCCCCTGTTTGTTTAGCCTAGGCTCAAACAATTGCAGCAAAACAGATTCTATTTCATTTAATGCTTCGACGGAATTTGCCTGAATTTTACTATTTGAACTCTGAGCATTCGACATATGGCTGTCATTGTTTACGCGCCGAAACCCAAACCATGAGAAATTAGACCACCGATCTCGAAGATGATCTCGCGTATGATCTCGAAGACGCAAGAAAAGGCGTCGCCTGCCCGATCCAGTTTGACCGATATAGACAACCTCTCGGTTCTCTCCATAAAGCACGTAAATGCCGATCTGTTCACGAAAGTCCGTTACCCGCGCCTGGCCATTGACTGTTCTGTAACCTAGAAGATTGCCCCCGCGATTACGCCCCGGATTCCCCCAATTAACCAGGGCCTGGTTCCAGAAATGCCCGTAATTACGGATCGCTAATGGCATATCTCTTACAGATCGAGCATCAGCCGCTGGGGCTGTTCGAGCGTGTCCTTGATGCGCACGAGGAAGGTCACCGCCTCGCGGCCGTCGACGATGCGATGGTCGTAGGACAGCGCCAGATACATCATCGGCCTGAGCTTGATCTCGCCGTCGACCGCCATGGGCCGCTGCTGGATCTTGTGCATGCCGAGAATGCCCGACTGGGGCGCATTGAGGATCGGCGTCGACATCAGGGATCCGTAGACGCCGCCATTGGAGATGGTGAAGGTGCCGCCCTGCATCTCCTCCAGCTTGAGCTGGCCGTCGCGGGCGCGCGCGGCATAGTCGTTGATCGTCTTCTCGATCTCCGCGAGGCTCAGCGTGTCGGCATCGCGCACCACCGGCACGACGAGGCCCTTCTCCGTGCCGACCGCGACGCCGACATGGTAGTAGTTCTTGTAGACCAGATCGTCGCCGTCGATCTCGGCATTGACCTCCGGGATCTCTTTCAGCGCGTGCACGCAGGCCTTCACGAAGAAGCTCATGAAGCCGAGCTTAACGCCGTGCTTCTTCTCGAAGAGATCCTTGTACTCGCTCCTGAGCGCCATGACGGCGGTCATGTCCACCTCGTTGAAGGTGGTCAGCATGGCGGCGGTGTCCTGGGCGTCCTTGAGGCGCCTGGCGATGGTCTTGCGCAGGCGCGTCATGCGCACGCGCTCCTCGCGGGACGCGTCGTCCTCGGCGACCGGCGCGCGCGGCGCCTTCGCCTGAGCCGGCGCCTCCGCCTTGCCACCCTCGTCCTTCTCCAGGAACGCCAGAACGTCGCCCTTCAGGATGCGGCCATCCTTGCCGGACCCCTCGATCCTGGAGGGGTCGACATTGGCCTCCTCCACGATCTTGCGCACCGCGGGAGACAGCGGCTGGTCGCCCGAGGGCTCCGCCTTCGCCGGCGCCGCCTCCGGCTCCTCGGCCTTCGCCTCAGGCTCCGGCGCCTTCTCCGGCGCGGGCTCCTTAGCCTTCTCTTCCCTGGCCGGCGCCTCGCCCGCGGCGGCGGCCGCGCCCTCGGCGATGGCGCCCAGAAGCGCGCCGACCTCGACGGTATCGCCGTCCTTGGCCGAAATCTCCGACAGGGTGCCGGCGGCAGGGGCCGGGACCTCGACCGTCACCTTGTCGGTCTCCAGCTCCACAAGCGGCTCGTCGGCCTGGACGGCATCGCCCTCCTTCTTGAACCACTGGGCGATGGTGGCTTCGGTCACCGACTCGCCAAGGCTTGGAACACGTATCTCGGTCGCCATCTAAGCCCTTTCCCAAAGAACGCGCCGGGCCCTGCCGGACGCGCGCTTCGTTTCATGTCACATGCGCTCAATCGCCGAGCGCGGCATTCAAAAACGTCTCGAGCTCTTTCTGGTGCTTGCTCGCAAGCCCCGTGGCCGTCGCCGCGGAGGCGGGCCGGCCCGCATAGCGCGGCCGCTTGTGCTTGGCGTCGATATAGTCGAGCACCCACTCGATATTCGGCTGCACGAAGGTCCAGGCGCCCATATTGTAGGGCTCCTCCTGGCACCACACGATCTCCGCGTCCGGGAACCGTCCGAGCTCCGCCACCAGCGCCTTGGCCGGGAACGGATAGAGCTGCTCGAGCCGCAGGATGTAGACGTCGTCGACACCGCGCTTCTCGCGCTCCTCGTAGAGATCGTAATAGACCTTGCCCGAACACAGCACGACGCGCTTGATCTTCTTGTCCTCGACCAGCTTGATCTTCTGGTCGGGCAGCATCTCCGCATCGTCCCACAGCACGCGGTGGAAGCTCGTCTCCGGGCCCATCTCCTCCAGCGTGGAGACCGCCCGCTTGTGCCGCAGGAGCGACTTCGGCGTCATGACGATGAGCGGCTTGCGGAAGTCGCGGTGCATCTGCCGGCGCAGCATGTGGAAATAATTGGCCGGCGAGGTGCAGTTGGCGACCTGCATGTTGTCTTCCGCGCATAGCTGCAGGAAGCGCTCGAGCCTGGCGGAGGAATGCTCCGGCCCCTGGCCCTCATAGCCGTGCGGCAGCAGCATGACGAGGCCCGACATCCTGAGCCACTTGCGCTCGCCCGACGAGATGAACTGGTCGATGACCACCTGCGCGCCATTGGCGAAGTCGCCGAACTGCGCCTCCCAGGCCACCAGCGCCTTGGGCTCGGCGAGGCTGTAGCCGTACTCGTAGCCGAGCACGGCCTCCTCCGACAGCATGGAGTTGATGATCTCCGCGGGCGCCTGCAGCTCGTCGATATTGTTGAGCGGCGTATAGGGCTGCTCGGTCTCCTGATCGACGATCACGGAATGGCGCTGGGAGAAGGTGCCGCGCTGGGTGTCCTGGCCCGACAGGCGCACCGGGACGCCCTCGACGAGGAGCGTGGCCAACGCCATGAGCTCCGCGGTCGCCCAGTCGATGCCCTTGCCCTCCTCGATGGTCTTGCGGCGCCGGTCGAAGATGCGCTTGATCGTGCGGTGGGCGTTGAAGTCGGCGGGAATGGCCGTCAACCGCTCGCCGATCTCCCTGAGCCGGTCCATGTCCACGCCGGTGATGCCGCGCCGCGGCCCCTCGTCCTTCGGCTGGGTGAAGCCCGACCAGCGGCCGTCCAGCCAGTCCGCCTTGTTGGGGCGGTAGTCGTCGGCGATCCCGAACTCCTCCTCGAGATGCTGGCGGTATTCCGACTGCATGGCCTCGACATCGGCCTTGGCGACGACGCCTTCCGCGATCAGCCGGTTCGCGTAGATCTCGCCGACGCTGGGATGCTTGGCGATCCGCTTGTACATGATCGGCTGGGTGAAGGAGGGCTCGTCCGCCTCGTTGTGCCCGTGGCGCCTGTAGCAGAACATGTCGATCACGACAGGCTTGTGGAACTGCTGGCGGAACTCGGTGGCGACCTTCGCGGCATAGACCACCGCTTCCGGATCGTCGCCGTTCACGTGGAAGATCGGCGCCTCGATCATCTTCGCCACATCGGACGGATAGGGCGAGGACCGGCCGTAGATCGGGCTCGTGGTGAAGCCGATCTGGTTGTTCACGATGAAGTGCACCGTGCCGCCGCAGCGATGGCCGCGCAGGCCCGACAGCGCGAGGCATTCCGCGACGACGCCCTGGCCGGCGAAGGCCGCGTCGCCGTGGATCAGGAGCGGCAGGGCCGTCACCCTCTCCTCGTCGTGGAGCTGGTCCTGCTTGGCGCGCGCCTTGCCCATCACCACCGGATTGACGATCTCCAGATGCGACGGGTTGGCGGTGAGCGACAGATGCACGTTGTTGCCGTCGAACTCGCGGTCCGACGAGGAGCCCAGATGGTATTTCACATCGCCGGACCCCTCCACGTCGTCGGGGTTCGCCGAACCGCCCATGAACTCGTGGAAGAGCGCCCGGAAGGACTTGCCCATCACGTTGGAGAGAACATTGAGCCGGCCGCGATGGGCCATGCCGAGGATGATCTCGCGCACGCCCAGATGGCCGCCGCGCTTTATGATCTGCTCCAGCGCCGGCACCATCGCCTCGCCGCCCTCGAGCCCGAAGCGCTTCGTGCCGGTATATTTGACGTTCAGGAAATGCTCGAAGCCTTCCGCCTCGACGAGCTTGTTGAGGATCGCCTTCTTGCCCTCGGCGGTGAAGGTGATCTCCTTGTCCGGCCCCTCGATGCGCTCCTGGATCCAGGCCTTCTGCTCGGGATCGGAGATGTGCATGAACTCCACCCCGAAGGTGGAGCAGTAGGTGCGCTTGAGGATGTCGACGATCTGGCGGATCGTCGCCGTCTCCAGCCCCAGCACATTGTCGATGAAGATCGGCCGGTCGAGATCCTCCTCGCCGAAGCCGTAGGTCTCCGGCATCAGCTCGGGATGCTGCTCCTGGGGCCTCAGGCGCAGGGGATCGAGGTCGGCGGCCAGATGGCCGCGGATCCGGTAGGCGCGGATCATCATGAGCGCGCGCACCGAATCGAGCGTCGCCCGCCTCAGTTCCTCGCCGCCGAGCGGCTCGCCGCGTCCCCGGGCGGCCTTGTCGACCCGCTTGGCGAGCGCCTGCTCGAAGGGCTGCCAGTTGGAATCGAGCGCGCTGACCATCTCGCCATTGGCGATCTCCGGCCAGTCATCGCGCTTCCACGAGGCGCCGCGGGCTTCCGCGACAACCTCGCTCTTGTCGTCCTGCAATGTGGAGAAGAAGTCCCGCCATTCCTGGTCCAGGGTCTCCGGGTTTTCCTGGAACCGGGCGTAAAGCTGTTCCAGGAAAGCCGCGTTGCCGCCGTACAGGAACGACGTGCCGCGCAACACGTCGTTTGAATCGCTCTTGGCCATTACCTTTCCGGCTCGTGGGGGCGACCACGGACCGCCTTCTCATGCCGGGTAGTCGCAGTGTGCGGACTAGTGAGCACCACTGTTCGGGTTCGGTGAGTCTGAAACCTTGTTGCCTCTAACCATTTAAGACCTGCAACAGCGTCGTGCCAAGGGCCGCGGGCGATTTCGACACCGTGATCCCGGCATCCTCGAGCGCGGCGATCTTGTCGCCGGCCCCGCCCTTGCCGCCGGCGATGATCGCGCCGGCATGGCCCATGCGCCGGCCGGGCGGCGCCGTGACGCCGGCGATGAATCCGACCATGGGCTTCTTGACCTTCGACTGCTTGATGAACTCCGCGGCCTCTTCCTCCGCCGAGCCGCCGATCTCGCCGATCATGATGATCGACTCCGTCTCCGGGTCGGCGAGGAACATGTCGAGCACCTCGATGAAGTCGAGCCCCTTGACCGGGTCGCCGCCGATGCCGACGCAGGTCGACTGGCCGAGCCCCGCCGTCGTGGTCTGCGCCACCGCCTCGTAGGTCAGCGTGCCCGACCGCGACACGATGCCGACGGAGCCGCGCTTGTGGATGTGGCCCGGCATGATGCCGATCTTGCAGGCGTCCGGCGTGATGACGCCGGGGCAGTTCGGGCCGATCAGCCGGCTCTTCGAATTGTCGAGCGCGCGCTTCACCTTCACCATGTCGAGCACCGGAATGCCCTCGGTGATGCACACGATGAGTTCGACCTCCGCGTCGACCGCCTCCAGGATCGCGTCGGCGGCGAATGGCGGGGGCACGTAGATCACGCTCGCATTGGCGCCGGTCTTCTCCCGCGCCTCCGCGACCGTGTTGAAGACGGGGACGCCCACATGGGTGGAACTGCCCTTGCCCGGCGTCACGCCGCCGACCATCTTCGTGCCGTAGGCAATGGCCTGTTCGGTATGGAACGTTCCGTTCTGCCCGGTGATGCCCTGGCAGATGACCTTGGTGTCGTTACCGACGAGGATTGCCATCAGGCTGCCTCCTTCACCGCGGCGACGACCTTCTTCGCCGCATCGTCGAGATCGTCCGCGGGGATCACATTCAGCCCGGACTCTTCGAGGATCTTCTTGCCCTCGGCGACATTGGTGCCCTCCAGCCGCACGACGAGCGGCACCTCAAGCCCGACCTCCTTGACCGCCGTCACCACGCCGTCCGCGATCACGTCGCAGCGCATGATGCCGCCGAAGATGTTGACCAGGATGCCCTTCACGTTCGGATCGGCGGTGATGATCTTGAACGCCGCCGTCACCCGCTCCGCCGTGGCGCCGCCGCCGACATCGAGGAAGTTCGCCGGCTCCTCGCCATAGAGCTTGATGATGTCCATGGTCGCCATGGCAAGCCCCGCGCCGTTGACCATGCAGCCGATGGTCCCGTCGAGCGCGACATAGTTGAGGTCGTATTCCTTCGCCTCGCGCTCCTTGGGATCCTCTTCCGTCTCGTCGCGCAGCTCCGCGACGTCCTTGTGACGGAACAGCGCGTTGTCGTCGAAATTGACCTTGGCGTCGAGGCACAAGAGGTCGCCGGCCTCCGTGACGATCAGCGGATTGATCTCCAGGAGGCTCATATCCTTGGCCTCGACGGCCTTGTAGAGCCCGGCGATCAGCTTGACGCACTGCTTGACCTGGTCGCCCTCCAGCCCCAGCGCATAGGCGATGTTGCGCCCGATATAGGGGCTGAAGCCCGCCGCCGGATCGACGTGGAAGGTCTGGATCTTCTCCGGCGTCGTGGCCGCGACCTCCTCGATATCCATGCCGCCCTCGGTGGAGGCGATGAAGGCGATCCGGGAGGTGGCCCGGTCGACCAGGCAGGAGAGATAGAGCTCGCGGGCGATCGCGGAACCGTCCTCGACATAGAGCCGGTTGACCTGCTTGCCGTGGGGGCCGGTCTGGTGGGTGACGAGCGTGGAGCCCAGAAGGCGCGCCGCCTCCGCGCGCACGTCGTCAAGCGACTTGACCACCTTCACGCCGCCGGCCTTGCCGCGCCCGCCGGCGTGGATCTGGGCCTTGACGACCCAGACCGGGCCGCCCAGCGTCTCGGCCGCCTTGACAGCCTCGTCCGGGGTGAAGGCCGGGATGCCCTTGGGAACCGGTACGCCGAATTCCCCAAGGACGGCCTTCGCCTGGTATTCGTGGATATTCATATGTCCTCCGCCTCGTGGACAGACGCCGGTTATAGCAGCCTGAGCCTCGCCTGCAACCGCAAGCGCCCGGCCGGTCTTCCTTACGCGTCCTGGCCGAGATCGGGGGCCAGTTCGCGCGAGCGCTGGACCAGATCCTCCACCGTCTTCATGGAGGCCTGGAAGAGCGCCTTCTCGTCCTTGTCGAGCTCGATCTCCACGACGCGCTCCACGCCGCCCGCGCCGATCACCACCGGCACGCCGACATAGAGGCCCTTCACGCCGTACTGGCCATTGAGATGGGCCGCGCAGGGCAGGACGCGCTTCTTGTCCTTCAGGTAGGATTCCGCCATGGCGATGGCCGCGCTCGCCGGCGCGTAATAGGCCGAGCCGGTCTTGAGCAGGCCGACGATCTCCGCGCCGCCGTCGCGGGTGCGCTGGATGATCTCGTCGAGCCGGGCCTTGGTGGTCCAGTTCATGGCGATGAGGTCGGGCACCGGAATGCCGGCGACGGTGGAATAGCGCGCCAGCGGCACCATGGAGTCGCCATGGCCGCCGAGCACGAAGGCCGTGACGTCTTCCACCGACACGCCGAACTCCTCGGCGAGGAAGTAGCGGAAGCGCGCGGAGTCGAGAACGCCGGCCATGCCGACCACCTTCTCCGCCGGCAGGCCGGAGGCCTTCTGCAGCGCCCAGACCATGGCGTCGAGCGGGTTGGTGATGCAGATCACGAAGGCGTCGGGGGCGTATTTGCGGATGCCGGCGCCGACCTGGCCCATGACCTTGAGATTGATCTCCAGGAGGTCGTCGCGGCTCATGCCGGGCTTGCGCGGCACGCCGGCGGTGACAATCACCACGTCCGCGCCCTCGATGCCGGCATATTCGCTGGTGCCGGCGAGCTTCGCGTCGAAGCCCTCCACCGGCGAGGATTCCGCGAGGTCGAGCGCCTTGCCCTGCGGCATGCCGTCAACGATGTCGAAGATGACGACGTCGCCCAGTTCCTTCAGACCGACGAGATGGGCGAGCGTGCCGCCGATCATTCCGCCGCCGATAAGTGCAATCTTCTTGCGCGCCATGCTGGAATCCCCTTCGCCTCGATGGGTTCGAACGCTGATCGGCCCCAGGGCCGGGCGGCGCCTGGAAAACGGAGTCGTTTTGCGCCGCAAAAACGTCGGTGACTTATCCCGATTGCGAGCATCGTGCAAGCCTGACCGGGCAAACCGCGTCAATCAAGAGCAGTCTGCCGCAAGGGCCCCCTCCCAATAGCCGGCGGACTGCATCTCCACGAGTCTCGAGGCGGTCCGGTGGAACCGTTCGGCATTGTCGCCGAGGACATAGAGCCCGTCCGGTTCCGCCGCCGCGGAGGCCACTAGCCGCACCCCGTTGTCGTAAAGCGCGTCGATGAGCGTGATGAAGCGCAGGGCCTCGTTGCGCTGGCCGGGCTTAAGCCTCGGGATGTCGCGCACGAAGACCGTATGGAACCGCCGGGCGATGGCCAGATAGTCGGCCGGCCCCAGCGGGGTCTCGCACAGATCGCGGAAGGAGAACCAGGCCAGCCCGTCGACGGCGCGCGGCACCGGCACCGTGCGCCCCTTCACGGCAAGCTCCGCCGGCGCGCCGTCCGCCCCGCCGGAAAGGCGGTGCCAGAGGTCCTCCAGCCGCGCGGTGGCCGCCTCCCCCGCCGGCACCAGATAGACCGGCTCGCCGCGCGCGCGGCCCTGCCGGTAATCGGTCTCCCCGTCCAGTGAGACGATCTCGAGACGCTCCTCGATGAGCGCGATGAAGGGCAGGAACAGGCCGCGATTGAGCCCGCCCTCATAGAGCCGGCCGGGCGCTGTGTTGGAGGTCGCCACCACCACCACGCCATGGCCGAACAGCGCCTCGAACAGCCGCCCGAGGATCATCGCGTCGGTGATGTCGCCGACCTGGAACTCGTCGAAGCACAGGAGCGTCGCCTCGCCGGCGAGCTCCCCGGCGATCGCCGGAATGGCGTCGTCGCTGCGCTCGCCATGGGTCTTGCGGCGGCGATGGATGCGCTCGTGCACATCCTGCATGAAGGCATGGAAATGGACGCGGCGGCGCGCCTTGACCGGCGCCGCGGCGAAGAACAGGTCCATGAGCATGGTCTTGCCGCGCCCGACCTCGCCATGGATATAGAGCCCGCGGGGCGCCTCCTCCGGGCCGTCATGGCGCGAGAACAGGCGGGCGAGACCGCGCCGCCGGGCGGGCGCCGGGCGGTACCGGTCAAGGGCCTTCGCCAGCCGGTCGAGCGCCTCGGCGACGCGGGCCTGGCCCGGATCGGCGGCGAGCTCTCCCGCCTCCACGCGGGCACGATAGGATTGCAGAACGGTCTGGCGCATGGGCCTTGAAAGCGAGTGATCCCGGAAGGGCGCGCGAACAAGGCCGACTTGTTAGCAGAGTGCGGCCCGCACGGAAACCGCCTCATTCGCCGCGCACGCTCCCCGAGACCGCGCCAAGCGCGCCGGCGGCTCCCTCCACCATAAGCCGCACGATCTCGCCGGCCGGGACGATATCCGCGATCATGTCGACGCCCTCGCCCGCCCAGACGACCTTGTAGTCGTAATCCTCCGCCGCGTCGGCCTCCCTGTAGCGCCGGCTCTCCTCCTCCACGCGTTCGGCAAGCGCCGCCTCGCGGCCGTGCCAGCGGTCGGTGAAGGCGTTGCCGAGCGACCGGCCGGTATAGCCTTCGGGCCAGGCGGGGCCGCGCACCATGTCGATCACCGTGTTGCGGACGGTCTCGTCGCCGCATGCCGCCGTGAGGCGTTCCTTCAGCGTATGCGGACCGACCGCCTCCTCCGCCGCATAGAAGCGCGTGCCGACGAGGACGCCGCCGGCGCCGAGCGCAAGGGCAGCGGCGAGCCCGCGCCCGTCGGCGATGCCGCCGGCCGCCGCCACCGGCAGGGGCGACACGGCGTCCGCGACCGCCGGCACGAGCGCCATGGTGGAGCGCCGGTCGAGCCCGTGGCCGCCGGCCTCCTGGCCCTGCGCGACGATGATGTCGGCCCCGGCCCGGGCCGCCGCGCGCGCCTCGCCCACGCCCTGCACCTGGCAGATGACGGGCAGACCGCGGTCCTTGATTGTCCCGATGAAGGGCGCGGGATCGCCGAAGGACAGCATGACCGCCGCCAGATCGTGCTCCAGCGCCATGTCGAGCACCTCCGGACGCTCCGCCAGCGCCCAGGTGATGAAACCGATCCCGACCCGGGCGCCGCCGATCCGGTCGCAGTCGTCGAGCTCCCGGGCGACCCAGTCGGGCCGGCAATAGCCGCCGCCCAGAAGGCCAAGCCCGCCGGCCTCCGACACGGCCTTCGCCAGCCGCGCGCCTGAGATCGCGGCCATGGGCGCGAGCAGGATCGGATGCTCGATACCGAGGAGATCGGTCAGCGGCGTTGCAAACATGGTCGTTCTCCCGTGTCGGGGCTGTGTCCCCGTCCCTGATCGTGACGGGAGCCTACCGGCGTTTCAAATTCAGGAAAAATAATTAATTATAGCCATAATCATCTTCTCTAGTGATGGATCGGCCATGCTTCGCCTTCCGCTGGACACCCGTCTCCTCAATGCCTTCCTCGCCGTGGCGGAAACCGGCAGCTTCACCGGCGCGGCGCGGGCGCTCCATTGCGTGCAGTCGAACGTCACCCAGCATGTCCGCGCGCTCGAGCGCGAGCTCGGCGCGTCCCTGTTCGAGCGCAGCCGGCGCGGCGCCGTGCTGACGCCTGCGGGAGAAGCCCTCATTGCCCATGCCCGCGCCGCCGCGGCCCGGCTGGACCAGGCGGTCGCCGCCGTGCGGGACGCCGCGGGACTGGCTGCGCCCCTGCGCCTCGGCGCCATGGAGACCACGGCGGCGGTGCGCCTGCCGCCGCTCCTCGCCATGCTCCACCAGCGCTGCCCGGACGCGCCGCTCTCGCTCGCCACCGGCACGACGGACGAACTGATCGCTGCCGTGTCGGCAGGCGACATCGATGTGGGCTTCGTCGCGGGATGCCCGGACGGCCGGACCGGGCTTGCCAGCGTCGAGGCATTCCGGGAACGCATGGTGCTGGTCGGGCCCCGCGGCCGTACGGCGGGGGCGGCCGGAGCGCCGCTGCTCGCCTTCCGACAGGGCTGCGCCTATCGCGCGCTCGCCGAGCAATGGCTGCGCATGACGGGCCGCGCCCCGGTGAAGATCGTGGAGATGGGCACGCTCGACGGCATTCTCGCCTGCGTCGCCTCCGGCCTCGGCATCGCCATCCTGCCGGACCGGGCGGTGCGGGCGAGCGCACACGCCTCCGCTCTGGCTCCAACCCCTCTGCCGGACCCTCTCCACGAGGTCCGGACCTATGCCATACGCCGCGCCGAGGCGGCGATGACCGCCCCGCTCGCCACCCTCATGGACGCGCTTGACGCGATCGGCGATCGGTCTTGAGGCGCCAGGCGCGATCGACGTTCAGACGTCGTTGACGTCGCAGCCGCGGCACGGCTGGCCAACCGGCACCGGTCACGACATGGTCGGGATCACGAACTCCGCACCCTCCTTCACGCCGGAGGGCCAGCGCGAGGTGACCGTCTTGGTCTTGGTGTAGAACCGGATCGAATCGGGACCGTGCTGGTTCAGGTCCCCGAAGCCCGACCGCTTCCAGCCGCCGAATGTGTGATAGGCGAGCGGCACCGGGATCGGCACATTGATGCCGACCATGCCGACATTGACCCGCGAGGCGAATTCCCGCGCCGCGTCCCCGTCGCGGGTGAAGATCGCGACGCCATTGCCATAGTCGTGGTCGGAGGGCAGGCGCAGCGCCTCGTCGTAGTCGTGCGCGCGCACGACGGAGAGCACGGGCCCGAAGATCTCCTCCTTGTAGATGCGCATGTCGGGCGTGACATTGTCGAACAGGCAGCCGCCCATGAAGAAGCCGTCCTCATAGCCCTGCATCTGGAAGCCACGCCCGTCGACCCTCAGATCGGCGCCCTCCTGGACGCCCAGATCGACATACCCCTTCACCTTCTCCACCTGCTGGCGCGTCACCATCGGGCCGAAATCGGCCTCGTGATCGGTCGACAGGCCGACCTTCAGGCCCTCCACGCGCGGAATGAGCTTCTCCACCAGCGCGTCCGCCGTCTTCTCGCCGACCGGCACGGCGACGGAGACGGCCATGCAGCGCTCGCCGGCCGATCCGTAGCCCGCCCCGATCAGCGCGTTGACCGCCTGGTCCATGTCGGCATCCGGCATGACGATCATGTGGTTCTTCGCCCCGCCGAAGCACTGCACGCGCTTGCCGTGCGCGGTGCCCGTCGAATAGACATATTCCGCGATGGCCGACGAGCCCACGAAGCCCACGGCCATGATGTCGGGATGGGTGAGGACGGCGTCGACCGCCTCCTTGTCACCATTCACCACATTGAGGATGCCGTCCGGCAGCCCGGCCTCGATCATGAGCTCGGCGAGCCGCATGGGCACCGACGGGTCGCGCTCCGACGGCTTCAGGATGAAGGCGTTGCCGCAGGCGATCGCCGGGCCGAACATCCACATGGGGATCATGGCGGGGAAGTTGAACGGCGTGATGCCGGCGACCACGCCCAGCGGCTGGCGCATGGAATACATGTCGATGCCGGGCCCCGCGCCTTCGGTGAACTCGCCCTTCAGCAGGTGCGGCGCGCCGATGGCGAATTCGATCACCTCCAGCCCGCGCTGCAAGTCGCCCTTGGCGTCGGGCACGGTCTTGCCGTGCTCGCTGGCGAGCAGGGCGGCCAGCTCGTCGATCTCGGCATAGGCGAGCCGGCAGAACTCCATCAGCACGCGGACCCGCTTCTGCGGGTTGGTCGCGGCCCAGCCGGCCTGCGCCTCGGCGGCATTGGCGACGATCTCGTCGATCTCGGACGGCGAGGCCAGCGCGACCTTCGCCTGGATCTCGCCCGTCGCGGGCTTGAAGACATCGCCGGTGCGCCCGCTCGTTCCAGGCACGGTCCTGCCGGCGACAAAGTGGCCGATCTCACGCATTGCGGTCATCCTCTCATGGGGGTGTCAGTCATCCACCCAAGACATTGACGGTTGCGTATCGTCCGATCAATCGGCAAATATCCGTCTATCGATCTGCAAATATGCAGGACAGGCGCCATGCGGTGGGATCACATCCAGACATTCCTCGCGGTCGCCCGGGCCGGGCAGTTTCTCGGCGCGGCGCGCAAGCTGAAGCTCGACCAGACGACGGTCAGCCGCCAGATCGCCCGGCTGGAGCGCGATACCGGCACCGACCTCGTGGAGCGGCGCAAGGACGGCATCCGCCTGACGCAGGCCGGCGAGCGGCTCCTTGCCCATGCCGAACGCATGGAGACGGAGGCGCTGCGCGGCGAGGAGGATCTCTCCGAACGGTCCACGGCGCTCGGCGGCGAGGTCCGCATCGGCGCGCCGGACGGCATCGGCAACTATGTGCTCGCCCCGCGGCTCGCCGCCTTCGGCGCGCGCCATCGCGATCTCGTCATCCAGCTCGTGCCCCTGCCGCGCGCCTTCTCCCTGTCGAAGCGCGAGGCCGATATCGCCGTGACCGTCGACCGGCCGACCCAGGGCAAGCTCGTCGCCGCCAAGCTCGCCGATTACAGCGTGAGTCTCTATGCCGCGCGCGGTCACCTGGACCGGGAGGGCCCGATCCGGCGGCGCGAGGACCTCGAGGGCCGCATGCTGATTACCTATGTGGAGGACCTGACCTACAGCGCCTCGCTCGACTATGCCGCCGACTTCGAGGAGGCGACGGCGGGCCGGTTCGAATGCGCAAGCGTTGTCGGCCAGGTCGAGGCCATCCGGTCGGGCATTGGCGTCGGCCTCGTTCACGACGCGGTGGCCCGGCAGTTTCCCGATCTCCATTGCGTGCTGCCGGAGGTGCGTGCGGTGCGCAGCTACTGGCTCGCCGCCCATGCCGACCAGCGCGGGCTGGCACGCGTCGACGCGGTCTGGCGCTTCATCATGGGCGAGACCCGCCGCGCCCGCTCGCTCTTCCTGCGCGAGGCGGCGGGCGAGAAGGACGCACGCGCCTGACAGTTGCCGCGCCGTCATGGCGAGGCGGTGCGAGCTCCCCTGCGGACTATCGTGGCGGGCGGCCGTGGCGGCGCGCGCAGGTGCCGCACTGGGCAAGCGATTCGATGACCTTGCATTCCGCGATCCGGCCGTGCTGGCAACTGTCGAGTGTGCGCTGGAGCTCCGCCTCGAGGAGCTTGAGGCGGTCGATGCGCGCGCGCACGTCCTCGAGCTGCCGGCGGGCAATGGCATCGGCATCGTCGCAGGGCGCGTCCGGATGGCCACACAGCTCGATGAGCTGGCGGACGGCCTCGATGGGCAGGCCGAGATCGCGGGCGTGCAGGATGAAGATCAACCGGTCGAAATGGCGCGCCACATAGCGGCGCTGGTTGCTCGCCGAGCGCTCCGGCTCCGGCATGAGGCCGATGCTCTCGTAATAGCGGATCGTCTCCACCTTGCAGCCGGCGGCCTCGGCGAGCTTGCCGATCGGAAATGTGCGGTCCATGGCAGATCACCTCTTGCCCCTATAGTTACTACAGGGATTAGCCTCCCGGCAAATGGAAGGAGGCGATCCGATGGACAAGGCCGTAGAGGCGCCGGAGCCGGCACAGGATGGCGATTGCTGTGGCTGCGGGCACGGTCATGCGCCAGATGCGGGCGAGGCTCGAGCGCCGGCCGGCCATACGCGGTGGACGGTCGAGGGGATGGACTGCGCGAGCTGTGCCGCGACCATCGAGCGCGCGCTCGCCGGGCTGCCCGGCGTGTCGGACATCCGCGTGTCCGTCGCCAACGGCACCATGGCGCTCGCCCTCGACGAGACCCTTACCGACGACGCGACGGTCGGCAAGACGGTCTCAGCCCTCGGCTACAGGGCGACACGGCTCGGCGACACGGAGCGGGCCGTGGGGACCGGCGGGAGCGGCGAGGCCGGGCGCCGCTGGTGGCAGATGCCCAAGGCCCGCCACGCGCTGTTCGGCGGCATGCTCGTCGCGGCGGCGTTCGCGGCGGACACGCTGCTGCCCGAACTTGGCCGCTGGGCCTTCCTCGTCGCCATCCTCGTCGTGGCCTGGCCGGTCGCCCGTCGGGCCGTCATGGCCGCCCGGCTCGGCTCGCCCTTCACCATCGAGATGCTGATGACGGTTGCGGTCATCGGTGCGGTCGTCATCGGCGAGACCGCCGAGGCCGCCGTTGTGGTGTTCCTCTTCGCGGTGGGCGAGGTGCTGGAGGGGCTTGCCGCCTCGAAGGCGCGTGCGGGGCTCAAGGCGCTTGGCGCGCTCATTCCCAGGACGGCGCTCGTCGAGGAGGATGGCGGGCTGCGCGAGATCGCCGCCGCCGATCTCCGTATCGGCCAGACGGTGGCGGTGCGCGCCGGCGAGCGCGTGCCGGCCGACGGCACCGTGCTCGACGGGCTGTCCAATGTGGACGAGGCGGCGATCACCGGCGAAAGCGTCCCCGTCACCAAGGAGCCGGGCGCGCGGGTCTTCGCCGGATCGGTCAATCACGAGGCGAGCCTGCGGGTCCGGGTCGACCGCGCGCCGGAGGACACGACCATCGCCCGCATCGTCACGCTGGTGGAGGAAGCGCAGGAGGCGAAGGCGCCGACGGAGCGCTTCATAGACAGCTTCTCGCGCTACTACATGCCGGCGGTCGTCGCGGCCGCGCTCCTGGTCGCCGTCTTGCCGCCGCTTCTGGGGTATGGCGGATGGCAGGACTGGGCCTATCGCGGCCTCGCCCTGCTCTTGATCGGCTGTCCCTGCGCGCTGGTCATCTCCGTTCCCGCGGCCATCGCCTCCGGGCTGTCGTCGGCCGCCCGCCACGGCATGCTCGTCAAGGGCGGCGCGGTGATGGAAATGCTGGCGAAGGCGGAGACCGTCGCCTTCGACAAGACGGGGACGCTGACGCGGGGAGAGCCGGCGGTGACCGATATCGTCGCACGGGATGGCGGCGGCACGCGCGTGCTCGCGCTTGCCGCGGCGCTCGAGGCGGAATCGAGCCATCCGCTGGCGAACGCCATCTGCGAACGCGCCGATGCGGAGCAGGCGCCGCGGCCTGTGGCGGAGGCCGTACGGATCGTTGCGGGCAAGGGGGTAGCGGGCCGCGTCGGCGGGCGGGACGTCTTTGTCGGCGCACCGCGTTTCGCACTTGAGGCCGGAGAGATGGACGAGGCGTTGCGCGAGGCGGCGCGGGCGCTGGAGGCGCAGTGGGCGGCGGAGATGCAGCGCTACTTCATGGACAAGCTGATCGCCACCATCAAGGCCGGCGACAGCACGACCGCCAACGTGGAGAAGTTCGATCCCGCCAGC
>Ga0207847_100193_pt1 | contig 27972 bp, 25 predicted proteins | sample TtaePargueraPR_8_FD_187736 | JGI IMG/M metagenome (GOLD analysis project Ga0207847, IMG submission 187736) | Aerobic enrichment media microbial communities from Bioluminiscent Bay, La Parguera, Puerto Rico - Tt and E1 (SPAdes) | ecosystem: Environmental > Aquatic > Marine > Unclassified ...
TGATTGTAGTTGGCGGGAATAAACTTAGGCAAAATCAATCTCCTATGAAGATTTGATACACCTATTAGATCACAAACAGATCTGCGGTTAAAGCAATTTTTCGAGGTTTTTCTACAGTCTCAACGCCGCAATATGGGGCGCAAAAAAGCTTGGCTATAATAGCGAAGAATGAGCGCAGCCAAGCTTTTTGCGTCCCATTCATTATTGCTTTGTTATATTTATTTACTAACTTCTTTATTAGATAAATACGACCAGCCTGCTTTTTTTATACATTCAAGAGTTTTACTTTGTAACTCTCTTATTTGCTCTAAGTTATTTTTAAATCGAGGATCGTCAAAAACAGGTTTAATACTCACATCTTTTCTTTTATCTAAAATAAACTTTAAGTCTCGAATTAAGCTATCATCAGAATATTGGACTAGTTTCTTAGGATTTGTTATTTCAACTGTACCGAACGTAAATACTTTCCCTGCAAAAGCTTCATTTTGACATTCATTGTACTCTGTAGCATACGGTTCTTCAGTTGTTTTGATTTGGCCCACCTTAACATGCTTCACAGAACCATTTTGTGGCTTTACTTCTAAATTTTGAAAATACTTTTGAATTTCCGAATCTGACGCCTGATTGACAGGTGTTGTTTTACAAGCTGAAATCATAGCCACAGCACTGAGTAGAATTAGTATTTTTTTCACAAAAACTCCGATGTATCTTTATAAATATAACGAGACTGTAGAAAAACCCTATTTTTAACACTCGGGTTTAGCCACAATCTACTTAATTATTAATTAATAACTCACTTTTACCCATTTTCTTCAATTTATCAACTGTTTGATAAATATCAATTAGCTTATTCAGGTCAATTTAAAATGGATATTTAGGCTTATTTCGGGTGATTTCCGGGTTTATTCCTATGTTAATGCCTTAATTCTCCATAATTCGCCAGTTTCTCAATATTGTGTACCAAACAATATAACTGCCATTGGCTATTTACTTTATTTTTGCCACGTAAACTGAATTTATTGAGCCGTTTTTGGGTGCCGATGTTGGCAAACACGGGTTCAACCGTCGACATTCTGTGGCTATAAATATGTTTGCCTTTTTCACTGTCTACTCTGTGTTTCATCCAGTCTGTATAATTCGGCTTTTTATTATTTTTAAAACTGAATGAGACTTGTCTGCCATTACCTTTTCTGTGGTTGGCTGAATCCGGGTTGTGCATACATTTTGTTTTAAGTGGACAATGTCTGCATTGTAATAATCGACCTTCAAAGTAGGCTGTGGTGACGCCTGTTTCTCGCTCTACTATTTTTCTAAAACTTAACTGTTCTCCCGCTGGGCAAATGCAGCTTAGTGTTGTCGGGTCAAACTCAAACTCACTTGCCGGTATCGTCTGTTTTCGTTTTTTGCCGTCTTGATGGCGTTTGCCATATTTTGTTTTTTGTTCGCTAAACTTTGGGTCGCGGCTTCTAAATTGGTTATCTGGGATGTAGCCATTTATGTTGTTTTCGTGCAAATATTTCATGTTGGCTTCATTGGCAAAGCCTGTATCTGCCGTTACTATTGCGCCAGTTTGGTAGATGTTATCGTTGATATTTAGTCGTTTAAATCTTGCTTGAACACTGTTTAAAATAGGTTGTAAGCTGTGATGCTCTTGCCCTTCTCCAAACACTTGTGCATCTATGATGATTTGGTATTTTTTATCGACTGTCGCCAGTCCGTTATAACCCTGAATCGTACCTTTGCTGGTTGTCATTTTTGCTGATTCGTTGTCGGTGATATTACTTTTTACTTCGTTGTTTCTGCGACCTTGCCTTGGCTCATTTGTTTTTAAGAACTTATCTATTTTATCGTGTGCTTTATTCAATGTAGCTATCATTTGTTCATGGCGTTGTTGCTGAGCATCAGCTGTTGTTTGCGCTTCATTATCCTCTGTTTGATGTTTGTTTAAATAGTAGCGTATCTGGCGTTTTATTTTGTCGCGTTTCTGCTCAAGTTCTTTGAAGGTACCTGACCATTCTTTGGCCGCATTCGATGACATTTTGCAACCATCAATTGCAAAGAGTTCATTGCCTAATAGCCCTTGCTGATGGCAAACCAGTAGCACTTGTTCAAACAGGTTTTCTATTTCAATCTGGCGCCCGGATACAAACGCCGTTATCGTTGTAAAATGTGGCACGCTGTCACAGCTCAAGGCTTTAAAAATAATGTTAGTTTCACAGCACCACTGTATTTCTCGACTTGAGGTGATGCCTTTTGAATAGGCGAATAAAATGATTTTTAGTAAAACCGCCGGGTCATATGCAGGTCGGCCATTCTCATCATTTTTATATTTAGGATAAAACACGCTTAAATCCAGTTTGTGTTCAATCAAGTAATGAATGGCATGTTCAAAAGTGCCAGCTTGAAGTTGGTCTTCATAATTAATCACAACCATGCTGGTTTGATTGTAGTTGGCGGGAATAAACTTAGGCAAAATCAATCTCCTATGAAGATTTGATACACCTATTAGATCACAAACAGATCTGCGGTTAAAGCAATTTTTCGAGGTTTTTCTACAGTCTCAACGCCCGCCTAACAGGCGCAAAATACTTGGCTAAAATTAGGAACGAAGTGACGCAAGCCAAGTTTTTTGCGTCCTTTGTTGAGGCGTTTGTTAGGTACACTTGCTCTCATATTTAATTTTATAGATGCCATTAAACCCAAGCTTATCTGATGTGCCTCGGCTATTTTGAGATAAATTGATTTCTAAAGTGTTTTCTTGGAATTTAATATAACCTGAATGAACTACCACATCCCAGAAGTCACCATTTTTATCAAAATATTGCACTTTGACATTGTCGAATGAGTGCACACCTGTGGAATTTTTAACGAAAAACTTTCCCGTGATTCTGGATGTGCCGCTAAAAATTAAGCTTATTGGGTCGTGCGCCATATCAGGCCATTCAGAGTTAATGGCTATGGTACAGACGTCATTCTCCATTTTAATGGTTGCGAAATTGTCATAGCTTGGACTTCTCATTGCTCCACAACTTATTAATAACAATGCGGAGATTAAAACGACAAGTTTCTTCATGTGTATCTAACGCCAAGCTAAGCGGATTTTAGAGTTTGGCTAAAATTGGCGAGGTACGAGCCGAGCCAAACTTTAAAATTCCTTGCTTGAGCGCCTTGTTATGTTTCACCTAAATACCGCTATGTGAAACGATTAAAATTATAAAAGCGACACTAAAAATACAAACCAAAACGAGTGATTTAATTAGTGATAGTAAATGATTTCTCCAACCGCTTAATTTGAATGAGCGATACCAAATTAACGTGATTGAAATTAAACCAACGATAAATGCAGCATATATAAAATACCGGCCAATAGAAAAGTAAAGATTAGCGGCTTCAGGAATGAAAAGTAACATTGTTCCCAACGAACACAATGCAAAGCACAACACTCCAAAAAATTTATCGAATCTATTTTCTACCATCGGACTCCAGTGAAACATAACGCTATATAGACGGAATAGGCCCAAATACTTCAGCTAACTCTATCCACATGCTATTTAAATAAAATGTAATTAAATTAAGTTAAAACATTAAGTTAAAACTGTCAATGTATAAAAATCACTCTGATAAATTGGTTTTCAACTCGCAAAAACATGTATATAAAAACAGTATAAAAGTTGTAAGTTTTCCCTCGCTACACGAGTATTTTTGAGTGATAGCTAGATTCTGCCTATCCCTCAATGTGTGATAGGCGGAATGAAACGACTTTAAAACATCATAAATCTACAAAATCTAGTGGCAGAAAAATTTGGCTACCTGATTAAAGACGCAATGTCTCATTCGTAGCAATGATTAGCTGACAAAGACAATTCGAATACATTACATTTTAGTGCTGAATATAAGCTAAAAGTCACTCAGTCGGTGGTTGATCAAGGATATGCTAAAAAGGCTAAGTTCTGTGAATGTCGGACTCACTGAACCATTCGAAATAATCGAAAAACTCAATCAGAGCCAGCCGTTTAAATACTCAGCGAAGCAGCGTCAGCTACCGGCCAATCGGTCAACCGGCCAATCGGTCAATCTATCCATTACAGCGCCAGCAAGCTTAACGCCTACGTCGTAAATGCTGTTATATCGCTTGCCTCACAAATGGATTTATAGGCCGCCATTGATATCAAAATTATCCATTTTTCGGCGATAGCCAAATTTACAGAGACGTGCTGTTCGTGCAAAGTCGCCAAAGTTTAAAACTATCCATGCTAAAATATTGGCTAAACAATAAAAGGCGCAAAGTTTAAACGTCTGCACTTAATTCAATAAGGAAAACAATGGACTTTTACTGCGAGCGAATCGATTTAAGCTTTTGGGCTGAGCCGGTTAATGCTTTAACCAACTTAGGCTTTGTACTGGCAGGGTTATTGGCATTATCTTTATTATCCCGGCAACAAAAAGTGCAAACGCATAAAGCGCCGATTTATCTGACATTATTACCCGGCTTTATGATAATCATAGGTACAGGCAGTTTTTTATTTCATACCTTCGCCAGCTTCTGGGCCATGTTGGCTGATATCATCCCGATTTATCTCTATCAGATTATTTTTTTATGGTCTTATTTAAGGTTTGCACTTAAATTAAGTGCTTTAGCTTCAGTTGGCGTTTTTATACTTTTTATTGGCTGTGTAGTAGCCACTAAATTAATGCCATTTGATATCAATGGCTCTGAAATGTATTTACCCAGTATTCTGATTTTAGTGTTATTCAGTGCCGCGCATAAAATAAAGTATCATAAATTTGATCGGCCTTTACTCATTGCCAGTTTATGTTTTTGCATATCGCTAACGATGCGCACCATAGATAATGCCATTTGTGAGCGCTTTCCGCTGGGGACGCATTTTGGCTGGCATTTATTTAACGCTGCCGTATTATTTTTTACCTGGTACAGTTTATTTAAGGTGCAAACCAGAGCTGCCAGCATTAAATCAGACGGAGACCGCATCTAAAGCTTGTGACACGTCGGCGATAATATCGTCGATGTGCTCAATCCCTACAGAGATTCTGACCAGTTCTTCACTCACCCCTGCACTTTTTAATTGCTCAGCAGTCAACTGCCTATGCGTGGTTGAAGCCGGATGGCAGGCCAATGATTTGGCATCCCCTATATTGACCAAACGCAAAATCATCTGCAGCGCATCAATAAATTGAGCTCCGGCTTGTGCGCCCCCTTTAATACCAAAACTCAGAATGCCGGATGCTTTGCCTTTCACAATTTTCTGACAGTTTTGATAATACGGGCTCGTTGGCATGGCCGCATAATTTACCCAGTTTACTTTTTCATGAGCAGATAAATAACTCGCCAGTTTTTCGGCATTTTCACAATGGCGCTTTATTCTTAAGCCTAGGGTTTCCAACCCCTGTAAAATCTGAAATGCATTCATAGGCGCAATTGCAGCGCCTGTTACCCTAAGAGAGACCACACGGCAACGGGTAATATAAGCCAGTTCACCTAATGCTTCGGCAAAATTTAGATTATGGTATGCCGGCTCTGGATCATTTAATACCCGAAAACGCTGTTTGTTGGCCGCCCAATCAAACCGACCGGAATCAATGATCATGCCGCCCACTGATGTGCCGTGTCCACCAATATATTTGGTCAGCGAATGCACGACAATATCGGCACCTAACTCTATCGGTTTACACAAATAAGGCGTGGCAACTGTATTATCCACAATCAGCGGAATCCCCTGTTTATGTGCAATTTCGGCCAGCTTTTTTACATCCACGACATTTCCGGCAGGATTACCGATAGATTCACAAAAAATGGCTTTGGTATTGTCATCGATAGCGGATTCAAAACCGGCAAAATCATCTGCCGGAATGAGTTTTACCTCAACGCCCATCCGGGGTAATACTTGTGAAAATAAAGTATAAGTGCCCCCATATAACTGGCTGGTACTGACAATATTATCGCCAGCTTCTGTCAACGACTGAATTGCATAAGTGATCGCCGTCATCCCGGATGCCAAAGCTAAACCTGCCACACCGCCTTCCATTTCAGCAACACGCTTTTCTAAAACCTCGGCCGTTGGGTTCATAATACGGGTATAAATATTGCCTTTCACCTTCATATTATTTAAGTCCGCACCATGCTGGGTATTATCAAAGGTGTAAGACGTGGTTTGATAAATAGGTACAGCGGCCGCTTTGGTGCTCGCTTCGGCTTCATAACCATGATGTAAGGCGATCGAATCTAACTTCATGCAATACTCTTTTTAACTTGCGGTAACTGAGGCCAGGGCCTGGCTAACATCTGCGATAATATCGTCGATATCTTCAATTCCAACAGAAATACGAACCAGCTCGGCACTGACACCGGCACTTTTTAATTCAGCTTCATTCAGTTGTCTGTGTGTGGTTGAAGCCGGATGACACGCTAAAGATTTAGCATCGCCTATATTCACCAAACGTAAAATCATTTGCAGTGCATCAATAAACTGAGCACCGGCTTCGGCCCCACCTTTTATGCCAAAACTTAGAATCCCCGAAGCTTTGCCACCAGCTATTTTTTGGCAGGTTTTATAATAAGGGCTGTTATCAAGCGCAGCATAATTGACCCAACTCACTTTTTCGTGAGTGGATAAATAACCGGCCAGCTTTTCTGCATTTTCACAATGGCGCTGCATTCGCAAACCTAAAGTTTCCAGTCCCTGCAATATTTGAAATGAATTCATCGGTGAAATAGCTGCGCCTGTATTTCTTAACGGCACAACCCGGCAGCGACCAATATATGCAGCCGGCCCTAAAGCTTGGGTATATACCACACCGTGATATGAAGGATCGGGCTCATTTAATACTTTGAATCTGTCTTTATTAGCCACCCAGTCAAATTTACCCGAATCTACAATAATACCGCCAACCGAAGTTCCGTGACCACCTATGTATTTAGTTAATGAGTGCACCACAATATCCGCACCTAACTCGATTGGACGACATAAAAAAGGCGTGGCAACCGTATTGTCAACAATCAGTGGCACACCATGTTTATGCGCAATTTCAGCCAGCTTTTCAATATCCACCACATTGCCTGCCGGATTACCGATAGATTCACAAAATACAGCCCGTGTATTCTCATCTATAGCGTTATCAAATGCTTCAAAAGCATCGGCTGAAACCATACGCACATCAACGCCTTTTCGTGGCAAAGTATGTGCAAATAAATTATATGTGCCGCCATATAACTGGCTGGTACTGACAATATTTGTACCGACTTCAGTAATGCATTCAATAGCATAAGTAATCGCAGCCATGCCCGAAGCCAAGGCTAAACCGGCAATACCACCTTCCATTGCGGAAACTCTTTGTTCGAGTACATCTGTTGTTGGGTTCATAATTCGGGTGTAAATATTGCCCGGCACTTTTAAATCAAACAAATCAGCGCCATGTTGCGTATTATCAAATGTATAAGATGTGGTTTGATAAATAGGCACGGCAGCCGCTTTTGTGGTTGCTTCAGATTCATACCCGTGGTGTAACGCCATTGATTCTAGTTTCATAACTTCCCTCTTTTTTAGTGCTTGAGTTAGATTCGTTTACCAGGCTGATTTATGAGTTTGCATTTTTTGCCACCAGTCTTCATTTGCTTCTATTTCCCCCTGCTCATTAACATAAGGATACGGCAAACTTTTTTGACGGCATAATTCGGCAAAGACAGGATGACCACGTTCAAACAAAATTCGTTGCTGCTCGGCGTCATCCAGCAGGCCTCGGCCATACATATTCTTGGCCTGACGCTGTCGCATCGCCTCATATAATATCAAACCATTGGCGACCGAAACATTCAAAGATTCAGCCATTCCCAGCATAGGTACAACAATGTGGGTATCAGCCAGTTCAAGTGCCCGCTCAGAAATACCATACTTTTCCTGACCATAAATAATAGCGGTTGGCTGAGTATAGTCTACTTCGCGATAATCCACTGATTTTGCAGATAAGTTGGTAGCAAGCACTTGCATACCTTGCTGTTTAAAGCAGGATACCGCAGCATCAATGTTTTCATGAGTCATTAAATTAACCCAGTTTTGGCTGCCTTTTGCGGTACCTGAGCGTACCCGCGAATCTTTACCGGTTAATATCGCATGCGCATTATGAATACCGATTGCATCAGCGGTGCGAATAATCGCTGACAGGTTGTGCGTTTTATGAACTTCTTCCATACAGACGGTTAAATCCGGCTGACGGTTTAGCAGCATATCTTGAATTCGTTTTAATCTTTCGGGTGTCATTATTATTCTTAAAACTAAAAGAGCAGCCTAAGCTGCTCTTGAATTACGGTTTGTATTTGGGTTTAACCAATTAGTTAATACCTGGTATTTCTAAAATACCATCAATTTCAATTTGTGCACCTTTAGGCAACTGATTGATTCCAATGGCAGCACGAGCCGGGTAAGGTTCGTTAAAGTACTGAGCCATTACTTCGTTAACTTGTGCAAAGTTGGCTAAATCAGTTAAATAAATATTGACCTTAGCTAAATCGTTTAATGAACCACCGGCTGCTTCACAAACCGCTGTTAAGTTTTTAAATACCTGATGAGCTTCATCAACAAAACCTGTGGTGATCATTTCCATGGTTTCTGGGACTAAAGGAATCTGACCAGATAAATAAACGGTACCACCTACTTTCACTGCCTGGCTATATGTGCCAATGGCTGCAGGTGCATTTTTAGTAGAAATAACTTGTTTAGACATACTTAATCCTATTATAAAAATTAAATTTAGCTTCTGTGACGAACAATTCGCTGCACTTCATCTATATGGCGAACTTTTTTCATTATCTGAGCTAAATGAACCCTGTCATGGACAGTTAATATTAAATCAACAGTATAAATATAACTGTCTTTTTCTTCAGAATATAAACTTTGAATATTTGAACCTAACTGAGCAATGGCCCCTGTCACTCGGGCCAGAGCGCCGTGCACATTAAGCATTTCAATTCGCAGAGCACACGGGAATTCTTCTTCAGGGCTGTTATCCCAGCTGACTGAAAAATACTTAGAAGGTTCAACATGGTGATCGCGAACATTATGGCAGTTTTCGATATGTACGACTATACCTTTGCCCGGACTGACATGCGCAATAATATGATCGCCCGGAATCGGTCGGCAACATTTACCAAATGAAACCAGCATACCTTCTGCACCGCGAATTGAAACTGTCTTTTCTGAATAGTTCTCTACCGGCAGTTCATCATTTTCCTGCTGCAATAACTTACGGGCAATAACTATGCTCATTAAATTGCCAAGGCCTATTTCAGCCAATAACTGATGCACGGTTTGCAATTTGGTCTCTTCGAGCACCTTTGCAATTTTATCGTCCGCCAGTTCATTAACATCCATGCCGCCCAAAGCCACTTTTAATAAGCGGCGACCTAAATCAACCGATTCTTCGCCTTTTAGTTTTTTCAGGTAGTTTCTGATCGCAAGTCTGGCTCTTGGAGTAATCACAAAATTAAGCCAGGTCGCATTCGGGCGAGCTCGCTTAGAGGTCACTACATTGACAGTTTGACCATTCACCAGCGGCTGGTTCAACGGCATGGGTTTTTTATCTGCGGTTGCACCGACACAGGTAAATCCGATATCGGTATGCAAGGCAAATGCAAAATCAACCGGTGTTGCCCCTTTGGGTAATTCAATAATTTTACCTTTAGGGGTGAATACATAGATTTCATCCGGGAATAGATCAGATTTTACATTTTCAATAAACTCAAAGGAGTTACCGGCACTTTGTTGTAAATCCAGCAAGCTATTCATCCAACGCTGTGCTCGAACCTGTGCAGTTGTTCCGCCTGAGTCAGATGCGCCTTTATATAACCAGTGAGCAGCAACACCGCGATCTGCGGTCATTTCCATATCATGGGTTCTGATTTGGATTTCCAGCGGAATACCATGCGGGCCAACCAGTGAAGAGTGCAATGACTGATAGCCATTCATTCTTGGAATGGCAATATAGTCTTTAAACCTGTGATCTATGGGTTTATATAAATTATGCATGACCCCGAGCGTACGATAACAGGTGTCAATATCATCAACCAGAATACGAAACGCATAGATATCCATAACATCGTTAAACATCAGCTCTTTATTTTTCATCTTTTTATAGATGCTGTATAAATGCTTTTCGCGGCCTTTAACTTTGCACTGAATATTGGTTTCTTGAATGCGCTGGCGGATTTCATTGCCAATTTTTTCTATCACATCTTTACGATGCCCACGTGCTTGTTTGACTGCGGCACCCAGAGCTCTGTATCTAAGTGGATACATGGCTTTAAAACCTAAGTTTTCAAGCTCATTTTTAATATCATGAATACCGAGTCGGTGAGCAATGGGGGCGTATATTTCGAGTGTTTCTGTGGCAATGCGGCGGCGCTTATCCGGGCGCAGAGAATCAAGCGTTCGCATATTATGGGTGCGATCGGCGAGTTTAATTAAAATAACCCGGATATCCTGCACCATGGCCATGACCATTTTACGAAAGTTTTCTGCCTGTGCCTCTTTTTTACTGTCAAAGTTCATCTTATCCAGTTTACTGACGCCTTCAACCAAATCAGCGATGACAGCACCAAACACTTCAGCCAGATCATCTTTCGTGGTTTCAGTATCTTCAATCACATCATGTAATAAGGCAGCACACAGAGTTTCATGGTCCAGATGCATATGCGCCAGTATTTTTGCCACCGCAACCGGATGCGTGATATAGGGCTCACCACTGCTGCGCATTTGACCTTCATGCGCATCACGCGCAACAACATAAGCGTGCTCAATTAGTTCACACTGTTCAGGCAACAAATAGGATTTTGCTAATTCACCGAGATCTCGAAAAAGTTCCACAGACAGTTATTCCGCTCAATATTGTAATACTAAATATACTTGTACAGGCATCCTAATATAATTGATTCATACAAATCAATTATCAAATTATGCAGTCATAGAATCTAACAGGCTTATTCAATCGAATGTTGAAATTTAGCAATGCCCGGGGATGCGTTTGGATATATTGAAGTGGTATTTAAGCCGCATACAAATACGGCTTAAAAGACCATCAGACTAGAGCGTTTTGATCTTTTGAGTACAATTTTGCAGCCATTTGTTTTGGTATTTATCTAAGGCATAGCGATTGACGTGTAGTGAGCTACGTAAATAAGCCATCACGCAGAAGAAATGCCAAACAAACGCTACCTTTCAGGTTTGTTCTAAACACATTTTTCGCTTTGTTGCTCGATATTGGCATAGAATAACTATGCTACATATCTCGCGTCGCGAGCAAAACGCATTTAGTTAAAACAAAATTTGTACACCAAACGTCAACACGCTCTAGTGTCTTAATGGGTTATTCTTCGTGGTTTTGAGAAAAAGCAGCAACAGCAGCAATTTCTGCAGCTTCTTGCTCCTGAGTTTCACGGCGTTCTTGCTCGTCCATGATCTCAGCACTCATCAGGCCTTCTTCAATTTCACGTAAAGCGATAACGGTTGGTTTGTCGTTATCAATTTCTACTAATGGATCTTTACCTTCTGAGGCGATTTGACGTGCACGACGCGAAGCAACCAAAATCAAGTCAAAGCGGTTACCTACTTTTTCTACTGCATCTTCTACAGTTACGCGAGCCATATTTACTCCGCTAAAATCTATTATCTAAGTGTATAGGATGGGTTAGTTTACTTGATGATCAAGCTTTCGCCAAGAGTTCATCAAATAATGCTTGATATTTTTTTGCCTGTTTAGCCTGAGTAAGACGATTTGCCTGCAAAATTGCAGTTAATTCGGCCAACGCCAATTCAAACTCATCATTAACAATAATGTATTCAAATTCATCATAGTGCGAGATCTCATTCTGAGCTTCAGCCATTCGCTGGTTAATGACTTCTTCACTATCCTGACGACGGTGTAATAAGCGGGTTAATAAGGCAGCTTGAGAAGGAGGTGCGATAAAAATGGTTTTAGCATCTGATTTTAACTGTTTTACCTGACGAGCACCCTGCCAGTCTATATCCAGAAAAACATCAAAACCTTGCGCTAAAGTTTGCTCAATCGCAGCTTTTGAGGTGCCATAATAATTGCCAAATACTTCAGCCCATTCAAAAAAAGCATTCTCAGAAATCATTTTTTCAAACGTTTCACGATCAACAAAATGATAATGCTCACCGTCTACTTCACCGGGTCTGGGTGCCCGTGTAGTATGAGAAACTGAGACAGCAGCTTTCGCAATATCTTGTTTTAAATAGGCTTTTATTAAGCTAGATTTACCTGCGCCACTGGGTGCAGAGATGACATATAGAGTACCTGATGCTGACATATATTCCGCCAAAATAAATTCAATTAACTAAATCTGAGTATTTTAGCCAATTTTAACTCAAATAAGAAACTAACCCTGTGAAAACCTTTTTAGCTTTGCTAAATTTAATCTATAGCCGATTTAAGGGAAGCGTGGATGAAAAGCAGGTTATTAGAGGATCCGGAACTGTTTAACCTATTCAGTAAACAGCTCTATCATAATGCAATAAATCCGGTTTTTATTATCTGTAAAAACACTGGCCAGATCTGCCACGCCAATCAAAGTGCATTTGAGACTTTGCACCTGCAACAAATGCCAGCCAGCTTCTCTGATTTATTAGACTCAAAATCGGCTTGGCCTGAATTAATAGCCCAGCTCGAACAGGATTCAAATCTGGTACTGCAGCATGATCTTAAAACAGCCAATAAACAATTCATTGGTGTTGAAAGCCATTTTTATCTTTTTGATGATTATATTTGCTGTATCAGCCATAACATAAATGAAATAAACAGCCACATAGAACAAGCTAATCTGCTATTCAGTATTTTTGACAATACAACCGACGCCATCATGGTGACCAATGCCGATAATATTATCACCCATGTGAATCATGCATTTGAACGAGTAACCGGCTATAGCAAGTTAGATACAGAAGGGCAAAACCCCAGCTTATTATCGTCTCAGATGCATGATAAAGATTTTTATCAGAATATGTGGCGCAGTCTGAATGAATATGGCAGTTGGCAGGGAGAGATCTGGAACCGCCGCAAAGACGGTGAAGTTTATCCGGAATGGCTAACAATTGATTCAATTTATGACCAAGAAGGACAATTAACCCAGAGATTTGCCATATTTTCAGATTTAAGTCAGCAAAAACGTCAGGAAGAGCTGATTAAACATAAAAGCTACTATGATGCTTTGACCAATCTTCCTAACCGGATTATGTTTTATGACAGGCTCATCAATGCAGTGAAACTGGCTAAACGTCATCGTCACAAAGTTGCTTTATTATTTTTAGATTTAGACATGTTCAGTCTCATCAATGATACCTATGGTCATTTCCTCGGCGATAAATTATTAAAACAGGTATCAGAACGGCTTCAGCATATCTTACGTAAAAGCGATACCCTGGCTCGATTTGGCGGTGATGAATTTGTCATTATAGCCAACAATATTAAGCAAACTTCCGCGGCTCAACACATCGCAGATGTCTTATTAAGCCAAGTCAAACAACCATTTGTTATTGATGGTCATGAAATATTTATTACCGCCAGCATAGGCATAGCCCTGTTTCCGGATGACAGTTTAATCACGGAAGAACTCGTCTCTGTTGCCGATCAAACCCTGTATCACGCAAAACAAAGAGGCAGAAATCAGTTTCAGTTTTATACCGCATCTTTAGGTACTAAAACAAAACGCAAATTAAAGGTCAAAGATGCCTTATTAAAAGCTTTATCCGCAAATGAACTTTACCCGGTTTACCAACCCATTGTTGATGTGAATACCTTGCAGGTTAAAAAATTTGAAGTGCTGGCACGTTGGTATTCGAATTCCCTCGAAGAGCATATTTCTCCAGCTGAGTTTATTCCGATAGCAGAAGAATACGGCCTGATTCAAAAGCTGGGCGAACAGATAGCAGAGCAGGCCTTAACGGACATTTTGGAAATTAATCAAACATTAAATAGTGAGTATGGCATAGCGATTAACCGTTCAGTAAAAGAATTCAGCCAACCCCAAAATTATGCCCGCAGCTTAGAAACCCTGATAGCTGACTTAAATATTCCGTTTAACTGGGTCACTGTGGAGATTACCGAAAGCATGTTAATGGATGAACATACTCAGCAAAATTATCAGCTCAGTAAATGGCAAGAGCTAGGCTCTGAAATTGCCATTGATGATTTTGGTACAGGGTTCAGCGCACTGAGCTATCTGACCCAGTATCCCATTGATATAGTAAAAATCGACCAGAGTTTTATCCGTCTGATAGATAAAAATCCAAAGCATAAACATTTAATAGAAGCCATTATTAAATTAACCAAAACATTAAAATTGGCGACCATAGTTGAGGGTGTGGAAACCGAATCCCAGTTTGAATTTGTTAAAGCTTGTGGAGCCGACTACATTCAGGGATATTATTTTTCCAAACCACTCGAAAAAGCTCAGGCTATCGAGTTTATTAATCAACATAACAAGAGACTATCCAAAGACATGTAAAACTCGTTACAATAATGCACAGGGATAACAACCTGTTTTAATCCAGTCAATACAATTACATTAAGAGAGTTTTATGAGCGATAATCAGCAAGCACTAACTAACTTTGCAGAAGCGATTCGTGAAGAGCAAAAAATGTGGGCACTTACCGCAGGTAATGATGAAGACTGGGTAGTTGTAGACTCACAGTTTAATCCGGAAGATGAAGTTTTTCTGGTTTGGGATAGTCTTGAAGCCGCACAGGCCGCTTGTACAGATGAATGGGAAATTTATACACCGTCAGCGATTCCGGTACAGGAGTACTTAGATTTTTGGGTGGAAGAGTTAGGCTCTGACGGGGTTTTATTAGGTTTAAACTGGAAAGACGATCAGGAAAACATCGAGGTTAAAATGCTCGACTTAGCCAAAGTTCTGTTGGATACAGGTGTTTATAAAGACAAATAAATTCAATGTCTCAGCCATCTCCAAATATACAGTTAGGGTGTCCGCAATGGAGTCACCCTGACTGGCAAAAACATTTTTTTACCACCCGCTTGCCACAGAATAAACATTTGACTGAATATTCACGGTTTTATACCAGTGTTGAAGGCAATACCACATTTTATGCGTTACCTTCGGCTCAAACTGTTTTGAACTGGTCAGAGCAAGTGCCGGATAATTTCAGGTTCTGTTTTAAATTTCCACAGCAAATCACGCATAAACAGGGCCTGGCTCAAAGTGAAAATGAAATATCACAATTTATAAACTTATTTGAGCCTATGCTTGAAAACCAGCAGATAGGCGCTTTTCAACTGCAACTTCCGCCTTATTTCAGCGGTCGGCAATTAGCTGAACTCAATGCGTTTCTTAATCAATATAGTCAGACAATCCCATTGGCCGTAGAAGTTCGCCACCCTGATTTTTTTAATAAAAGCGACACTGAAAAACATTTAAACCAAATGCTTATGCATTATCAAGTTGATCGTGTCATGATAGATACAAGACCTGTGCATAGCCAGCAAGCTTCAACCCCAGAGATTATAGATGCACAACAAAAAAAGCCGAAACTGCCGGTTCATGTATTAGCGACGGCAAATCAGCCAATTGTGCGCTTTATCGGGCAAACCGATTTAGCGGCAAACCGGCACTTTATCAAGCCTTGGTTAATGCATTTTAAAAGTTGGCTTGAGCAGAATAAACAGCCTTATTTGTTTATTCATACTGCGGATAATGCTCAGGTTCATCAGCTAACCCGACTCTGGTTGGAAATGTTGACAGAATACCTGGGATACAGACCATTTAATTCTGAGTATTTCCCGGCGGAACTAGAGCAACAACAAAAGCCACAGGCTGAATTGTTTTAAGCCAATTAATCCGCCCAAAGCTGACTCTAATCAGAAAAACAAGTAAACTGGAAAATAAACAAATAGCGATATGACAATGACAGATTTAAATCAACCAGAGCTTGAAAAACAGCTTGAACAAGCCCTGAAACTGATTCAGTCAGGCGAGCAGGAAAAAGGCGATCAGCTGATTCAAAAAATTGCGGCAGAGCATCCGGATCACTACCTGAGTTTGTATGGTTTGGGTCTGATAGCCGCATTTATGGGTAATCACGACAAAGCCAAACACTATTTTGAGCAATCAATCACGATTGAGCCGGAATATGCACTCGCGCATTATAACCTGGGTTTTTGTCATCAAAAACTCAACCAGATTGATTTAATGATTAAACACTTTTATCTGGCACTACAAACGGCAACCGACGAAGAGCTTGAATTACTGGAACATGTTGATGAGGCTATCAAAGAATTCAGTGATAATTTACCTGCCGGTATTACAATGCAATCGTTTCTAAAAGGTATTAATTAAAAGTATAAAAAAAGCCTGCCGAAGGGGGACTTGGCAGGCCAAAATAGGTCTTGGGACACCTAATAAAAATCGGTTATTCAACAATAATATGCTGTGAAACTGGGCCTAAGATTTTTTTAACTCTTCAATGACTTTCGTCAGCCCGACATCCGAAATGCGGCGTACAATTTCTTTTTGTTTTGCGCCCAGTAATGAAATACCCTCAGCGACCATATCATAGACTTTCCAGTCACCTGATTGATCTTGACGTAACTTAAACTGTAAGTCGATTTCTGGCGCACCTTCATCTAAAATTCGCGCTTTCACCGTTGCATATTTACCGTCTAACTGCTGACTGTTTTGATCAAAAATAACTTTTTGGCCTTTATAAGCCATTAACGCATTGGCATAAGTGCTACTCAGGTTTTCTTCAACTGCAGCAATAAATGCACTTACTTCATTACGGTTCACATCACGAATATGTTTACCTAATAATTTAAACGAAACGAATTTCAAATCGACATAAGGAAAAAGCTCAGTTTTAACCAATGCCTTAAGCTCAGCTCGCTTTTGAGTTTTATCGCTGTCATCAATTTGCGCTATCTGCGCAAACATCTGCTGACCGACGTTAGTCAATAACTCATTTGGCGATTGATTTGCATAACTTACCGATGAAAAAACCAAAGTTAGAAGAAGAAATGCGCTAATGAAAATGTTTTTGTTCAATTCTGTGTTTACCTATATCTATTTGTCCTGATTTTATGACGCTAATTATAGAACAGATATAGTTGAAGATTTACCCCTATATTAGCAATTAATTAATGCCAAATGGGCAACAATAAACTATGCTACTCATCTTGATAATTTTTTCAGACAGTGAGCAATTATGGATTTAACCAGCCGGTTATTAATATTTTTAGAAGTTGTAGAGTTAGGATCATTCGCCAGAGCTGCTGAGCGAAGAAATGTCGATCGCTCTGTCGTTTCAAAACAAATTAGTAAACTGGAGAGCAGTCTGGGGGTTCGTTTGTTAAACCGCTCCACCCGCTCATTTTCATTAACAGCAGCTGGGGCTGAAATGATTAAAAAGGCGCGCGAAATGCGTTTATTGCTGAGTGAAACCGAGCATATTGCAGAAAATTATCACACTGAACCTAAAGGTTTATTGAAGCTAACCAGTCCCTCGATTATAGGTAAACGTTACATTCAACCGGTTATAAATGAGTTTCAGAAAAAATACCCTCAGGTGAATGTTGAAATGAGACTGGAAGATAGGTTGGTCGATATTATCGGTGAAGGATATGATATGGCTTTTCGAATTGGCCCATCAAAAGATTCAAACTTAATTTCTCGCCCTATTTCATCCGTCAGATTATTGATTGTCGCTTCTCCAGAGTTTATTCAAACCTATGGTGAACCTAAAACAATGCAAGAACTTGAAAAGCTGCCGGCGGCAACTTATGCCAGTGATACCAAGAGGATGGTTGAACTCCCCTACGTGGATGAAAACGGAGAAGAAGCCAATATTTTAATGCGCAGCGTATTTCAGGCAAATGATGGTGAATTATTAATGTTAAAAGCATTATCAGGTACCGCTTATACACCGGCTCCGGCTTTTTTAATTGATAAAGAGATTTTAAACGGCGAACTTGTACCTATTATGAAACATATTAACCTACACCCTTATTATACGATTAATGCCGTTTATCCGCACCGCGGGCTGCCGGTTCGCTCTCAGCTATTTCTTGACGCTGTGCGGGATTATATTGGCAATAACCCTCCGATTTGGGAAAAAAACATACCCGGATTTGAACAAATGTATGGGCATAAAGTCAGTATTCAAAACAGAATAAGCGCCTGACGCACTTGACCTTATAAGCAGGTATCAACAGACCCGAATACTGAATAATTTTGTTGATAAAGGCATAAAAAACCAATCACTTGAGTGATTGGTTTTTTAAGGTATCAAAAGAAACTAAATTTTAATCGCGGAAGTTATTAAACTGGAAAGGTTGTTCTAATTCAGACTCTCTGACCAATTGCATGACAGCTTGTAAATCATCGCGTTTTTTCCCAGTGACTCTAACCTGTTCACCCTGAATAGAAGCCTGTACTTTAATCTTGCTGTCTTTAATTAACTTAACCAGTTTTTTAGCGACCGGAGTTTCAATTCCCTGAATAAAGGTCGCTGTTTTTTTGAAGGTTTTCCCAGAATGCACTGTGTCGCCAAATTTAACCGATCTCGGGTCAACTTTACGTTTGGCTAGCTGACCGCGCAGCATGGTAATCATTTGCTCAAGTTGAAAGTCTGCTTCAGCATATAGTTGAATGCTGTCTTTGGTAAATTCAAAGCTGGCCTCAACGCCTCTAAAATCAAACCGGGTTGCCAATTCCCGCTCGGCATTTTCTGCCGCATTGCGGATCTCTTCCTGCTCGGTTTCAGTTACAATATCAAAAGATGGCATTTTTATTTCCTACTTATTTGTTTTGCTCACTGGCCTATTCTACCATGATTCATCTGAAGACGGTTTATCCAAGCGCAAAGTTAGCTAAAGCTTTTTGGATACCCACAACGGTTTCACCATTTTTGAGTTCGCGCTCTATCGCTGGGCTTGACTGACCACTGATCCAGATTTTAAGTTCTGAATCCAAATCAAAATGACCCGCAGTTTCTAAACTAAAATGGCTAATCGCTTTATAAGAAACAGAATGATATTCAACTTTTTTGCCTGTTACGCCCTGTTTATCAATTAGCATCAGTCTTTTATTAGTAAAAATATACATATCCCGAATTTCTTTACAGGCATATACGACTGACTCATCATCACCTAAAATCGGCTGTAACTCTTGCTGAACCTCATCGCTTTCAACCACACTAGCATTACCTAATAATCCATCCAATAATCCCATATTTATTTCCTCTGTGTTTGTAAGTTAGCCACTGAACAAAAATCATTCATTTATAAGGTATACATCAAATCTGTGCTTTTTTGAATCCACAGTAAAACTTGGTTTTTGGTGATTTAAAGGCTCAGCATAATCAGGACGTTTAACTACAATGCGTTTTGTCGCTATTTGTCTGGCACTATCCAATAAACCATCGGCATCTAAATCTGCTCCAACTAGTCCCTGAAAAACTTTCATTTCCTTTTTAACTGCAGCAGATTTTTTTTTGTGTGGATACATGGGATCTAAATACACAACATCTGGCTGGTGGTTAAGTTGCTGATTAATCCATTGTGTATTCATCGCTGAAGTATGGATTAAATTAAGTCTTTGCTCTACCCAGCTACCAATTTCAGGATCCCGTTTGGCCCGCTCTAAACCGTCAAATAGCAAAGCAGCGACAGCCGCATGCCGCTCCAACCAGGTGAGCTGACACCCTAAAGCCGCAAGCACAAACCCATCTCGACCTAAACCGGCTGTTGCATCTAATACGTAAGGTCGGTAATTAGGCTTTATCCCAACCGCGCGCGCAATGACTTCCTTTTTAATGCTGATTTGGCTGCGTCTGTACTCTGATTGAGCACTGCAAAAGTCAACCACCACCCCACCCTGATTCTTTAATTCGGTTTGAAATAATTTCAACTGATTATCCTGCCAGACCAGTTGCAGCGGCAGCCTGACATCAGTCACAAGTTCAAAGCCAAATTGTGTGCTCAGGTTTTGAATATAATCCGTTTGCTCGGATTCAAGCCGAATGGTGACAGTTTGGCTCATTCGCCCCTTCCTTGCATTCCAACAAAGTTATCGCCAACACCATAGGCAATCAGCTGACTCAGGGTTTGCATATCCAGGCCGGACTCCTGCTGCCACTGATTAAAACATTCTTGAATGATATTCAGGTTTCTTAAACTTGTGAGGCCACCTTCTATTAGCTTCTGACTTCTGAAATAGGCTTCAATATCCTGAGTTAATAAAAAGGTGTCTTTTCCCAGTGCTCTTAATGCATATGGCCCGGTATTTCCACCCAGACGGCTGCCGTGTTTTTTCAGATAAATCCAAAGCTTTACAATTTCAGAGCTTGGCCAGTGAGCAATCCACTGAGCAAATGTCATATTTTTTTCAATTTGAATATCATGGATCATTAAAGCGTTATCTCGAATGGTCATGACTTTTTTAGCATTGCGGATAATGGCTGGATCCTGTGCCCGTTTCTCCAGTAGCTCATCCGGCATCATAAGCACTTTATCAATATCAAAATTAAAAAACAGCCGTTCAAATTCAGACCATTTATTTTCAACCACACGCCATACAAAACCAGATTGAAAAATCTTTTTAGTGAATGCCGATAAAATGCGGCTATCGTCATATTTTGCTATATCCTGATCGGGCACGGCTTTATTTAATAAAAAGTTCAGTGCTTGCTCACCACCTTTGCGCTGAGCCGCCCTGGTATATATATTTTCAAAATGTTCCATATGGGCCTTTTAACGAATTTATTAAACATTTCTTATTGCAGCCACATGTTGAGGCTTCTAAACTAAGAGATGCAGACAAATTATAATATTAACAATAATAAGGATACTTGTGCTTAAAGCATTTATTCAATTTATTACTCTGGTATCACTCACGTTTTCTTACCAGTTAAAAGCAGAAGACAACTCAGCCTTTAAATCATTAGTTATGTTTCAAGCACTAAAATATGTTGACTGGAGCACGACTAAAAAAGCGTCTAAGCCTTTAAATTTTTGCAGTCTAACACAAAATGAGCATTCTGCAGCTCATACTCTTGCCCTAAAAAAACGGATCAAAAGTGGTCAACATATTGTTTATTTTAACCACTTTTACAGACTGGCTGAGCTTTCAGATTTTAACCTTGAGTTTGGCTGTGATATTTATTATTTCGATAATTTGTTTAGCCAACTAAATATTCGCCAGCACTTGGCAACAGCGGTTCAACAAAACAGTTTAAGTATAGGGAACAGTGATACATTTTTATTGCAAAATGGTACTATGGCATTTATCGAAAAATCGGGTAAAACCGTTTTACAAATAAATCCGCATCAGGCTGTAATCCAGACAAATGATAAATTAGCCTCATTTTTGGATATTTCTGAATGAAAATAACAAAAGTACCCAGTTGGCTCATCATTATATTGTGTTTATCTATAGGCGCGTTTGCGTCTTTTAAAGCTAAACAGCAACTTTTCGGTTTAGAACAACAAAACTGGTTAAGCACAGCAGCCCAGGTTAACTCAGACTTTTTATCCGGCATTAATCAGCGGTTTAATGAACAAATCAAACCGATTCAAAACTTTGCTGCACTGGCTATATCGAATCAAAATGACTCAAACGACCAGTTTGAACAATTTGCAGAATCTTACTTGCTTACTCACCCGGGTATAGATGAAATTTCAATTGGCTATTACCAGATAGATGAAAACAGATTGAGTCATCAGTGGTCATTCGGAACCGCCAGCCTGTTTTTAGATAATGATGAGTTAAAACCTAGTCTGCTCAATTTATACCGAAATGCCAAACAAACACCCAATCAACTCATTTACCAACTGGCACAAACTCAACAGAACTTTAATCCGAATTTGCTAGCAGGTTATTATTTTCAGCACAGTAATAAGTCGTATTTCTTCATCTCTGTTATCGATTTAAACAATCTACATTATGAAATTACTCAACTTATGGTGCCGGATCATTTATCCCTCAAGCTGGATTTTATGGATGACTCACACTCTCAGCTGTTCAGCTGGACCTTTAATCCTGAGCTTGTAAATAAAGAAAACAAGTCGCTTGAGACTATTTCAGTTGCCCGCTGGCACTTATCGACTCAGGTAGCAGAAAAATTCAATCAGGGTATTAATACATCAAAATCAGACAATATTTTTATCGCCGGGTTGATATTAAGTGTATTGATTGCATTATTTGTCAGCTTTTTAGCTATATTAAGATATTTATCAAGACAGGAACTTCAACTATCTCAGTTGGAATTAAGCGAAAATAAAGACCTACTGCTCAATTATCAGGAAAACCTGAAACGCAGTGCTAAATTTGCGGTATATAGCCAGCTTGCCCCTAAAGCAACTCAAGCTATACCGCCTTATATCAGCAATGTTATTAAAGCTTGTAGTTCTCTTGAAGAAAAAGGACTGCATTTTAAAAGTTTAATCAAAGAAAAAAAGGCGACAAAAAGCCAATATCTGTCCTTTTTAGATAATACGGTTGTACTCGCCCGAGGCTCTGCAGAAAGCATGTTAAAAGCAGGGACATGCTTGTTCAATTTAGAGAAAATAAAACAAGAGTTGGAGCAGGACTCTCTGAGTCAGGTCCATTTACAAACACACCTGCAGGACTTAGTAGATACCTACAAAGGTGCGCATAGTGAAGTGAATTTCATTATTACGGTTGCACCGGACCTTGTCATTGAAACGTACCCGGGATCTCTTACCCATTTATTAACGATTTTTTTAAATAATAGTCTGGAGCATGGTTTTAAAGACCAGAGCGATCAGGTACTTATGATAGAAGCAACCTTTAATAAAACTAAAAATAGAGTGAGCTTAAGAATCGAAGACAATGGTACTGGTATAGAACCCGATTTACTGGAAGCAATTAATACCAATCAGCCTCATCCCAAATGTGTGGGAATTGGTTTATCAATGGCCAGAGAAATTGTAGAAGCGCAAATGCATGGTGAGCTGGATATCAAAAGTAAATACGAGCGCTATACCCGAGTCAGTATGCAGCTTCCTAAAGATCAAACGGCTCAGCCAAAAACTGAGTCCGAAACCGAAAAACAGGACTAGTCTGCCACCGCTAGCCCCGCAGCGCTTAGCTTATAATTTTTATTTATTTGGTAAGCAGAAATTGAGTTAAAAGAATACTAGATTTTACCCGCTTCTCGGGGTAGATTAACCGACCACTAAATCAATGATGCCGGTTAAGCTGGTTTCAACCGCTTAGTGTAAAAGCAAAGTTTCCACATGCTTGATTTATAAAAACAAAATTTAAAGGAATAGAAAATAACAATAAAAATCAATAAGATAAAAACAAAAATAAAAAATCCAATTAAACACAACAGCCTAGCCTTTCAACTTTTCAACAAAGTTATCCACAGTTTACACAATTTAATTTGTGGAATTTACTGTGCCTGATAGAAACTTATTTTATACTCTAGCAAACTCAATAAACGGTCAATCAGTATTATGAGCAAAATAGCAGACAACCCACTCATCCTAGTCGATGGTTCCTCTTATTTATTCCGGGCTTTTCATGCGCCTCCTCACTTAACAAACTCTAAAGGCGAACCAACCGGTGCTGTATATGGTGTGGTTAATATGCTTCGTAGCTTAATTAATCGCTTTAAGCCCAGTCAGATGGCGGTCATTTTTGATGCGAAAGGTAAAACATTCCGCAATGACATGTACTCAGAATATAAAGCAAACCGCCCGCCGATGCCGGATGATTTGAGAATTCAGATCGAGCCTTTACACAAAATCATTAGAGCACTTGGTTTACCATTAATCAGTGTTGAAGGTGTGGAAGCGGATGATGTCATTGGTACACTTGCCCGGCAAGCCAGTGAACAAAAACGCCATGTATTAATCAGTACCGGTGATAAGGATATGGCACAACTGGTTAATTCACATGTGACCTTAATTAATACCATGACAGATACCGTTATGGATGAAGCGGGTGTTGAAGCCAAGTTTGGCATTGGCCCTGACCTGATTATCGATTATTTAGCGTTAATGGGCGACAAGGTGGATAACATTCCAGGATTGCCTGGGGTTGGTGAAAAAACAGCACTCGCAATGCTGCAAGGTATAGGCAGCATGGAAAAGCTTTATCAGGATCCAGAAAAAGTCGCTGGCTTATCTTTCCGCGGCGCTAAAAGCATGCCAAAAAAGCTCATTGAAAATGAGAAAGAAGCCAAACTCTCATATGAGCTGGCTACAATAAAAACAGACGTCGAACTGGATCTGGGTTTTGATGAACTGAACATTGAGACTCCGGATCAGGCGCAACTGATTGAACTTTACAAAGAAATGGAGTTTAAACGATGGCTCTCAGAAGTCATCGGACAGGAACAAACCAGTCAAAATGAAAGTGAAGTGGAAGAAATTGCTGAAAAAGTTGAAGGTAAATACAGTTGTATTTTAGACAAAACAGAATTCAACTTGTGGCTGGCTAAGCTAAATGAAGCCGAATTAATTGCATTTGATACTGAGACCACATCACTGAATTATATGCAGGCTGAAATAGTCGGCGTTTCGTTTTCAATTGAAGCTGGCGAAGCGGCCTATGTGCCGGTAGCACATGATTACCCGGATGCACCTGAGCAACTCGAGCGTGATTGGGTATTAGCACAATTAAAACCACTGCTTGAAGATCCAGCTAAAGCAAAAGTTGGTCAAAACTTAAAATATGATAAGCATGTGTTAGCCAACTATGAAATAGACTTACAAGGGATTGCCCATGATTCCATGATCGAATCCTATGTCTATAACAGTGTAGGCACCCGACATGATATGGATAGCCTGGCATTAAAATACCTTGGCCACAAAAATATCAGCTTTGAAGAAATAGCAGGTAAAGGCGCCAAGCAGCTTACCTTTAATCAAATTCACCTCGATCAGGCTGCGCCTTATGCCGCTGAAGATGCAGATATTACGCTCAGGTTGCACAACAAGCTTTGGGCCGAGTTATCAAAAGATGACAAACTCAAAACCGTCTATCAGGAAATTGAATTACCTTTAGTGCCTGTCCTGAGTAAAATTGAACAGAATGGTGTTTTAATCGACATTCACCAACTAGCTCAGCAAAGCCAGGATATTCTTCTGCGCTTAGCTGAACTGGAAGAACAGGCCTACGACATTGCCGGTGAAAAGTTTAATTTAAGTTCAACCAAACAGCTTCAACAAATTCTGTTTGAAAAACTGAATCATCCTATTATTAAAAAAACGCCTAAAGGTGCTCCGTCCACTGCTGAAGAAGTATTACAGGAATTAGCATTAGATTACCCGCTGCCAAAACTTATTATTGAATACCGGGGGCTTGCTAAACTTAAATCCACTTATACAGATAAACTGCCGGTTATGGTCGCAAATAAAACTGGCCGCGTGCATACTTCTTATCATCAGGCGGTTACAGCTACTGGACGTTTATCTTCAACCGATCCAAATTTACAAAATATTCCAATTCGTAATGAAGAAGGTCGTAAAGTCAGAAAAGCATTTATTGCCAGAGAAGGCTATAAAATTATGGCGGCGGATTATTCTCAGATTGAATTGCGGATCATGGCACATTTATCAGCTGACAAAGGTTTATTAACTGCCTTTTCAGAAGGAAAAGATATCCATAGCGCGACAGCTTCTGAGGTATTCAATACACCACTGGATGAAGTAAGCTCTGAGCAACGCAGAAGCGCAAAAGCAATCAATTTTGGGTTAATCTACGGCATGTCAGCTTTTGGCTTATCACGCCAGTTAGGCATCGCTCGCGGCGAAGCGCAAAAATATATGGATCTGTATTTTGAACGTTATCCGGGCGTACTTGAATATATGGAGAGTACACGCGAGTTTGCTGAAGAGCATGGTTATGTTGAAACCATTTTCGGTCGCCGACTGCAATTACCTGATATCAAGGCAAGAAACGGAGCGGTTCGAAAAGCAGCGCAACGTGCAGCGATTAATGCACCTATGCAAGGAACAGCCGCAGATATCATCAAATATGCAATGATTAAAGTGGACCAATGGATTAAAGCGCTCAATAATCAGGATATCATCATGATTATGCAGGTACACGATGAACTCGTATTTGAAGTAAAAGACAGTTTTGTTGAGCAAGCAAAAACTAAAGTTCAGCAAATAATGCAGGATGCCGCCAAGTTAGATGTTCCTCTACTGGTTGAAGCCGGTGTAGGTGATAACTGGGATCAAGCGCATTAAATAATAAATCAGCACATCATCCTAAATCAAAGTGCCTGTTGTTTACAGGCACTTTAATTTTCACTGCAACTCCCTTTCTTAAAACTTTGACAGAACCTTCCACACTATCTAGTTTTAATTGATGAATTAAACTTAAATCATCAATTTATGCAGTTCGGACTCAAATCGGGTATTAAATATATTTATTTTATCGCGGCTATCTCTATCTGGTTGCTAAGCCCCTTTGTAATCCATGCAGCGTCATCAGAGCAATTAATCACACTAAATGTATTAAAAGAGCCGGGAAGCGCTAGCTCACATGACACCTATATACAACTGGCGAAAGATTTTACCGCACTATACCCGTCCATCCGGATAAACTTTGTAAAACTTCCTCATAACAGCTACCGGCTGACAGTTGATGACTATTTAAAGGATACAAACAAAAAAGTCGACATCATCAGTTGGCATGCCGGAGAAAGGCTATTTAAATACGCAAGACAAGGCGATCTGGTTCCGCTTGACGATGTCTGGTCAGCAAATGAGAGCCACTTCCCGGATGTCATCAAATCTCAAATTAGCTTATCTAATTCGGTTTATGGCCTGCCTTTTTCGTACTATCAATGGGGAATCTACTACAAGCAGTCTTTATTTAAACGATTAAATTTAAAGCCACCCACAAATTGGTCATCCTTTCTTGACGTCGTAAAAAAATTGAAATCCCATAACATCACGCCTATCGCGATCGGCGCGCAACAAAACTGGGCAGCAGCCTGTTGGTTTGAATATATAAACCTAAGACTAAATGGGTACGCTTTCCATAATGATTTTATTAAAGGAAAAATTTCAGCTCAGAATCCAAAAATAGAAAATGTACTTAAGTATTGGAAACATTTAATCAAACTAGAGGCATTCTCAAAAGATGCCCGAAACAGAAGCATCAGAGATAGCTTACCTTCCATCTATACAGAAAAAGCAGGAATGACATTAGAAGGTAGTTTTATTGAAAGCTACGCACCTGATCATATGAAAGATAATATTGGTTTTTTTGAATTTCCGATCATCGAAGAAAATATTTTACCAACTCAGGTTGCCCCTACAGATGTATTTATAATTCCTAAAAAATCTGACGCGATAAATACAGCCAAAATTTTTATTGATTATTTAATCCAACCGCAAGTGCAAAGTAAAATAAATGCTAATTTATATCAATTACCTGCCAATCTAAAATCAACTTTTAAACAATCGAATTTACTCATAGCAAATTACCAATCCCTCAATAAAGCTAAATATTTAACTCAATTCTATGATCGCCAGGCAGATGAAGAGCTTGCCAATGAAAATATGACGCTTTGGGTAAACTTTTTAAGTAAACCAGATATTAAAGAGACCGCAGAAAAAATGGAGCAGGCGAGACAAAACTATCTGATCCGGCATAATCTTAACTAATTAAGAAATAACAGGGCGGGAAGATGAGATTATGAGCTAGCAAGCATTCAGAAATAAATAGCTGCCTGTAAACGCAAAAAGCCCGACTCTTTCGAATCGGGCCTTTTTATACTGTCAGTCAAAACTAATGTCTAGTCAGACTTTAAATTAAGAGCCTGGCAGTGTGCTACTCTCACATGGGAACTCCCACACTACCATCGCCGCTATTGTGTTTCACTTCTGAGTTCGAAATGGGATCAGGTGGTGCCACAACGCTATGGCCGCCAGGCATAAATCGTTAC
>Ga0207847_100195_pt1 | contig 27501 bp, 20 predicted proteins | sample TtaePargueraPR_8_FD_187736 | JGI IMG/M metagenome (GOLD analysis project Ga0207847, IMG submission 187736) | Aerobic enrichment media microbial communities from Bioluminiscent Bay, La Parguera, Puerto Rico - Tt and E1 (SPAdes) | ecosystem: Environmental > Aquatic > Marine > Unclassified ...
TCGTCAGAAACAAATTATTGTCAAGGATCTTTGCAGTGGTACAAAGAGGTACTCCTTATGTGGATACATATGGGTTCGCAGCATAAAAATTGTAATATTTTTATTGCTTAAGTCTTAGAATACTGGCGGAGCCGTAATATTTGCTCATCGTTTCGGGGATGCAGTTAAGAGCTTTTTTTGCCAGATCCAATTTTATCGATGGATGCCTAATCGAAGTTTAATCAAGACTTCCAACAATGCAAATATTATTTATTTGATTGCTCTTTATAGCTTTAGCTTTTTTACAAGAGCCTTAATGAACATTCGAAAAATTTTGAAAAATCTTATATTCTTTATTTCAATAATCTTATTCAGTTGTAATAAGCCAACAAGTATTAAACAGTTCAATAAACTAATCTATAATTTAAATGAACACAAAGATTCAATAGAATTTGGACAATGGATTAATCGTAACATAGGAATAAAGCAAAAAATATTAAACGACACATTAAAAGTTGACACTTTATGGCTTGGAACAGGGATTTATGAAGATGAGCAGTTTAAGGCTTATCAATATTGTTTTGGAGAGTTTGGAGGAGCAATATATTTTATTGAAAGAGGAGTTGAAAACTACGCCTATTTTCTAGAGTGCACATGCCCGTTAATGATAGAAAGGCGCAATGACAAATACATCATAACTGAAACACTAGCGCATTTAAGTGGTTCTGGAACTATACAAGTTTTGAACTCTCCAAAAGAACTAGTAAAAATAAGTTTGGATAGTATTCCTTTAGATTGGAAGTCCGCCAGATACCCTACTCTCAGTGAATATGAAATCTATGATACCCTTAGACACCTAGAAAAGGTTCTGCTTGATACTGTAGGAATCACCTTAGACTTATTCTTTGAGTTTGATAATTCTGATTATCTTATCTACTCAGATTACCAGAACACATTCCTAGGGAGGGTTGCAGATGGTACAATTGAACTCCAAGATACATTATTAAAGTTGCCAAGCTGGAGATACAACGAAAGTCCTAACGAAATAATCAATGGAATATATCATTACACCAACAAAGCTTGGGGAGGTTTTAGCAACAAAGAGATAAGAAAGCGTACACGCTCAACAGGAGATATCTATGTTAAAAATGACACAATTGTTATTGGGTACTATTACTGGGAGTCTATTGAACCAAATGTTGAATAAAAACTGCCGTCAACAATTTTTTCTATGAGAAACCCCCTACAACTTCTTAATAATCTCCTTCAGGTTCTCTCTTTTTCTCAGCAGGTCGATGATCATGGATTTTAGTTCGGATATCTCGGCCAGCTTTTTATTGTCTTCTATGAGCAGCTTGCCGAAAAGGCCTTTTAGTTCGGATGCGGCACGGCTACGTAGTTCCTGATCGTGGTTATTGATCATTTCGTCGATCAGCTCGAAGACCTTATTCTTTGTGTTTTCATCTTCCTTTAGGGAATTGTGGTCCACAAACTCATCCTCCTGAAACAACAGGTCTACATCTTCTATTTTTCGTTTGCCAAACCCCTCCACCAGCCAGATGGGGTTCATGCGAAATGTTTTGATGAGCTTTGTCAGGATCCCGTTTACACCAACCCTCCCCCTTTCGATATCCGAATAGGATCCCTGCTGGATATCCAGCGTTTTGGCCATTTCTTTTTGGCTGATATCCAGTTCCTCAATTCTAAAAAGTCTCAAACGATCGTTTGGGGTTTCCTCCATTAAATCATATTTAATTCCGCACAACTAAGGTGATGTAACTAATAAAGTTATAGTTAATATTTCTTTAATTCGTAAAAAAACTTATTTTAGCAAGCGAGTTGATCACCCATTTTTAATTACGTACGAATGATGTCAAAATCAGATAACGCTGAAAATATACCTAAAATACCTGACAAAATAATTGCCTATGTTTCAGGATGCTCACCTGAGACAGTAAAAAAAGTAAAAAGTGACAAAAGGAGGGATAGATTTAATATTTCAAGGAATAAAGAAGAAATTGAATACTTTCTTCAAACATTAAAAGTAAAAAACAATTATTAAAACCAGTTTCTCCTTTTGCATAAAAAACTTTTTTAAATCCGGTTAGTAATTGTGGGAAATATTAAAACTTATTCGGAAAATTCCTATATTTATAAATTATCTTATTCAAAAGGAATAGATAAAATAATAACCAAAATAGAATGGTTACGGTCAGTCCATAAAACCGGAATAAAAATACGGAGTTGGTTTTTGACCGAATTTGAGATCCTGTTACTGAGTAATAAAATGGCTGGCATTTTAGCCAGGAAAAATTCCGCATTTAAGGAAGGAAGGTTTCAGGATGAACTTGACATAAAAGAAAACAAAAGATTAAATAAAAGAGCTCAATCCATGGTTCGGCTAGAGGAACTTAAACAAAATGCATATTTGGATGCAAAGTTCACGAACTACTGGATGTAAAAAACTAAGTACACAGAGCACTTGGCTTAGTAGGAATGAATGGATAGATATTTGACAAGTTTTTTAAATCTACCATAGCCGTAATATCTTTTTAGTCTAAAGGGAGATTGGATCCGTATTCACCTAGTATTTTAACCCCAAAGATCTTTAATCTCCCTTTTTTATTTTTCCTTCAGCAAACTTTCGATGACTTTCGGATAGTGTTCATACTCTAACTGATGAACTTTGGTGGCTACATCTTCAGGAGTATCTTTTGGGCCAACGGGGCATGTTGCCTGGAAGATGATCTTTCCTTCGTCATATATTTCGTTTACCCAATGAATGGTAATGCCTGATTCGGATTCCCTGTTTTTTACCACAGCTTCATGAACATACATTCCGTACATTCCCTTTCCACCATATTTTGGCAATAGCGCCGGATGAATATTGACGATCTTGTTGGGGTACTTTTTTATCAGTCTTTCGGGGAACAGCAGCATGAAACCTGCCAATACAATAAAATCAATGTTTTTTTCTTCCAGTTTTTCATCGACAGCGGTTGTTTCATTTAATACCTGCCGGTTGAAAAGCATTGTGTCTACCTGGTATTTTCTGGCTCTTTCCAATACGTATGCAGAGGCATTATTGCTTAATACCAGGCTTACTTCTCCAACAGCGCTCTTTTGAAAGTGCTTCATGATCTCCTCGGCATTGGTACCGCTACCGGAGGCGAAAATGGCAATGTTTTTCTTTTTCATTGGTTAAAAAAACGTCATGCTTAATATACCGGCTAACATAAACAGTTTACAATAATTACTCAATTGATTGTATCGGTTTCTGGTATCCGCCCGGTAGAGAAGGTATACAAAATATGCGATTGGGATTAGTAAAATCAGGAAAAAATTATTGAGGATCTGGTTGCCGAGGAGGCTGGCCAGGTAAAAAAGAACAACAACAAATATAGCAATCAGGAAATAGAGAAACCTTTTTGTTTTCCTTATCCCCCAGATAATGGGTAGTGTCCGGCTTCCATATCGCTCGTCACCTGTTATATCTTCCATGTCTTTGATGATCTCACGAATGATGGTGATGGAAAAGGCGAAAACGGAATAGTTAAGAACGAGGTAAAAATTCCGTTGAAAATAAACAGCCACTATTATGATGGAAAGACCGGTGAGGATGGAAATAATAAAATTTCCTACGAACGGCAATCTCTTTAGTTGATTGCTGTACAGCCAAAGTAAAAATGCCGCGATAAAATTGATGACGGCAATTTTCCAGCTAAGCCATAATCCCAGCGTAATGCCTGCAACATTCAATGCTGTATGAGAAAAAATCACTACCCTCCTCTTAATGTGCCGCCCCACGATGACCTTATCAGGCTTGTTGACATAATCGATCTTTACATCATAGTAATCATTGATGATATACCCCGCCGCAGCGATAATGACAGTCGAGGAAGATAGAACCAGCATATTAAAACTGGTCAACAGATGCATGTAATTATCGGGATGACCGATCAGGAAAATGGCAGCAAAATATTGGGTAAAACCGATGATCAGCAGATTGGGAAAGCGGGTGAGCTTCAGGAGGTTTTTAAAGAAATTTCGGATTTTCCAGCTAGTTGGCAAATTTTTCAATTATCAGGGTCCGAACAAAAATAATCAACAAATATTATGATTGAAATACTTTTATGGTGAGCGCTATATAAATTTAACCATATGTTCCATTACAAAAAATAAAATCGTGCTGAACCGAGAATTCTCAAAAATGAAACGGGGGCATTACTCATTGCAGTAGATCTTCCAGTATTCTTCTTCATCAAACACCTGCTTGCGTACGATGTCACCATTTTTTCGATAATAAATGATAATGAAAAACTCAGCCTCCGGAATGTATTTTTCAGCAAAGAACAGTGGGTTTTCATTCGATCCGACATTGTATATATCATTGAAAGTTGGTCCGACAATCTCGCCATCTACACTGCCCAGTAACCCCACTTGCCCTTCTTTTGTAATTCGGATGATCTTTTCATTTTCGTTTTGAACAATGTTCTCTGCAAGCTCAATATCATCATATAAAACAGCTTTGTTTTTTATGTCAAACAATTGCCACTTGTCGGCTAGTTTCACCAGTGCTGTTGTATCATTCCAATGCTGGATTCTGTAAAATTCAAATTCTGTAACAAAGTCATTTTCCTTATTCACAAAAGCCAGCTGGCCATCATCTTCTGAGACAAAGTATTCCTTGCCATAAGGTTTCAGGGTCTTTTCATGCTTGGCGCTCAAAAGTAAAACATCATTGAAGTGAAAGATACCAAACTTGTTATTCAGCATGGTAGAAAGATATCCCTTGTCATAGTTGCTCAGCGCCTGGTATTTTATATTTAAAAGCTCCTGACCTGTACTGGAGAACAAGCCCTTTTTTTGATTTTTTGTCACGACAAGATATTCTCTTCCAATGGCTTCCACATCATCATATGCATCCCTGATGATCAATTCACCCTGCTGATCGTATATGGAAGTTACACCTCTTTTATTCTTAACAAGCAAGTAAGACGGAATTTCAGAAGTATTTGAAATGCCAACCTGAGGACGAAGCAATTTCACTTCCTGATAATCTTGGAGATATTGCGTTGTGTCAGATTGAAATGCAGCAAAAAGTGAGTCTTCCCTGATCAATAGGGCAATATCGTCACTTAAAAACTGCACGGAATCGTATTTTAATTCGAGTTGGAAATCCTTACCCTGAAAGTAAACGCCCCAAATCCCCCACATTTCATAAGCGATCTTTTTCGAATCAATCAGGACCTGGCTGTAGTACTCACTGGAAAATGGGTGAAATATTTTGTCGTAAATGCGATAGCCCTTTTCGGTTTTCTCAACCCATCCATCGAAAAAGTTATTGATCTGATGATCCGCCAGGTCGGTAATGATTTTCAGATTTTCATCTATCAATGCTTCATTTTCGTCCCGAATTGCTACCAGGTGCAAATCATCGATCAGAAAATAGTCATCATACAGAAAATCCAGAAAGGTGTAGTCTTGCTGGGGGGCATTTTTTAAGGTCTTAAAATTTGAAATAGCATAGAAATCTCCTTGCTTCACAATTATGAAAGCATTTTCAGATGTAATCTCATCATATTCGACGGGCAGGATCTCTCTACCTAAAACAGTATACAAACCCCAATTTTCACCTTCTTTTACTTTGAAGAATTCGTTTCCAATAAACTGGATATCATCATAGACAAAATCGAAAATTTCTGCACCTGTCTTATGCACCACACCACTTTTGCTTAATTTTTCGATTTTTAAAAAGCCGCTTCCAAGATCGCTGACAGAATGATAAGGGTGATCAAATATGGTGAAACCATTTCTGGCAACAATAGCCGGATGATCGTGGTTGTGTACCTCCAGAAAATCATTTTGAATATTACCACAGAGCAATTTTTCAGAAATCGAGTCATAGAGAAAATCAATGATGCGGTCTCCTGTTTGAGTAAAGAATGCATATTTCCCATTCTCATAAACAGGGAAAATGGTAGCAGTATCAAGGTGGACAATATTTTTAAGAGAATCATTGTTTCTCAGAAATGAGTACCTGTTTAAAGCTTCCCGGCCTGAAAATTCATCCTTGTACCGATGGTAGAGAAGGTTTTTTGCAAAGCCTGCTATTTTACTTTTCGGATACTCTTTTATAAACCATTCATAATTTTCCGGTTGATTATCCGCTGCAACCAGTTCAAGAATACTTTTTTCGGTATTGGTTCGATAAGGTGTTTGCGGATTGTTTCTGAGAAAGCGAATATAGGTTTCCAATTCACCATCTTTGGTCATTGTTTGGAACAGGAGACGCTCATAATTTTGCGTTGCCTCTGTAATCTGAATAGCTTCGGGGTAAGTTCGCATGAATTCGCGAAAAGATTCATAGGTGTTGATTTCCCTGGCAAATTGATAAGCTAATTCATTGCGATAATAGATCGCACTGTCCAATTCCCCAGCACTGCTGAAATGGTCAATAAAATAGTCGTATGAATCAATGGTATGTTCCCTCTTAGCCCTGATAAATGAGGTCATTTCCACCTTTTGTTTCTGGACCAGCATTGTTGAGTCGTTGATGCCGTCTTTGTCCAGCTTTCCGGCATCTCTTTCATCCACATATTCAAAGTCTTCTATGGCAGCGTTAATATAGAAATAGGAAGTATCAATATTGAACCTGTGGAACCCGGAATCGAGATACAACCGGGAATAAACATATCGTGCGCCGGGATTAATGCTGTCTTTTTCTATGGATCGATCAAGGTAAAGGATTAGCTTATCATATTCCCCTTTTTCTAATATTTTTAATGCTCGGCCACCATCAGCATTAATGGCAGATGAGCTGGAAAAGAGCATTGTTACAAAACCTAATATCAAATAGAAGCGCATGAATGTATCTCCCAAAAACCCGTTATTTTAATCTATGCAAAAATATTAAAAGAAATAAGAGTGAGTTTGATAAAGAAAGGCTAATTTTTGTAATTTTGACGCCCAATTGAAGAATTTTCTTCATCAATTTCTTACCTGGATAAGTAACGAATGAAGAAAAGACTTCAGTTTTTCAATGTTAAGTAGCGAAACTTTCGACTTTTAACATTCAACTTTCTACTAATAAGTTCGGGGTGTAGCGCAGCCCGGTAGCGCACTTGCATGGGGTGCAAGGGGTCGCAGGTTCAAATCCTGTCACCCCGACGAACGCCCTCCGGAGCTTCAGCGAAGGAGGGCTTTTTTATGTTATGACGACAGTTTATATACTTTATTCGGCCAAAATAAATAGGGGTTACTTACTTTTTAAGTAACCCCGATAAGTTAATTAACTTAACTATCTATTTAACTAAGGCATATTAGTTATCTTAATTCTCTTTTTAATCATGAGTTTTTATTTGCGTTGTTTTCGAGTGTTTTTCATCTTTTGATCATCATGCTAGCTATAAGTTGACACGATATAAATCAAAAACTATCCACATTTAATCATATCATCAAATAACCCTTTTTCTCTTTCACGCTATTCACTTTGAGAAATCATCTCAAATTTAATAACCATCAATCTGATGACTGCAAAAATGTTACCTATTGAAAAGACATTGTAACAAAAATGAAAATGAAGAAGCTGTTTGATTAGGTATTTTTACGAAACTATTTGAATCAAACTTTTAACTGTAAGCAATATGCATCTTCATTTACCCTTTATTAAAATTCCTTTTTCACCACTTTTTAATTTTTTCCTGATTCTTTGTTTAAGTACATCCTGTTCAAAGGGATCAAGGACAACAGAAGAAAAAATTAAATTCACACCAAAAAAGTCAATAGCTTATTTCGATTATTTCACCTACAAGGGGGAGGATGATTTTTATGCAGAGAATCCTCTGCCGGGAGATGAGTACTTTTACAATCCAATCCTTCCTGGTTGGTATTCTGATCCCAGCATTTGTACCAATGGAGAGGATTATTTTCTTGTGACATCCTCCTTTTCTTATTTCCCAGGTGTTCCGATATTCCACAGCAAAGACCTGGTCAACTGGAAACAGATCGGACATGTTTTAGATAGACCTTCCCAATTGCCACTCGATGATCAAAAAGTGAGTGAAGGGATATTTGCCCCGGCTATTAGCTACAACCCATATAACCAAACCTACTATATGATTACTACCAATATTCGAAAGGGTAATTTTTTTGTTAAAACGAAGGATCCATTTGGCGAATGGTCTGAACCGGTATGGTTACCGGATGTTCACGGTATCGATCCTTCTTTCTTTTTTGATGACGATGGAAAAGCATACATCGTCAACAATGATGAGCCGGATGGCGGTTCTCAGTATGATGGACATAGAGCAATCAGGATTTTAGAATTTGATGTCGAGAAAGAAGAGACAGTTGGTACCAGTAAAATGCTTATTAATGGGGGAGTAAATCTTGATGAGAAACCCATCTGGATAGAAGGCCCTCATTTGTACAAGATCAACGGAAAATATTTACTGATGTGCGCGGAAGGCGGTACGTCTGTCAACCATCGTGAAGTAATATTCAGCAGCAATTCCCCAATGGGAGAATTTAAGCCATGGAGCAATAATCCAATCCTTACGCAAAAACACCTCAACCCGGAAAGGTCGCTTCCCATAACCTGCGCAGGTCATGCGGATCTGATCCAGGCGAAAGAAGGGGATTGGTGGGCTGTATTTCTGGCTTGCCGCCCTATCGAAAATGAATTTGAAAACCTGGGAAGGGAAACATTTCTAATGCCGGTCAAATGGAGTGAAGATGGATTTCCATATATGACACAGGGTGACGAGCTGATTCCGAGAATTATCAAACGGGATGGAGTGAAGCGAAGTGAAGAGAATACCTTTGGGAATTTTGAAAAGGCTGAAAATTTTGATTCTGAAACATTGGGAGAGGATTGGATGACCCTAAGAAGCCCAATCAAAGAGTTGTATTCCTTAACAGAAAATCCTGGTTACCTCGCCTTGAATTGTGCTGATGTTAGTTCTGTAGAGCGTAAGCCTTCTGCATTTGTCGCCCGACGAATGCAACATCACCGATTTGAAAGTACTGCCAAGCTGATTTTTGAACCATCAGATGAAAATGAAGCTGCTGGTGTTTTGTTATTGAAAGACGAAACACACCAATATTTTCTATCCGTGCGAAAAGCTGAAAGTGGAAGAAAAATATCAGTTGAAAAAATTTCCGATTCAGGATCTGAAATATTAGCGAGCGAACAAATTGAAAGCAATGGTACACCGCTGCTATTAAAAGTTGTGTCAAATGGCAAAACCTATGACTTTTATTATGGTGAGGAGGAAGCGCAATGGAAGCTTCTTGCGGGTGAAGTTGATGCATTTTACTTATCTACTGCTAATTCTTTCGGTTTCACCGGAACGATGATCGGAATGTACACTTCGAAAAAGTCATTTTAATATCAGTCGTTTGAATGAATATGGAATGAAAAAAAAATCAACCAATAAATTCAATGAAATAAATAATTAATTCTTTTCAACTATGCACAGAAACTTAACTATACTACTGTTCCTTCTTATTCCTACTTTCCATTTCGCACAAAATGCTGTTATAAAAATCGATGTTGACAGGACGATCAGCGAGATTGACCCGAAAATCTATGGTGTGTTTATGGAACCGATCCATTTTACAGGTGCCCGGTTAGGGTTGCCTGACACGGTTGATTTCAACACACTGTATGGCAATTTATACGACCCAACATCTCCACTGGCCAATGAAGACGGATTTAGGCAAGACTATATCGATGCGATGAAAGAACTTAAAATCACCAATATGCGTTGGCCCGGAGGTAACTTTCTCATGGGCTATAATTGGCAGGATGGTATAGGCCCAAAAGAAGAACGACCAGTACGGATTAACGCTGCATGGGGTGGTTTGGAAACCAATCAGGTTGGTACTGATGAGTGGATGGCATTGAATAAGGCCATGGGAAGTGAAAATGTGATCGCTGTTAATCTGGGACTAGGGACCATTGATGATGCCCGTTATTGGGTAGAATACTGCAATTATCCGGGGGGAACCTATTACTCAGATCTGCGGGCCGAAAACGGCCATAAGGAACCATATAAGGTCAAGATATGGGATCTGGGAAATGAGGTAGATGGCTATCCATGGGAATTGGGTTATAAAAATGCAGAGGATTATGTGAAAATAGGGCGTGAAGCTGCCAAAGCCATGCGATCAGCTGATAGTTCCATAGAATTAGTGGCTTCAGGCTCATCCTGGTATGAGCCGACAGGCTTGTGGGTGGATTGGAATCGTGAGGTGTTAATAGGCCTGGGTGATTTGATCCAATACATTTCCATTCACAGATATTGGGAAAGATCGGATGACTATTATGAATACATGGGACAAAGCGCCATGGACTTCGAAGAAAAGATTACCATACCCGCGGCAGAAATAAAAGCTGTTAAGGCTATGAAAGGATTCGAAAACCCAATCTATATTTCATTTGATGAATGGGGCGTATTTGGCCGAAATTTTCAGTCTGTCCTGCCCATTGCGCAGTGCTTGAATTCATTCGTCAGACATGCAGACGTGGTGAAAATGACCAATTTTACACTGATGACTTCCCTCATTCAGACAGATCCGGAAAAGGGCAGTTTTAAAACACCATTGTTCTATACTTTTAAGATGTTCTCCAATAACTGCCTGGGGAATTCCATTGATACCTTTGTAAAATGCGATACCTTCAATACAGAAAAATACAAAGGTATTCCTTATCTGGACGTCACGTCTGTTTTCAATGAAGAAACCAATACTGCCTACATCAATGTGGTGAACCGGCATCAGGATCAAGCCATTACCACAGATATTTTAAGTACATCAGGTGAATTTTCAGGAAAGGCTGAGGTGAGTCTGATCAATCAGGATAGTCTTGCGGAACCTTTTACTTATGCGAAGCAGGAACAATATGAACCTGAAGTAAACGAAATCGATAGCAAGAAGAATAAGTTAACTTATTCCTTTCCATCACATTCGATTACGCAGATCAAAGTTGGAGTAAAAAAATAAGATTTAAAGTATTAACTCTTAATATGAAAGTCATGCTTAATAATGCAAAAAAGAGACTTTGTAGGAAAACCATTACCGGTGCTATTCAGATCTTCCTGTTGATATGCATCTTGCAGTATGTAAATGGTCAACCCGGATGGGATCCGGTTGTTATATCGCCTGAAGTTCATGATGATAATACCGTCACTTTCAGGTATCTGGCGCCAGATGCCAAAGAAGTAAAACTCAATGGGCAGTTTCAAAAGGAAGATGTTTCCTTAACGAAAGATACTGTTGGTATCTGGAGCGTTACTGTTGGCCCTATCAATCCTGATATGTACCCCTATCATTTCATTGTTGATGGGGTTCGAGTGGCAGACCCCAGAAATTCCGCGATCTTCCCAAACGAAGGCTTCCAAAACAGCATATTGGAGGTAACGGGCGAACAACCTCTTGTGCATACCATTCAGGATGTTCCCCATGGCGTCGTGTCCTATAGATATTATTATTCGGCTGAGTTGGGCATTCGATCTGTCGTGATATATACCCCTCCCGGTTATGATGCAAATTCCTCCAAAGAGTATCCGGTCCTTTACCTGCTTCACGGAACCACCGATACCGAGGAAACCTGGACAAAAGTGGGTAGGGCAAATATTATCCTTGATAACCTCATTCATCAGGGAAAAGCAGAACCCATGGTCATTGTCATGCCTTATGGCAGGGCGTATCCGGTGATCAGTAAATATTCTGGCAGTTTAAGGAACTGGGAGAATTTACAGGAGTTTAAGAAAGATTTTCTGAACAATCTTGTGCCATTCGTTGAGCAGAACTATCGAGTGAAAACAGACAAGGATAGTAGGGCAATAGCAGGATTTTCCGGTGGCGGTGGAACATCACTTTACCTTGGTTTGAACAATCAAAAAATGTTTAGCTGGGTGGTAGGATTCGCGCCTGGAATGCGTGAAGAAGAATTTGACAGAAACAATGAGTTTGCTTTTGCTAACCCACAATTAACTAATCAGAACCTCAATCTATTCTGGATTGGTGTCGGTAGGGAGGATTTTCTATTTACTGTAAATGAAAAATACATGCAAATACTGGATGAAAAGGGGATTGAATATGAATCGTTTCTCACAGATGGTGGACATACATGGATGAATTGCAAGCTCTTCCTGTCTACGGTCGCGCAAAAACTTTTTAAGTAATCTGAAATAAAGTAAAACAAATAAATATGAATAGATCAAAACTACTTTTTCTGACACTTTTCATCAATATCTTTTTGTTGAGTCATTTTCTAAAGGCACAGAGCATAACCGTACATGCTCCGGAAGGCTTTGATGTGAATCAGGTAAATATTCCGCACGGAAAAATTGATACGATAGGATATAAATCCAAAACTGTAGGTACATCAAGAAAAGCCCTTGTTTATACTCCACCTGGTTATACAAAGAAGAACAAGTACCCGGTGTTATATCTCCTGCATGGCATCGGGGGTGACGAGAAGGAATGGCTGAATGGAGCTTCCCCGCAGATAATTTTGGACAATTTATACGCAGAGAAAAAACTGCAACCTATGATTGTTGTGATGCCCAATGGCCGCGCCATGAAAGACGACCGGGCAGTGGGGAATATCTTTGACAGCGCCAAAGTTGCTGCATTCGCAACTTTTGAACAAGATTTGCTTAACGATCTGATCCCTTATGTTGAGAAAAAATACTCCGTTTTGACAGACCGCGAGCATCGGGCTTTGGCGGGTTTATCGATGGGAGGTGGACAGTCCCTCAACTTTGGATTAGGCAATCTGGACAAGTTTGCATGGGTGGGTGGATTTTCATCAGCGCCTAACACAAAAGCCCCGGAGCAGTTGGTTCCTGATCCTGAAAAAGCCAGAAAGCAATTAAAGATGCTTTGGATCTCTTGTGGGCTCGATGATGGATTAATGTCCTTCAGTCAGCGAACCCACGATTACCTGGAAGAAAATAATGTCCCGCATATCTTTTATGTTGAGCCAGGAGGGCACGATTTCAATGTTTGGAAAAATGACCTGTACATGTTTTCCCAATTACTATTCAAGCCTGTTGATATTTCCTCTTTTCCGAAATACAATGCACTTGGTGTAGCTGCATCAACAAATGTTCGAAATGCAAAATATCCACGCATACTTCCCGGAAACAGGGTGTTGTTTCGAGTTGAAGCACCGGATGCCGAGCAGGTACAAATTGACCTGGGCAAAAAATATGACATGGTAAAAGGTGAAGATGGTTTTTGGGAGGTGACAACCGATTCGATCGGGCCTATGTTCCATTATTATACCCTGTTGATCGATGGGGTGGCAGTGGCAGACCCGGCTAGTGAATCCTTTTATGGCATGGGCAGGATGGCCAGCGGCATAGAAATTCCCTTTGATGGGGATGGCTTTTATGCTACCAAAGACGTCCCGCATGGTGAAATCCGAATCAAAAAATATTATTCATCAGTAATCAATTCATGGCGACGCATGTTGGTGTATACTCCTCCTGGATACGATCAAAGTTTCGAAGAAAAATACCCTGTCCTTTATATTCTGCATGGAGGCGGCGAAGATGAACGAGGCTGGGCGATGCAGGGTAAAACAGACCTGATTCTTGACAACTTAATTGCCGAGGGAAAAGCAAAACCGATGATCATTGTAATGATGGATGGCAACGTTGGAAGTTCTGCATTTGGCGAACAATTTTACAAAGTATTCCAGGCAGAGCTTCTTGAGAGTGTTGTTCCATTTGTTGAAAATACTTATAGGGTTATTGCAGATTCGAAAAACAGGGCTTTGGCCGGACTTTCCATGGGCGGCCTGCAAACCTTGTATGCAGGAGTTTACAATACTGAAAAGTTTTCAGCTTTAGGTGTTTTCAGCTCCGGATGGATTCAGCCGCAGCAAGCCAATATGGCAAATGTGCAATATGATTTCATGAATGAAAAGAAAGATTTGATCAATAAAAATTTGGAACATTTCTGGATATCCATGGGAGGCAAGGAAGATATCGCCTACAATAATTGCCAACTGATGATGAAGAAATTCGATGAGTTAGATATTAAATATACTTATGTAGAATACCCCGGTGGCCACACCTGGCCGGTCTGGAGATTGAGCCTCTACAATTTCGCCCCACTTTTATTTAAAGACTAAAAAAAACTAATTCAGATGAAATCAAACAGAATAATTCCGATTTTAATATTGACGGTTGTTGGTTCTATCACATTTGCCCAGACAGGCAGTCAGCCGGCAATAATTGAAGACTTCAAGCCATCAACCTTAAATCAGCCAGGAAAGGAATACCCGATGGTGAATTCGCAAGGCTATGCACGTTTCCGTATAGAAGCGCCTGATGCTCAGAATGTACATGTGAGCCTGGGGCTTGGCGGACGAGGAGGAACAAAATTGACCAAAACTTCGGATGGTTTCTGGGAAGGTACAACAGAAGGGCCGATGGATGAAGGTTTTCATTACTATCACCTTACGGTGGATGGAGGAACTTTTAACGATCCGGGGACTTTAAATTTTTATGGATCAGTTAGATGGGAAAGTGGGATTGAAATTCCCGCCCATGATCAGGATTTCTATGCGCTGAAGGATGTTCCCCATGGTCATGTACAGCAAATATTGTTTCCTTCGCCTAGTACCAAAACTTCGCGACGAGCATTTGTCTATACTCCGCCAGGCTATGAAAAGGGTCAATCCAAAAGATATCCGGTTTTATATTTACAGCATGGCTGGGGAGAAGACGAAACAGCATGGACCAATCAGGGTCGGGCAAATCTGATCATGGATAACTTAATTGCTGAAGGAAAAACCGAACCCTTTCTCATCGTCATGACCTATGGTATGACAAATGAAATCAAGTTTGGAGGCCTGAAGGATTTTGACATTAACCCTTTCCAAACGGTTCTACTTGATGAATTGATACCTTATATTGATACTAATTTTCGCACGCTATCCGATCAACCTCATCGTGCCATGGCTGGTCTTTCCATGGGAGGTATGGAGACCCGTACCATCACACTCGCCAATCCTGATGTTTTTTCACGCGTAGCCTTGTTCAGTGGTGGGAGTATAAGTTTGGAAGACCTGGAGAAGAACCCTGATTTTAAAGAGAAAGTGGAGCTTTTATTTATTAGCTATGGTAGTCGGGAGCTTGAAAATCCCAGAAGAGGACCATGGGGTGATCCTAAGGAAAATACAGAGGCAGTGAAGGAGTCAGGTATGAATACGCATTTCTATGTTTCCCCTGATACTGCACATGAATTTCAATCCTGGCGTCGCAGCCTATATCAACTTGCGCCCATGTTGTTTAAGGAATAAAAACCAATGTGTCTGCCTTTTCAGCTAGTTTCTTTAATCTTACAAAAACCGATGATGAGAATTATACCAGTTGTTGTATGCTTGCTTATTTTATGTTTGGAACCTGCAAATTCGCAAACCACAAACACAAACATAGTTGAAGATTTTGAGCCTTCATCCGTAAATCAACCGGGCAAAGGTTATCCACAGGTGAACTCTGAAGGAAGGGTGCGCGTGCGTATCGAAGCGCCAGGTGCCAATCAAGTTCAGCTGGATATAGGCGGGGTGAAATACGATTTGGTCAAGGATGAAAATGGCATTTGGACGGGAGAATCCGCTCCTCAGGATGCAGGGTTTCATTATTATCAATTAAACATTGATGGTGCTTCAGTCCCCGATCCCGGAACACGATATTTTTATGGAGCTGGGAGATGGGGAAGCGGCATTGAAATTCCTGCGAAAGACCAGGAAATTTATGCATTGAAAAATGTCCCTCACGGCAATGTTGTTGAACACATTTATTTCTCTGATATTATCCAAGCCTGGAGACGCTGTTTTATTTATACGCCAGCAGGGTACAACCGGGATATAGCAAAGAGATACCCGGTTCTTTACCTTCAACATGGTAGTTTTGAAGACGAGACAGGCTGGTCAAGTCAAGGAAAAGCCAATCTAATCCTCGATAATTTAATTGCTGAAGGGAAAGCTAAACCGATGATCATTGTAATGGAAAACGGGTATGCCTTTAAACCACAAGAAAATATTGACGGTTCAAGTCGATCCCGCCCTGAATGGGTTTTTGAGGATGTTTTAATCGATGAGGTTATTCCTATGATTGATGCTGAATATCGAACAATTCCTGACCGTGAACATCGTGCTATAGCGGGATTATCAATGGGGGCAAATCAAACCATGAGGATTATCATGAACAATCTGGATAAATTTAGCGCCTATGGAGGTTTTAGTGGAACGTCAAATTATCCAAGTTCTGAAGAAATTGATGTAGATACTTTTTTAGATGGAAAATTTAAGGATGGAGATCGGTTAAATGAACAGATTGAAGTTTTTTGGCTGGGATTAGGAACAAAAGAACCGGATCCTTTTCCAGGTTCTGTTGGCGCTTTTCGCAATATGCTTGAAAAACAAGGCATCGAATACACCTATTACGAATCACCGGACACAGCTCATGAATGGCTTACCTGGAGAAGGTGTTTGTATCAGTTTGCGAAATTGCTTTTTAATTAAGAATATAAACTTTTAACCTCTATTGTCACGCAGTTTAGTTCAGGGTTTTGTGATGCTGGTTCTTTTGTTGTTTTAAGTATCGTTATAAGTTGAAAATATTTTCTCAAGGACTTACACGTAACGTTATAAACAATTTCATTGAAGAATCTCTCTCAATAAGTTTTTTGCAGCAACCATTTAGCCAAATGGATTATTTTATAAATACTTGACGAAGACAAAAAAAATTTAATGCCTCAACTCTCATTTGTGGTTTTAATTTAACCATAACAAAAAGAAATAGCCGAATTAAAATACAATGAGTTTTCTATTGATAAGAAAGACCTGTTAAAAACATGTTTTTATAGAAGTTTTATTCAATTCTCCTCTATTTTTTATTCGAATGTAACATAGAGCAAACATCTCGTAACATAAACGAGCCCAGTTGATAAATGAATGTCATAAATTTATCATAACCCTTTGATAGACATTCGAAGGTTTTAAATAAAAAGGTCATTAGCAATTTGTTAAAGTCTTTGACAGAGTTTCAGTTAGCCTCTGGAGCTGGTCTTTGACAATTGCCTTTCCAAGGTTTTGATAGAGATATCGGAATCATGATAAGATGAAGTATGGGTAACATTTATTAGTCTTATTCAAATCAAACACGATTGGTGTTTTGCTTGCTGTTAAATTTTTGATGTTGAACTAAAAACTTATGCATTTACACTGAGAAACATTTAATCAATTTATAAACTATTAATCCTTCAATTATGAAACAATTCTATGCACTTTGTAGCATAGTTCTGCTCATACATGCGGGGACCCTGGCTCAAAATAATGAGCTGTTGGCCTCCAGGGCGGAAGTTATGCAAAAAAATTCCGACAGGAATTTAAATCAAATTAAACCGGAAGCTGTTAATGTGACCGGAAATGTAAAAGATGAAAATGGTGATCCTTTTCTAGGGGTAACCATTGTATTAAAAGGTACTACAACAGGTACCACAACTGACACTGACGGTAACTATTCAATTGAGGTACCTGATGAAAATAGTGTTCTTGTTTATTCTTTTGTAGGTTATATCTCAGAGGAAGTTGTTGTTGGTAACAGATCTGTCATTAACATAAGCCTGACTCCGGATATTATGGCTTTGGAAGAAGTAGTGGTAACAGCGCTAGGCGTTGAGAAGGATTCCAAAAAATTAGGTTATGCAGTTACCTCAGTAGATCCTAACGATCTTACAACAAACCGGGCCATTAACCCAATGGCTTCCCTTGAAGGCAAAGTGGCCGGGTTAAATATTTCTCCACCGGCTGCCGGGGCTGGTTCAAGTATGCAGGTACGGCTTCGTGGGCAGGCTGCATTTGCGGGAGCAAGTAATTCGCCTCTTTTTGTGATTAATGGCCTTCCTATCGATCAGGATGCAAGGGGAGCAAATGGCCGGGGCGAACAAAGGGACCTGGGAGACAATATGCAAGCCCTCAATCCTGACGATATTGAAAGCATGACAGTATTAAAAGGAGCAACTGCGGCAGCAATTTATGGAGCTCGTGCAGCTAACGGCGCCATTATTATCACAACAAAGTCCGGGAAAAAGAATCAGGGTATCGGGGTCGATTTTACTTCCAGTTATACTTCATTGCATCCATTAAACTTCTTGGATGAAATCCAACAAACTGAATATGGTCAGGGCACAGGAAATACGCGGCCACAAACCCAGGGAGATGCTCAGGGCACAGGACAATTTAGCTTTGGGGAAAGGTATGATGGTCAACCAACCATGAACTTTGATGGTGTCATGAGACCATATTCACCACATCCGGGAAAATTATTTGACTTTTTGCAAACCGGGTCAACCTGGACAAACACGATTGGACTGTCAGGCGGAAATGATAAAGGGAGCTTTCGGGCGTCTTTTTCAAACATGAATGCTAAAGGAATTCAACCTACCAATGATTATCAGAAAAATATATTCAATGTGGGTATTAATCACAATATTACTTCAAAACTCAGGCTGCAGTTGAATGTGAATTATTCTGCTGAAGAAAATAAAAACCCTCCACAAATTGGTACCCAGGGTCCTGGAGCTGTCAACTTTTTTAACAGAACGGCTCTTTCGACACCAATAGAAGCCTACGAAGAGAATGCTGTCGATCCTGAGACAGGCGCAGAACTAAGAACCAATGGTTTTCTGGGCACGATTAACAACCCTTATTATCAGTTACAAAAAGGATATTATTTCAATGATGACAGAAACAGGTTACTTGGTACTGCTACCTTGCGTTATGAGTTGACTGATTGGCTCTATGTACAGGGAAGATACAATTATGATCGTGCCCAGAATTTCAGGGAATGGAATGAATTAAATGGTGAAGGCGCCACCACTACTGTAGACGGGGGCTTTTTCCGAGGTCGATATGATATTCTGGACGCCGTTTCAACAGATATAAATGCGGATTTTCTGATAGGTGGAAACAAGGAATTTGGAAAGTTCTCAGTAGACGCTAGTTTTGGCGGCAATACCTGGAGAACCCAATGGCAACAAAATGCACAGTATTCCAGGTTGTTTGTTGTACCTGATGTCTATACTTTAAAAAATGGAACTGTTTCCTGGGTCAATGAGGGTGATCCAAACCTGCAGGGATTCCAGCCTTTTCAGTTTAGGGAAAGTCGAATCAATTCACTCTATGGTTGGGCTGAATTTGGATACAATGGATTATTCTATGTGAATTTTACCGGTAGAACCGACTGGTTCTCCGTACTAAATCCAGATGACAATAGCGAGTTTTATCCTTCCGTTTCGGGTAGTTTTATTTTCTCGGAAATTTTGGGAGAGCAAAACTGGCTTAACTATGGTAAGTTAAGAGCTTCCTGGGCTGAGGTAGGTAGTGCTAACGGGGTTGGCACTTATGAAGGTGTTCTTAATTACTCATTAAATTCTCCATTTAATGGGCAGACAACAGCTGGAGTAAATGGAACATTTGCCCCGAACCCGAATTTAAGACCGTTTACTGTGACAGAAAAGGAGATAGGAATTGAAATGAGAATGTTCAATAACAGGGTTCTTTTGGATGTGGCGGCTTTCCATAAAGTAACTACTGACCAAATTTTGGATGTTACTATTTCCAATACTTCAGGATATGACAATTCGAAACAAAATGTTGCTTCATTACGAAATAGTGGACTGGAAACCTTTCTTGAAGTAATTCCTGTTCAGACCAGTGACTTTACCTGGACCAGTTCATGGAACAATGCCTACCTGTCTACAGAAGTGCTGGATGTCGGCAATGAAAGCGGGACCATCCTGTTGATATATTTTAATGGCACTGGAAACGAATTTCTTGGTGAACTAAGGTATACTGAAGGCCTGGGAATGAATCAAATGTACACCAGGACTTACAGAAGGAATGATCAGGGTCAAATTTTAGTTAACGATGACGGGAGATTGCTTGCTACAAACAGCGAAACCCCAGGTGCGGAAGAAACCAATGGGTTTTTACCCATGGGGAGCTCCATTCCGAAACATACAGGTGGTTGGACAAACAACTTTACCTATAAAAACCTGACATTGGGTATTCACATAGATTACAAATTTGGAGGGACAGTGTTATCTTCTACTCACCTGAATATGCTAAGGCAGGGACATTCGAAACTTTCCCTGGAAGGTCGCAGGGAAGGTGAGAATGGAATAATCGTACCCAATAGTGTTTATGAGAGTTCGGGAGAAACCAATACTACGGCAGTTACTAATCTGCAAAGTTTTTATGCAGATTACAGAAATCTTCAGATTGGAGATCCTTTGACCTTTAAATCAGATTTTGTCAAACTGAGGAATATTTCCCTGACCTATAATTTCACCAACATGGTGCAAAGTGTTCCAGCCTTGAAGTTTATAAAAGGCCTGTCTTTGTCTGCAGCTTGTCGCAATGCAGCAATTCTTTATAAAGACCTACCGGGTCTTGACCCAGAGTCAATTCAGTCTTCCGGAGATTTTAGGGCGGGTTATGAAAACTCATCCCTGCCGACAACACGGAATTACAATGTCAGCTTAAATGTTAAATTTTAGAATCATGAACACAATAAAGCTATATATACTTTTAATCGTAGTCATCCTGTATTCATCAGGATGCGACAAGGATTTTGTCGAGATCAATACTGATCCATACGCAGTAAATGATGTAGATCCAGCTCTGCTTTTCGCCGGGGCCCAACGCAGCCATCTTGGTACTTTTGCGGCAGAGCATACCATCGTTCAACAATATGTGAACCCCTATAATCAGGGAGCTACACTTGGCTTTAACTTCAATGCCGATATTGATGGTGTCAATAATCCAAAATGGGATCAATCCTATCCATCTGTTATCAGAAATATGATGCAGGCTTTGACGCTATTGGGCGAAGAGACCGAAAGGACAAATTTGAAAAGTATGATTCGTATTTGGACGGCACAGGTGTTTATGGGACTCGTGGATAATTATGGTGATGTACCGTACACTGAAGCCGGAAAGGCTGTGAGTGATGTTATCTATTTTCCTAAATACGACGATGATGCAGCCATATATGACGATTTATATAATGAAATCAAAAGCGCTGTCGCCGCTCTGAACCCAAGTGGAGAATACGTGAGAGAAGATTTGTTTTATGGTGAAAACAGTGAAATCCCTTCAGGTTCTGCGAGCGTGCAGGTAGAAAAGTGGAAGAAACTAGGCAATTCACTACTCTTACGATTGGGTATGCGATATTCTAAGGTGAATGCAAGCAAAGCAGAGTCCATCGTTTCAGAAGCATTTGCTGCTGGTGTAATGGAATCTAATGATGATAATGCATATGTAAAATACGATGGTGCAACTTATGTACAGGCCGACAATGATTTTTTACGAGAATTCTCAGCTTTTGACTATGCAGCCGAACCCTTTGTAGATCAGTTGAAATCCACTAATGATCCGCGCGGACAATATATTTTTGCAACATACATAGATCCTGGTGCAGTAGTAAATGATCCAAATCCGGATACTGATTTAGCAAACCAGTTTGGAGTTCCAATCGGAGTTGCGGATATCGAACTTTCAGATGTTTCTCTTGGGTATCGAGGGCCTCGTGGCACAGGGCTCAATTATTCCCAATTTAATATTTACGCCGTAGCATCTCCTGCAGCACCTGATTTTTACGTAACGTATGCCCAAACATCGCTACTATTGGCAGAGGCAGCCCATAGAGGTTGGGTCACAGGTGACGCACAAACTTATTATGAAAATGGTATCAGGGCGGATTTACAGATATATGAATTATACCCAAATACAACTCCTATTTCATCTTCAGAGATTGATGCTTATCTGGCTGAACCAGATGTGGCCTACAATGATGCCAATGCATTCGATCTGATCAATACCCAATACTGGGTTGTGAATATCAGGAATGGGACCGAAGCATTTGCCAATTTTAGAAGAAGCGGCTATCCTCTGTTAAGCAGAAACGATTTCAATGACGACCTTTTGGCAAATGGTGGTGACGGGTTTGCCCACAGGATGTCGTACCCGGATCGGGAGGGCTCTGCCAATGCAGAAAATTACACATCTGCATCTCAGGCAATCGGTGGGGATAATTTAGTATCCAGGGTGTTTTGGGATTCAGAATAAAAGATCAATTACCGGGGATATCTTGTTAGGGATTTACAATCCGCTACCTCCTCATTGATTTATGAATTAAGGCAAAAAAGGCGACTGAATATTTTCAGTTGCCTTTTTTAAACAGGAATTATTTTGGCTCAATACTACTGCCAACATTTGATGGAAAAAATGCAACAAGGGCGTTTTGTTTGAATTATCGACACGAAATCATTTGTATTCTAAAATTTAGCTTCCTCGGTTTTATTGATTTCCATTTTCCTACAAAAATCAAACAGAGTTTACAGTCATTACATCAACAACTAACAATACAATTATGAAAAAAAATAAATCGCTTTTGCTTATCGGAATAGTGTGCTCTCTTGCTTTTATCTCATGTTCCGACGATGAACCGGAAGGTAACAATGGTTTAATTGCTGCTGATGCTCAAATCGTAAATTTAGGCGATGGCTATTCTTTTACGGAAGGTCCCGCCGTCGATAAGGACGGAAATGTGTTCTTTACAGATCAGCCCAATGATATCATTCATAAATGGAACGCCACAAGTGGTGAAATTACTCCTTTTTTGGAAGAAACAGGCCGCTCTAATGGGATGGCTTTTGATAAAGACGGATTTCTCATAGCTTGTGCTGATATGAACGGCGAATTATGGAAAATAGCGCCAAACGGTAGCCACGAAGTCCTTGTGGATAATTACGAGGGTAAATTACTGAATGGACCAAACGATGTATGGATTAATCCAGTTGACGGGGGTATATATATCACCGATCCGATTTTCCCAAGGGATTACTGGGATGACGAAGACCCTCGCAAACAAGATTGGGAGCCTACACATTCAGAGCAAGCCGAATCAGGTAAAGGTGGTCATGTATATTATCTGGCTCCCGGAGCTCAAACATTGGTTCGAGTAACGACGATGTCAGGTTGGAATGCTGATTCATGGCCAAATGGAATAGTCGGTACTCCGGATGGAAAAAAATTATACGTGAACCAATGGTCTTACGATGGTTCGGGTGGGATTTGGGTTTTTGATATCAATTCAGATGGTACACTTTCCAATGTAAACCCATTTGTACCGGGCCTTAACTTTTGTGATGGTATGTCAATGGATGAACGAGGGAATGTATATGTCTCGACCAACATGGGTGTAGCGGTATTCAATCCGGATGGAGATGAACTGGTAACGATATTTACTGGTGGGGGAGCCACCAATAATGTTTTTGCCGGACAGGATGAAAAAACATTATTTATTACAGGACCTGTTGATAAAGTCAATTCTTTACAAATGAATGTATCAGGGGTTGAAAAATTTTGAGTGCCTGAAAATGAGGATAGGAAATATAGTTTGTGATCATTCCGTCCGCTTAATATGAAATTTTTCTTCATATATTAATTAGAGAATTTTAAAACGCACACATATGAAATATTTTCTTATCATTCTTTTAGCAGCCATTTCTTCAGCAATTAGTGCACAACAACTATCAAAAGAAGAGTTAATCTTCCTGACCCCGGAATGGAAGGGAGACCGGTTTGACGACGGCCGTCCAAAAGTACCGGACGCGATCCTTGATCGGATGAAATTGGTAACACTTGAAGAGGCTTGGGCAACCTGCCGTGGGGAAGGATATAATTATCAATACGAAGGTGATTGGATGCAGATCCATCCGGAAGGAGTCTTGGTAGGCAGAGCCTTAACAGCTACGTTTTTTCCTGGCCGACCTGATATTCATGGAGCCATTCAGGATAAAGGCAACGCGGATGGACGAATCCTCTCACCTAACTCCTGGGCCATTGATATGCTTCAACCGGGCGATGTTTATGTGGTAGATCAGCATGGTGCCAACATTGATGGACCTACCATTGGCGACAATCTTGGTAATTCGATTTTTGCCAGGTCCGGCAATGGGATTGTTTACGATGGCCCCATTCGGGATGTAAATGGCTTAAAAGAGATAGAAGGCTTCACGAGTTACTTCAAAACCTACCACCCTTCTCATCACTTTGGTAGTTATAGCCCTGGCAACAATAAAGGCCCGATCCGATTGAATACTACTTTGGTTGGCATCAATACACCAACACGAATTGGTGATGCTACCGTGATGCCGGGCGATGTGGTACTGGCAAGGGATGGTGGTGTCATGTTTATTCCTCCCCATCTTGCAGAATTAGTTGTAAAAACTTCTGAAATCGTCCGGTTGCGGGATATGTTTGGCCATCAGCGATTGAGGGAAAAAAAGTATACGGCCGGGCAAATAGATTCACGATGGACAGACGACATTGAAAAAGATTTCTCACAATGGCTGAATGACCACATGGACGAACTACCTGTACCGAAAGAACAAATTCAAGAATTACTAAAAAACAGAACCTGGTAACTATGAAAAATAAATCCAATTCCCGACGCACCTTTTTAACAAAAAGCGCAATGGCAGGAGCGCTAGGCTTTGCCGGAATTTCCGAGACTTTCGGAAAGAACTTCACAAATGCCATCGATGCACACCCAAAACTATCTGCTCCATCTGATTTAAAAATCACTGATGTAAAATGTGGATACATAGGTGGAAGTCTGTTTGTCAAAATATATTCTGATCAGGATATCTATGGTTGTGGTGAGGGGGTTGATGCCATCCGGGGAACCTATCACATGGTCATGGGAATGGGGAGGTTCTTAAAAGGACAAAGTCCATTTGCCATCCATAAAATTTTTGAACAAATGCGTCGGGCAGGACACTTTGGTGGAGCGCAATCGGGCATGTATGTTGCTGTTTTGTCAGCGATTGAAACCGCTCTGTGGGACTTAACAGGAAAGGCATTGGGACTCCCGGTTTATCAGCTGCTCGGAGGAAAATTTCGTGACAGAATAAGGGTGTATTGCGATACTGCCCTTTACCGGGTACAATTTCCTTCACCAGAAGATTTTGCGAGTGCAGCTACGGAAGCTATAAAAAACTGGGGCTTCAATGCATTGAAATTTGATCTGGATTACGTTTCGGATCCTGATAAATATGACCGGTACAACTGGACGGCCAGCCCTGGTGAAATATCACGAATGTACAACCAATTAGCTGCAGTTCGTGAAGCTGTTGGACCAAAAATAGACCTTTGTGTGGATATGCATGGACGCTATGACTTTCCTACTGCACAGGCCATTGCGAAAAAAGTAGAGCCTCTGAATTTAACCTGGTTGGAAGAGCCCGTTCCGGCCGAAAATGTGGATGCTTACCGGAGAATCGCAGATGAAACCAATACGCCTATCAGTGCTGGTGAGAACATTTATTTGGCCTACGGATTCAGGCGATTGCTCGAAATAGGCGGAGTTGATATTGTGATGCCGGACTTGCAAAAATGCGGCGGGCTGGGCGAAGGCCAACGCATTGCCAACCTCGCCAATTTGTACTACGTGCCTTTTTCACCACACATGGTGGCATCATTTCTAGGCGCTATGGCTTGTGCTCACGTTTGCGTAACCGTACCGAATTTTCATTTGATGGAATGGCAATCTTATTTTCATACCAATCCGATGTATAAGGAGATTGTAACCTATGATGAGGAGGATTGGGTAAAAGATAGTTTCATAAAAGTTTCCGAAAAGCCAGGAATTGGTGTTGATATCAATGAGGAGGCGATGAAAAAATATGCTACCCCAGGTGTGCCATTATTTGAATAAAGAAACTTTTGAATAACCTGAGTTCGATAAAAGAAAATTAGTTTTTTAATCCCAAATTAAGCAATAGGGATTTCTAATGCTTAGCAATAGAGAATTTTTGTTGATATTAGGGTATGGACTTCAAGATTTCCTACACCAATAAGGAGATTACCCCCTGGGGAGGGATGGTTTTTCTTCGTAAATGCCTTGATCAGATGAAGTTTACAGAAGCCTTGGAAGGTTGCGCGGATCTTCCGGCACCTGGATCAAACCGTGGGTATTCAGCGCGGGCAATTGTTGAATCTTTTTTGGTAAGCATCTGGTGTGGGGCGACACGGTTTATGCATACTGAGATTACGCGTCACGATGTGGCGCTTAGTAAGATTTTCGGATGGAAGGAAGCCCCGGCCCAGGATACTTTCAAACGGTTTTTCAGAAAGTTTACCCAAGGCATGAATCAGCGTGTAGGAGATCATTTTTATCAGTGGATATTTAACAATACACAATTTGACAACTACACATTGGATTGTGATTCCAGTATATTAACCCGTTATGGCAAGCAACAAGGGGCAAAAAAGGGCTATAATCCGCACAAACCAGGCAGGCCCTCTCACCATCCTCTTATGGCTTTTGTGGCAGATGTTAAGTTGGTGGCCAATTTTTGGTTGAGAAGTGGCAATACATCCTCCAGCGAAGGGTTTGTGGCTTTTTTAGAAGACACCCTACACAAACTAAAAGGCAAAACCATCCGTTTACTCCGCCTGGATAGTGGTTTTTATGGAAAAGAAGTCTTTGAATATTTAGAGAAAAAGTCCCTTCAATATATAGTAGCCGCCAGGTTTTATGAGCCTATTCAACGATTAATAGCTTCTCAGAAAACATGGCTGAGGATTGATGAAGGTGTTGAAGTAGGTGAACTTGACTATCAGAGTCCTTTATGGCAAAAGCACCGGCGAATGGTCATTGTCAGACAACTCATCAAAAGCCGGCCCAAGGCTGCAGGAAAAACCCTGAAGCTATTTGCCGATGAAGAGATTTACAACCAATACCGCTATACCGCCTACATTACCAACATTCCACTGCCAGCTGCCGAAATTTGGAGGCTATATCGTGGACGGGCAGACTCTGAAAACAGGATTAAAGAACTGAAATATGACTTTGGATTTGACAGCTTCAACTTAAAACAGTTCTTCGGAACCGAAGCGGCATTAACTTTCACCATGCTGGCCTATAACATTATGTCTCTGTTCAGGATGTTCATCCTTAATAGTAAAACACAACACACCCTTTCAACCTTAAGGTTCAAAACCTTTGCTATTGGCGCTTACTTCCAGAAAGTAAAAGGTCATTACATACTCAGATTAGCCTTGAATAAGCAAAGAAGAAAATGGTTTGAAGGACTTTGGAATCAATCTAACAACGTGAACTTACCTTTTCAATTCTCTAATGCTTAATTTGGGTTAATTGAAATGTCCGTAATTCTCCTCTTGGGAGGAGATACAGAGGTGGGTTCACTAAAAAATTCATTTCAAGTAAAAAAACATCCAACAAAAACCTTAATAAAAACATGTTTCTAAAGATGACCCACCCCTAATCCGCCAGCCTTTAGATTTACAAAATATAGATATTCGAAGAATATTACTATTAAGAATGTGGGTATGTGGGTAACCCGTAGGGTTATCCATATATCCACATTCCAAGAGGGGGGTTCCAAGGGGGGATTTTCTTC
>Ga0207847_100201_pt1 | contig 25733 bp, 19 predicted proteins | sample TtaePargueraPR_8_FD_187736 | JGI IMG/M metagenome (GOLD analysis project Ga0207847, IMG submission 187736) | Aerobic enrichment media microbial communities from Bioluminiscent Bay, La Parguera, Puerto Rico - Tt and E1 (SPAdes) | ecosystem: Environmental > Aquatic > Marine > Unclassified ...
GAGCCGTTCCACCCCGTCCGCCGCGCCGTCGCGCGCGATGGCGTGGCCCAGCACGATATAGCCCACGAACAGCGCCCCGTTGGCGAACGCCCAGGCGAGCCCCACCGGATCGCTCGCCCAGCGCACATCGATCAGGATGAAGACGCCGGTCGCGGCTATCGCGAGCGCCGCCGCGTTGCGCCATGTCCGCAGCCCGAAAAGCGCGACGCCGATCGTGCCGACGAACTCGATGGCCGCGACGAGGCTGATCGGCAGCCGGTCGAGCGCCAGATAGAAGCTCGTGTTCATGGCCGCCAGGCAAAGGCCCAGCGCGGCCAGCAGCACCCGCTCCCGCATACCCGCCCGGCGCAGGGCGCGCCACGGCCTCGTCCACGGTGCGAAGATGAGTGCGGCCGATCCGATCCGCAGCCAGGCCACACCGAGCACGCCGACAGCCGGAAACAGCAGTACGGCGAAGGACGGCCCCAGATAATGGAAGACGGCGCTGACCGCGAACCACGCCTTGGGCGGGACGGCGCCGGAAACCCTGTCGACTTGCGAGGTGCCTTGCATCATGGATCACAGGATGCGAGGCTCGACGCCTGCGATCCATGGCGGAAGCCGGCGTGGATCCGGAATGTTGCATCGGATTCGCAGGCGAAACGGATGAAACGCCTTCGTTATGAAAACGGACCGCTCGATCCGGTCGACGCCCGCATCGTGGCGCTGCTCGCGCAGGACGCCCGCATCACCATGGCCGATCTCGCGCGCCGCGTCGGCCTGTCCGCCCCCAGCGTGAGCGAACGGGTGAGGCGGCTGGAGGAGGCGGGCGTCATCGAGGGCTACGGCGCCCGGGTCAATCCGGCAGCGCTCGGCCTCACCCTCTCCGCATGGCTGCGCATCCGCCCCGTGCCGGGCGAGCTCCGGCAGGTGGCCACGCTTCTCGGCGAGATCGACGCCATCGTGGAATGCGACCGGGTGACCGGCGAGGACTGCTTCGTCGCCCGCGTCCATGTCGCCTCGGTCGCCGAGCTGGAGGCCGTGATCGACCGTATCGCGCCCCACGCCATGACCAACACCGCCATCGTCCAGTCCTCGCCGGTCCCCCGCCGGCTGCCGCCCATACCCGCCGGAGGCGCCACATGACGTACCGCTCCCGCCCGTCGCGCCTCGTGGCCGGCGTCTTCGCGCGCCTGGCGCTGGCCCTTGCCCTGACGGCGCTCGCGGCCGGCCTTGCCGGGGCCGCCGACCGCGCGCAGGTGGAGCGCCAGTTCCATGCGTGGCTCACCGGTACCGTCTGGCCCGACGCGCGCGCGCAAGGGGTTTCGGCTGGGACCTTCAGGGCGGCGGGCGAGGCGCTCACGCTCGACTGGTCGCTTCCCGGCCTCGTGCCGCCGGGCTCGGGCGCACGCGTTCCGGAGGAGCAGCATCAGGCGGAGTTCCGCGCGCCGGGGCGCTATTTCTCCGAAAGCCAGGTCGCCCCGCTGGAGCGCATCGCGCGCGCCAGGATGGGCCAGTGGTCGAAGACCCTGGCCGCGGTGGAGCGCCGCTACGGTGTTCCCGGCGGGATCGTCGTCGCCATATGGGGCCGCGAATCCGCCTTCGGCAATGCCAAGCTCGCCTACAACGCGCTCCGTGTCATCGCAACCCGGGCCTTCATGGATACCCGCCCGGAGGTCTATTATCCCGAGCTCATCGCCGGCCTCGTCATGCTCGAGCGCGGCCATGTGCGGCTCGCCTCCATGGCGAGTTCTTGGGGCGGGGCCATGGGCCAGCCGCAGTTCCTGCCGTCGAAGTTCCTCGACTATGCGGTGGATTTCGATGGTGACGGGCGCCGCGACATCTGGCAGTCCGTGCCGGACACGCTCGCCTCCATCGCCAACTACCTCAAGGCCCATGGCTGGCAGGCCGGAAGGCCCTGGGGGGTCGAGGTGACCGTGCCGAAGGGCGATTACTGCGTTCTGGAGGGCCCGCATCAGGGCCGCTCGCTCGCCGACTGGCGCAAATACGGCGTCAGTCCTGCTGCCGGCGGCGGCTTCCCGAAGGCGATGGATCGCGGCGAGCTCTTCCTGCTCATGCCCGGCGGGCGGCTCGGCCCAGCCTTCCTCGTCACGCGCAATTTCTATGTGCTGAAGGACTACAACGAATCCGACGTCTACGCGCTGTTCGTCGGCCATCTCGCCGACCGGACGAAGGGCGGGGGCGCCATTCGCGGGCGGTGGTCGACGAAGGGCGGCTTCAGCCGCGGCGATGTGCGCGCCATGCAGGAGCGCCTCGTGGCGGACGGCCACGATGTCGGCGGTGTCGACGGGCTCATCGGGTTCCGCACCCGCATCGCGGTCGGCCAGTGGCAGCGCGCCCATGGCCGTCCCGCCACGTGCTTCCCCGATGCGGACCTCGTGCGCGAGATCGCCCGGTCACGCTAGACCGCTTTCAGGAAAACCGGGCACCACTTTTCCGGTTCGAAAGCGCGGTGATACAGGGATCTGGAGGGCCCGGCCGGCGGCTCCCGGTCCGGGGTGCCGTCAGGATGTCTCGTCGTCGATCAGCGGGTTGGGCTGGGCGAGGTTGGCGAGTGCGTCGGCGTCGGCGATGGTGACGGTGGGACCAGTCACCTCCACGCCATAGGGCTTCAGCGTGTTGAAGGCGCGCGAAAGGTTCTCCGGCGTCATGCCGATGAGTGAGGCGATGGTGCGCTTGTCGTGGGGGAGCGTGACGGTGCCGTGCGCGCCCTGCTCCGCGTCATACCGCAAAAGGCGGTTGGCGAGCCGTTCCACGGCGGTGCGCAGCTTCAGGTCCTTCTGCTCCTTGACCACCGTCCTGTAGGAATTGGCCAGCTCCACGACGATGGCGCGGGCGAAGGCGTCGTCGCGCGCGAAGGCCTCGCGGACATTCTCCGACGGGATGAGCAGGATCCGCGACTTGCGCGCGGTCCGCGCGGACATGAGGTAGACCGCGTCCTTGAGCACGGCGGCAAGGATGAAGGCGTTCACCGGGCGCACCATCGCCATGGTGGTCTCGCGCCCGTTCGCGTGGGCGAACAGCTCCACATAGCCCTCCATGACCACATAGAGGAAATCCGCCGGGTCCCCCTCGGCGATCAGCTCGAGCTGTGCCGGAAAGGTCTGGAGATAGGCCGCCTGCACGAGATCCTCGAAGCTGGCCTCGGCCATGCTCCGGAACAATCCCAATGCACGCACTGCGGGAAGGTCTGAGGATCGCAAAAACTCAATCCTTGATGTTTGTCAATTGAGTGCTTGATACTTCTAACATGCCTGGAAAGCGTCCTCAATAACGTCCTTGATCTCAGTATTTCTAACGCATGTCATTTGTGTATCGAGATTTTGTTTCTTCGGTGCCCCAGAATATATTGATCTGTATCAAGTCGAAAGTGCCCCCTCTTCTCCAGAAAGCGGTGTGTGTGTCAATATACGTGTCTGCGAAGACGCGTCATTCCGGGGGCAGCCCATGCACTCTCCCATCGACGTGACAGCGCGCCAGCAGTCCCAGATGCTCGGCATGAGCACGGTCGCCTTCGTGGCGTGCTTCGCCGTCTGGACCATCTTCTCGATCATCGGCGTGCGGATTAAGCAGGATCTCGGCCTGTCCGACACCGAGTTCGGGCTCCTGGTCGCCACACCCATCCTGACCGGCTCGGTCAGCCGGATCTTCCTCGGCATCTGGACGGACCAGTATGGCGGACGCCTCGTCTATACGCTGGTCATGGCCGCCGCCGCTGTCGCCACATGGCTGCTCTCGACGGTGTCGACCTATCCGATGTTCCTGCTGGCCGCGCTCGGCGTCGGGCTTGCCGGCGGCTCCTTCGCGGTCGGCATCGCCTATGTCTCCAGATGGTTCCCGCAGGAGCGGCAGGGCACGGCGCTCGGCATCTTCGGGGTCGGCAATGTCGGCGCCGCGGTGACCAATTTCGGTGCGCCGTTCCTGCTCGTGGCGCTCGGCTGGCAGACCACCGCGCAGATCTATGCGGCCGTTCTCCTCGCCATGGCCGTCATATTCTTCCTGTTCACCAAGGAAGACCCCGCGACCGCAGCACGCAAGGCGCGCGGGGAGAAACCGCGCTCGACCCTCCTGGAGCTGGAGCCGCTGCGCAAGCTGCAGGTCTGGCGCTTCGCCCTCTATTACTTCTTCGTCTTCGGCGGCTTCGTGGCGCTCGCGCTCTGGCTGCCGCGCTATCTGGTGGGCGTCTACGATCTCGATATCCGGGCTGCCGGCATGATCGCGGCGGCCTATTCGGTCCCCGCCTCCATCTTCCGCGCCTATGGCGGGCATCTCGCCGACCGGCGCGGCGCGCGCACCGTGATGTACTGGACCTTCGGCGTCTGCGCGGTCCTGACCTTCATGCTGTCCTATCCCGACACCGACTATGTGATCCACGGCATCCACGGCCCCATCGTCTTCTCCACCAGCATGGGGCTCGTGCCCTTCGTCGTCGCGATCTTCATGCTGGGCTTCTTCATGTCGCTCGGCAAGGCGGCGGTCTACAAGCACATCCCCGTCTACTATCCCGACCATGTCGGCTCGGTCGGCGGACTGGTCGGCATGATCGGCGGCCTCGGCGGCTTCGTCCTGCCCATCGCGTTCGGCGCCATGCTCGACCTGACGGGCGTGTGGACGAGCTCCTTCGCCCTGCTCTTCGCCATCGTCGCGGCGGCGATGGTGTGGATGCACTTCTCCATCCGCGCCATGGAGCGCGAGGCGCTGTCCGACGAGCTCGGCGCGCTTCCGGAGCTTCCCGAGATGAAGCCGATCCACGGGCCGGAGAAAAAGGGCGCGCTCGCCGGCGTCATCGAGGACTGGCGGCCGGAGGACGAGACCTTCTGGGCCGAACGCGGCCGGCGCATCGCCAACCGGAACCTCTGGATCTCCATCCCCGCCCTGCTGCTCGCCTTCTCCGTCTGGATGGTGTGGAGCGTGGTCGTCGCCAAGCTGCCCGCCATCGGCTTCGCCTACACCACCGACCAGCTCTTCTGGCTGGCGGCCCTGCCCGGCCTGTCGGGGGCGACGCTGCGCATCTTCTACTCCTTCATGATCCCGATCTTCGGCGGGCGGCTGTGGACGACGCTGACGACGGCCTCGCTGCTCATCCCCGCCTTCGGGATCGGCTATGCGGTGCAGAATCCGGACACGCCCTATCTGATCTTCCTCGTCCTCGCCCTCCTGTGCGGGTTCGGTGGCGGCAACTTCGCCTCCTCCATGGCCAACATCTCCTACTTCTTCCCGAAGAGGGAGAAGGGCAACGCGCTCGCGCTCAATGCCGGGCTCGGCAATCTGGGCGTCTCGGTCATGCAGTTCCTGGTGCCGCTGGTCGTCACCACGGGCGCCTTCGCGGCCGTCGTCGGCGACGGCCAGACGGCGGCGGACGGGACGGTGCTGTGGCTGCAGAATGCCGGCTTCGTGTGGGTGCCCTTCCTGATTGTGTCGACCGCGCTTGCCTGGTTCGGCATGAACGATATCGCGTCGGCGCGTGCCTCCTTCTCCGAGCAGGCGGTCATCTTCCAGCGCTTCCACAACTGGGTGATGTGCTGGCTCTATACCGGCACCTTCGGCTCCTTCATCGGCTATTCGGCCGGCTTCCCGCTGCTGACCAAGACGCAGTTTCCGGCCGTCGACGCGCTGTCCTTCGCCTTCCTCGGACCCTTCGTCGGCGCGCTCAGCCGCGCCGGCACCGGCTGGGTCTCCGACCGCTATGGCGGCGGGCGCGTCACCTTCTGGACCTTTGTCGGCATGATCGTCGCGGTCGCCGGCGTGCTCTACTTCCTGGCCATCAAGGACCAGCCGGGCGCGTTCTGGGGTTTCTTCGCCTGTTTCATGGCGCTGTTCTTCCTGACCGGCGTCGGCAATGCGTCGACCTTCCAGATGATCCCCACCATCATGCGCCAGGAGGTCGCGCGCCTGATGCCGGGGATGGACGATGCCCAGCGGCTGAAGCAGGCCGAGCGCGAGAGCGCGGCCATCGTCGCCTTCACCTCCGCGATCGCCGCCTATGGCGCCTTCTTCATCCCGAAGGCCTACGGCACCTCCATCGCCATGACCGGCGGACCGCAGGCCGCGCTGTGGAGCTTCCTCGGTTTCTACGTCACCTGCGTGCTGGCGACCTGGGTCTTCTACACGCGCAAGAACGCCCCGGTCCCCTGCTGAACCGACCGACACGAAAGGACATATCTCCATGTCGCTCCTTCTCGATCGCCTCAATTTCCTGGCACGCAAGAACACGGGCACCTTCGCGCAGGGCCACGGCGTGACGACCAACGAGAACCGGGACTGGGAGGACGCCTACCGCAAGCGCTGGCAGCACGACAAGATCGTGCGCTCCACCCATGGCGCCAACTGCACCGGGTCGTGCTCGTGGAAGATCTATGTGAAGGGCGGGATCGTCACCTGGGAGACCCAGCAGACCGACTATCCGCGCACGCGGCCCGACCTGCCGAACCACGAGCCGCGCGGCTGCTCGCGCGGGGCGAGCTACAGCTGGTACATGTATTCGGCGAACCGCGTGAAGTATCCGCTCATACGCTCCCGCCTGCTGAAGCTCTGGCGCCGGGAGCGGGCGGACAAGACGCCGGTCGCGGCATGGGCCGCGATCCAGGAGACACCCGCCAAGCGCGCCGAGTACATCAAGGTCCGCGGCCTCGGCGGCTTCGTGCGGGCCGACTGGGACGAGGTCAACGAGATCGTCGCGGCGGCCAATGCCTATACGGCGAGGAAATGGGGGCCGGACCGGGTGATCGGCTTCTCGCCGATCCCGGCCATGTCGATGGTCTCCTACGCCGCCGGATCGCGCTATCTCTCGCTGCTGGGCGGCGTGTGCATGTCGTTCTACGACTGGTATTGCGACCTGCCACCGGCCTCGCCCATGACCTGGGGCGAGCAGACCGACGTGCCGGAATCGGCGGACTGGTACAATGCCGGCTTCCTGATGCTGTGGGGCTCCAACGTGCCCCAGACGCGCACGCCCGACGCCCATTTCTATACCGAGGCGCGCTACAAGGGCACGAAGTCGGTCGTCGTGTCGCCGGATTATTCGGAGGCCGCCAAGTTCTCCGATATCTGGCTGCATCCCAAGCAGGGCACCGACGCCGCGCTCGCCATGGCGATGGGCCACGTCATCCTGCGCAAGTTTCATCTCGACCGGCGGGCGGAGTATTTCGAGGACTATTGCCGGCGCTACACCGACATGCCGATGCTGGTGCGCCTGGTGAGGAAGGACGGCCACTATGTCCCCGAGCGCATGCTGCGCGCCTCCGATTTCGCGGACGGGCTCGGCGAGACGAACAATCCCGACTGGAAGACCGTCGCCATCGACGCGGAGACGAAGGCCGCCGTCGCCCCGCTCGGCTCCGTCGGCTATCGCTGGGGCGAGGAGGGCAAGTGGAACCTGGAGAGCCGGGACGGCAAGGGCCGCGACATCGTCCCGGAGATGACCCTGATCGGCGATGGCGACCATGACGAGGTCGCTCCCGTCGCCTTCCCCTATTTCGGCAATCGCGAGCACGATCATTTCGAGGGCACCGACCATGACAGCGTGCTCGTGCGCTCCGTGCCGGCGAAGAGGATGGCGCTCGCCGACGGCGAGGCGCTGGTCGCGACGGTGTTCGACCTCTTCGTCGCCAATTACGGGCTGGAGCGCGGCTTCGGGGACGGCAACTGCGCCTCCTCCTTCGACGATCACCAGCCCTATACGCCGGCCTGGGCGGAGAAGATCACGGGCGTGCCGCGCGACCATATCGTGACGGTCGCCCGGGAGTTCGCCGCCAATGCGGAGAAGACCGGGGGCCGCTCCATGGTCATTCTCGGGGCGGGCCTCAACCACTGGTACCACATGGACATGAACTACCGGGGGATCATCAATCTCCTGGTGATGTGCGGCTGCGTCGGCCAGTCCGGGGGCGGCTGGAGCCATTATGTCGGCCAGGAGAAGCTGCGCCCGCAGACCGGCTGGCTGCCGCTCGCCTTCGGGCTCGACTGGTCGCGCCCGCCGCGGCAGATGAACTCCACCTCCTTCTTCTACGCCCATACCGACCAGTGGCGCTACGAGACGCTCAAGGTCGACGAGATCCTCTCGCCGACCGCGCCGGAGGGCCCCTGGGACGGCACCCTGATCGACTACAATATCCGCGCCGAGCGGATGGGCTGGCTGCCGTCCGCACCGCAGCTCAAGTCCAATCCCCTGGATATCGCGAAGGCGGCGGCGGAGGCCGGCGAGGAGCCGAAGGACCATGTCGCGCGCGGGCTCAAGTCGGGTGCGCTCAGCATGGCCTGCGAGGACCCCGACGACGAGGCCAACTGGCCGCGCAACATGTTCGTCTGGCGCTCGAACCTGCTCGGCTCGTCGGGCAAGGGGCACGAATACTTCCTCAAGCACCTGCTCGGCACCTCCCATGGCGTGCTCGGCAAGGATCTCGGCGAGGAGGGCCGCCAGCGGGCGCGCGAGGCCGTCTGGCACGACGAGGCGCCGGAAGGAAAGCTCGACCTCTTGGTCACGCTCGACTTCCGCATGTCGACCACCTGCGTCTATTCCGACATCGTGCTGCCGACGGCCACCTGGTACGAGAAGAACGACCTCAACACCTCCGACATGCACCCCTTCATCCACCCGCTGACCAGCGCGGCGGATCCGGCCTGGGAGGCGCGTACCGACTGGGCCATCTTCAAGGGGATTGCCAGGGCCTTCTCCGAGGTGGCGCCGGAGGTGCTCGGCGTGGAGAAGGACGTCGTGCTCGTGCCGATCCTGCACGACACGCCGGGCGAGCTCGCCCAGCCGTTCGATGTCGAGGACTGGAAGACCGGCGGGACCGACCCCGTGCCCGGCCGGACCATGCCGGCGGTGGCCGTGGTCGAGCGCGACTACCCCAATCTCTACAAGCGCTTCACCGCCCTCGGGCCGTTGATGGACACGCTCGGCAATGGCGGCAAGGGCATCTCGTGGAACACCGAACACGAGGTGGACCTCCTGGCGCGCCTGAACGGCGTGGTGACGGAAGAGGGCCCGACAAGGGGCCGCCCGCGCATCGACAGCGACATCGACGCCACCGAGGTCATCCTGTCGCTCGCGCCGGAGACCAATGGCGAGGTCGCGGTGAAGGCCTGGGAGGCCCTGTCGAAGGGTACGGGGCGCGACCACACCCATCTGGCCGTGCCGAAGGAGGACGAGAAGATCCGCTTCCGCGACATCGTCGCCCAGCCGCGCAAGATCATCTCCTCGCCCACCTGGTCGGGGCTGGAATCGGAGAAGGTCTGCTACAATGCCGGCTACACCAATGTCCACGAGCTGATCCCGTGGCGCACCCTGTCGGGCCGCCAGCAGCTCTATCAGGACCATCTGTGGATGCGGGCCTTCGGCGAGGCCTTCTGCGTCTACCGCCCGCCGATCGACACCAAGACGATCAATCCGGCCATCGAGGCGAAGTCGGACGGCCGGCCGCAGGTCGTGCTCAACTTCATCACGCCGCACCAGAAGTGGGGCATCCACTCCACCTATACCGACAATCTCTTGATGCTCACGCTCAATCGCGGCGGGCCGGTCGTGTGGATCTCGGAGGTGGACGCGGCGAAGGCCGGTCTCGTCGACAATGACTGGGTGGAGGTCTTCAACGCCAATGGCGCCATCGTCGCGCGCGCCGTCGTCTCCCAGCGCATGAAGGAGGGCACGATCTTCATGTACCACGCGCAGGAGAAGATCGTGAACACGCCGGGATCGGGCATCACCGGCCAGCGCGGCGGCATCCACAATTCGGTGACGCGGGCGATCACCAAGCCGACCCACATGATCGGCGGCTACGCCCACCAATCCTACGGCTTCAACTATTACGGCACGGTCGGCTCCAACCGCGACGAGTTCGTCGTCGTGCACAAGCTCGACCATGTCGACTGGATGGAGGAGCCGTATCGCGACACCGCAGGCCACACGGTTGCACACAAGGAGGCGGCAGAATGAAGGTTCGCGCGCAAATCGGAATGGTGCTCAACCTCGACAAATGCATCGGCTGCCACACCTGCTCGGTCACCTGCAAGAATGTGTGGACCAACCGGGAGGGTGTCGAATACGCCTGGTTCAACAATGTCGAGACCAAGCCGGGCATCGGCTATCCCAAGGAATGGGAGAACCAGAAGAAGTGGAACGGCGGCTGGCGGCGCAAGGCCAATGGCCGGATCGAGCCGCGCATGGGTGCGAAATGGCGCATCCTGGCCAAGATCTTCGCCAATCCCGACCTTCCCGAGATCGACGACTATTACGAGCCGTTCGACTTCGATTACGGCCATCTCCAGACGGCGGGCGAGAGCCAGGCCTCGCCGACGGCGCGCCCGCGCTCGCTGATCAGCGGCGAGCGCATGGAGAAGATCGAATGGGGCCCGAACTGGGAGGAGATCCTGGGCGGGGAGTTCTCCAAGCGCTCGGCGGACTACAATTTCGAGGGCGTCGAGAAGGAGATCTACGGCCAGTTCGAGAACACCTTCATGATGTATCTGCCGAGGCTGTGCGAGCACTGCCTCAACCCGACCTGCGTCGCGGCCTGCCCGTCGGGGGCGATCTACAAGCGCGAGGATGACGGCATCGTCCTGATCGACCAGGAGAAATGCCGCGGCTGGCGCATGTGCGTCTCCGGCTGCCCCTACAAGAAGATCTACTACAACTGGTCGTCGGGCAAATCGGAGAAGTGCGTCTTTTGCTATCCGCGTATCGAGGCGGGCCACCCCACGGTGTGCTCGGAGACCTGCGTCGGCCGCATCCGCTATCTCGGCGTGATGCTCTACGATGCCGACCGGATCGCGGAGGCCGCCTCCACGCAGGACGAGCAGGACCTCTATGAGGAGCAGCTCGCGATCTTCCTGGACCCGAACGACCCGGAGGTGATCGCGCAGGCCCGAAAGGACGGCGTGCCCGAGGCGTGGCTGGAGGCCGCGCGCAGATCGCCGGTCTACAAGATGGCGATGGACTGGAAGGTCGCCTTCCCGCTCCATCCCGAATACCGGACCCTGCCGATGGTCTGGTACGTGCCGCCGCTCTCGCCCCTCCAGTCCGCCGCGGAAGCCGGCAAGATCGGCTGGGAGGACGGGCTGCCGGACGTGAAGTCCATGCGCATCCCCGTGCGCTACCTCTCCAACCTGCTCACCGCCGGCAAGGACGAGCCCGTCATCGCGGCGCTGGAGCGCATGCTCGCCATGCGCGCCTATATGCGCGCCAAGACCATCGACGGCGTGATCGACGAGGCCGTGGCCGGGCGCGTCGGGCTCACCGGCGCGATGATCGAGGAGATGTACCAGATCATGGCGATTGCCAATTACGAGGACCGCTTCGTCATCCCCACCTCGCATCGCGAGGTCACCGAGGACGCCTATGACGTGCGCGGGTCCTGCGGCTTCTCCTTCGGCAATGGCTGCTCGGGCGGGACGACCGAGACCGACCTGTTCGGCGCCCGGCACACCCGGACCGTCCAGACCCCGACCGATCTCTTCAAGGAGCGTGTGTGATGAATACGGCCCTGAAGGTCATCTCCCTGCTCCTGTCCTATCCCACGGCCGCGCTTCGCGAGGCGGTCCCGGACATGAAGCAGGCTCTCGCCGGCGCCGGGCTCGCACGGCGCGAGACGGCGCTTCTGGAGCGTCTCGCCGACGACATTGGCGAGACCGATCTCTACAACGCGCAGGAGCGCTATGTCCTGCTGTTCGACCGCACGCGGTCGCTGTCGCTGCACCTGTTCGAGCACGTTCACGGCGAAAGCCGCGACCGCGGACAGGCGATGGTCGATCTCCTGGCGATGTACGAGGCAGACGGCTTCGAGATCGATGCGAAGGAACTGCCGGACTATCTGCCGATGTTCCTCGAATATCTTTCCATGAAGCCGGCGGACGAGGCCGTCGAGCTTCTCGGGCAGACCTCGCATATCCTCGCCGCCCTGCGCGAACGGCTGCAGAAGCGCCAGTCCGTCTACGCCAACGCCTTCGCGGTCCTTGAGGCCATGGCGCGCGGCAAGCCCGATGCGAGCCTCCTGCGCGACCTGCTCGCGGCGCCCGACGACGATCCCAACGATCTGGAGGCGCTCGACCGCGTCTGGGAGGAGGAGGCCGTCACCTTCGGTGGCAATGCCGGCGAGAACGCCTGCGGGCCGGATCGCCTGCAGCGCCGCATCAGGGCGTCGCAACGTCCCGTCGCCGACCCCTCGCAAGCCCCGAACGCCTGAGAGGAGAGACCCCCATGTCCGGCTATCTGAACACGCTTCTCTTCGGGATCTATCCCTATATCGCGCTGGTCGTGCTGATCCTCGGCACGGTCGTGCGCTATGACCGCGAGCCCTACACCTGGCGGTCGGGCTCCTCCCAGCTTTTGCGCCGCAGGCAGCTCGTCTGGGGATCGGTGCTGTTCCATGTGGGCGTTCTGGTGATCTTCTTCGGACACCTGATCGGGCTCCTGACCCCCATCGCGGTGTTCGACGCGCTCGGCATCAGCCACGGCGCCAAGCAGCTCCTCGCCATCGTCGCCGGCGGCGTCGCGGGCATCATGGCCATTGCCGGGGCGACCCTGCTGGCCCATCGCCGCCTGTTCGATCCGCGGGTGCGGGCCGCATCCAGCGCTACCGACACGCTGATCATCCTGCTGCTGTGGGTCCAGCTCGCCCTGGGGCTGGCGACGATCCCCGTGTCGCTCCAGCATCTCGACGGCGAGGAGATGGTGAAGTTCATGTCCTGGGCGCAGGGCATCTTCACCTTCGATCCGCAAGCCTCCGGCTATGTCGCGGACGCCGCCATCGTCTTCAAGCTGCATCTGGTGCTCGGGCTGACCATCCTGCTGCTCTTCCCGTTCACGCGGCTGGTGCACATGCTGAGCGTTCCGGTCCGCTATATCTGGCGGCCCGGCTATCAGGTCGTGCGCGAGCGCAACCATCGCCCGGCCGCCCGCCGGCAGCCCGCGGAGTGATCCCATGGCGACGCTCTACCGCAATCCCCAGCTCATTCCCTCCACGGCGGCGCAGGGCGAGGGTTACACGACCTATCGCGAGCCCGATACGAGGGTTCCGCCGAAGGCCGCTCCCATCGTCGCGGACGTGTCGGTCAACGGCACCGTGATCCCCGAGAGCGAGATCCGCGCCGAGGCCCAGAACCATCCGGCCGAGACGCCCGGTGCGGCGCTTCGCGCGGCCGCGCGGGCACTGGCGGTCCGCGAACTGCTCTCGCAGGAGGCCAGCCGTCTCGGCCTGTCCGCTTCGCCCAGGCGCGACGAGGCCGGCAGGGTGGAGACGGAGCGCGACGCCGCCATCGGCCTGCTGATCGAGCGGGAGGTGCGCCCGCCGATGGCGACGGAAGAGGAATGCCGGCGCTATTACGACCGCCATCCGCACAAGTTCCGCACCGAGCCGCTGTTCGAGGCCCGCCACATCCTGCTCGCCGCGGCGCCGGACGATGCCGAGGCGCGGGCCGCCGCACGCGGGCGGGCGGAACGCCTGTGTGCGCATCTCGCCGGCCGGCCGGAGGACTTCTCCGCGCTGGCCCGGGACCACTCCGACTGCCCCTCGCGCGAGCATGGCGGGAATCTCGGCCAGCTCACGCCCGGCAGCACGGTCGACGAGTTCGAGGCGGCCCTGGCGCAGATGCGGGAGGGCGAGATCTCCGCACGCCCCGTGGAGAGTCCCTTCGGGGTCCACCTCATCGCGCTCGACAGGCGGATCGAGGGCCAGCAACTGCCCTTCGACATGGTGGCCGACCGGATTGCCGCCTGGCTCGAGGCCTCCTCCTGGTCGAAGGCGGTCGCGCAATACATCGCGGTGCTGGCCGGCGAGGCCGATATTCGCGGCATCTCGCTGACCGCGGCAGACGGTCCGCTCGTCCAGTAGGGGGACATCCATGACCTTGCGTGTCCAGTCATGCGACGTGGCGTTCTTACCGGTTGCACCCCTGCCGGCGGATCCGCCCGGGGCGGAACACTGCGGCTGCGACGGTGCTGCCGGGCCGGGCGGCATGCTCGCCGTGGAAGACGCCGTCGCGCTGGCGCTGTCCATGGTCGCGCCGGTGCGTGAGAGCGAGGCGGTCGGTCTCGGCCATGCGGTCGGGCGGATCGCCGCCCGCACGCTCTGCGCGCCGCGGCCGATGCCATTCTTCGACCAGTCCGCCATGGACGGTTTCGCGGTCCGCCTCGGCGATCTCGGCGGGGAGGGGCCGTGGCGCCTCGATGTCGCGGGAACGGTCGCGGCGGGAGACAGCCCCGCAGGCGCCGCGCTGCCGGCCGGCGCGGCCTGGCGGATCTTCACCGGCGCGCCGGTTCCGCACGGTGCCGACGCGGTGGTGAGGGCGGAGGACTGCACCGATATGGGCGCCGTGGTGACGGTTCGCCACCGCCCGCGCGAGGGCGCGAATATCCGCCCGCTGGGGTCCGATATCGCACGGGGTGCGGAGCTCGTCGCGGGCGGCACGCGGATCGAGCCGCGCCATGTCGGCCTGCTCGCGGCCAATGGTCATACCGCCCTCGACGTCGTCCGGCGGCCCCGCATCGGCATCCTCTCCACCGGCAGCGAGCTCCTGTCGCGGGCCGGGCCGGATGGCGGGCGGGTCTTCGACGCCAACAGGCCGATGCTCATGGCGCTTGCCGGGCGTGCGGGCGCGGAGGCGACCGATCTCGGCATTCTCGACGACAACCGGCAGGAGACGGCGCGCACTCTCGCGCGCCATGCGGGCCGGTTCGACATGCTGATTTCCTCGGGCGCGGTCTCGGTCGGCGCGCGCGACTTTGTCCGCGCCGCGCTCCTGGACGCCGGCGGCCGGGTCCATGGCTGGAAGGTGGCGCTGAAGCCCGGCAAACCCGCCTTGTTCGCGACGCTGAAGCACACCGCCTGCCTTTGCCTGCCGGGCAATCCTCTGGCGGCCTTTGTCGGCTTCGAGCTCTTCGCCCGCGCGCAGATCGCGCGCCTTGCCGGAGCCGGGGGCGAAGGCCCCGTGGAGGTCCGCGCGCTTGCCGGGTTCGCGGCGAGCCGGAAGCCGGGCCGCACGGAGTTCGTTCCCGCCCGGGTCGGCGACCGCTCGCCCGAGGGGCTGCCGGTTCTGGAGACGCTCGGCAGCGGCAGCTCGGGGACGCTCCATGCCCTGTGTCAGGCCAACGGGCTGGCCGTCATCCCCGCGGGCGTGTCCGCGATCGCACCGGGCGACCCGCTGGGGTTTCGCGCCTTCGCCCCGTCGGGAACCGGTTCCGGCACTGGAGACGCCGCATGACGGACCGGACGGTTTCCCTCGCGGCGGTGCGGTTTGCCGCCGGCGACGGGGTGGATGCGGTGCTCGCGGCGGCCGCCCGCGCCGTCGCGGCGCGCGGATACAGGGTCGCCGGCTATCTGCAGCACGACGTGCCGGACGGGCCGGGCTGCTGTTCCGCCACCTATCTGGAGGATATCGCCAGCGGCGGGCGGCGGCGCATAACCCAGGCCCTGGGGCCCGGATCGCGCGGCTGCCGGCTCGACCCGCAGGCGCTGGCCGACGCGACCGCCGGCCTTCTGCGCGACATCGGCCCGCAGACCGCGCTTGTCGTCCTTAACCGCTTCGGCAAGGGCGAGGCGGAGGGCCATGGCCTGCGCGCGGTCGTCGAGCGGGCCGTCGATGCCGGACTCCCTGTCCTGACGGCGGTCAAGGAGCCTTATGCGGAGGCCTGGGAGGCGTTCGGGGGCGGCATCGCCGTCACCCTCGAGCCGGATGCCGGGCAGGTCCTGCGCTGGTGCCTCGCACAGCTCCCGGCGGTATCCCCCGAGGCCCCGCCGGACGCCGTGCCGGCCGTGTCCTGAGGAGCATGGGCGCCCGTCAGCTCTCCGAGGTCTTGCGGAAGAGGCGGATCACCTGCGTTCGGGCGTCGCTCAGATGGTCGTGCAGGACGTCGCGCAGCGTGGCCGCGTCGCGCGCCTCGATGGCCTCGATGATCGGATCGTGCGTCTGCGCGATCCGCACCGGGTCGTCATAGAGGACGCCGATCAGCGCGATCCCGGCGCGCAGCTCCGTCGCCAGCGTATCGAAGAGCCGCACGATGCGCTCGTTGCCGGCGATCTCGCAGAGCATGCGGTGGAAGGCGTAGTCGGCGGCGACCTGCTCCTGGGCGGCATTGGCGGCGCCGAGCTCGTGGAGGAGCGCGACCTGCTCGCGCAGGCGGGCGACATCGTCCTCGCCCATCCGCTCAAGGGCGTTCTGCGCGGCGTGGAGCTCCAGGCAGATCCGCAGGTCGTAGATGTTCTCCAGTTCCTGCGTGTCGTAGGCATGGACGAAGAAGCCGCGGCGCGGATGCGACACGATCAGCCCCTGGCTCTCCAGCCGCCGCAGCGCCTCGCGCACCGGCGCGCGGCTCGTCCCCATCTCGCGCGACAGGGTGAGCTCGGTCACCTTGTCGCCGGGTTTCAGGCGTCCGTCGCCGATCGCCTCGACCACCTGGCCGGCGATCTCGGTCACCAGATCGTCGAGCCGGACGGCCCGGAAGGTCCGTTTCGCGGCCCCCGCGTCAGTCTTGCCCGATGGCATGTCGGCCGTTCTCCCCAGTTCCCATCCGGTCCCCGTACAGTCTCGGTACAGTCTCGGTACGGTCTCCAATCGTTCTCCGACCGGTCTCCGCCGCCGGTCTTGCCGATCCCATGAACCTCCATTGCCCATTAATCGTCAAATTGCCGATTGTCGACAGTTGATTTGTCGACCTGCCTCTGCCATCGTAGCCGCCGAGAGACAAAGCATGCGACGCGGCCAACCCGCGCGAGGGGACTATCGTCATGACCTTACAGGAGCGCGTCACCGCGGGCCTCGCCGTCGAGCGGGTGGATCTCGCCGCCGCCTATCGGCTGATCGCCGAATTCGGCATGGACGACAGCATCTTCACCCACATTTCCGCACGCGCGCCGGGCGAGGAGGGCGACCATGCCTTTCTCATCAACCCCTATGGCCTGCGCTTCGACGAGGTGACCGCCGGCAACCTCGTCACCGTCGACCTCGACGGCAATATCCTGCGCGACGCCTATGGCGCCGGCATCAACCAGGCCGGCTTCACCATCCATTCCGCCATCCATGCCGCGCGGCCCGATGTCCATTGCGTGCTGCACACCCACACGGTGGCCGGCGTCGCCATCTCCTCCATGGAGGAAGGCATCCTGCCGCTCAACCAGTGGGCCCTCCAGTTCCACGACCGCGTCGCCTTCCACGATTACGAGGGCGTGGCGCTGAGCTTGGAGGAGCGTGAGCGCCTGGTCGCCGATCTCGGGGACCGCAATGTGATGATCCTGCGCAATCACGGGCTTCTCACATGCGGGCGCACCGTCGGCGAGGCCTTCAGTCTGATGCACAATCTGGAGCGCACCTGCCGGGCGCAGCTCGCCGTCATGTCGTCGGGCGGCACGCCGCGCCTCGTCGACAGGGCGCTCGCCGAGCACACCGCGGGACAGTTCGAATCGTGGAGCAGGCTGCACGACACGCCCGGCAAGGCGGATGCCGAATGGGCCGCCTATATGCGGCTTGCCAAGAAGCGGCATCCCGACTTCGACAGCTAAAGGACGCCCGGGACGGAAATACCGGCCGGCGCACGGCCGCACATATAGTCGATTGATGCCTGTGAGACGAGTGGGGGAGTTCGATCATGGCGGTGGCGGATATCATTCTTGTGGGCGGACGGGTCTGGCAAGGCCTGGCCGAGGGCTTTGCGGAGGCGCTCGCCATCTCCGGCGACAAGGTGCTCGCCGCCGGACCCCGCGCGGAGATCGAGGCCCTCGCCGGGCCGGGCACGCGCCGGATCGACCTTGCGGGCCGGCTCGCGATCCCCGGCATCAACGACGCGCACATGCATCTCCTGCCCTATGGCACGACCATGACGGAGGTCGATCTGCGCCCCTCCGCCGTCAAGACCATGGACGAGGTGCTGGAGAAGATCGCCGCGCGCGCCCGCGAGCTTGAGCCCGGCCAATGGGTGCTGGCGCGCGGCTATGACGACTCCAAGCTCGCCGAGAAGCGCCACCCCCATCGCCGCGAGCTCGACGCGGCGGCCCCGGACAATCCGGTCTATGCGGTCCGCACCTGCGGCCATGTGGCGATCGCCAACACGAAGGCGCTGGAGCTTGCCGGGATCGGCCACAACACGCCCTCGCCCTATGGCGGCCTGATCGAGCGCCGGGACAACGAGCTCACCGGGCTGCTCGCGGAGACCGGGCGCGAGGCGGTGATCGACATCCTGCCGGAGCTCACGGTCGACGATCTCGTCGGCTCCATCGAGCGCGGCGGCAAGGATCTCCTGCGCTACGGCATCACCTCCGTGATGGAGGCCGCCATCGGCATCCGCGACGGCTGGACGGAGATGGAGGCCTATCGCAAGGCCCACCGCACGGGCCGCCTGCCGGTGCGCGTCTATGGCTGCCTGATGGGCGACAAGACCCGCTCGATCCTCGACAAGGCCGTGCCGGAAGGTCTCGTGACAGGGGTCGGCGACGACATGTTCCGCATCGGCCCGGTCAAGATCTTCACCGACGGCAGCGCCGGCGGGCGCACCGCGGCCATGACGACGCCCTATCTCGGCACCAACGACAAGGGGCTGCTCTGCCTCACCGACGAGGACTGCGAGGACCTCGTCATGACCACGCACCGGCACGGCTACCAGATGGCGATCCACGCCATCGGCGACGCCGCCATCGCCCAGGTGCTGACCGCCTACGAGAAGGCGCTCGCCGCCGAACCCGCTCCCGGCCGCCGGCACCGCATCGAGCATTGCGGCTGGCTCAGCCGCGAGCAGATCGCCCAGATGCAGCGTCTGGAGGTCATTCCCGCCCCGCAGCCGAGCTTCATCTACTATTTCGGCGACCTCTACAACCAGGTCCTCGGCGAGGAGCGCAGCGACTTCTCCTATCCCATGCGCGCCTTCATCGAGGCGGGGCTCCACCCGTCCGCCTCCACCGACTGCCCGGTGACCGAGATCGATCCCTTCCCCGTCATCTATTCCATGGTGACGCGCAAGACCGACCGCGGCACCGTCATCGGCGCGGACCAGGCGATGAGCCTGGCCGAGGCGCTCCACGCCTATACCTACGAGGCCGCCTATGGCGCCCATGACGAGACGCGCAAGGGCCGGCTCGTGCCCGGGCAGTATGCGGATGTGGCGATCCTGTCGCGCGACATGTTCGACGGGCCTCCGGAGACGATCCTGGAGACGGTCTGCGACATGACCGTTCTCGGCGGCGAGGTCGTCTACGAGCGGGAGACGGCGCTCGTATGATCGCGCAGATCGTCAACCGCCTCGTCCTGTCCATTCCCGTTCTCTTCGGTGTCCTGCTTCTCGGTTTCATGCTCCTCCAGCTCGTGCCGGGCGATCCCGCGACCGTGCTCGCCGGCCCCATGGCGCCGCCGGAGGTGCTCGACGAGATCCGCAAGCAGATGGGCCTCGACCAGCCGCTGCTCGTGCAGTTCTGGGGCTATCTGGAACGCATGGCCGCGGGCGACATGGGCCGCTCGCTCATCTCCAACAAGACGGTGACGAGCGAGCTCGTGAGTGCCATCGGCCCGACGGTCGAGCTCATGGTGGCCTGCCTCGTCTGGTCCATTCCGCTCGGCATCGGCATGGGCACCGTCGCGGCGGTGAAGCGCGGCTCGCTCCTCGACCGCGCGATCATGGCGGTTTCGGTGGGCGGGGTGTCGCTGCCCATCTTCTTCATCTGCCTGCTCGCGATCCAGTTTCTCGGTGTCTACTGGCCGATCTTCCCGTTCATCGGGCGCGGCGGACCCATCTGGACCGCCGACGGCTTCATGCACATCGTCCTGCCGGCGGTGTCGCTCGGCCTCATCTTCATCGGCCCCGTGGCGCGCATGACGCGCTCCTCGGTCCTGGAGGTGCTGAAGCTCGACCATGTCCGCACAGCCCGTGCCAAGGGCCTGTCGGAGCGCACGGTGATCCTGCGCCACGGGCTTCGCAACGCGCTCATCCCGGTGGTCACTCTGGTCGGCCTTCAGGCGGGCTACCTGCTCGGCGGCGCGGTGGTCACGGAGACGATCTTCTCCTGGCCCGGCATCGGGCGGCTCGCGGTCGGCGCGATCCTGTCCAGCGACTTCCCCGTGGCGCAGGGCACGATCCTGGTCCTCGCGCTGGCCTTCATCGCGATCAACCTGATCGTCGACATCCTCTACGCCCTGCTCGATCCGAGGGTCCAGACATGACGGCAACCGCAAGCACCGAGGCCGCCGGCGTCGCGCCCGAGGACATCGCGGCGCCCCGGCGCGCCTCCTGGTGGCGCCGGCTGCTGCGCGACCGCGCGGCGCTGCTCTCCATGGCCGTGCTGGCCGTCATCGTGCTCGGTGCGGTGTTCGCGCCGCTGCTTGCGCCCTACGATCCCTATGCCAATTCGCGCCAGGTCATGGTCCCGCCGGCCTGGGCCGCGCGCGGCTCGATGGCGCATCTCCTGGGGACCGACGGGCAGGGCCGCGATATCCTCTCGCGCCTTCTCTACGGCACGCAGCTCACGCTGCTGATCGGCGTGGTGAGCGTCGGGCTCGGCGGCTTCGTCGGGTCTCTCCTGGGGCTCGTGTCGGCCTTCTACAGCCGGATCGACCCCTGGGTGATGCGCTTCGTGGACATGATGCTGTCCTTCCCGGCCATCCTGCTCGGCCTCGCGCTCGTGGCCGTGCTCGGGCAGGGCGCCTTTCCGGTGATCCTCGCGCTCGCCATCTCGTCGGTGCCCGATTGCGCGCGCATCTCGCGCGGCATCGCGGTCGGCATCATGAAGCAGGAATATATCGAGGCCGGCCGCGCGGTCGGCCTGTCGGACCGCGCGCTCTTCGGCCGCTATCTCGTGCGCAACGCCATCTCCTCGATCATGATCTTCATCAGCCTGCGCTTCGGCCAGGTCATCCTGATCGGCGCGGCGCTGAGCTTTCTGGGGCTCGGCGCGCGCCCGCCGCTCGCCGAGCTCGGCATGATGGCCGCCCAGGGCCGCGACTTCCTGCTGTTCGCCCCGCATATCGCCGTCATTCCCTCTGTGCTCATCTTCATCATCGTGCTCGCCGCCAATGTCACGGGCGATGCCCTGCGCGACGTGCTCGACCCGCGCCTTCAGGCCTGACCGGACCGGCTGACCGCCGACGCAAAGAAGGAGACATGAGACCGATGTTCAACCGACCAGACTTCCGATCCCTCGCCGGGCGGATCGGCCTTGCGGTTGCCCTGGCCGCAGGCCTTCCCGCCCTCGCCGCCGCGCAATCGGTCACCATCGTGCGCGAGGTCGACAGCAACAATTACGATCCGCACAAGTCGACGGCCCGCGCGGCCTCGGAGGTGCTCTTCATGATGGGCGACACGCTGGTCGCGCTCGATCCCGACATGAAGACCATAGCGCCGGGCCTTGCGGAAAGCTGGGAGGTCTCCGAGGACGGCAAGACCTACACCTTCCACCTGCGCGACGACGTCAAGTTCTGCGACGGCAAGCCCATGACGGCGGAGGATGTCGTCTACAGCTTCACCCGCTGGCAGGACCCCGAGACGAAGTCGCCGGTCGCCTGGCGCGCCGGGCCGCTGGAGGAGGTGGTCGCGGTCGACGACCACACGGTCGAGTACCGCATGAGCGCGCCCTATTCGGAGCTGCTCTACCAGCTCTCCCAGAGCTTCGCGACGATCATCGACAAGGACAATGTCGAGGCGCTTGGCGAGGATTTCGGCGTCACGGGGTTCAACGGCACCGGCCCCTTCTGCTGGGGCGAATGGACGCCGCGCAACAAGATGGTGCTGACGCGCCACGACGACTATGTCTGGGGCCCGTCCTTCTATGAGACCACCGGGCCCGCCTCGGTCGAGGAGGTCGTCTGGCAGATCGTGCCGGAGGAGAATACCCGCACCGTGGCCGTCCTCACCGGCCAGTCGCAGATCACCCAGTATGTGCCCTATATCGCGCTGGAGCAGCTGCGCGCCGCGCCGAATGTGGAGGTCGTGCAGTCCGACGCCGCCTTCTGGACCTATTTCTTCGGCTTCAAGATCGACAAGCCGACGGTGAACGATGCCGCCGTGCGCCAGGCCATCAATCTCGCCGTCAACCAGGAGGCGATGGCGGAGGACCTGTTCTTCGGCGAGGTCCAGCCGGCCTACAGCTATGTGAGCCAGGACGCGCTCGACTGGAATCACGCCATCGACGGCGAGCTCCTGAGATACGATCCCGAGAAGGCCGCGCAGATCCTCGACGAGGCGGGCTGGACGGTCGGCGCCGACGGCATCCGCGAGAAGGATGGCGTCAAGCTCCAGCCGCTCGCCTATGTCTTCGCCGGCTCCACCTGGCAGAAGATCTCCGAATACGTCCAGGCGGAGCTGCGCAAGGTCGGCATCGACCTCCAGCTCCAGCCCTTCGACGCCACCATCGCCTGGGGCAAGCTCGCCACCCAGGAGTTCGACGTCTTCGGCATGAGCTTCCCCTACATCTCCTCCGGCGACGCGCTGAACCTCTATTTCCGCTCCGAGAACATGCCGACGCCGAACCGGATGAACTGGGACGACCGGGAGACCGACGATCTGCTCGAAGCCGGCCTGACCGCCACCGACGAGGCGGTGCGGGCGGACAGCTACGGCGAGGTCCTGAAGAAGGTTCACGAGGCCGCCGTCTGGCTGCCGCTCTATCACGAGCCGATGACCATCGCGCAGTCGAGCGAGCTCAAGACGGTCACGCCGCACAATCTCTATGGCTGCGGCCTCTATAAGGGCCTCGGCATCGCCTACAAGGAGTGACCTCCGCGACCTGCGCCGGCCCCGGCGGACGGGGCCGGCGCCCTTCCCTCACCGACCGACCGCTTCCGGAGCTCAGACCCCCCATGACCGAGACCACCGTGATCCGCAACGCCGACTGGATCGTCGCCTGGGACGGCGATTCGGGTTCCCATGTCTATCTGAGGGATGGCGACGTCGCCTTTGCCGGCGACCGGCTCGTCCATGTGGGCGGCCGCTTCGAGGGCGAGGCCGGCCGCGAGATCGACGGGCGCGGCCGGCTGGTCAGCCCCGGCCTCGTCAACATCCACTCCCACCCCTCCAGCGAGCCGATGAACAAGGGCATGCTGGACGAGCTCGGCAGCCGCCGTCTCTACATGTCCTCGCTCTACGAGTTCATGCCGCTGTTCCGGCCCGATGCGGACGGGGTGGCCGACTGCGTGCGGGTGGGCCTGAGCGAGGTGCTCCTGTCCGGCGTCACGACGCTTGTGGATCTCACCGTGCCGTTCGAGGGCTGGGTGGACCTCCTGGCCGAATCCGGCCTGCGCGCGGTCGCCGCGCCCATGTACCGCTCCGCGCGCTGGTACACGAAGAACGGCCATGTGGTGGAGTATGAGTGGGACGAGGCGGCGGGCCGGGCGGCGATGGATGCCGCGCTGAAGATCGTCGACGAGGCGGAAAAGCACCCGTCCGGCCGGCTGTCCGGCATGGTCGCGCCGGCGCAGATCGACACCTGCTCGCCCGAGCTCATCCGCGACAGTTTCGCCGCGGCGCGCGAGCGCGGCATGAAGCTCCAGATCCATGCCGCCCAGAGCGTGGTGGAGTTCCACGAGATCACCCGCCGCCACGGGCTCACGCCCATCGAATGGCTCGACGATCTGGGCGTTCTGGAACCCGGTGCCATCATCGGCCACGGCATCTTCCTCAACGACCATCCCTCCGCGTGCTGGCCGATCTCGCGCGATTTCGACCTTCTGCGCGACAGCGGCGCGGGCGTAGCCCATTGTCCGACCATCTTCCAGCGCCGCGGCATCACCATGCGCACGGTCGGGCGCTATATCCGCAACGGCATCCCCATCGGCATCGGCACCGACACCTATCCCCACAACATGCTGGAGGAGTTGCGCCACGCGCTGATCAACAGCCGCGTCATGACCGGCAATGTCTACGACATCCGGACCGCCGACATCTTCACCGCCGCGACCGTGGGCGGGGCGGAGATCCTGGGGCGGAGCGATATCGGCCGCCTGACGCCGGGCGCGAAGGCCGACCTGTTCCTCGCCGATCTCCGCCATCCCGCCATGCGCCCCTTGCGCGACCCGATCCAGTCGCTGGTCTATGTGGCCGCCGAGCGCGCGGTGCGCGACGTCTTCGTCGACGGCCGCCAGGTGGTCGCCGACGGGGCGGTCGCCGCCTTCGATCTGGAGGCCGCGCTCGACGGCCTGGAGGCCGCGCAGCGCCGGGCGGAGGAGGCGTTCGTCACGCTCGACTTCGCCGGCCGCCGCCACGACGAGGCCGTGCCTTACGTCTATCCGCTCGGGGACCGGGCATGACGGCAGCTGCGGGCGACACGGCGCTTCTGGACGTTCGCGACCTCGCGATCCATTTCGACACCGAGGCGGGGACCTTCCGCGCCGTCGACGGGGTGAGCTTCACGGTGAAGCGCGGCGCGACGCTCGGCATTGTGGGCGAGTCGGGCTGCGGCAAGTCGGTCACCTCGCTCGGCATCATGCGCCTCGTGCCCCAGCCGCCGGGGCGCTATGCGGGCGGCGAGATCCTGTTCGAGGGGCGCAACCTGCTCGACCTGCCGGACCGCGAGATGCGCCAGCTCCGCGGCGGGCGCATCGGCATGATCTTCCAGGAGCCGATGACCTCGCTCAATCCGGTCTACACCATCGGCGACCAGATCGTTGAGAGCCTCCGGGCCCATGGGCTGTCCGACCGGGCCAAGGCGCGCGCGCGGGCCATCGAGATGCTCGACCTTGTGCGCCTGCCCTCGCCGGAGGCCCGGGTCGACGACTATCCCCACGAGCTGTCCGGCGGCCAGCGCCAGCGCGTCATGATCGCGCTCGCGCTCGCCAACGATCCCGAGCTGCTGATCGCCGACGAGCCCACCACCGCCCTGGACGTGACGATCCAGGCGCAGATCCTGGAGCTCATGCGCGACCTGCGCGAGCGCACCGGCGCGGCCATCGTCCTCATCACCCACGATCTCGGCGTCGTGGCGGAGACCTGCGACGACGTGGTGGTGATGTATGTCGGCCGCGTGGTGGAGCGCGCGCCCGTCAAGACGCTGTTCGCCGAGCCGCAGCACCCCTATACGATCGGCCTCATGGCCGCCGTGCCGAGACTCGACACCATGACCGACCGGCTGGAGACGATCCCCGGCTCCATCCCCTCGCCCTATGCCGAAATCAGGGGATGCCGCTTCGCCTCGCGCTGCCCGCTGGCCGACAGCCGCTGCCGCAGCGAGCTGCCGCCGCTGCGCGAGCTCGGCCCCGGCCACGAGGTCGCCTGCTGGCACGCCCCCATCGAGGAGGTCTCGCGATGAGCGGTCCGGTGCTTCGGGTCGAGGGCCTGACCAAGCACTTCCCGGTGCGCCGCGGCGTGTTGCGCCGGCAGGTGGGGCTCGTGCAGGCGGTCAGCGATGTGAGCTTCTCCGTCGCCGCCGGCGAGACGCTCGCCATTGTCGGCGAGTCGGGCTGCGGCAAGTCGACCACGGGCCGCGCCGTGCTGCGGCTGCTCGAGCCGACCGCCGGGACGGTGACGCTCGACGGCGAGGAGATCACCGCGCTCGACGCCTCCAGGCTGCGCGCGGCGCGCCGGCAGATGCAGATGGTGTTCCAGGACCCGTTCGGCTCGCTCAACCCGCGCATGACGGTCCGCGAGGTCGTCGCCGAGCCGCTCGTTCTGCACGGCGTCGCGACGGGCGCCGATGTCGAGCCGCGCGTCATCGAGCTCCTGAAGCTCGTCGGCCTGTCGGACTATCACGCCGACCGCTACCCGCACGAATTCTCCGGCGGCCAACGCCAGCGCATCTGCATCGCGCGCGCGCTCGCCACGCGGCCACGGCTCG
>Ga0207847_100220_pt1 | contig 22205 bp, 17 predicted proteins | sample TtaePargueraPR_8_FD_187736 | JGI IMG/M metagenome (GOLD analysis project Ga0207847, IMG submission 187736) | Aerobic enrichment media microbial communities from Bioluminiscent Bay, La Parguera, Puerto Rico - Tt and E1 (SPAdes) | ecosystem: Environmental > Aquatic > Marine > Unclassified ...
TTCGCACTATGAAGCATGAGCATGATGCGGAATCCATTTTTTATATTTGCCTGCTGCTAGATTCCCGACGTCTCGGGAATGACAATCTTGAAAATTCTAAATTCTAAATTCTAAATTCTAAATTCTAAATTCTAAATTCTAAATTCTAAATTCTAAATTCTAAATTCTAAATTCTAAATTCTAAATTCTAAATTCTAAATTCTAAAATGTTCTCAATCCTCCCTCAAAACGGCATTGCATTTCGACTGAAAAAAGAAAAACTTTAGCGATTTTTTTGCCCTTTTTTTCATCTTTTTTTGTATTTTTTTATTAAAGATGTGCCATTTCACTCCGATAACTTAATTGTCAGCGGATGATAACAATAAAAATAAGGCAAAGCCTGAAATTAAATCAGGCCAAAAAAGCAAAAAGTTAAAGCAAACAAAAGTTCAGGAGAGTCAAAATGTCAGGCATGTTCGTAAATACCAATGTTTCATCATTAAATGCTCAGCGTCAGTTAACTAACTCAGGTGGCGCATTAAGCACAGCCTTTGAGCGTTTATCATCGGGTTTCAGAATTAACCGTGCATCAGACGATGCAGCAGGTCTACAGATTACCGACCGAATGACAACCCAGATTGAAGGGTTAAATCAGGCGGTCAGAAACGCAAACGATGCGATTTCATTAACGCAAACGGCTGAAGGGGCAATGCAGGAAATTACGACTTCATTGCAACGTATTCGTCAGTTAGCGATTCAATCACAATCACAAAACGGTATTAATAGCTCATCAGACCGTTTAGCACTGCAAAAAGAAGTCAGTGCGTTAAAAACTGAGATTAGCCGTATTGGTTCAACCACACAGTTTGCGGGTGTAGAGCTATTAACCGGTGGTTATTCAGCTAAATTTTTAGTCGGCGCAAATGGCGGTCAGACTATTTCAGTGAATTTATCCCGTACAGGTGGATTTGGCGCTTCAAGTTTAGTGGGTTCAGATTTATCAGTTGCGACAGAGCAGTTGGCTTCAGCGGCGTTGACTTCAATCGATTCAGCGATTTCAGCGATAGGCTCAGCTCGGGCAGACTTGGGTGCGCTTCAAAACCGTTTCCAGTCAACGATTCGTAACTTAAGTAACGTGGTTGAGAATGTATCAGCAGCCCGTTCACGTATTAAAGATACAGATTTTGCGACAGAAACAGCGTCTTTGACAAAATTGCGACAGAAACAGCGTCTTTGACAAAAAATCAGATTTTACAGCAGGCGAGTACTACCGTATTGAGCCAGGCAAACCAAAGACCACAAGCTGCTTTATCGTTATTAGGTTAATCACCTTAGCCCAGAGCTGATACGCTTTTGGTAACTCGGACAGGTGGTATGTATGACCACCTGGTCTGTAAATTATGCAAGTGTTTGAACTGAACAGTATTGATTAGTTAGCGCTTGTAATAAATGTTAAAGATTAAAACCAAGGTTGATTTAGTTTTAGTCAATTAATGCTTATTGATAGAAACGGATAAAAGCTAACTCATCCCGTATTTTTTAGCTGGATGTCGGGTTCGATTTTTGACTAGTGGCCAGATTATCGATGCGAAAAATCAATCGATAGCTGATGAAATGATTGCGGCACTTTTGATCTCTTGGATGTGTATCGAAACGCATATTAAAGGCAAAGGTAAGCTATCTATTACTCAGCCACGACAAAGGGAATGAGCGTACCGGATTTCAGATTAATCTGATGCTGGTATCTCGGCTGGGTCATTAAGCGAAATGTAAGCGGTGAAGCTGTATTTTTGGCTTGAGTTTTGTCACGGTTAAAACTAGCAAGCGACCGAGTGCGATGAGTTAATGGTTACAGATAGAACACCCAGGTATTCAGACGAGTTGGATAAATGGCTCGATTGAGTTGGGTTAGGATATTTTGTCTGTTTTTCAGACAAGCTTTCTTTGAAAGCAGCCAGTGATGGTTTTATATAGATAGAAATTAACAGGTAGGCACTAAGGCAGACCTTACATCTCGCAGACACTCTCCTGACTGGTGTTGCGTTTGCCGGGGAATTTTTCCCCGGCGGTTTTATTTACTACTCACTTTACACCCCACATTTTTAAATAAGTGTTTAAAACTTAGTTCTGTTTTTATTTTTATTTCTATTGCTCAATAGTTTTTATTAACTTTGCCTAAAATAAATAAAAAATAGAAAATAACTTCTAAAGTTGATGGTTAAATGGTCGATATAGTAATAGACAATGACACATTTATTATCAATTTGTGGCTTTTGTCTGAGTTAGGCTGTTAGAGCCTATATATGATAAAAGAACATTCTATTTAGGAGTGAGTATTATGTCAGGTATGTTTGTAAATACTAATGTATCGTCACTAAATGCGCAGCGCCAGTTAACCAACTCTGGTAACGCGTTAAGTACTTCATTTGAACGTCTTTCATCAGGTTTTCGAATTAACCGTGCATCAGATGATGCTGCGGGTCTTCAAATCACTGATCGTATGACGACTCAAATTCAAGGTTTAAACCAAGCCGTTCGAAACGCAAATGATGCGATTTCTTTAACGCAAACCGCTGAAGGTGCAATGCAGGAAATCACTACTTCTTTGCAGCGTATTCGCCAGCTTGCTGTTCAGTCTCAAAACGGTATTAATACCTCAGCAGACAGAACGGCACTGCAAAAAGAAGTTAGTGCGTTAAAAACCGAAATCAGTCGAATTGGTACAACTACTCAGTTTGCCGGTGTTGATCTGTTAACGGGTGGTTACTCTGCTAAGTTCTTAGTCGGCGCAAATGGTGGCCAGACGATTTCTGTTAACTTGTCTCGTTCAGGTGGTTTTGGTGCATCTGGTCTAGGTGGTGCAAACTTTGATGTGAGCACAGCTGATTTAGCATCAGGTACGTTGACTGCGATTGACTCAGCGATTTCAAGTATTGGTGCTGCACGAGCTGATTTGGGTGCGCTTCAAAACCGTTTCCAGTCAACGATTCGTAACTTGAGTAACATTGTTGAGAATGTATCAGGCGCGCGTTCACGTATTAAAGATACAGACTTCGCAACTGAAACTGCTAACTTAACTCGAAACCAAATTATTCAACAGGCGAGTACTACTGTTTTAAGTCAGGCTAACCAAAGACCACAATCAGCGTTATCGCTATTAGGTTAATTTAGCTTCCTGACTTAAGCTCTGCTTCCACCCGTTTGGGATAAGCCAGGAGGTAGTGCGACGGGTTAATAGGCCAAACGGGTGAGCTCATACTCACTCCAATAAGGGTCGGAGGGTTTTCTTCCGGCTCTTATTTCTGCCTATTAATATTTAAACTGTTTACAGAAGGCTGGCGCTGACTGATAAGTAAGGCGCTTTGCTTCTGGAATTGTTTTGTTAACTTGTTTTTTGACGCCAAAATCTCTGGCAAACCAGCAAACCAGCAAACCAGCAAACCAGCAAACCAGGTGTAGGTCGACATTTATGTCGAAAGTCATACCATAAACGCCAAGAATTCGTGGTGCAAAACCAAACAGGGTTACATTAGATAAAACTGGATGCTCATTTGGAATTCATAAATAACACGCGGCTTACGCTTATGCTTTACTAAACCGTTCCGTAGCTGAATGATGGTGCCGTGCTGCAATCAAATACTCATTCTCACACTTGTCTCATGTCTCAAACTTGAGTTACCACGCAGAGCGTGGGAACCAGAAAAAAATAACCATGGATTCCACATCACGCTCGTCTCTTGCTGTGCGGAGTGACGGCGGGGGGGATCGTCATCCCCCGAAGGAAGGGAGCCTAAACCCTAGCCCTGAAATCCAACCTCTAAACTCTAAATTCTAAACTCTCCCCTAGCATCGAAGCGTTTTAGAATCCTAGGGGCTCAATCTTAAACTTTCCTGTCTTGACAACAGGATCAGATATAAGTGCGTCTCTAAATAACACTGTATTCTTCTTTATTCATTGCCAGTTGTGCCAAAATCCTGCAGATTGATTTATAATTAAACAAAAGGTGGTGGATTTTTAAGTAATTAAAAAAAAGATGATTTTTTTTATGAAAAAGGTTTGACAAAAATCTGAGAATCATTAATATGCGCCCCACGAAAACGGTGAGATGGCCGAGAGGCTGAAGGCGCTCCCCTGCTAAGGGAGTATAGGGTTTGTAGCTCTATCGAGGGTTCGAATCCCTCTCTCACCGCCATTTCGTAAAGTTTAAATTGCGCGTGTGTAGCTCAGCTGGATAGAGTACCTGGCTACGAACCAGGCGGTCGGAGGTTCGAATCCTTCCACACGCGCCACTTTATTCTTGTTCCGTTTCAAAACGCGTGTGTAGCTCAGCTGGATAGAGTACCTGGCTACGAACCAGGCGGTCGGAGGTTCGAATCCTTCCACACGCGCCACTTCTCTTTTTTCATCTATTTATTTATAGACGTAAATGAGCAGTGTTGTTAAATTGTGAAAAGGTTGTATTTTTGTACTTTTACACCTTAGAGTTAATATTTTTTAACTACAATGTAAAAACACTGAATTTGTTTACTGTTCTAAGCCAAATTAAGATACAACAAATTTAGTGCAGATGAAGATTTAAGCTATGCTTAATGAGCTCAAGTCTTGATTTCCTTTACGTTGTACAAAAAACTAACTGATAATTTATACTTTTTAGGGCTATAGACCTCTGAAATACTCAGATATGAATTTTTAGTTTGTTTTTTGCGTTCATAGTCGGGTTAAATCTCGAGTTAAAATTTAAATTGATTGATTTATAATCAGTCTCATGCTATCCGTATTTCGCATGAACTTAACCAGTTGAGACAAGATATGGAAAATAACATTGGAGCTGTGCTACTTGAAGCTGCCAACTTATTAGTTGTTGGTATGGGCGTTGTATTTGTGTTTTTAGGCATTCTTATTTTCTTAATGAAGTTAATGTCAAAAATCGTTGGTGGTGACGCCCCTGTCCCTGCTGCACCAGTTAATACTAACCGTGGTGGCAGAAAAGTGTCTTCAGCTAGCCAAGACCACAAAGTAAAAGCGGCTATTTCAGCTGCTATCCATCAATATCGTCAGGATAATAAATAAATTTTCGGGAGATTATTATGGCTAAGCCACTAGCAATTACAGATGTTGTACTAAGAGATGCACATCAATCACTCCTTGCCACTCGCTTTCGTTTAGATGATATGCTGCCTATTGCAGAAAAATTAGACAAAATTGGCTATTGGTCAATTGAAAGCTGGGGCGGTGCAACTTTTGATTCATGTATTCGCTATTTAGGTGAAGACCCTTGGGATCGTATTCGTGAATTGAAAAAAGCGATGCCAAATACCAAGCAGCAAATGTTATTGCGTGGTCAAAACTTATTAGGTTATCGCCATTATGCTGATGATGTTGTTGAAAAATTTGTGGAAAGAGCACACACCAATGGAGTGGATGTTTTCCGTATCTTTGATGCAATGAATGATGTTCGCAACTTACAAACTGCGATTAAATCTGCAATTCAGGTGGGTGCACATGCACAAGGTACACTGTCTTACACAGTAAGCCCGGTTCACACTATGGATATGTGGATTGATATGGCTCGTCAGTTAGAAGACATGGGTGTTCATTCAATCTGTATCAAAGACATGGCTGGTTTATTGAAACCTTATACTGTTGAAGAAATGGTAACCCGCTTAAAAGAAGCGGTTGATGTACCAATTGCAATGCAGTGTCATGCGACAACCGGTTTAAGTACTGCAACCTACATGAAAGCTATCGATGCCGGTATTGATATGTTGGATACTGCGGTTTCTTCAATGAGTATGACGTACGGCCACTCTGCAACAGAAACCATTGCAGCGATTGTGGAAGGTACAGAGCGCGATACAGGTATTGACCTGACAGAAATGGAAGAAATTGCTGCTTACTTCCGTGACGTACGTAAAAAATACGCTAAGTTTGAAGGCGCATTAAAAGGCGTAGATGCGCGTATTTTAACGGCTCAGGTTCCAGGTGGCATGTTAACCAACATGGAAAACCAGTTAAAAGAGCAGGGCGCTGCAGATAAGCTGGATGATGTATTAAAAGAAATTCCAAAAGTACGTGAAGATTTAGGTTTTATTCCGTTAGTAACGCCAACTTCACAAATTGTCGGTACTCAGGCGGTATTGAATGTATTAACCGGTGAGCGTTACAAGTCAATCACTAAAGAAACGGCCGGTGTATTAAAAGGCGAATACGGTTCAACGGCTGCGCCAGTTAACAGTGAGCTATTAGAGCGCGTCTTAAAAGACGGCGGTGAAGCGATTACTTGTCGTCCGGCTGACAAATTAGAGCCTGAAATAGAAAGCTTAACAAAAGAACTGGATAAACTAGCAGCTGAAAAATCAGTTAAATTAGCGGATGAAAAAATTGATGATGTATTAACTTATGCATTATTCCCGCAAATTGGCTTTAAATTTATTGAAAACCGCAATAACCCAGATGCTTTTGAACCTGCGCCAACTGCTGAATCAGAAGAAAAATCAGATAAAGCCGCTGCACCAGCTCCGGTTAAAGCCGGTGAACCCGCTGCGTATAGCGTGCGTGTAGATGGCAAAGTATATCAAGTTGAAGTTGCGCCAAGTGGTGCGATTACGGATATTCAGAATGTTCAGTCTGGTGGTGATGAAACTGTACCTCAGTCTGCTTCAGTTTCAGCTGCTGAAACACTGAATTCTCCACTGTCGGGTAACATTTTCAAAGTGAATGTTAAACCAGGTGATCATGTTGCCGCTGGTGATGTGGTGATCATTATGGAAGCGATGAAAATGGAAACGGAAATCCGTGCAACCAAAGATGGTGAAGTCATCGAAGTATTTGTTAAAACCGGCGACTCAGTTCAATCTGGTGAGCCTATGTTAAGCTTATCGTAAGGATTTATATGGACGGTTTAGCGACACTATGGGCATCAACCGGTATTGCCAATTTTCATTGGCAACAACTGATCATGATTGCCGTAGGCTTTGGATTATTATACTTAGCTATTTCGAAAAAATTTGAACCTTTATTGCTGTTACCTATCGGTTTTGGTGCGATCTTAACCAATATACCGGTAGCCGGGTTTTCGGCTGAAGGCGGTTTGTTGTATTACGTATACCATGTTGGTATTGATACCGGGATTTTCCCGTTATTGATCTTCATGGGTGTTGGTGCAATGACTGACTTTGGCGCGCTAATCGCGAATCCTAAAATGTTATTATTAGGTGCGGCTGCGCAAACCGGTATTTTTGCGACCCTGTTCGGTGCAATCTTATTAAACTTTGTACCTGGATTTGATTTCACGCTGGCAGACGCTTCTGCAATTGCGATTATCGGTGGTGCCGATGGTCCGACTGCAATCTTCCTGGCTTCGCGTTTAGCGCCTGATTTATTAGGTGCGATAGCGGTTGCAGCCTATTCATACATGGCGCTGGTTCCAATTATTCAGCCGCCAATTATGAAAGCCTTAACGTCTGAAGCGGATCGTAAAATTGTAATGGAGCAATTGCGTCCGGTTTCTGCAAAAGAAAAAATGATTTTCCCGTTAATGGTTTTAGGTATCACTATTTTATTCTTACCTGAAGCAACGCCACTTGTGGGTATGTTCTGTTTAGGCAACCTGATGCGTGAATGTGGTGCGGTTGATCGTTTGAGTAAAACGGCTCAAAACGAACTCATTAATATTGTCACTATATTCCTAGGCTTAGCCGTTGGTTCAAAACTATCTGCTGATAAATTCTTAACGGTTGAAACCTTAGGTATTCTGGCATTAGGTGCGGTTGCATTTGGTATAGGTACAGCGTGTGGTGTACTTATGGCTAAACTAATGAGCAAAATGACTGGCGGTAAAATTAACCCATTAATTGGTGCTGCAGGTGTATCTGCCGTGCCTATGGCTGCGCGTGTTGTAAATAAGGTTGGTTTAGAGTCAAACCCTCATAACTTCTTATTAATGCACGCTATGGGTCCTAACGTAGCGGGTGTACTGGGTTCTGCGGTTGCAGCTGGTATCTTGCTTGCGTTAGTGGGTGGTTAATCACTAATTACTCAGCTAAGTATCTAATTAAATTTAAAAAGGGTTGCCACTGGCAGCCCTTTTTTTTAATTGTTTTTATTATTTAAGCGTCTAGAGCCTGTTTATCTTTGTATTATTTTTGAGCAATAGGCTATTTTAATCATTAACAAAGCAGAATGAGTGTGGTTTAGTTGTTCTAAATAAACGAATTCTAATGAAGTTAAGGGTTAAAATAGCCATTGCCCTTCGGGCTGAGGCCAAAATTGTCTTATACGGCGTTAAAAATAATTCTTTTAGACGACTAAATTTCGTTATTTTTGCCTTGTCTAAGACAATTTTTTCTCTCAGCTCAAATTATAAACAAAGATAAACAGGCTCTAGCAATGCAAATTTAATTTGCAGGTGGCTTACGTTCCTATTTGGCTAAATCAAGCTACAGGGGGGTGGTGGCTTACGCTCATGCTTCGCTAAACCACCCTACAGTAGAGCCATGTAGGTCGGCCTTTAGGCCAAAAAGTATCATCAATCGAGCATTATGCCTGACGCATTTCCCTGCAGAGCGGGGCTCCAGACCCCTACAAGATTATTGCAGGTAAACCAGGGATTTCGTATCACGAACAGGTGTTGGGTGGCTTACGCTCATGCTTTGCTAAACCACGCTACAGTAGAGCCATGTAGGTCGGCCTTTAGGCCGAAAAGTATCATCAATCGAGCATTATGCCTGACGCATTTCCCTGCAGAGTGGGGCTCCAGACCCCTACAAGATTATTGCAGGCAAACCATGGAGTTCGTATCACGAACAGGTGTAGGGTGGCTTAGGCTCATGCTTTGCTAACCCCCCCTACAGTAGAGCCATGTAGGTCGGCCTTTAGGCCGAAAAATCTAAAACCTTTATACAATTCGAAGTGACAAATCAATTGCCTGAATATGTTTGGTTAATGCGCCGCTTGAGATAAAGTCGACACCGGCCTGCGCATAATCAGCTATGGTATCCAAGGTAATATTACCGGACATTTCCAGCTTAGCTGGTTTACTGGCTGCTTGATTAATTTTAGCGGCTTCAGCAATTTGCTCTGGTGAATAGTTATCCAGCATGACAATATCAGCTCCAGCTGCAAGCGCTTGAGTCAATTCGACGTTGTTTTCTACTTCAACCTCCACGGCTTTACCTGGGGCTATCTGGTGAGCTTTAGCAACCGCCTTGTCAATTCCGCCTGCTGCTATAATATGATTTTCTTTGATTAAAAAAGCATCATATAAACCGACTCTGTGATTAACACCACCGCCACACAGAACCGCATATTTTTGAGCCAGACGCATGCCCGGAATGGTTTTACGTGTATCTAATAATTTTGTTTGGGTATGCTTTATTTTTTCTACATACCAGGAAGTCGCAGTCGAGGTTGCTGAAAGCGTTTGGATAAAATTTAGGGCAGTGCGCTCTCCGGTTAAAATAATCCGGGCAGGGCCGCTTAAGGTACAAATTAACTGATTGGCTGATAACTTATCACCATCTTTTGCTGCCCATTCAACTTGAACTTCGTTGCCAAGCTGGAGAAATGTTTCTTCTAACCAGGCTTGACCGCATAAAATACAGTCTTCCCGAGTGATAATTTCAGCCCGAGTATTTTCTTCTGCCGGGATCAACTGAGCAGTTATATCATGGCTGGCATCTAAGCCGTTTAAATCTTCAAATAAAGCTTGTTCTACTTGTTTTTGAATATTGGTTCTGAGTTCAGAAGTGATCAAAGTTGTCATATTGGGTCGTTAATAATTAAATAGAGCCTAATAAATTGATTTTAACATCAATATTGCTTCAGCGTTAGTTCATTGCCACGCTGACTAAATTCAATTCGTTTTAATGCGCTCATACCCAACAAGATTTGCTCGCTCTGCATATATGGATTAATACTGGCAGACACATTTCTAAGCGTAATATCGCCTATTGTCAGCGTATCGAGCCGGGTTTGGTAAACATCAACTATGCCATTGGCTGTATTTACTTTTTGTGTTGGACCGTAAGGTAAGCTCAGTCGTTTGGCGACAGTTTCTGGGACAGAAACATGAGTTGCGCCTGTATCTAATAAAAAAGTGACAGTCTGGCGATTAATGCTACCATTTGTGACATAATGACCATATGCATTGCGTTTTAGTTTGACTTCAATCGCTCCGGTTTGATTGAATTCACTGACAGGTTGCTGGTTCGGGTTTTCTTTATTGTCTAAATAATTTTGAAACCAATAGGTTAATAATAAAAAACCAAGGATCCATGCAACGTAATTCATTAATTTACCGGTTTTCTGGTTTGCGTCAGGTTGTTCCATGAGTAATACCCGTAATTATCAAATTATAAATCATATTGTTACCGGGGGAGAGTTTCGCCCATCTTCACATTTTAATCAAAGGCCAGAGCCGGATTTGATTAATTTGTTAGTGATCCACTGTATTTCACTGCCTGAAAAGCAATTTGGGTTAAACTACATAGACGATTTATTTTTAGGGTGTTTAGATTGCTCAGCCGACCCAAGCTTTAAAGATTTAGCCGGGCTCAGAGTTTCAGCGCACTTACTTATCCGAAGAGACGGCGCTTTAATTCAATATGTACCGTTTGATAAACGCGCCTGGCATGCCGGTGTTTCGGAATTTAACGGTGTTGAAAACTGTAACGATTATTCTATCGGAATTGAATTGGAAGGTGCCGATGATATTGAATATGAGACAATTCAATATCAGGTGCTCGCGAAAGTTTGCAAACAGCTGCAGTTAGCCTATCCTGCGATTACTGACGAAAGAATTGTTGGGCATTGTGATATTGCACCGGGCAGAAAAACCGATCCCGGGCGGGCATTTAACTGGCAAACGTTTTATAATTTATTGAAACCAATATAAGGAAAATATATGACATTGCTCAGCTTAGTTCTGGTGGTTTTACTGGAGCGTTTAATCAAACCGACTGAGTCGTTTCACTACCGTACTTATTTTTCAAAATATGCAGATGCGACAGCAAGCTACTTTAATAAAAAAACAGTCAGCCAGCCTGAATTGTTTGTTTTAATCTGGGTGGCGATACCGGCTGTTATTGTGGCCGCGATTCAACATACGATCGGACAAGGCCTGTTAGGGCTTATTTTCAGTGTCTTTATTTTATTTCTTTGTTACGGCTGTCCTCAGCACAGACGTTCGTATCAGCAATATATTGAAGCGGCTTGTCGTGACGATCGCCAAGCTTGCTTTCATTATGCCGAAAAGCTAGGTCAGACTTTCACCGATGATGAAAATGAAAAGTCCTGTGAATCTTTGGGCGAAGCACTTATCTGGCTTAATTTCCGCCATTATTTTGCCGTGATTTTCTGGTTTGTTGTGCTCGGGGCTGCCGGCGCAGTGTTTTATGTATTTACTCGTAATATTGCAAAATACAGCCAACTGGAGGAAAACAAATTTTGGCTGGCGGAATCAGCCAACCGTTTGCTTGAAATTTTAGTTTGGGTGCCTGCACGTATTACCGGGTTAGCTTATTTATTTGTCGGGCATTTTTCACAAGCGTTTCCGGTTTGGCTCAGCGGCGCATTGTCTATTGAATCTGACTCTCGACGTTATCTGGAAAAAGTGGCAAAAGCGGCTGAAACTGTGGATGCGCCCGATTCCGATTGCTTAACTGAACCTTGCTTAATGCTTAAATTGGCCAAACGCGCTTTATTATTTCTAGTCTGCATTATTGCTGTGTTAACACTTGCCGGGGTTATTTAAGCGGTTAAACTCGCATCCATATGGTTATACGAACACATTACCCACGAGATTGTAAGATTACGCCGCCACGCGGCTAATCGTACCTGCGTCGTTCGAGAATTTAGATTTGAGATGATAGGTAATAGAAAAAGGATTCAGGCGCTAGGTTTGAGGTTTAAAACCACTTTTCCCCACAAACGCAAAACAGGCATAAAAAACCGTAGACGCGAAGCTTGCTCGCGTTTCTAAATTAAAGGCAACACAGAGCGATTGCCACCAACCTCGCGCGGGCAAGCACCGCGCCTACTTGTAGGTCGACATTTATGTCGAAAAAATGTTTAGAACCCACAACCTGTGTCGCTGTGCATACGTTTTGATATTGTAGCCTCGATTAGCGAAGAATGAGCGTAATCGAGGTTCCTGCGAAACAAGAAGCATGAACTTAATCTAAGCTCCACCGAAACTTAATCGTGTTTTTGCTACAACCTAAAGCAAACTTGTGATGGCTATTCCCAATCCAATTCTTTGCTGAGCAAAGTTGTAATCGATCAGGCTTTCACCGTACCCATTAAAATACTGAAGATAGCCGGTAACCCGACCCCATAGTGGAAAAGTGACGCCCATTTCTACTGCGCCTTTACCTGCATTTACATTTTGTCTGACGGTAAAATGACCCTGCATATTCTGATCAATTCGGTAAGCACCTGAGAGTTCAAAATATCCCATATATTCGGCGATATCTGGGTTGTCATCCCGGTTTGGATCTGTCTCGTCCAGCGTATCGGATTCAGGTAACCGCCACCAGGGCTTAAAGTTTAAAGCCCAATTATCATCTTCTACCAGTACTGCCAGATAAATACGATTCCAGCTGCGAGAATAAGGTAAACCCCGGCCATTAGACTGATGTTCAAGACCAAAGGCTAAACTGGTATTGGTATCCAGTAAGTGCCAATTCACCGGCAAATAATAAAAGATTTCAGGCTGATAATTGGTTTCGCGAAAAGGTTTGGACAGTTGAGTCGTATACAGTTGCCACCAGGATTGCAGTGTTAAACCAAAAAACAGGGCATCACCCTCGGTAAAAATGGGTTTATGATTGAGTGGAACCTTAAAGCTAATTTGAAATTTAGCTTCTGTATTGCGGGCTGATTCTATAATTTCTGGCTCAACTTCAATCTTGTCGTTGAATCCACTGGTATAAGTGACAGGCAGAATATAATTCATTTTATGCGGTGTAATAACATACGGATTAAAGAAAGTTTCCCGCTCTGCATCAATTCGCTCACTTAAAGCGCCGTTACTTTTTTCTGGTTTGTCGGCTTCACATTGTTTGATTATATCGCTTACCAGCGTTTCTTCGCCTGATTGTTTAATGGCGTCAATATAACAATCGTCTTGATTATCCTGCTGAGCCAATAGCGGGAAAGACAATAAAACACACAAAATAGAAGACAAGCTGAGTGTTTTTTTCATAATATCACTCCATATTTTGATCATTGATTTTCCATTAAAACGACAGTTTATCCGTATCATTCAGCCTGGATTAGCGGGGGCAGCCAGAATGGAATTTAAAATCTTCATCCGGTGACTGGATGAGTGCTGCTTCCTGTTGCCCAAAAAACTGAACCCGCTCTGTGATATCTTTTCCTGCAATTTGTTCTGCTAAAGTTAAATAATCCTGATAGTGGCGTGCTTCCGAACGTAATAGCGAAATATAAAACTTTTCCAGTTCAGCATCTAAATGAGGTGCCAACTTTGCAAATCGCTCACAGGAGCGAGCTTCAATATAAGCACCGCAAATCAGCTTGTCGATTAAAGTCTCAGGTTCGTGAGTTTTTACATGGCGAATAAGGCCTTTGGCATAACGACCCGCGCTGATATTATCGTATTCAATGTCTCGGTTTGTCATAATTTCCAGTACCTGATAAAAGTGGTGCAATTCTTCTTTTATCAGCAAAACCATTTTATCAATCAAGTCCTGTCCATAAGGCGAATTCTGCCGGGCTTTTATCTGCTTTGATAACCCGAGTTTTAGGCTGGATAAGCTGTCAAAATCACCTTGTTTACGGTAAATGAAATCTTCATAAGGTTTGAGCCAGGCTAGCAGAGCATCACCACTTTCTTTATCGACCGCATATTTTCGAATCAACCACATAGCTGTTTGAGCGGCTTTTAACTCACAAATCATGTGATCGATTAACAACATACGCAGATTTTCAGGCTGCTGAGCTTTTTCAATCCAGGCATCTGGCGTTTCACATTGCAAAAAAGAATGAATCGGGGCTAATAAAGCATCAAATTCCATAACTCTCTCAAATTATTTATTTTCGGATAGTCTTATCTGGCCGACATTAGTTACGCAGCAGGCGAGCTCTGAATGTTCGGCCTTTCAGTTTGCCATTGGCTATTTTACTTAATGCCTGTTTACGCTTATCACGGCTGACAGCAACATAGGCCCAGTTATCAAATAACTGAATTTTACCTATATCCTGACCTTGTACATCTTTATCCCGAGTTAAAGCGCCTAATATATCTCCGGCACGTACTTTTTGTTTTTTGCCGCCATCAATTTGAATCGTGGCCATTTTGGCCGGTTCAATTGCACGCTCTAATACACTCGGGCGAGGTAGAGCTTTACCTCGAATTTCACGGTCTAATAATTCAGTCAATAACAGAATTTTATAATTATCTTTTTCTGAAAAGAATGAACAGGCAAGACCTTTATTACCCGCTCTTCCGGTACGGCCAACTCTGTGTACATGTACTTCAGTATCATGCGCCAACTGGTAATTAAATACCGCATCCAAATTATCCACATCTAAACCACGTGCTGCGACATCAGTCGCCACCAAAATGGAGATACTTTTGTTAGCAAACTGAACCAGTGTTTGATCCCGCTCACGCTGTTCTAAGTCACCATTGAGGGCAAGCGCGCTAAAGCCGTCCCTATTTAACTGGTCGCAAACGGCCTGAGTTTCTGCTTTGGTATTGCAAAATACAACGCTGGACTCAGGCTGGTGTTGCAGGAGCAATAGTCTTAGGGCTTGGTATCTGTCTTCATTATTTTCAACCTGATAAAAATGCTGGCTAATACTGCTTTGGTCATGACCTGACTCTACTTTCACCATAACCGGCTTTTGCATAATTCGTTTGCTGATAGCTTCAATTTTATCCGGGAAAGTTGCACTGAAGAGCAAAGTTTGCCTGTCAGTTGGCATTTCATTAACAATAGCGTCGATAGCAGACTGAAAGCCCATTTCCAGCATGCGATCGGCTTCATCTAAGATAAAGGTATCTACATTGGATAAGTCGAGTGTCTGACGACTTAAATGATCTTCTATTCGACCGGGTGTACCGACAATAATATGTGCACCGTGATACAAAGAATCAATTTGTTTGCCAATCGGAACTCCGCCACACAAAGTTAAGATTTTTATATTGTGAATGGTCCGGGCGAGTTTTCTTAATTCTGTAGCCACCTGATCAGCTAATTCTCTGGTCGGGCACAAAACCAGAGTTTGGATACGAAATCGTTTCACATTGAGCTTATTAAGCAGGCCTAAACCAAATGCGGCTGTTTTACCTGAGCCGGTTTTGCCTTGTGCAATGACGTCACGTCCTTCGATAATGGCAGGTAAACTTTGTGCCTGAATATCTGTCATTGAATCATATTTTAAGGATTCTAAATTTTTTAATAACTCTGGTTTTAAGTTAACCGTTTTAAAAGTAGGTTGTGACACAGGAATTGGCCTTGGCTAGTGAGTTTGATGGGGATTATACCCAAGTTGCAAACAGATGTTCTGTTTAAATGGATCAATATTTAAATTAAGCAGCCAAAATGACTGCTTAATGATTATACCCCTGCTACTTCAAGATGCGCTTTTTCTCCGACTGAAATCAAGCCCTAGGCAGCACGGGTATAGAAGCTAAACCGCTTCTAATTCGTTCAGAGGCCAGCGTGGTCTGACTTCGATATTTTGATTGATTTGTCCGGCTTTGAGGCGTTGCAAACCAGCATAAGCAATCATAGCACCGTTATCTGTACAAAATTCGAGCCTAGGATAGTAGACTTCACCGCGCATGGATTGCATTAACTCGGCCATTTTTTGGCGTAATTCAGTATTGGCACTGACGCCGCCGGCAATCACCAAACGCTTTAACCCGGTTTGTTTAAGCGCACGTTTACATTTAATGATAAGCGTATCCACTGCCGCTTCCTGAAATGCATAGGCAATGTCGGCCAATGTTTGTGTATCGTTTCCTTGTGCTTTTAACGTATTAGCTGCAAAGGTCTTTAAGCCTGAAAATGAAAAATCTAAGCCCGGCCTATCCGTCATAGGGCGCGGAAACTTAAATCTGCCTTGCGTACCCTGTTCTGCCAATTTGGCTAAACGCGGACCGCCCGGATAATCCAGGCCCATAATTTTCGCTGTTTTATCAAAAGCCTCGCCAACTGCATCATCAATGCTTTCGCCTAAAATCTGGTATTGACCAATGCCCTGAACTTCAACAATCAAGGAGTGTCCGCCTGAGACAAGTAAAGCCAGAAACGGAAATTCAGGCACCTTATCTTCAAGCATAGGCGCCAGCAAATGGCCTTCCATATGATGAACGCCAATAACTGGTTTATTCCAGGCAAATGCCAAGCCTCGGGCAACCGTTGAACCAACCAGTAGTGCACCAATTAATCCGGGTCCGGAAGTAAAAGCAATCCCATCAATGCTGGACTTATCGCAACCGGCTTGTTTAACCGCTTCATCAATTAATGGAATAATTTTTCGAATATGATCGCGCGATGCAAGTTCCGGAACAACGCCCCCATAATCAGCATGCAGTTTGACCTGACTGTAAAGTTGATGTGCCAATAGGCCTTTTTCATCATCGTAAATTGCTATACCTGTTTCATCACAGGATGTTTCAATGCCTAAAACTCGCATAGAATACCTATTGTCAGACTAAATTGGTGGGCATTTTAGCGATTTCATATAAGTTTCACCAGTTTTTGTATTCAATAACTTTACTTTAGTAGAAGAATTGGATTAGAATTGCGCACCATTTTTTAGTCTAGCCGCTCAAAAATTGATCGAAGCGGTGTATTTTATTATCCTGAGGTGATATTTAATGCCAATTGTTAAGGTACGAGAAAACGAACCATTTGACGTCGCACTACGTCGTTTTAAGCGTTCATGCGAAAAAGCGGGTATTTTAGCTGACGTTCGTAGCCGTGAATTCTATGAAAAACCAACTGCAGAGCGTAAGCGTAAAAAAGCTGCAGCGGTTAAGCGTCACGCTAAAAAAATGTCTCGTGAAAACGCTCGTCGCGTAAAATTATACTAAGAATATCTTGACATGACTCTTACTGAACAGCTGAAAGAGGCGATGAAAGACGCTATGCGTGCCAAAGAAAAGGTACGTTTGGGAACTATCCGATTAGCCCTTTCTGCCATTAAACAGCAAGAAGTAGATGGTCAAAAAAGCCTTTCTGATGACGAGGTTTTGGCTGTTATAACTAAAATGGTTAAACAGCGTAAAGACTCCATCACTCAGTATGTTGAAGGCGGTCGTCAAGACTTGGCTGATATTGAAGCGGCCGAGATTGCTGTTCTTGAAAACTTCTTGCCTGCTGCGTTAAGCGCTCATGAACTCGAGCAAATTGTATCTGATGCAATTGCACAGAGTGGTGCACAAGGCATGCAGGACATGGGCAAAGTCATGAATGTTATTCGACCTCAAGTACAAGGTCGAGCAGACATGGGTCAGGTTAGCCAAACTGTTAAAGCTAAGTTAACCGCTTAAAAACGCTTTTGCCAATGATTTACAAAACCGCACCTATGTGCGGTTTTGTTATTTATAGAGTCTAAAAAATACTGGCAGAGTTTTTCTGCTTAGCTATCGTTTATTTATTCTGATAATCTAAACCAAGCTTTTAGCAAATCAATTTATCTGTTTATCGTTAAAATAAGAAATATATGGCAGGCAGAATTCCAAAACATTTTATTGATGACTTAATTGCACGCACAGATATTGTGGACGTGGTAGATAGCCGTGTGCGATTAAAAAAAACCGGTAAAAATTATTCGGCTTGTTGTCCGTTTCATAACGAAAAATCACCTTCATTTACCGTTGCTCCGGATAAACAGTTTTATTACTGTTTTGGCTGTGGCGCAAAAGGCAATGTCATTTCGTTTTTAATGGAATACGATAATCTTGAATTTGTTGATGCAATCGAAGAGCTGGCGGATATTAATGGCGTTGCAGTTGAACGCGAACAAGTTGCCAATCCACAGCAAGAAAGAGCGCAGGCTGTTCAGATAAAACAAGATTTTGAAGTCATGCAACAAGCCGCTCAATTTTATCAGCAGCAGCTTAAACAAGCACCTTCAAAAGTCACAGAATATGTTCAGCTACGCGGATTATCGGCTGAAATTATTGAGCAGTTTCAAATTGGCTACTCGCCGGATGAATGGGATGCTTTGCTAAAAAATTATGGCCAGAGCAAACAATCAGCCGTGCAACTGGCCGATCTGGGGATGTTGATCGAAAAAGACGGAAAAGCCGGTTTTTACGACAGATTTCGTGATCGCTTAATGTTTCCAATTCTGGACAGGCGCGGCAAATGTATCGGATTTGGTGGTCGGGTGATTGGCGATGGTACACCTAAATATCTGAACTCACCTGAAACCCGAATATTCCATAAAGGTCGTGAATTATATGGCTTATATCAAGCCCGTAATGCTAACCGGGGACTGGAACGCTTGCTGGTGGTTGAAGGTTATATGGACGTTGTGGCTTTATTTCAGGCTGGCGTCACTTATGCCGTTGCATCTTTAGGCACAGCGACAACCAGCGATCATATTAAACTCATGATGCGCTCAACCAGTGAAATTGTTTGTTGTTATGACGGAGATGCTGCCGGGCGCAAAGCAGCTTGGCGGACATTGGAAAATGCGCTGCCGAGTCTGGTAGATGGCATTCAGATAAAATTTGTATTTTTACCTGATGGTGAAGACCCGGACTCATACGTAAAACAGCATGGCAAAGACCAATTTGAGCAATTAATTAGTCATGCGCAGGATTTTGTCAGCTTTTTTTATCAGGAGCTCTATAATCAAATAGGGCAGAGTGAAGGGGAATTTGCTCGGTCTAAATTAAGCCAGTTAGCGCAGCCTTTGATAGAACAGATGCCAGAGAGTGAATATAAACACGCCATTAACGAGACTCTGTCAATTAAGCTCAAAAGAGCGGTCAGTACAAACAAATCTGACAAAATAGCGCAGGCGAAAGCGAAACAGGCTCAATATTCGTCGAATACGTCACGAAAAGTAACCCCAGTGCGTTTAGCGGTTGCATTATTACTTGAGCAACCCCATTTAGTTAAACATCTGGCTAATATGTCGGATGCACAGCTAAATGCGTTGGCTAAGATGGATGAACCCGGTATTGAGTTTTTTGTTGAACTCTTGCTGTTCTGCCGGAGTAAAGCAGCTTGCACGGCTGCTCAAATTTTAGAACATTGGCGCGGAACTGAAAAAGAAAAAATCGTGTCTCAAATTATGATGTGGGAACATCATGTGCAGGCTGAAAATATTGAAGTCGTCTTTTTAGACTCGATTGAAAAAATACTATCCTTATTTGTAACTAAGCGAAAAGCCTTGTTGCAAACAAAAGCAAAAATGAACCTGATTTCAGCGCAGGAGAAGCAGGAATATTTAGCTTTATTAAAGATAAAGTAAGCGTTAACGCTAAGCTATGGCAACATAAATGACCATAATTTAGCTGTATTATAGTTATAGTTTGAACCGGCTTGTATATTAATTCGTTAAATATGCTATAATGTCGAGTTCACTGCATCGTATTTAATTTCATTTCATAGGTAAGCGGAATCTGTATGGAGCAAAACCGTCAGTCACAACTTAAACTACTCGTTGCGAAAGGTAAAGAGCAAGGCTATTTAACTTACGCAGAAGTAAATGATCATCTACCGCAAGAAATAGTCGACTCAGATCAGATTGAAGACATCATTAGTATGATCAACGATATGGGCATACAGGTTTTCGAAGCTGCACCTGACGCTGACTCTTTGTTGATGTCGGATGAAACTACAGCAACTGATGAAGATGCTGAAGAAGCCGCGGCTCAAGCATTAGCTTCGGTAGAGAGTGAAATTGGTCGAACAACTGACCCGGTTCGCATGTATATGCGCGAAATGGGTACAGTAGAACTCTTGACTCGCGAAGGCGAGATCAATATTGCAAAAAGAATCGAAGAAGGGATCAACCAGGTTCAGTGTTCAGTCGCTGAATATCCGGAAGCAATCACCTACTTATTAGATCAGTACGACAAAGTTGAAGCTGAAGAAATTCGTTTAACTGATATTGTATCTGGTTTTGTTGACCCGGATGAAGATGATGACATTCTGGCACCAACAGCAACTCATGTCGGCTCTGAACTATCTCAGGATGAGCTGGATGATGAAGATGACGATTCGGATGATGAAGAAGAGGAAGATACAGGCATAGATCCTGAATTTGCTCGTGAAAAATTCACTCAGTTACGCATGGCTTATGAAAAAGTGATGGCCGTAATTGATGAAAAAGGTCGTAGTCACCCGGATACACGTGTTGTTATTGAAGAATTAAGCGAAATTTTCAAACTCTTCCGTTTGATCCCTAAGCAATTTGATAAGCTTGTTAGCAGCATGCGTACCATGATGGATAAAGTGCGAACTCAGGAACGCATCATCATGAAGTATTCGGTAGAATACGCAAAAATGCCGAAAAAAGAATTCACTAAAGCTTTTGCTGGTGATGAAACCTCGACAGCTTGGATTGAAAAAGCTGTTTCAGGTGATGCGCCTTACGCTAAAGCATTAGCTGAGCATCAGGAAGAGATTTTACGCTGTATTCAGAAGTTAAAACTGATCGAAGAAGAAACCAAATTAAGTGTTGTTAGCATTAAAGATATCAACCGTCGTATGTCGATTGGTGAAGCCAAAGCTCGCCGTGCGAAAAAAGAAATGGTTGAAGCTAACTTACGTCTGGTTATCTCTATCGCGAAAAAGTATACAAACCGTGGTTTGCAATTCCTCGACTTAATTCAGGAAGGTAACATTGGCTTGATGAAAGCCGTTGATAAGTTTGAATATCGTCGCGGTTATAAGTTTTCAACTTATGCAACCTGGTGGATCCGTCAGGCGATTACTCGCTCGATTGCCGATCAGGCAAGAACTATCCGTATCCCGGTTCATATGATTGAAACGATTAACAAATTAAATCGTATTTCACGTCAGATGCTACAGGAAAAAGGACGCGAGCCAACGCCTGAAGAATTAGCCGAACAAATGCAAATGCCGGAAGATAAAATCCGTAAAGTGATGAAAATCGCCAAAGAGCCAATCTCAATGGAGACGCCAATTGGTGATGATGAAGATTCGCATTTAGGTGATTTTATCGAAGACAGTACAATCAGCTCACCAGTTGATGCGGCTACGTCTGAGAATTTACAGTTTGCAACGCGTGAAGTCCTCGCAGGCTTAACCGCTCGTGAGTCTAAAGTATTGCGTATGCGTTTCGGTATTGATATGAATACTGACCATACGTTAGAAGAAGTTGGTAAACAGTTTGATGTAACGCGTGAGCGTATTCGTCAGATTGAAGCGAAAGCATTACGTAAACTTCGTCACCCTTCACGCTCTGAGCAGCTTAAAAGCTTTTTAGACGAATAAGTCTAGCTTTACTGCCAGTTTAAAATTGAAAGCCCCGGTCGTATTAACTATACGACCGGGGCTTTTTCATTTTTAATTATCAAATATACAAAGCTCAGATTTTAGATTTTAGATTTTAGATTTTAGATTTAGGGTTTAGGGTTTAGGTTTTAGGTGTAGCCTCGATTAGTGAAGCATGAGCGTAATCGAGGTTCCAAAGGAACAAGAAGCATGAGCGTAGTCGAGGTTCCGCAGGAATAAAAAGTATGAGCGTCAGCCACCATTAAGATTTGAGGTTTTAAGATTCAGACGCTAGGTTCGAGGTTTAAAACCACGCTCCCCACAAACGCAAAACTGACATAAAACACCGTAAACGCGAAGCTGGCCTATAGGGATATAGGTCGTAGAGCAATGCAGGGAGCAATTGCCGATAGTGCTCGCGTTTCAAAATTTAAGGCAACACAGAGCAATTGCTACAAACCTCACGTGCGCAAGCCCAGCGCCTACCTTGTAGGTCGGCATTTATGCCGGCAATAATTTTTAGAGTCAGACATGGGTGTCGCCGTTGGAATGGTTTTTTTCTGTATTAATTAACCTCAACTCTGGATAACAAATTGCTTTCTAGTGGCTATTTTTCCTGATAACTGCGTTGAATTCGCTAGTAATAGCCAGCTATTACGTACGCAAATTCGCCTTGTTCTGAGAAAAAATCTCTCACTAGAAAACGAAGTTAAACTAAAAGCCAATAAATTTAGGACCTTAGCTAACTTCTTATCCAGAGTTGAGGTTAA
>Ga0207847_100226_pt1 | contig 20944 bp, 17 predicted proteins | sample TtaePargueraPR_8_FD_187736 | JGI IMG/M metagenome (GOLD analysis project Ga0207847, IMG submission 187736) | Aerobic enrichment media microbial communities from Bioluminiscent Bay, La Parguera, Puerto Rico - Tt and E1 (SPAdes) | ecosystem: Environmental > Aquatic > Marine > Unclassified ...
CGGGTCGCGCTCGACGCGCCCGACAGCGAGATAGAAAGCACGGCCATCGCAATCCAGGCAGCCGGCGAACGCAAGAGCGAGTTCCTCTACGATCCCGAGATTCTCGCGCTCGCACGGCGCGCGCACGAGGCCGTACCCGAGATCCCGTTGAAGGGCTGCGACGTGCTACGCGACGCCAAAACCGGTGCGCTCTACGTCATCGAACTCAACGCCGGCGGCAACACCTGGCATTTCTCATCGAACTTCATGGCCGAGCGGCGCAAGAAGTACGGTGAGGCGTTCGAGCGCATGCGCCGCGAGCAATTCGACGCCATGCGGACCGCGGCGCGCGTTCTCGTCGAGCGGGCTCGAACGGAAGCCGAATGATCTGCGCCGGTATTATTGCCTGAGGGCGGCGAGCGCGTCGCCAAGTCCCTTTGCGCTCAGTGCCAGGGACACCGGATTGCCGCGGATGGGGAAGACCGTCGCGGTGATCTTCTCGACGGAAGGCAACTTGCCGAGCATGTCGGGCGTCAGCGCAATCACGGCGCGGCAACCATCTGGCATGCAGCCTTCGAACGGCACAGTCACCGGCGGTTCGCTGCCTGCCGTGAGGACGATGCCCCGGTTCACCAGAACGCCGGAGCGGGTCTCCATGTCGGCGACGAGACCGCCCTTGCCGTCCTGAACGATGCGCCAGACGAACAGCGGCGCCTTGCTCTTGACGTCGGACAGTTGCTGGGAGATGCCGCAGCGAACCGCTGCCGCATTCGGCGCTTTCACGCAGGTGTAGATCCAGTCGCCGTAGGTCGCCCTCTCGGTGACCTGAAGCCGGGGCTGCTGGTTGGCGCCGCCGTCCTGTGAGGCAGTGGCTACCGTCGGCGCATCACTGCCACCGAGACGCCCCGTGACGAGTGTCACCACAAGACCCACGCATACGGCGAAAAGCACTGCCACCAGCCCCAGCAATAGCGACACCGGCGTTATCCCGAAGGGCAGCTTGCTCGGCCTGGGAGCGTTGGGCTTCTGGCGGCGCGGGCGCGCCTGCGGGGGCGGCGGCGCTGCTCCCGCGTACTCCTGCTGCGCGTCCGGGTTCGCAAAGTTCGCATCGAGGGGGCTGTCGTCCGGATTGCTCACGGATAGGGACTCCTGATCGCCTTATTCGATCGCCTGCCTGCCCCGAGCGAAGACGACGCCCGGCTTTTAGCTTGGCCGTGCCGGAAAATGCAACGGGCCGGCTTTGCGACCGGCCCGTCGTCGACCATCGAACGATGGAGGCTAGAAGTTCTTCCGGAGACCGACCTTGCCCGTGACCGTGGTGGACTTCGAATTGAAGGTGCCACCGATGGAAGCGAAGCCCGAGGTCATGCGATCGGGGCTGTAGACCGTCGCCCGGCCGACCACCTCGCCGGAAAGGCCGCTGATCGAATCCGTGAACGTGTCGGTGTTAAAGCCATCGCTCACGGTCACCGTGTTCGCGCCACCGAACTCGTTCCAGACCCTGCCGGTCAGATCCAGGGCGACCTGGTGCCCCGTCGGCGAGGCAAGCGTAGTCCCGACCCGGGCGCCCACGCCGGCACGAATGCTCTGGCCGTCCGAATAGCTGATCGAGGCACCGCCGCCCGACGTATTGTCGAGAGACGTGTTCACGAAGGAGAACGACGCCAGCGGCTCGAAGAACATGACGCCGCGGTCTATCCGGTAGCCGGCATTGGCGCGGACACCGATGCTCGTGGCCGTCGTGCTGGCAGTGACCGACGGCGACGTGTAGTCGACGCCAAGGAAGTCCGCCTTGACCTCCACGTCGGCATGCAGCGGGCCCTGAACGAAAGCGGCATAGCCGCCGACGGTGCCGCCGTTGTACTTCGCCGAACCGCCGTAGCTGTCAAAGGACAGCGAAGAGTTGACCCAACCGCCGAACAGGCCGAAACGCCACCCGGCATCGCCGTATTCAGGCCGCAACTCCACACCTGCCAGAAGACTGCCGGTCTGCTGATCGAAGCTGGTGTCGTAGGTCAGACCGCCCGACATCGCGCTGGACTTCTGGTTGGTCCAGTCGCCCGAAGCGCGGCCCCAGATCGCGGAGCGATGCTGCGCGGTGTGGTACGCCGGAGGCACCGGCTCACCCGGATCGACATAGGGAAGGTCGGCGCCGGCGCCGCCCGCTCCACCCTGCGGATAGACATTGCCGTATTCGTGATCGTCGACCACTCCGCCGGAGGCATACCAGACGTTCTGGGCGCCGGTGATGAGCCCCGGCTGGTCGTGAGCATCCGGGCCGAACTGGGCGACGAAATCGAACTGCGGATCCGGCGCCTCGCCGCCCTCGGTCGGGAATTCCTGGAGGCCCCAGACAAACATGCCGTCGCGGATGAAGCCCGCACCATCGACGTTGACGTAGTTCGGCGAAAGGCTGGAGATGAAGAACGTGTCTCCTTCCTTGCACCACTCTCCGTCGAAGCAGGTGTTCTCGTCCGGATTCATATCGAGGCCATCAGCCCAAACGACATTGATTCGGTCGCCGACAATCCCTGCGTCCGGCGTCGTGTTGAGCTTGTTCACGATGATGCCGGTCGATCCGTAGAGGTCGTGCCCCCCTTCGCCCTCGAAGCCGACCTCAAGCTTGTCGGAGGAGCCTTCGCCTTCCGCGGCAAAGTAGGTGTCAACGGCAAGGTAGGAGGCGTACCCTGTCTCGCTCGCTCCGTAGTAATCACCGTAGATGTACGTCTCGTCGTTGGCCTCGTTGTCGACCATGCCGAGCAAGCCGGTTGCAAGCCCGCTTTCGCTGAGGCTCAACGGCCCTCCATCCGCGCCGTTGTAGAAACCGTCCACGACAAACGACGTGTATTCCGAACCAACGCCGAAGGCGGTCTGAATGAAGCCGCGGTTCACGATCGCGTCTTCGCCCTCGCTGGCGAGGATGTTTCCGCCTTCCGCCCCCGCGGACTCAGAGGCAAGACCGTTGGTCGTGTACCAATGGCCGAAGTTGTAGATGACGTTGCCGGCGGTGCCGACCGAAAGGTCACCTTCGCCTTCGCTCTCGCTCGTGATGTTGGCCTGGCCAGTCAGGACCACACGACCGAACATCATGCCCATGCCAGGGGGCGTCGATGCACCGCCGGACTCCGAACCCACGATCTGATCGCCCAGAGCATCGGCGGCGCCTAAGCCGTTGAACACCCAGGTGGCGCCGCTCTCCGACTCGATCAGCCTGTCCGAAGCCGTCTGCGCATACGTGTTCAGATTGGCCACACTGCCGGTGACTCCGCCCGACACCGCAAAGCCCACAAAACCGGGGAGGTCGGTCTGAAGGGCGGTCCAGTTAACGCCGTGATCCCCGAATTCGTTGAGGACCGACACGTCGCCCGGGTCCGTGAAGTTCGGATTGTTCTCGCTGGTCATCAGGCCGTCGTTGAAGACGATTCCGGCAACGGGCAGATCGAAGCTTTCGGCAATGTCGCTCGTGCTGAGTTCGCTCGACGAGTTGAGGCGCAGGACCGGCGTCGTATCGCCACCCTCGCCGACAATCGCACCGTACGCACCGTTCGCGATCTGGACCCCATAGGCCGAGATATTGAGGGCGCTGCCACCACCGATGATGAAGCCCGTCCGTGAGCCGTCATAGGTCCAGTCGAGTGCATCGCTGCCGGTATTATAGATGCCGACCTTGTCTCCGGATTCTCCGCCGGCCGCGATGTCGATACCGTTGCCACCAAAGCCTACGATGTCGCCAGCGATGTTGCTGACCCCGACCCTCCCGCCGGTCTCAACCGCGATGCCGTTGTTCTGACCGAAGATCCAGCCGAGATCGTTGACGAGTTGGACGTCGCCGCTCTCGCTGATCTGGACGCCGTTGTCGCCGCCCCAGATGCGTCCGCCCTGCATCGTGTTGAGCAGGCCGGCGCCGCTCTCGTAATTGCCGTAGCGATTGTCGACGAAGATCGTGCCGGCGATGTTCCTCAGATCGACACCATCACCTCCGGCACCCAGGATCTGGCCATCGCGGTTGATAACCCAGGCATCGCCGCCGACGCCGTCGACCTTGACGCCATCCCAACGGCCAAAGATCCCGGTCGTGAAGGTCGAGGGCAGATAGTCCGAGTTGTCGAGCAGCCCGCCGTCCTCACCTCCCTCACCGTTGAACACGCGCTCATCGAGCTGAAACAGATCGATCGACGACTCGCGCGTGAACGAGTTGTCCAGTCTGAAATTGCCAGCGATTTCACCGGCGGTGATGCCGCGCCCGTTCATGCCGGCGATCAGGCCGCCCGCCGTCCAGGACTGTCCAATCGTGTCGAAGGAGCCGGAATTGTCGACCTCGAAGTCCTGGGCTGCTCCCTCGCTGGTCGATCCGATGCCAAACGCCGAAATGCCGTTGCCATAGCCGACCAACACACCACCTTCGGTGTTGTCGACCTGTGCAGCGTTGACGTCGATTGCATGACCGGCGCCCGAGATGTCCTGAAGCACAAGGCCGCTGCCGCCGAGACCGGCGGTCAGGCCCATTTGATTGTTGTAGTAGACGCTGTTGTCGCCGTTGAAGGTCGCGCCGTCACCGGCGCCGACCATGGACGCATAACTGTGGTTGTGGATTGTGACGCCATCGATGCCGCTGATGACGACCGCCGCACCCTCGGTCCCTTCGATGTGGCCATAGTTGTAGACGAGGATGCTGCCTGGGCTTTCGCTCTCGCTTTCGCTCTCGTCGACATAGATGCCGACGGTGCCCATGATGCTTGCTTCGTCAGTATCCCCCTCGGAGATGCCATCGACGGTAACCCTTACCGAATTACCGGGCTCGGTGATCCACATGCCGTAGCCCGACTCGTTGTCGATGAACGAGTCGGCAAAGAGGTGTACGCCGTCGCCGCTGGTGTCGTTACCTGCCGCCTCGACAAGCACGCCAAAGGTGTCGCTGAAGATCCCTTCGAACTGGGTTTCTCCCGGCCCGAAATCGATCGTGAACGTATCGTCCGGGGAGAATGTCAGGCTCGATGCATAGGGGCCTTCGCAGGTCCACGAATTCAAGCTGGCATCGCACGCATCGGCGAGCGCCGGTCGCGGGAGCGCGATGAAGCTGGCCAGCCCGGCCAGCGCACCGGTTGCAATCGCTGTGGTTGCAAGGAGGCCACGGCGAGACTGGCGCGGGGCCGGGCTGGGCCGGAACCCGTTCGACGCCACTGGCGCCTTGCGCCGCAGAGGAAGACGATTCCGGCGCAACTTCGACTTATTCAAGGCAATTCACTCCCGGCACATGGGGACAGGTCCGCCAGTTGTCCCAATCACGCCTCGGCCCCCGAGGGACGCGATTCCACACGTTTTTGCCACAGATGAGGCAGCTTGCCCACCAGAAGGTATGGTTAGGAAATCGTATACATGTTGCCTAGAAATGGCCCAAACGCATTAACTAATCCGGAAAGACATCTTAATTCAACGGGTTACGCGAATTGCCCGAAAACGATGATCCTCGCACATTTTACCGAGATGAGCTGCGTTTGTGCCAAATTCGCCACGCACGCCTGATTCGGCGCGCGCAGCGCTCGGCTCCGCCGCAATCGGATGTACAAAGATCGCGCGATGACGCCTGAGGCACCTGCAGCGACAGTCCGGATTGTGACCCTTGCCGGGTCTTTCGAGACCTTCGGTCTCGTGCTCGATCACCTCTCGCGCATACAGCCCTTTGCCACGTACAGTCTGGGCAACTTTTCGCGCGCCCTGCAGCACCAGCTGCAGGAGAGGACCAATGTCGCAGCCCTCGCGGGAAATCGCATTACCGGGTATTGCGGCTGGCTGCCGACGACCCGCGCGAATGCCGCGGCGTGGATTGCGAACAGCGACAGCCTGCGACCGGTCGGCGGATCGGATGCCGATGCCGTCGCGCTTGCGGTGGTCACCGCCTCCGACCGCGGCACCCTGCTGCGCCTGATCCGGGAAGCGCGCCGGCTGAGTCCGGGCAAGCAGGTCTTCTTCAAGCGGGAGTATGCCGGAGAGGGACGTCCTGCCCGCAAGGCGAGCGTGTGGAACGTCGTCGCGTGATGATCGGAAGATCGCTGAGCTTCGCGCTTTTGGCCATGCTGATGGCCGGCTGCGTGTCATCCGACGGCGGATCGAACATCACGGCGGCCCCAGCCTCCTTCTCACCCCGGGCGGAACAGATCAGCATACCCTTCCCCGCGGCCGGGGTTGCGATGCGCGCGACGTTCTATAGGCCGCCCGGCAAGGGGCCTTTCCCGCTGGCGGTGGTGAACCATGCCTCCGAACAGGACGCCGGTCGCCGCGCGCTGGCGCCGGCGCCGGGTTTCGCGGTCATGACCGGCTGGCTGCTGGATCATGGCTATGCCGTTCTCGTTCCCGAACGCCCCGGACACGGCAAGACCGGTGGCCCTTACCTCGAGGATCAGGGGACTTGCGACGGAGCCGACTTCGTCGCCGCGGGGAATGGCGCTGCCGACGCAATCGCCGTCGCCACGGCCTACGGCCTTACCCGGCCCGATACGCGCCCCGGCGGCGCGCTGCTGATCGGCAACTCCGCCGGTGGCTGGGGCGTCATAGCGCTGGCCGCGCGAAATCCCAAGGGTGTCCGCGCCATCGTCAACTTCTCCGGCGGCCGCGGCGGCCATCAGCATGACCGCCCGCTCAACAATTGTTCGCCGGACCGGCTGGTCTCGGCGGCCGCCATCTTCGGGCGAACGGCGCGCACTCCGACCCTGTGGCTCTACGCCGAGAACGACACCTACTTTCCGCCATCGCTGTCGAAGCGTATGGCAGAAGCGTTTCGAAAGGCCGGCGGAAAGGCGGAATACCAGTTGTTCCCGGCGGTAGGGCAGGAAGGGCACGCCGTCATCAATGCACCGCTTTCCGTGGCGCCCTGGCCAAAGCCTCTGGAACGTTTTCTCGCCTCGCACCGCTGAGGCAGCGCCCCCTATTCCGCCTCGCGGCGGGTCACCTCGATCAGGGCGTCGGCGAGCACTTCGACGGCCCCGAATTGGGCGGCATAGTCCAGGCCAAATTTCTGCTGCTGCTGCATCCCGTAGGCGGACGAGAAATGCCAGGTCATTCCCCGGGTGTTGATCTCGAGAACGTAGAGCCCCCCGGTGGCTGCGTTGCGTACGATGTCGATGCCGAGGCTGGCGATGTCCGGAATGCCCTGCGCCACCCTGCACGCAAGGTCGATGACGTCCGGTTCGTCGTTCATCGCGATGGTGCGCGCGCCGTTGGTCGAGGCAATGCGTTCCTCCAGCGGATGCGCCGCCGACGGATCGCGGTCGAATACCGGCGCATCCGTGACGCTGAACAGGACCGAATAAAGTGCGCGTCCGAACACGACCAGAACGCGATGGCTGCGGGGCATCGGTCCGGTGTCGATGAATTTCTGCGCGATCATCTGGACGCCGCGCCGTGGGTCGCGGGTGGGCCAGGAAAACGGATCGCGCCAGCGCACGTCGCGCGTGCGGACCAGGCGGACGCCCTCGCCCTGATAGCCGACATTGGGCTTGAGGACCGTGAACGGCCCCCACGTCTCGGGATCGAGCCGGGTGTCGGGCTCCAGCATGACGGCTTGCGGCGCGGGAAGTCCGGCCGCGACAATCCGCTGATACTCCTCCCACTTCGTCAGCCGCCGGGCGGCGTAGAGCTTGCCGCGCATCGGACGAAAGCGGTCGAGGGCAACCGGCGAAAAGACCAGCGAAGGCCGCTGCGCCGCCTTGCGCCGCGTAACCGACTGGGTCTGCGCATTGTCGACGATGAAGACTTCGATGTCGGGCGCGCGCTCCCGCAGGATCTGTCTCACCTGCTCGAAGTGGGCCCTCGCCTGGAAAGGCTGCGTATGAACGAGGACGAGATTGCGTTCGGGTGTTGTCATCTGCACGTCGGCAAGGGGCGGCAATGGCCGGTCCACCTATGGCATTGTTGCCATGACCACGGCAAAGGCCTGTCGGTCAATATCAGATGCAATCGGCGGCGGCCTCGCTACCCAGCGCCGCCGGACAGTCCGGCGAAAACGGAATCGCCCTGCCGGCAGATTTGGCATACTTGTCCCTCATGAAACCACGCATCGTCGTCGGCCTGTCGGGCGCCTCGGGCATTCAATACGCGGCTGCGGCCCTCAGGCTTCTGCGCGCTCGCAACACCCATGAAATCCACCTCATCGTGTCGCCGGCCGCGCTGCGCACCATGCGCGAGGAAACCGATCTCGACCTCGGCGATCTGGAAGCGCTGGCCGATGAGCGCCACGCATTCCGCGACATCGCGGCGCCACTGGCGAGCGGTTCGTTCAAGGTTGAAGGGATGTTGATCGCGCCCTGCTCCGTGCGCACGCTGGGCGCCATCGCGACCTCGCTCGGCGACAATCTTCTCGTGCGGGCGGCGGACGTCTGCCTGAAGGAGCGCCGCCGCCTCGTTCTCATGCTGCGCGAGACACCGTTTCATCTTGGCCACATCGAACTGATGAAGCAGGTGACGCTCGCTGGCGCGATCGTCATGCCGCCGATGCCGGCGTTCTACACGCGGCCGCAGACGATCGACGACATCGTGACGCAGACCGCGGCGCGGGCACTCGATCTCCTCGGCGTCGATGTCGAGGACATCATTCGCTGGCCGGCGCAAACTCCGGAAGACTAGGCCCGCGCGAGAATCCGGACGCGGAAAATCCCAGAAAGAGGTCGATCCAAACTTGCGAAACCATATCGATGAGATGATCGCCGCGGGCCGGATGCGTGTCGTGGAGCGCGAAGTCTCCGGTCGTCACGAGCTTGCGGCGGTGGTGCAGGCCTCGCAGAAGGAAAGCGACCTGCCGATCCTCTTCCGCAACGTCGCCGGCTCGCGCTTTCCGGCGATCAGCAATATCTATGGCAGCCGCCAGCGGCTCCTCGAGATGATTGGCGCCGCCGACGGCTCGTTCTGCCGCCGCTGGGTCGAATTGATGCGGACGCCGCCGAAGGCGCCGGAACTCGCCGGCGAAGATGATGGCCTCGAAGAAGTCCGCCTGACCGAACTGCCGCAGATCACCTATTTCGAGCGCGACGCCGGACCGTACATCACGTCGGGCGTCTACCTAGCAAAGGATCCGGAAACCGGCGTCCCTAACCTCTCCTTCCATCGCGGCCAGATCATCTCGGGCACGGAGTTGCGCGTCCGTCTCGGCTCGTCGCACGACCTGACGCAGTACCAGCGCAAGGCCGAGGCAGCAGGCGAGGCGCTGGAAGTCGCGATCCTCGTCGGCCCGCCGCCGGAAGTGGTGCTCGCCGCGGCGGCGCCCATTCCCTACGACGAGAGCGAACTGGAGGTGGCGGGGAAACTCGCCGACCGGCCGCTGCGCATGCGCCGCTGCCGCACCATCGATCTCGATGTGCCGGCGGAGACCGAGATCGTCATCGAGGGGCGCATCCTGCCGAACGTGAAGCGACCGGAAGGCCCCTTCGGCGAGTTCATGGGCTTCTACGTCGAGGTCGGCGACAATCACGCCTTCGAGGTAACGGCGGTGGTGGCGCGCCGCGACGCGCTTTTCCATGCGCTGATCTGCGGCTCGCCGGAGGACCTCCGGCTGCTCGAACTGGCGGTCGCCACCAAGACCTATCAGGCACTGGTGACGGCCAACCTTCGGGGCATCATCGACGTCTCCTGCGTGCCGTTCACCATGAGCACGGTCGTCAAGATCGAGCAGCTCTACGAGGGGCACGCCCGGCAGGTGCTGCTCAGCGCCATCGGCGCAAACCACGACTGGAACAAGACCGTATTCGTGGTCGACGAGGACGTCGACATCGGGAACTTCGACGACGTCTGGTGGGCCTATCTCACCCGCGGGCGGGCGGACCACCGGGCGATTATCATTCCCGAGGTGCCCGGCTTCTATCGTGACCCCAAGAAGGATCACTTCGGTCGCCTGGCGATCGACGCGACGGCGCCCTTCGGCCGCAAGGCCGAGTTCCTGCGGAAGTCCATTCCCGGCGCGGATACGATCGACCTCAGGCAGTACATCAGCCGCTAGCGCGAGCGGCGCAAACGAAACGGGCGGCCCGAAGGCCGCCCGCTTGCTGCCTGTGATGTGACCTGTCTCTACTTGCCGTAGACCTGCTTCGCCTTGCCGACGACGTCGTCCGGCACGGTCAGGCCGGCGGCCTTGGCCGCGTCGAGGTTGACCTGAACCTCGAAGGTGTCCGCCTCAACCGGGACGATCGTGCCAGGGTCGGCGCCGAGCAGGACCGGCACGGCGATCTTCGCCGCCCAGTCGAGACCGTTCTGGTACTGATCCTGCGCGAGACCGGCGATGGCACCGCGGGACACCGCCTGAACGTCGAGCGAGAACCACGGCAACTTCGCATCGGTGACGATCTTGGCGATGGCCTCATAGGCCGAGGCAACGGTGTTGTCCTGAAGGGTGACGATGGCATCGACCTTGCCGACGAGCGACTCGGCGGCAGTTTTCACCTCGGCGCTCGAGGTGATCGGCGCGACCTCCCACTTGATGCCGCGCTTCTCGGCCTCGGCGCTGGCGAGGCCGTTGAGCGCCTCGGAGTTCGACTCGCCTGTGTTGTAGATGGTGCCGATCGTCTTCACGTTCGGGGCGATCGCCAGGAACATGTCGAAGTTCCGACCGACCGGCGGCACCGTGTAGAAGCCGGTGACGTTGGTGCCGGTGGCTTTGTCGGCGCTCTCGAGAACGCCGGCCTGCACCGGGTTGGTGACACAGCCGAACACGACCGGCGTCTTCTGTCCCGAGGCGACGCGGATCGTCGCAAGGACGACCGGCGTGGTGCACGGCGCCAGCATGTCGACGCCGTCGGCAAGGAACTTCTCGGCGATGTTGCGCGCCGTGCCGACGTCGCCCTGCGCATTCTGGTACTCGAAGGTCAGGTTCTTGCCTTCCTCGAAACCGGCCGCCTTGAGGCCGTCGATGAAGCCTTGGCGCGTGGCGTTGAGCGCCGGGTGATCGACGATCTGCGAGAAGCCGATCGTGTAGGTACGCCCCGGCTCCGGACCGTCCGCGGCAAGGGCCGGCGTCAGCGTCGCGACGGCGCCGGCCATGGTCAGGCCCGCAAGGGCCCCTCGTGCAATCCTCTGGTATGCCCGTTTCATCTTTCTGCTCCCTGCGTCGGCTTCATGCCGCTCTTTGGTGACGGTGCTCCAAGGCACCACAGTCCGCCGCCTACGACAATAGTGCGCGGTCGTCGGTGAATTCGGCGTGGCTGACGTCGTGAAAGCGCGCCACGAGGCCGGGCACCGTAAGCCCCGCCTTCTCTTCTCCGGCAACGTCGAGCACGATGCGGCCGCCGTGCATCATCAGCAGGCGGCTGCCCCACTGGATGGCGTCATGCATATTGTGCGTGATCATCAGCGTGGTGAGCCGTTGATCGGCGACGATGCGCGCAGTGAGTTCCATCACGAGTTGCGCCGTCTTCGGATCGAGCGCTGCGAGGTGTTCGTCGAGAAGCAGCAAACGCGAGCCGGAGAGCGTCGCCATCAGGAGCGCGAGCGCCTGACGCTGGCCGCCGGAAAGCAGGCCGACGCGGGCGGCGAGCCGCTGGTCGAGGCCGAGCCCGAGCGGTGCCAGCGTCGCGCAGAAGCGCTCGCGGATGACCGGGTCGAGAGCGCGCTGCAGACCGCGCGAGCGGCCACGTCGCTCGGCCATGGCGAGGTTTTCCTCGATGGTCATGCCGGCGCAGGTGCTCTCGTTCGGGTCCTGCGCGATGCGGCCGATCACCCCGGCCCGTCGGTATGGTGGCTGGTGGGTGATGTCGCGTCCGCCAAGCGCGATCGTTCCCTCGTCGGGGATGACGAAGCCGGCGATCGACTTCACAAGTGTCGACTTGCCGGCACCATTGGAGCCGATAACGGTGACGAACTCGCCTTCGGCGATGTCGAGGGACGGGATATCGAGCGCCAGAACCTCGTTGGGCGTACCCCGCAGGAAGCGTTTCGCCACGCGGTCGAGAGTGAGCATGGCGCTCATCCGAACAGCCGCGTGCGAAGGCGTGGGACGGCCAGTGCCGCGAGCAGGAGAGCCGCCGTGACGAGGCGAAGGTCTATGGGCTCCAGCCCGACGCGGAGGGCCAGCGCAACGAGCAAGCGATAGATCAGAACGCCGATGATGGCCGCCACGACCCAGACCGCCACTGTGCGGTCGCCGAAGATCGCCTCGCCGATGAGCACCGCCGCCGCGCCGGTGACGAGGATGCCGATACCCATACCGATGTCGGCGAAGCCGTGGTTCTGGGCGATCAGCGCGCCGGAGATCGCGATGAAGGCGTTGGAAAGCGCCAGTCCGACCATCTTGGTGCGGTCGGTGTTGACGCCGAGCGAGAGGATCATCGGCTCGTTCTGGCCGGTGGCGCGCACCGCGAGGCCGAGATTGGTAGAGAAAAACCAGACCAGCACCCCACCGCCGAGAGCGAGCAGCACAAAGGCGATGGGAATGGTCGTGTAGACGTTCTCATGAACGTCGATGCCGATCGCTCTCAGCCAGCCGATCACGTCGCCGAAGACCGTCGGTGTGCTCAGCAACGGGATGTTGGCGCGACCCATCACGCGCAGGTTGATCGAATAGAGCGCCGTCATGACGACGATGCCGGCGATGATGTTGTTGATCCTGAGCTTGGTATGGATGAGCGCCGTGGTCATGCCGGCCGCGGCTCCGGCGAGCCCGGCGCCGAGCGTCGCGGTAAACGGATCGAAGCCTGAGACGAGCATGGCTGCGACCGTCGCGCCGCCGAGCGTGTAACTGCCTTCGGCGGTCAGGTCCGGAAAACGGAAGAAGCGGAATGTGATGAGGACGCCGAGGCCGAGAAAACCGAAGAGAAAGCCCTGCTCGAACATGTTGAGCATGAGCGACTGAAACTGGGCCAACGCACGTTCCTTCCCGACCGACCGGGCTATTTGCGAGCGAACCTATGAGGGGGCTTCGAACCGGTCAAGCAAGCGGCACGTCGGCCATGAAAGATTGTGCTGCACGGGCCGATACACGCGTCGGACAGCCGACATTCCCCGAACGAGGCTACCAAAGGCCGCAGAGCCTATCCGACAATCGCCGTCCCAGCTCGGTGCGGCAATCTCGTCCCCGTTGACGCGGCCTACGAACAGTCGACTGCGTGCAGGCCGCCTCGACCGCATGGAAAGATCAGACGATCCCCCAGGCGGATTGGTCGGTCGGGATTTCCCGGCAGCCGCAGATAGGCAAGCGTCTTCGGCGCCGAGGGATCGGCGACATCGAGGATGCGGGCGCTGCCGGTGGCCCGATTGGTGATGACGATCCGATCCGGCCCGACGGATTGCGGATTGCCGCTGAAATAACGGTCGGGCTCGCGGATGTGATCCACGTCGCCATGTGCCTGCAGGCGATCCGCGGTCGCGAAATAGTAGCCGCCCGCCTGAACGACCAGCGCCTGGCCGTCATGGGCGGTGACGCCCTCGGCAATGGGGCAGAGGCGCGCGCCGACCGATGCCGGTGCCTGACCGGCAAGGGATCCGTCGGACAGGTCGAACCAATTGAGCCCCGCACCCTGCGATGCGCCGACGGCGTATCTGCCGGCGACAACGCGATCGGCGAGGAGCCGGGCATAGACGTTTCCGGTGACCCGGTGCATGGCCGCGAGTCTTGGCGCTGCCGGGTCCGCGAGATCGAGCATGGCGAAGGAGCCGGGGCCGGCAACGGCAATGCCGAGCGGCAGGGACCCGTCGATCAGGACCTGCCGGACACTGGCACCGTCGTGCCATGCACCGACCTGGCGAAGCGTCGTGCCGCTCCGTTCCCAGACCGTCAGCCCGCCGGTGACCTCGCAGAGATAGACCAGACCCCGGGCGCAAAACACATGCTGCGCCAGACCCTGCACGGGTTGATGGAGCAGAACGTCTCCGCCAACCGGATCGATCGCGTAGAGACCATCCTCGCCCGCCGCGGCGAACAGAACCTCGCCATCGCTGGCGACCCAATGCACCTGGCCATTTGTTTGAAGAAGGCTTTCACCGCCCGCCACCTGTGGCACATCGGGCAGCGGATATTCGGCAGGGAATGACGTCCTCGGCGGAAGATCGGCCGCGATCGGATTCGACGGCAGGCTGCAGCGATAGAGATCGGAGGTCGAGCTGGCGATCAGCAGGGTGTCGCCGGCGACCGCCATGCCGGTGGCGGGATGACGATCCTCCTGAAGCGACTGCGTTCTCAGCTGACGATGCATCTCGAAGGGCGGCAGGACGACAAAGGCCAGCGGCGTCGGCTCGGCCGGATTGGAGACGTTGTGGATGAACACGCCGTTCTCTGCGTCGGCATGGATGAGCAGGCCATCGTGCCGAATGACACGCCATGTGTCGGGCGAACCGACGAAGCTCGGCGGGCTCTTGAAGCGGGCAACGCAGCGCGGATTGGCCGGATCGGCGATGTCGTGAATCTCGATGCCGTGGCCCTTGCCGTATCCGCGGTCGAGCATGTCGAGGGTGATGTGCGTCGAGAGCTCGAAGTTGCGCGGGTCGCGCTGCAGGGCCGAGTGATGCCCGGTCGCGACATAGGCGAGATTGCCGTCGACATGAACGCCGTCGCCGAAGCCGTCGAGCGCCGAGCGCCCGACGATGACCGGCTCCGCCGGATCGCTGAAATCGACGAGCACCAGCTCCTTTTCGAACCAGACGCCGGCATAGGCGATCGTTCCGACACTGGTGACCGACTGCGCCTCGCCGATGAGAATCGAGGAATGGAACCGGGGGGCGCCGGGGTCGGACAGATCGACGAACTCGAGCCCGTAGTGGCGGCAGGTGAGGATGGCGAGATCGGCACGCGCGAGATGGACGCCGGTGGCGAATTCGACGGGGTCGTAATGGGCCATGCGGCGGGGCGCGGCAGGATTCGATACGTCGATGACGTAGACGCCGGACTCGCGCGCGGTGACGACGGCGACGTTGTCCTTCACGGCGATCTGGCGGGCGCTGACGAGCCCGTCGAGCCGGCCGACCACGCAGAAGTCGCGCGCATCGAGCACGACGAGGGTAGCGCCCGTCAGGGCGTAGGCATGATCGCTTGCGACCACCACGTCGAAGGTCGGCCCGAGGCCGATCGCGGCAACATCAAGCCGGCGCCCGAGCCGGGGACGGTACAGCTCGTCGCTGAAATCCGTCATCGACCGGTAGGGGTAGTTGAAGCTGTTGGTATCGTTCCGAGACATGGGCACCGCCCCCCGCTCCGCCGGTCAGGCGCGCGCCCATGCCGGCAGCCACTCCCCGTGGGCCTCGGTCAGGCGGTCGACCAGTTGCCAGATCTGCTCCAGATCGAGCTCGGCAGCCGTATGCGGATCGAGCATGGCGGCGTGGTAGATGTGCTGGCGGTTCTCCGTCAGCAGCGCCCGCACGGTGAGTTCCTGCACGTTGACGTTGGTGCGCATCAGGGCGGTCAGCTGCGGCGGGAGTTCGCCGATATGGGTCGGCTGCACGCCGCTGGCGTCGACCAGGCAGGGCACCTCGACGGCGCAGCCTTCCGGAAGACCGGCGATCAGCCCGGTGTTGCACACGTTCCCGTAGACGACGCTCGGTTCGCCGGTCGTGACCGAGTTCACGATGTCGGCCGCGTATTCGTGCGTCTCGCGCACCTCGATCGCCGCGTCGGTCTTCAACTGCTCGGCCAGAGCCTGCCAGCGGTCGATCTGGGAGAGGCAGCGCTTGGGATATTCATCGAGCGGAATGCCGAATTTCTCGATGAGATCGTCGCGGCCGTCCTTGATGAAATAGGGAACGTATTCGGCGAAATGCTCGGAACTCTCGGTGACGAAATAGCCGAGGCGCACGAGCATCTCGTAGCGCACGCGGTTCGGACAGCGCGGGTTGCGCGCGCGCCTCGGGAAAGTGCCGGCGCGGTATCCCGCCAGCAGATCCGGGTAGAGGTCCCTGTACGACCCGTCGGGCTGCCGCTGCTCGAACCGCAAGTAGAAGGCCATGTGGTTGATGCCGGCGGCGCGATAACGCAGCGTCTTCGGATCGATCTGCAGGTCGTGGGCGAGCTCCTGCGCCGTGCCCTGCACCGAATGGCAGAGGCCGACCTGCCGGATGGCCGGATAGCGCGCGGTGATGGCCCATGTGTTGATGGCCATCGGGTTCACATACTGCAGGAGGATGGCGTTCGGACAGACCGCGAGCATGTCCTCGCAGACCTTCCACTGATGCGGAACGGTGCGCAGGCCGCGCATGATGCCACCGATGCCCAGCGTATCGGCGATCGTCTGGCGCAGCCCGAAGGCCTTCGGCACCTCGAAGTCGGTGATGGTGCAGGGGTCGTACCCGCCGATCTGGAAGCAGACGACGACGAAGTCGGCATCCGCGAGAGCGGCCCGCTGATCGGCGTGGGTCTCTATCGTCGCCTTGCTGCCGATTGCCTCGGCCAGACGGCCGGCGATGGCCGCGCTCTCCCGCAGATGGACAGGGTTGATGTCCATCAGCGATATCGTGGCGTTGGCGATGGCCGGCCGCATCAGCATGTCGCCGACGAGGTTCTTCATGAACACCGTCGAGCCGGCGCCGATGAAGGTGATTTTGGGCCTGGCCCCAATGGTATCTGACATGGCTATCCTGCGGTCGTGATTTTCCGGCGCTGGCAAAGCCGCGCGGCCGAGCGATCCTGTTTCGCCCGCGCCCGAAATTACGCACGGCGGCCCGGCCGGCAATCCGATTTCTGATCGAACTCTTCCGGGAATCTAAGGTCGGCGCATTTTCTGTATGCTCGCCGCGGCGCGCTTCGATAGTGAAGCCGCGGACCATGCAGATGCCGTGACGACATGCCTCCATCACCTCTCGCGCTGAAGTCACGGGCGCCCGTCGCCCGCCCGGACAGGAAGTTCTATTCCTCCCTGTCGGCCTTCGGCCGCTTCGGCATGCGCTGGTTCACGCCACAGGTGATGACGGCCCCGCACAGCCACGGGCACATCGAGTTCAACTGGCTGACGGAAGGATCGCTCGCCTACAGGTTCGACGGGCGACGCGTCGATGCACCGGCCAACCGCCTGGTCCTCTTCTGGGCCGGCGTTTCGCACCAGGCCGTGGACATCGCGCGGCAGGCGACGGGACAGATCCAGCAGTGCAACATCTATCTGCCGCTGGACGCCTTTCTGTACCTGCCCAAGCTCGGACGGCTGACCGATACGATCATGGGCGGCGGCGTCATCTCGCTCTCTCCCGAGACGGTCAATGTGGACACGCTGCACCGCTGGTATCGCGACTATCGTAGCGGCAACGCCGACCGGACGGACCTGCTGAAGAGCGAGATCGGCCTCATGCTGCGCCGGGCGTCGCTGGTCGGCTGGGATACGCTGCTGTCGCCGTGGATCGAGGTTGGGGATGGGGCCGAAGGCCGGACGACGCCGCTGCGCCATATCGTGGTGATGGTCCGGCACATCGTCGAGCACATCAGCGAACCGCTCGACGCCACGTCCATCGCGAATGTCGTCGGGCTGCACCCTAACTACGCGCAGAGCCTCTTCACCTGCGTCATGCACATTTCAATGCACCGCTTCGTGACGCGGATGCGCCTGATCCGCGCCCGCGAACTTCTCTTCGCGAGCGACCTGTCCATCGAGAACATCGCATTCGCGTCGGGTTTTGCGTCGGTCAGCCAGTTCTATTCGCAGTTCGTGCGGGCTTACGGGCTGCCGCCATACCGGCTGAAGCGCGAGTATCTTTGAGCGCTGGTCGGTCATCGCAAGACGAATGCCGGCCTTCCGGGTGGCCGTTGTTCAGGCGTCTACCGGCAGGCGCGATTGCCCGGCGAGGGGTCGGTAGTCCCTTTGATGCCAGACCAGCGGCGTGCGGTCGGCGAAGGTTTCGACTTCGACGACGCCACCCGCGAAAAGCATGTGCGTTCCCGTCTCGATGGCGCCGACCAGAACGCAGTCCATCGCCGTCACGGCATCGGCGAGCCGGGGATGCCCCGAGTTCCACGAAGACCATTGGCCTGTAGCGAAGCGGTCGACCCGGTCGCGGGCGGCGAAGACATCGGCGACGGCGCGCTGGCCTTCAGCGAGGACGGCAAGCGAGAACCCGCCGGCGCGAGCGATATGGTCGGCGAGTGGACTGCCCTTTCCGATCGACACCAGGATGGTGGGCGGCTCGACCGAGAGCGAGAACATCGAGGTGACGGTCCGGCCCCGGCGCTCGCCATCAAGCATCGCGGCGACGACACACACGGTCGATGCGGTCGACACCATCGCGTCGCGAAACAACCCGGTGTCCACGTAGGGACGCGCGGCCGGCTCGAGGCGCAGGGTATCGATCATGAGGATGTATGCATGCGGGTTGTGTGTGCGTTGCCCGCGCAAATGCGCGGGCAACACCATGATGGCTTCAGCCGAGATTGGCTTCCGCAAACTCGTAGTTGGCGAGCTTGTCGAGGAAGTTTGCCACGTAGTCGGGGCGGCGGTTGCGGAAGTCGAGGTAGTAGCTGTGCTCCCATACGTCGAGACCGAGGAGCGCCTTGCCTTCGCCGGTGGCGAGCGGATTGGAGCCGTTCGGTGTCTTGGCGGTCTTGAGCTTGCCGTCGGTGCCGAGAACGAGCCAGGCCCAGCCCGAGCCGAACTGCCCCACTGCCGCCGTCTTGAAGGCATCCTTGAAAGCATCCACGGAACCGAAGTCCTCGACGAGCTTGGCTTCGAGCTTGCCGGGAAGCTTGCCGCCTGACGGCGACAGCGCGTTCCAGAAATGGATGTGGTTCCAGTGCTGACCGGCATTGTTGAACACCGGCGCGAGGTCGGCCTTGCCGTTGGCGAACACGATGATCTCTTCCAGCGACTTGCCCTGGAGGCCGGCGTTCTTCTCGACGAAGCCGTTCAGCGCCGTGACATAGGCCTGATGATGCTTGTCATGGTGCAGTTCGAGCGTTTCCTGCCCCATGCCGCGCTCGGCGAGGGCGGAATGAGCATAAGGCAGCGCCGGCAGTTCGAAGGCCATTTTCGTTCTCCTTGATGGGCGGTGGTTGCGCTCTGACGCGCGCATCTCTAATTTCCAAGCATATGCTTTGAAATCCTCCTTGGATAATATGTCAAGTCAGGACTTTGAAAATAGCACCTGGTCCCCGCGCACCGCGGCGGAGCGCATCCTCATGGCGCTCAAGATGCATGGCTCGCTGACCGCTGCGCTGCTGGGCAAGAAGCTCGGCACGACTGGCGAAGCCGCGCGCCAGCAGCTCGTCCGGCTCGCCGAGGAGGGCTTGGTCACCGCCAGCAGCACGCCGTCAGGCGTCGGCCGTCCGACCCGGAAATGGCGCCTCACGCCTGCAGCGCAAGCGCGTTTTCCGGACACGCATGCCGACCTGACGGTTCAGCTTCTCCAGATCATTCGCGAGACGCTCGGTGAGGCCGCGCTCGACACGATTATCGCGAAGCGGGAAGAGGATACCCGCGCGACCTACGAAGCCGCCATGTCGGAGCACCGCAGCCTGCGCGAACGCGTCGCGACCCTGACCGCGCTGCGGTCTGCCGAGGGCTACATGGCTGACTGGCGCGAGGACGAGGACGGTTCGCTTGTTCTCGTCGAGAACCATTGCCCGATCTGCGCCGCTGCGACGTCCTGCCAGGGCTTCTGCCGCGCCGAACTGCAGGTTTTCCGCGCCGTGCTCGGCCCGCGGACCGAGGTCGAACGCACCGAGCATGTCGTTCAGGGCGGCCAGCGCTGTACCTACGTCATTCGCGAGAGCACCACATGAACACGCCACAGCGTCCGCCCATGGGAACGCGCCTCCGCCGGACGCAAGCTTCATTTCCCGAGGGACTGGACGAGACCATGATCCGCAGGGTCGTGGACCGTTTCTACGGCCTCGCCCGCGAAGATGGGATCATTGGACCTGTCTTCCGCACGGCGGTGCCCGACGACAGGTGGCGAGCCCATCTCGACACGATCGCCGATTTCTGGAGTTCGATGCTGCTTGGCAGCGGCCGTTACAGCGGCCGGCCGATGCCGAAGCACCTCGCGCTTCCCGAGTTGACGGACGCGCACTTCAAGCGGTGGCTCGCCCTGTTCCGTCATACGGTGAAGGAGGAGTGCCCGCCTGCCATCGCCGAGCTGTTCATCGACCGCTCGGAACGGGTCGGCAATTCCTTCCGGATCAACATCCGGATGCACCGTGGCGAGGACATCATCCACCTGAAGCCGCTGGAGCGCGAAGACTACCCCTAGCGAAGGCGGGCGGATCGATCAGGGCGCGACAGGCGTGCCCAGTTCGACCCAGTTGTCGGCGTAGTGCGGATCGGCGATCGTCCGGTCGGCAAGCTCAAGGCCGATCTCGTCGTCGATGGCAGCGGCATGTTCCCGCAGTTCCCGCGCCAGCGCGACGACCACCGCGTCAGTCGAGGCGTAGTGTCCGAACTGCCCCTGCTCGTCGTCGCGTGGCACCGGGAAGATGTTGAGAAGCTCGTCCGGATCGTCCGTCAGATTGTAGAGCTGGATCGGGCCGTCCCTGGACAGGATCAGCTTCCACTCCGCGGTGCGCAGCGCGCGCTGATGCCAGGCCTTGTGCAGTGTCCGCGTGGTGCGGATGAGATGAGGATGGTGCCGGTTCTGGACGTAGTAGCTTGTGCGCCATGCCGGCGTTTCCCCCGCCACGAAGGGCATCAGCGACTTGCCTTGCAGGTAGTCGGGCGCGGCAACGCCAGCGATCTCGAGGATCGTCGGCACCAGATCCTGGATGCCGGTGAAATCGTGATTGGTCCGGCCCGCCGTCGCCTGCCCCGGCACGCTGATGATCAACGGCACGCGGATCGCATCGTCGAAGCAGACGACCTTGTGGGTGCCGCCGAAGCGGAAGCCGAAGGTGTCGCCGTGGTCGGAGGTGAACAGGACGACCGTGTTTTCGAGCTGACCGCTGGCGCGCAGCGCCTCCATGAGGCGGCCAATATTGCGGTCGATGGCGGTGATATGGCCGAAGTAGCCGGGATGCGGAATGCGCTCGCGGCGATAGACCTCGGCCTCGGCCGGCGGCGCCGTGTAGGGGTCGTGCGGCGGGTAATAG
>Ga0207847_100234_pt1 | contig 19816 bp, 17 predicted proteins | sample TtaePargueraPR_8_FD_187736 | JGI IMG/M metagenome (GOLD analysis project Ga0207847, IMG submission 187736) | Aerobic enrichment media microbial communities from Bioluminiscent Bay, La Parguera, Puerto Rico - Tt and E1 (SPAdes) | ecosystem: Environmental > Aquatic > Marine > Unclassified ...
GTGTCCTGCCCGCCACAGGGGCCCGGCCTTGTCGGGCACACCTTGCGGTGGGGCGGGATTCCATGAACCCAAGAGAGCAACCCAAAGTCCGGAAGGGACAAGGAGAATCTCAGATGTGGAAATTTCTGACGACGAGCGCAGCGGGCATCTTCGCCGCCGCAGCGATCGCCGGCGCCGCCGTGGCACAGGACCTGCCCGGCGATGGCAAGGAGGTCAAGCTCGCACGCGCCTCGTGGGATACCGGCTGGTTCCAGGCGGAGATCTACAAGAAGGCGCTGGAGGAGCTCGGCTACGATATCGGCACCGTGACCACCCTCGACAATCCGGCCTTCTACCAGTCGGTCGCCCAGGGCGACATGGACCTGTGGGTCAATGGCTGGTTCCCGCTGCACAACACCTATAAGGACGACTTCGAGAGCGGTGCGGAGATCGTCGGCTACGTGGCCGAGGGCGGCGCGCTCCAGGGCTATCTCATCGACAAGAAGACCGCCGAGGAGCACGGCATCACCAATATCGCCGACTTCAAGAAGGAGGAGATCCGCTCGCTGTTCGACGACAATGGCGACGGCAAGGCGGAGATGGTCGCCTGCCCGCCGGGCTGGGGCTGCGAGAAGGTGATCGCCCATCAGCTCGACGCCTATGGCCTGCGTGACTATGTCGAGCCGATCAAGGCGGCCTACTCCGCCTCCATGGCCGACGCCATCGGCCGCTACCAGGAAGGCAAGCCGATCTTCTTCTACACCTGGACGCCGAACTGGACCGTCGGTGTGCTGAAGCCCGGCAAGGACGTTGTCTGGATCGAGGTTCCCGAGCCGAGCCTGCCGGAGGACCAGAAGGATCTCGAAGACGAGACCACCGTCGAGGGTGTCGCGGGCTGTGTCGAGGACCCCTGCGAGATGGGCTGGCCGGCCAATGACATCCGTCCGGTGGCGAACACCGAGTTCCTGAAGGAGAATCCGGCGGTCAAGACGCTGCTGGAGGAGATGCGCATCCCGATCGAGGACATCTTCGCCCAGAATGCGAAGATGAATGCCGGCGAGGACAAGAAGGCCGACCTCGAGCGCCATGCCGCCGAGTGGATCAAGGCGCATCGCGACGAGTTCGACAAGTGGATCGAGGACGCCAAGGCGGCCGCGACCAACTGATCGCGCCGGTTATGACCGGATCTCACGGAGCGGGGCCTTTCGGGCCCCGCTTTTTTGTGGCCCGGTCCCTGCCGACCATTCGGCTCGCCTCCGACCATATGCCCGCTTTCCAGATGGCGGGATGGCTTTACAATGGCGGGGCCGGTCTCGTCAGGCGGAGGCAACCGGATGGTGGGGGTCGCAAACAGCACGCCGCTGCTCGCGCTCGATGCCGCGGCGCTCGACATGGAGACCACCGGTCTCGATGCGGAGGCCGCGCGCGTGGTCCAGGTCGCCGCGATCCGGGTGCGCGACGGCGCGATCCGGCCCAAAGAGACCTTCGAGACCCTTGTCGATCCCGAAATGCCGGTGCCGGAGAGTTCCACCGCGATCCACGGCATCGCGCCGTCCGACCTCCGCGACGCGCCGCGTTTCGATGCGGTCGCGCTCGATCTGGAGCGCTTTCTCGGCGGTGCGGTCGTGATCGGCCACAATATCGGCTTCGACCTCACTCTCCTGCGCAACGAATATCGCCGGGTCGGCATGAAATGGTACCGGCCGCGCTCGTTGTGCACGATGATGCTCGCGCGGCTGGTCGGCCGCTCGCTCCCCGATTTCTCGCTGGACGCGGTCGCGGCATGGCTCGGCGTCGCCATCGAGGGCAGACACACCGCGCCCGGCGACGCCCGCGCGGCCGCCGACATCTTCCTGCGGCTGATCCCGCTCCTGCGCGCGGCCGGCATCCGTACGCTCGCGGAGGCGGAAGCCGCGACCCGTGCGCAGGCGGACATGGTCGCGCGCCAGATCGATGCGGGCTGGGTTGCGCCGGTCCGTGCGCGCGGCAATGACGAGGATGCGGCCCTTCGCGCGATAGACAGCTATCCGTTCCGCCACCGCGCCCGCGACGCGATGAGCGCGCCGCCGCTCTGGGCGGAGCCAGGCATGGCGTGCGACGCGGCGGCGCGCGCCCTTGCGGAGAAGGGCGTGAGCGCCTTCTTCGTGCGCGATGCCGCAGGCGATGGCGGCGAGGCCGGCATCGTCACGGAGCGCGATCTCCTGCGGGCGCTCGCCAATCCGCAGACGCGGGACTGCACCGTCGGCGGGATCGCCAGCCGGCCTCTCGTCTGCGTGGCGGAGGACGACTTTGTCTACCGGGCCATCGGGACCATGCGCCGCCACGGCATCCGCCATCTCGGCGTGACCGGGCCCGATGGCGGGATCGTCGGCGCGCTGACGAGCACGGACGTGATGCGCGAGCGCGCCGACGAGGCGCTCATTCTGGGCGACGAGCTGGGTCATGCCGAAAGCGTTCCCGCGCTCGGCGCGATCTGGGCGCGCCAACCGATTGTCGCCCGCAGTCTTCTGGAGGAGGGTGTGCCGGCCCGCGACATCGCCGCGGTCCTCTCCACGGAGCTGCGCATGCTCACGGCCCGGGCCACCGAGCTGGCCGAGGCGCGGATGCGCGATGAGGGGCGCGGCGGGCCGCCCGTGCCCTATTGCGTGCTCGTGCTCGGCTCGGGCGGGCGCGGGGAGAGCCTGCTCGCGCCCGACCAGGACAATGCCGTGGTCTTCGCGTCCGGCATGCCGGGCAGCGAGGAGGACCGCTGGTTCGAGGCGCTCGGGGCCCATATGAGCGACATCCTCCACGAGGTCGGCGTGCCCTATTGCCGCGGCGGCGTGATGGCGAGCAAGGCCGACTGGCGGCACGATCTGGCCGGCTGGCGCGAGACGGTGGATGGCTGGCTGAAGCGCGGCGACTGGAAAGATGTCTGCTATGTGGACATCTTCTACGATCTCCATGCCGTCCATGGCGACCGCGATCTCGCCCGCGCGGTCGCAGAGCATGCCTATGGCCGCGCGCGGCAGGCGCCGGGCTTCCTCAAGCTGCTGGCGGCGGCCGCGACCGACTTCACCGCCCCGCTCGGCCTGTTTGGCGGGATCCGCACCAGCGGCGGCCGGGTCGACCTGAAGCGCGGCGGCCTCCTGGCGCTCGTCAGCGGCGCGCGCGTTCTGGCGCTCCGGCACGGCGTGACGGAACGCTCCACGAGACGGCGCCTGGAGGCTGTCATGGCGCTCGGCAAGGGCAATGCCGACGATCTCGCCGACGTCACCGAGGCCCACGAGATCCTGCTCGGCGAAATCCTTGCCCAGCAGCTCCGCGACATGGAGGATGGGATACCGCCGTCGGGTTCGGTGGCGGTGAAGGGGCTCGGGCGCCACGAGACCGCGCGGCTCAAATGGGCGCTGCGCCAGGTCGACGTCATGAACACGCTGGTCGGCGATCCCATGGCGTTCGGCTGAGGCGGACCCGGCGGCAGGCCTTGGGGGCGAAAGGAGCGAGATGCGGCTGGAGCACGACCATTCACGCGAGGCGATAGCGGCGCGGCTCGACCGCAAGCCGCAGCAGAGCTATATCCGCGACTGGGTCTATGGCGGTATCGACGGGGCGGTCACCACATTCGCCATCGTCGCCGGCGTGGTGGGGGCGGAGCTGTCCGCCGGCATCATCCTCATCCTCGGCCTTGCCAACCTCCTGGCCGACGGGTTCTCCATGGCGGCCAGCAACTATTCGGGGACCAAGGCGGACCTCGACGACCTTCACCGCCTGAAGGCCATTGAACGCAAGCACATCAGGCTCGCGCCGGAGGGCGAGCGCGAGGAGATCCGGCATATCCTGAGATCGAAGGGCATCGAGGGCGAGGCGCTCGAGCAGGCGGTGGCCGCGATCACCACGAAGGACGAGCTGTGGATCAACACCATGCTGACGGAGGAGTACGGCGTCTCCCCGACGGCGCGCTCCCCGGTCAAGGCGGGCTTCTACACCTTCCTCGCCTTCCTGGTCTGCGGGGCGGTGCCGCTTCTCCCCTTCGCGCTCGGCCTGCCATACGCCTTCGAGCTCGCGCTCGGCGCCACCGCCGCGGTGTTCTTCGGGATCGGCTCGGTGAAGAGCCACTGGTCGCTCGCCGCCTGGTGGCGCTCGGGGCTGGAGACGCTGGTCATCGGCCTGCTTGCCGCCGGTGCCGCCTATCTGGTGGGCGCGCTCCTGAAGAATGTGGTCTGATACCAAGTCTCATTATCCATGAGATTTGGTATGAGGGACTGTCCGGCCATGCGGTGTCACCCTGTCTGCCTGTCCGTGCTATCCCTCGGGCGTCCGGGACAGTGCAGGCAGGGGATTCGATGACCTCATCCGACAGGGCCGGTGGCGGCCATGACGTCCATGTCGAGCTGATTGCCGTCCTCGCCGCGGTGATCGACGAGGAGCCCTGCGTGCTCACCATCGACGATGGCGGGATGCTGCCGTCGGGGCCGTTCGAGTTCGGCCACCGCTCGCTCCAGTCGGGTCTGCGCGCCTGGGTGGAGCGTCAGACCGGCCATCCGCCCGGCTATATCGAGCAGCTCTATACCTTCGCCGACCGCGACCGGATCGGCTCGGGCTGCGGGCGCGTCATCTCGATCAGCTATCTGGGGCTCACGCGGGCCGAGGCGCCGCGGGCCTCTTCCCCCTCGCGCTGGACGCGATGGTACGACTATTTCCCATGGGAGGACCATCGGACCGGCATGCCCGCCCTCATCGGCGAGGAGATCGCGCCGCAGCTTGCCGACTGGGCGGCGCGCGCATCCGATGCCGCCGGGAGGGTGGAACGCCGGGAGCGCGCGGCGAGCGTGTTCGGCCTCGATGGCCATGACTGGAACGAGGAGCTGGCCCTGCAGCGCTACGAGCTCCTCTACGAGGCGGAACTGGTGGACGAGGCCCGACGCGATGCGGGAGAGCCTGCCGACGGGGGCCCTGGTCGGGCGATGTTCGCCGACCACCGGCGCATCCTGGCGACCGCCATCGCGCGGCTGCGCACCAAGATCAAGTACCGACCGGTGGTGTTCGAGCTGATGCCGCCCGTCTTCACGCTGCTCCAGCTTCAGCGCGCGGTCGAGGCGTTGTCCGGCCGGCTCGCGCACAAGCAGAATTTCCGCCGTCTCGTGGAACAGCAGAATCTGGTGGAGGAGACCGGCGAGATGGCGGCCGGCACAGGCGGGCGGCCCGCCAAGCTGTTCCGGTTCCGCCAGGCGATCCACACCGAGCGTACCCTGATGGGCACACGCCTGCCGGTGATGCGATCTTGACTTATGCTCGTTCGTAGCATAAGCATTTATGCTCCATGCGAGCATAAAGGATCGACCGATGCGCGATGCCTCCGACCATGCCGATGCGCTCTATGAGCGGGTGCGCCATGTGATCCCGCCCGTGGAGTGGCCCGCCCTCGCCGGCGACATCGCCGCCATTCTGGAGCTGAAACGCCGGCGAAACGCCGTCATCCTCGCCCACAACTACCAGACGCCGGAGATCTTCCACTGCGTGGCCGACATTGTCGGCGACAGTCTGGCGCTCGCCCGCAAGGCCATGGCGGTCGATGCGGACACCATCCTGCTCGCCGGCGTTCATTTCATGGCGGAGACCGCCAAGCTTCTCAATCCGGACAAGACGGTCCTCATTCCGGACCTGAAGGCGGGTTGCTCGCTCGCCGAGGCGATCTCGCCGGAGGATGTGCGCGGGCTTCGCGCGCGCCATCCGGGCGTGCCGGTCGTCACCTATGTCAACACATCCGCCGCGGTGAAGGCGGAATCGGATATCTGCTGCACCTCCGGCAATGCCCGCGCCGTGGTGGAGTCTCTCGGCGTGCCGCGTGTCATCATGATCCCGGACGAATATCTGGCGCAGAACGTCGCGAAGGACACCGATGTCGAGATCGTCTCCTGGCGCGGCCATTGCGAGGTCCATGAGCGCTTCGCCGCACGCGATATCCGCGAGCTGCGCGAGGCCTATCCGGGCGTCACCGTGCTCGCCCATCCGGAATGCCCGCCCGATGTGGTGGCGGAGGCCGATTTCGCGGGCTCCACGGCGGCCATGTCCGACTATGTGGCGAGCCACGGGCCTCGGCGCGTCGCGCTCATGACCGAATGCTCGATGAGCGACAATGTGGCGGTCGCCCACCCTGAGGTGGAGTTCGTGCGCCCCTGCAATCTGTGTCCGCATATGAAGCGTATCACGCTCGCCGGAATCCGCGACGCGCTCGAGCGCAACCGTCACGAGGTCACGGTGGACCCGCGCATGGCGGTGCGCGCGCGCCGCGCCGTCGAGCGGATGCTGGCGGTATGACGGCGATGGACGCTGGCGGCCGGCCCGTCATTGTCGGCGGCGGCATTGCCGGGCTCCTGACGGCGCTTCATCTGGCGCCGGAGCCCGCAATGCTCGTCACGGCGGGCGCGCTCGGCGAGGGGGGATCGACAGCGCTGGCGCAGGGCGGGCTTGCCGCCGCACTGGGCGAGGACGACAGCCCGGACCTCCATCTGGCCGATACGCTCGCCGCCGGCGACGGGCTTGGCGAGCGGCAGGCGGCGCATCTCGTCACGGCGGCCGCGCCGGATGCGCTCGCGACGCTCTCGCGTTTCGGTGTCCGGTTCGACCGTGCGCCGGACGGGCGCCTGTGCCTGGGGCTCGAGGCCGCCCATGGCCGGCGCCGCATCGTCCATGCCGGCGGAGACGGCACGGGGCGCGAGATCGTGCGGGCGCTGGCGGACGCGGTGCGCCGGACGCCGGGCATCGCGGTTCTCGAGCATGCCGAGGCGCGCCGCCTCGTCCTGCGCGATGGCGAGGTCCACGGCGTCCTCGTCGCCTGCGAGGGCGGTGCGGCGGTGCTTTCCACGCGGCGCGTGGTGATCGCGACCGGCGGCATTGGCGGGTTGTTCGCCGACAGCACCAACCCGCCCTCATGCTGGGGGCAGGGCCTCATGCTGGCCGCCCGGGCCGGCGCGGCGCTCGCCGATCTCGAATTCATCCAGTTCCACCCCACCGCGCTCGACGGCCCCGGCCGGCCCATGCCGCTGGTCAGCGAGGCGGTGCGTGGCGAGGGGGCCGTGCTCGTCGACGAGACGGGCGCGCGCTTCATGGCGGATATTCCCGGCGGTGAGCTCGCCCCGCGCGATGTCGTGGCGCGGGCCGTGGCGGCGCATCTCGGGGCCGGCCACCGCGTCTTCCTCGATGCGACGCGCAGCCTCGGCCCGGCCTTTCCGAAACGGTTTCCCGCCATTGCCCGGGCCTGCAGGGAGCTGGGCGTCGACCCCAGTCGCGAGCCGATCCCCGTGCGCCCGGCCGCCCACTACCATATGGGCGGGATTGCCGTGGACGAGGAAGGCCGCAGCACGGTCCGGGGGCTTTGGGCCTGTGGGGAGGCGGCCTGCACCGGCTTGCACGGTGCCAATCGGCTTGCCAGCAATTCCCTGATCGAGGCGGCTGTCTTCGCGCGCGCCGTGGCGCGGAGCGTGTCGAACGAGGCGGCGAGACCGGCCCGGCCATGCGGCGATGCCCGCCTGCCGCATCGAGGCGATCCCGACGCGGTGCGCCCTGCCGTCTCCCGCGCGCTGGGCGTCGTCCGGCAGGGCGGGGAGATGCGGGCGGCCCTTGCCGGCTTCGGGCCATTGGCGGCCCGCGACGATGCGGCGGCGCTTGCGCTGATGATCGCCGTCGCCGCCTGCCGGCGGCGGGAGAGCCGCGGCGCCCATTTCCGCACCGACTTCCCGCACAGGACCGTGTTCGCCCGCCATTCGTCCCTCACGCTCGGCGAGGCCCTGGCCGCGGCGGCCGCCATCGCGGAGGATACGCCGGCGGAGATCGTCAGCGCATAGACCCTTCCTCGCCGCCTGCCGGTTCCGGCGCCTCGGGAACGTTCGGCACGGCGCGGGGGGCAAGACGCACGACGAAGGCGTCTCTCAGGAGGCGGTGGCCGGGCTTCCCGGGGATCTCGTAGGTGTCGGCATCCCAGTCGGCGAGCACGCCGTAGATGCCGCGAATGCGCGTCCAGCCCTTGGTGGCCAGATAGGCGCGGACCTCGTCCTCGGTACGGAAGACGAGGCCGCCGCGATACGGCTTGCCGTGCCGGCCTGCGAGGTCCCTGCCGCGCTTGCGGAAGACGCACCGGTCGAGGAGCGGTTCGTAGACGGCGAGACGGCCATAGGTGTAGACCATCCTGGTCCTGTCGGTCAGGGCCAGCAGGGCCTCGCGCTCCTCGCAGGTCTCCGCCCGCGGCGCGGTCGCGCACACGCACAGGACCACAGCCATGGCGGCACGCTTCCACATGGGCTGCTCCGGTCTCTTTCCGGGGTGTGTCGCCGTCTTGCCCCCCGGCAAGCCATCGGTCACTATAGCGCAAGGTCGAGGATGGCCAAGCCGCCGACGGAGGGGTCTGCCACGGAGCGGACACAATTGCTGACGATGATCCGTTGCGGGACGCTGGGCAAACCCGCCAGCTTGCTTTCGGCTTTGCACTTCATTGTTTTGTGAATTGTGCTGTGGCCCGGGCGAAGGTTAATTCTTTCATAACGCGCCTGTGCGCAAATGGGTGCCCAACGCGACCGTTTTCGATCGACCTGCAGTCGGGCGGAGCTGCCCGATTGCAGACAGGTTGACCGGTCTTGAAGTGATAGAGCGACAGGCTTCGCGTCCAGCAGGACGCCGGTCGCTCTGGTCGGGGACTATTCGGACGATGATCGCTCGAGCCGCTGTCAGGCTTGTTCTCTGCGCCGTCATGGTGCTTGTGCTGTCGGGGTGTCTGTTCGAGACGCCGAAGCATCTCAAGCCGCTGTCGGAGGAGTCGAAGGCGCTGCTCGCCGCCAAGGGGCTCAAGGACGGCGCGCCCATGTATGTGCGCGTTTTCAAGCAGGAATCCGCGCTGGAGGTCTGGCTTGGCCGGCCCGACGGCACCTATACGCTATTCAAGACCTACGAGGTCTGCCGCTGGTCGGGCAAGCTCGGGCCGAAGCTGGTCGAGGGCGACAAGCAGGCGCCGGAGGGCTTCTATATCGTCACGCCCGCCCAGATGAACCCGAACAGCAACTACTATCTGTCCTTCAATATCGGCTACCCCAACGCCTATGACAAAGCGCACGGGCGCACCGGCATGCACCTCATGGTCCATGGCGGATGCAGCTCGGCGGGCTGCTATGCCATGACGGACGACTCGGTGGCGGAGATCTTCGCGCTCGCCCGCGACGCCTTTGTGGCGGGCCAGCAGGAATTCCCCGTCCATGCCTTCCCCTTCCGCATGACGAGCGCGAACATGGCCGCCCATGCCGGCAGCCAGTGGTACGATTTCTGGCAGAACCTCAAGCAGGGCTACGACTATTTCCAGACCTACAGGCGCCCGCCCGTCGTTGGCGTGGAGAACATGCGCTACGTGTTCTTCCCGAGCCGCGATATGGTGCCGGAAGAGTTCACCGTGACCGCGGCGAGCGCCTCCGGCACGGACGCCGAGCTCGATCCGGCGGCCCCGCGCCTCATCCAGGGCTGGTAGGGCGAGCCCGGCACGAGGGGTATCCATGCCGCATCTGGCCCGTCTGTTCCGCCTCCTTGTCGTCGCCGCGTGCCTTGCGGGCGTACTCGGCGGTGTTCAGGGCGCGTCCGCCACGATTGCGGCCATGGGTGTCCATCAGCCCGCCGCCGCGGGCGACGATGGCTGTTGCGGGAACCAGGCGGCCGATACGGTCTGCGCCCAGTTCTGCATGCAGCCGGCGGTCGTCCTCGCCGGCGGAGTCACGGGCCCGGCGGCGCCGCGCCATCGCCACGCGATCATGCCCGTCTCGGCGGGCTCCGGCCGGCCCGGCTCGCCCGAGCCCGATCCGCCGCGTCCCTTCATCCTCCACTGACGCCGTACGATAGACACTGGGTCAGCCGGCTCCCGCCATCCATCGCCGATGGCGGCCGGCCTCAAGGATGAAGCTCACATGACGAACAGACCGCCGCCGGCGCTGACGCGCCGCACCTTTCTTGCCTCCGCCGGGGCCGCTATCGCCGCTGCGGGGGGACTGTCGCCTCTCCCGACCGTGCCGCGGGCGCGTGCGGAAAACCTCCGCGAGTTCCGCCTGACGCTGGGCACGGGGTCCGCACGGATCGCGCCCGAGCCCTATCCGGAAACGGAGGTGTGGGCCTATAACGGGACCGTCCCGGGTCCGGAGATCCGCGTCCGGCAGGGCGAGCGCCTCCGGATCGTCGCGGAGAACGGGCTCGACGAACCGACCACCGTGCACTGGCACGGCATGCGCGTGCCCAACGCCATGGACGGCGTTCCGGGCGTCACGCAGGATGCCATCGCGCCCGGGAACCGGTTCGTCTACGAGTTCGACGCCGTCGATGCGGGCACCTTCTGGTATCACCCCCATCAGCGCAGCTTCGAGCAGGTCGCGCGCGGGCTCTCCGGCGCGCTCGTCGTGGAGGAGGCGGAACCGCTGCGCGTCGACCGGGACGTGACCTGGGTGCTGGACGACTGGCGGCTGACCCAGGCGGCCGCGATCGAGGGGGATTTCGGCAATGCCCACGATGCCATCCATGCCGGCCGCGTCGGCAATACGGTAACGGTCAACGGGCGAATCCCGGACCGGTTCGCCGTGCGACGGGGCGAGCGGATCAGGCTTCGGCTCGTCAATGTCGCCAATGCGCGGATCTTCGGCCTGGCATTCGCCGGCCACGAGCCCCTCGTCGTCGCGCTCGACGGACAGCCGGTCGAGCCTCACGCGCCGGAGGGAGGCCGGATCGTGCTGGGCCCCGCCATGCGGGCCGACATCGTTCTCGACATGACGGGCCGCACGGGCGAGCGCTATACGGTTGCCGACACCTTCTACGAGGGGCTGGAATACCGACTGACCGATCTCGCCTATGGCGGGGAGGCGCTGCGCGAGCACGCGCCGGACTGGCCGGTCGCGCTTGCCGCCAATCCGCTCGCCGAGCCCGACCTCGACGCCGCCGAACGCCACGAGGTGGTGTTCAATGGCGGCATGATGGCCGGCATGCGCATGCAGGGCGCCGACGGGCGCGAGGCCGGCTCCATGATGGCCATGATGCGCGAGGGCACCTTCTGGTTCATCAATGGCAAGGCGGCAACCGGAATGGATATGGAACCGGTCCTGACACTCCGCCGGAACCGGTCCCATATCGTCTCCATGGTCAACCGGACCGGCTGGTACCATCCCATGCACCTCCACGGACATTCCTTCCGCGTGATCTCGCGCAACGGCGTGCCGACCGCGCGCCGGGAATGGCAGGACACGGTGCTGGTGGGGCCGGAGGAGCGGGTGGAGGTCGCGCTGGTCGCCGACAATCCCGGCGACTGGATGTTCCATTGCCACATACTGGAGCATCAGGCCGCCGGCATGATGGCCGTTATCCGGGTCGCCTGACGGCGTGTCTCAGAGAGGCCAGACGGCGAGAATGGTGGGCACGCCGACGAGGATGACGAGGATCTCCAGCGGCAGGCCCATGCGCCAGTAGTCGCCGAAGCGGTAGCCGCCGGGCCCGAGAATGATGGTGTTGTTCTTGTGGCCTATGGGCGTGAGGAACGCGCAGGAGGCGGCGACCGCGACGGCCATCAGGAACGGGTCCGGATTGACCCCGAGCCGGTTGGCGATATCGACCCCGATGGGTGCGGCGATCAGCGCGGTCGCCACATTGTTCAGCACGTCCGACAGGGTCATGGTGACAACCATCAGGATGACCAGGACGGCGATCACCGGCAGGCCGGACGTGACCGAGACGATGGCTTGCGCGATGAGCGACGTGCCGCCCGATTGCTCGAGCGCGGTGCCGAGCGGGATGAGCGAGCCGAGCAGCACGATGACCGGCCATTCGACGGCGTCGTAGACCTGGCGTGCGGGCACGATGCGCAGGATGACATAGGCCGCCACGCAGGCGGCGAGCGCGATGGGCAGATAGACGAGGCCGATGCTCGCCGCCGCGATGGCCGCGGCGAACAGGCCGACCGCGATCCATGCCTTCTGGCGCTGGGCGACTTGCAGTCCGCGCTCGGCGAGCGGCAGGCAGCCGAGCCACAGGACGACCTCCTGAAGCCGCTCCTGGGGGCCGAGCAGCAGGAGGATGTCGCCGGGCTCGATGGCGAGATGGCGCACCCGCTCGCGGAACCGCGTGCCCTGCCGCGAGACGCCGAGCAGCGTGATCCCCTGCCGGTAGAGCAGGCGCAGGTCGGCCGCCGAGCGGCCGGCGATGCGCGCGCCCTCCGGCACCACGACCTCCATCATCGACAGGGTTTCGCCGACAAGGCCGTCGTGCTTCTCCGTGCCGGCATATTTGAGGTCGAGCGCGCCGGCGAAGGATTCGATGGCGTCCGGCCCCGCCTCCAGCACCAGATAGTCGCCGGCCCGGATCGTCTCGTTGCGGGCATAGCCGGCGAGGCGCTTGCCCCGGCGCACCAGTCCCAGAATGTTGACGTCGGCCTCTTCGGCATCCTCGAGAAGGTCGCGCACGCGCTTGCCCACGGCGGCCGTGTCCTTCGGCACCCGGGCTTCGGCGATATAGCCTTCCAGGTTGCCCAGCTCCTGGGCGACATTGCGTTCGGTGCGCGCCACCGGGATGAGCCGCCAGCCGACCAGCGTGACGAAGAGCACGCCGACCACGGCGACGGCGGCCCCGACAGGGGCGAAGTCGAACATGGAGAAGGGGGCCCCGAGCGCGCTCTCGCGGAATGTCGCGATGACGATATTGGGCGGGGTGCCGATGAGCGTGACCATGCCGCCGAGGATCGAGGCGAAGGAGAGAGGCATCAGGGTGAGCGCCGGGCTGCGCTTGGCCTTCACCGCCGCCTGTATGTCGACCGGCATGAGGAGGGCGAGCGCGGCGACGTTGTTCATGACGCCGGAGAGCGCGGCGGCGACACCCGACATGATGCCGATATGGACGCTGAGCTTGCGGGAGCTGTCGACCACATGGCGGGCGACGATCTCGATGGCGCCCGAATTGGACAGGCCGCGCGAGACGACGAGCACCAGCGCGATGATCACGGTCGCGGGATGGCCGAAGCCGGAGAAGGCCTCTTCCTTCGGCACGACGCCGGCGAGGAGCGCGACGACCAGCGCGGAGAAGGCGACGACATCGTAGCGGATCCGGCCCCAGAGGAGCATGCCGAGCACGCCGGCTATGATCGCAAACAGGATGATCTGGTCTGTGGTCATGAGCCGCGGACGGAACGGGGACGGGCCGGGTGATCCGGAGGCGCGTAACGATGCCGGTTGCCTTCGCGCCGGTCAATGCCCGTCCCGGCGGGCGCCGCCCGGAGACCGCTCCGGGGCGCCGGCCATGCGGGGCCTGTCACGAATACATGCCGTGACAGTGCTTGTACTTCTTGCCGGAGCCGCAGGGGCAGGGCGCGTTGCGGGGAACCTTGCCCCAACTCGACGGATCGGCGGGATCGACCGCGGCGGTCCGGGCACCGCCCGGCTGTGCCTGCTGCCCGGCATCCGCGCCGGCGAGCGCCAGGGCGGCCTCCGCCATGTCGTCGCGGCCGGAGAACGGGTCGGTATGGTGGGCCTGCATTTGCGGCAGGTCCTCCTCGGCGAGCTGCGGCGGCTCCTCGGCGAGCTCCACGCGCATGAGCTGGGAGGTGACGACCTCGCGCAGGCGCGTCAGCATGCCCTCGAACAGGGTGAAGGCCTCGGTCTTGTACTCGTTGAGCGGGTCGCGCTGGGCATAGCCGCGCAGGCCCACCACCTGGCGAAGGTGATCGAGCATGACGAGGTGCTCGCGCCAGAGATGGTCGATGGTCTGCAAGAGGATCGCCTTTTCCACCTGCTGCATGATCGGCGCGGTGAAACGTTCGCGCTTGGCGGCGAAGGCCTCGTTGGCCGCCGTCATGAGGCGCTCGCGGATCTCCTCGTCCGCGATGCCCTCCTCCTTGGCCCAGTCCGTGACGGGCAGGTCGAGGTTGAAGACCTCGCGGACGCGCTCCTGGAGGCCTTCGGCATCCCACTGCTCGGCATAGGCGCGCTCGGGAATGTGGGCGCGCACCAGCTCGTCGACCATGTTCTGGCGCATGTCGTCGACCGTCTCGGAGACCTCCTCGCCGCGCATGATCTCGATGCGCTGCTCGAAGATGACCTTGCGCTGGTCGTTCATCACGTCGTCGTATTTGAGCAGGTTCTTGCGGATGTCGAAGTTGCGCGCCTCGACCTTGGACTGCGCCTTCTCCAGCGCCTTGTTGATCCAGGGATGGACGATGGCCTCGCCCTCCTGGATGCCGAGCTTCTGGAGCATGGAATCCATGCGTTCCGACCCGAAGATGCGCATCAGGTCGTCGTCGAGCGACAGGAAGAACTTCGAGGTGCCCGGATCGCCCTGGCGGCCCGAGCGGCCGCGCAGCTGGTTGTCGATGCGCCGGCTCTCGTGGCGCTCGGTGCCGAGCACATAGAGGCCGCCGGCGGCGAGCACCTCCTCGCGCTGGCGGGCGACCTCCTCGCGGATCTCGCCGGCCCGGCGCTCGCGCTCCGCCTCGTCCTCGATGCCCGAGGCCTCGTTCTCGATGCGCATGTCGGCATTGCCGCCGAGCTGGATGTCGGTGCCGCGGCCGGCCATGTTGGTGGCGATGGTCACCGCGCCCGGCACGCCGGCCTGGGCGATGATCAGGGCCTCCTGCTCGTGATAGCGGGCATTGAGCACGTTGTGCGTGACGCCGTCCTTCTTGAGCATCTCGGCCAGAAGCTCCGACTTCTCGATCGACGTCGTGCCGACGAGCACCGGCTGCTTGCGCTCCTGACAGTCCTTGATGAGCTCGATGATCGCGCCGAACTTCTCGCGCGCGCTGCGATAGACCTCGTCGTCGTCGTCGCGCCGCCGGACCGGCAGGTTGGTGGGGATCTCCACGACATCGAGCTTGTAGATGTCCATGAACTCCTCCGCCTCCGTCACGGCGGTGCCGGTCATGCCGGCCAGCTTGTCGTAGAGGCGGAAATAGTTCTGGAAGGTGATCGAGGCCAGCGTCTGGTTCTCCGGCTGGATCTGGGCGCCCTCCTTGGCTTCCAGAGCCTGGTGGAGGCCTTCCGAGAAGCGCCGCCCCGGCATCATGCGGCCGGTGAACTCGTCGATGATGATGACCTGGCCGTCCTTGACGATATAGTCGCGGTCGCGCTGGAACAGCTTGTGCGCGCGCAGCGCCTGGTTGACGTGGTGGACGATGGAGACGTTCTCCACGTCGTAGAGCGAATCCCCCTGCAGGAGCTCCGCCTCGCGCAGCATCTGCTCGACATGCTCGTTGCCCTGCTCGGTCAGCGTCACCGAGCGCATCTTCTCGTCGACCTCGTAGTCCTCCTCCACCAGGGAGGGGACGAACTTGTCGATGGTGACATAGAGCTCCGACTTGTCCTCGATGGCGCCGGAGATGATGAGCGGCGTGCGCGCCTCGTCGATCAGGATGGAGTCGACCTCGTCCACGATGGCGAAGTAATGGCCGCGCTGGACCATCTCCTCCAGGTGGAACTTCATGTTGTCGCGCAGATAGTCGAAGCCGAGCTCGTTATTGGTGCCGTAGGTCACGTCGCAGGCATACTGGGCGCGGCGTTCCGCGTCGTCGATGCCGTGCACGATGCAGCCGACGGTGAGGCCGAGGAAGCGGTAGACCTGGCCCATCCACTCCGCGTCGCGCTTGGCGAGGTAGTCGTTGACCGTGACCACATGGACGCCGCGGCCGGTGAGCGCATTGAGATACACCGCCAGCGTTGCGACCAGCGTCTTGCCCTCGCCGGTCTTCATTTCCGCGATGGAGCCTTCGTGGAGCACCAGGCCGCCGAGAAGCTGCACGTCGAAATGCCGCTGGCCGAGCGTGCGCTTGGCGGCCTCTCGGACGGTGGCGAAGGCGGGCACGACGAGATCGTCGAGCCTGGTGCCGCCTTCGATCTGCTTGCGGAAGTCGTCGGTGCGGGCGCGCAGCTCGTCGTCGGTGAGGGCTGCGACCTCGGGCTCGAGCGCGTTGATCGCCTCCACCGTGGCCTTGTAGCCCTTGAGCCTGCGGTCGTTGGAGCTTCCGAACAGCTTGGCGGCCAGCGCCGAAAAAGAAACCATGGTCGATCGTATCCTTCGCCGTCGTCGTTCGGCCGGGCCGGCAAGCGGGCCTTAAGCAGGACGACTGTCAGTCCAACCGCTTTCTAATGGACAGGCCGCGGGCGCGCAAATCGCGAATGCCCGCCGGCTTGCCGTCCGGTCTCGACTGCTTCTCAGTGTGGTACCGCATCCCGTTGAAACGTTTCAACGGGCAAATAGGTCCGATGGGGCACGGTTTCAATCGGACATGCGGGGGTGCGGCGCCCGCGGGAGCCCGCGGCTGCGGCCAATTCTCGGCTTGCAACCGCTGCGCATTGACTCCATTGTGCCCGCGGAACCGAACCGGGAAACGGCGGCCCGCTGCGGGGCCGGGACGCCGGGCATAATGTGGCCGCATCCACTCTGCACTGGAGAGATGGCCGTCGCGCGTTCCGCGCACGGTGCGGCCCGGGAAGGCCTGTGAATTAAGGTGAGAAACGTCATGTCTTTGATCAAATCGTTTGGTGTGGCTTGCGCGTTCGCGATCGCGCTTTTCGCGGCCGCCTCCCCTGCCGGTGCGCAGGAAGAGGAGGAAGACCGGGTCGTGGCCACCGTCAACGGCTATGAGATCCGCGCCTCGGAAGTGAAGCTGGCGGCCGACGACATACTGCCGCAGCTCGGCGAGATCCCGCCCCGTCTGCGCTACCCCTTCGTGGTGGAATATCTGATCGAGCGCCATCTGCTCGCCCAGACCGCGGTCAAGGAAGGCGTGGAGAAGACCGCCGAGTACAAGAGGCGCCTGGCCTTCTATCAGGCCAAGGCGCTGCGCGACGCCTTCTTCGAGGAGAAGATCGAGCCGACGGTCACCGAGGAGGAGATCCGGGAGATCTATGACGACGAAGCCGCCAAGGTGAACGAGATCGAACGGGTCCATGCCCGTCATATCCTCGTGGACAGCGAGGAGCAGGCCGCCGAGCTCAAGGCCAGGATCGATGCGGGCGAGGATTTTGCCACGCTCGCCCAGGAGTTCAGCAAGGACGGCTCCGCCCAGTATGGCGGCGATCTCGGCTTCTTCGCGGCCGACGAGATGGTGAAACCGTTCTCCGACGTTGCCTTCGCGCTCGAGCCGGGCCAGGTGTCTGATCCGGTGCAGACGCAGTTCGGCTGGCATCTGATCAAGGTGGAGGAGCGCAAGCAGGGCGGCGCGGAACCCTATGACAAGGTCAAGAACGGGCTCAAGATGATCGTGCTGCGCCGGAAGGTGCAGGACATGGTCAACGAGCTCAGGGTCGATGGCGAGGTCGAGCTCGTCGACGAGGACCTGAAGAAGCTGCAGGATCAGGTGGACCAGCTGCGCCAGCAGCGCATGCAGCAACAGCAGCAGAACGGCAACTGACCTTTCGGACGCATGCGGATGCGGGCTCCACACCCCGCATCCGCCTGTTTCGCAGACTCCGAAAACCGATTGGAGAAAGGGAGAGGGGATGACCGAGCGTTCTCCGCTCGCGCCTGCAGCGCTGCCCGAGCTGCCCGCCATAGACGGTGTGCGGCTTGCCGCCATCGAGGCCGGCATCCGCTATAGCGGCCGCACAGATCTCATGCTCGCGCTCGTCGACGACGGTGCGGTCGCCGCCGGCGTGTTCACCCGCTCCAGGACGGCCTCCGCGCCCGTCGAGTGGTGCCGCAAGGCGCTGGGCTCCGGCACGGCGCCGCGCGCCGTTCTCGTCAATTCGGGCAATGCCAACGCCTTTACCGGCCGGCGCGGCGCGGAATCGGCCGCGCAGAGCGCCGAGGCCGTCGCCCGGCGTGCGGGCTGCCCGGGCGAGGCTGTCTACCTCGCCTCCACCGGCGTGATCGGCGAGCCCCTGCCGAGCGAGCCCATCGTGACCGCGCTCGACGGCCTGTTCGCCGCGGCCCGGCCCGATGGCTGGCAGGAGGCGGCGGAAGCGATCATGACGACCGACACCTTCGCGAAGCTCGCCACCGCCACGGCGGAGCTCGGGGGGCGGACCGTCACGCTCAACGGTATCGCCAAGGGCTCGGGCATGATCGCGCCCGACATGGCGACCATGCTGGCCTTCCTGTTCACCGACGCCGCCCTGCCGCAGCCGGTGCTCCAGGAGATGCTCGCCGACAGCGTGGACAGGAGCTTCAACTGCATCACCGTCGACGGCGATACCTCGACCAGCGACACCGTTCTCCTGTTCGCGACGGGCAGGGCCGGCAATTCGGCGCCGGAGGCCGCCGGCGCGGACGCTCCCGAGCTCGCCGATTTCCGGCGCGCGCTCGACGAGGTGACCCGCGCGCTCGCGCTCCTCGTCGTGCGCGACGGCGAGGGGGCGGAGAAATTCGTGACCGTGACCGTCTCGGGCGCGGAGAGTGATGCGGCGGCGCGCAGGATCGGCCTTGCCATCGGCAATTCGCCGCTGGTGAAGACCGCGATCGCCGGCGAGGACGCCAACTGGGGACGGATCGTCATGGCGGTCGGCAAGGCCGGCGAGGCGGCGGATCGCGATGCGCTCTCCATCGCCATCGGCGGCGTCCGCGTCGCCTGCAACGGCGAGCGCGATCCCGGCTATCGCGAGGAGGACGTCGCGCCGCACATGAAGGGCCGCGAGATCGAGATCGCGGTCGATGTCGGCGTCGGCAACGGCACGGCGACGATCTGGACCTGCGATCTCACGCACCGCTATATCGACATCAATGCAGACTATCGAAGCTGAGCGCATGCGCATCGTCCTGGTGGCGGCCTGCGCGCTCGTCGATGTCGACGGGCGGGTGCTGATCGCCAAACGGCCCGAGGGAAAGCCCATGGCCGGCCTGTGGGAGTTCCCCGGCGGCAAGGTGGAGCCCGACGAGCGGCCGGAAGACGCGCTGATCCGGGAGCTGAAGGAAGAGCTCGCCATCGACGTGACGGCGTCCTGCCTCGCGCCGCTTACCTTCGCGAGCCACGCCTATGAGGATTTCCACTTGCTCATGCCACTCTATGTCTGCCGGCGCTGGGGCGGCGAGGTCACAGCGTGCGAGGGCCAGGCGCTCAGCTGGGTCCGGCCGGTGCGCCTGCGCGACTTCCCCATGCCGCCGGCCGACCTGCCGCTTATCCCCCATCTGATCGACATGCTCTGAGAAGGCGGCCGCGTGACGGCCGGAGCCTTTGGGATTTTGAGATTGAGGCGGCACCGGCCCGCTCCCCCACCCGGCCACCCTTGGCAAGTATCATCTCAAGGGTGGCCGGGTGGGGGAGCGGGCCGGTGCAGTTCCTACTGCCAGTGCAGTTCCTGGCAAAGACTCCCGAGGAGTGGGCCGGTGCGCGTCCGTCTCAGTCCCTCAGCGGATCGCGGGGCAGGCGGTCGCGGCCGTCCGCGAGCCCCAGATCGCGGCTCATATGGTCGTTGAGCATGTCGCGATGAAGCGCTGCGGTACGTCGGCGGGGCGCACGGACAAGGCGCAGGAGCCAGTTCGCGGCCTTTCGGACGGGCCGTGAAGGGGCAGATACGGGGCGCCGGGCGGAGAAAACGGTAGCCATGGCAGCGGGTCCCTTTCACGCGGTGGTGACATGCCGCCGATATAGGGCCCACGCCATCGCGCTTTCCAACGGAACCTCCGCAGGTTACCATAAGCCCTCTTTATGGGTCTTGTGATGTCGCTGCCGCCGCTTCCCGCCATACGCTGCTTCGAGGCCGCCGCCCGCCATCTGAGCTTCACGCGCGCGGCGGAGGAGCTTGGCATGACGCAGGCCGCGGTCAGCTACCAGATCAGGGTTCTGGAGGAGAGGCTGGGACCGCTGTTCCTGCGCAGGGCGCGCGGCGTGGAGCTGACGCAGGCGGGCCGGCAGCTCGCGCCCGCC
>Ga0207847_100235_pt1 | contig 19524 bp, 16 predicted proteins | sample TtaePargueraPR_8_FD_187736 | JGI IMG/M metagenome (GOLD analysis project Ga0207847, IMG submission 187736) | Aerobic enrichment media microbial communities from Bioluminiscent Bay, La Parguera, Puerto Rico - Tt and E1 (SPAdes) | ecosystem: Environmental > Aquatic > Marine > Unclassified ...
CCGAACCAGTCGCGGCCATATTGCTCCATAAGGTGGAAGGCGAAGAGGGTCGCCGGTTCCGACATGGTCCAGACGATATAGATGAGCAGAGCCCCGAAGATCGCGCCGAGATTGTTGCCGGCGCCGCCCAGAATGACCATCACCCAAACGAGGAAGGTGTGGTTGAGCGGCACGAAACCGGAGGGGTCGAAGATCCGCACGAAGGTGATCAGCGCGGCCCCGCCGATCCCCATCAGGATGCAGCCGAGGACGAAGATCTCCAGCCGCCGCCGGTTCACGTCCTTGCCCATGGATTCCGCCGCCGTCTCGTTGTCGCGGATGGCCCGCATCATGCGGCCCCAGGGGGCGTGATAGGCGCGCTGGAGCAGGATGTAGATCGCGACGATCAGGACGGCGGTCACCGCCAGATAGGCCGCGCGCGAGCCCACGAATCCGATCTCGGCGGGGGCGGGCACCGGCCAGGGCAGGGGCGACACGGTGAGGGTGCCGCGCGTCAGCCAGTCGGCATTCTTGAGCAGCGCCTTGATGATCTCCGCGATGCCGAGCGTGGCGATTGCGAGATAGTCGCTCCTGAGCCCCAGGCAGATACGGCCGATGAAATAGCCGACGAGCCCGGCCACCGCGCCGCCCGCGATCCAGCCGATCCCGACCGGCAGGCCGAGGCCGCCGACGAAGCCCGCCGTGCTCTCGATTTCCGCAGCGACCGGGGTCAGCGCGTTCATGAAGACGAGATAGGCGATGGCGAGCACGATGACGGTCACCGCCGTGCGCAGGCCCCGCGACACGCCGAGCCGGTGGAGCCTGCTCGCGGCGTAGACGAGGGCGGCGCCCGCCAGCGCGATCAGCAGGACCCGGCCGAGCCCGGCGGGTGCCGACGAGTTCCAGAAGTCCTGATTGACGGGGAAGGACATCAGCATGGTCATCGCGCCGCCGAGCGCGACGAAGCCCATGATGCCGGCATTGAAGAGCCCCGCATAGCCCCACTGGATGGTGAGGCCGAGCGCCAGAATGGCATAGCAGGTCGCCTCGACCACCATGCGCAGCGTATAGGCCGGGCCCATCATGGCATAGACGCCGAGGGCGACGAGCAGGAGGCCGGCGAACAGTGCGGTATCGCGAAGGCGTGTGTTCATGGCTAGAGCACCCGTCCCTTGAAGAGCCCTGTGGGCCGCCAGACCAGAACGGCGACGAGAATGAAGAACGGAATGGTGATCTTGTACTCGGTCGGCACGAAGGCGAGATTGGCCGGGACCTCCAGCCAGGCGGGGAACAGGGCGTCGAAGGGCCTGAGCAGGATCGACCAGTTGAAGATGGCGAGCGTCTCGGTGAAGCCGACGAGGAAGCCGCCGGCGATCGCCCCATAGGGCCGGCCGATGCCGCCAACGATGGCGGCCGCGAAGATCGGCAGGATGATGTTGAAGCTCAGATCGGGCTTGAAGGTCACATCGAGCGACAGCAGCGTGCCGCCGGCCGCGGCGAGCCCGCCGCCGATGATCCAGGTCATCCAGACGACCTGCTCGGTGTTGATGCCGGTGATGCGGGCGAGATCGGCATTGTCCGACATGGCCCGCATCGCCTTGCCGTGGCGCGTGCGGGTGAGGAAGAAGTGCAGCGCGACCACCGCGACGACAGTGAAGGCGATCAGCAGCACCTGCGGCTCGGTGATGACGAGCGACCGGCGCGCCTCCAGGAACGGCAGGTCGATGCGGAAGATGTCCTTGCGCTCGGAGAAGAAGAAGCTGCGGGTGGACGAGCCGGCCAGCAGCCGGACGAGCCCCTGCATCATGAGCATGATGCCGACGGAGGCCATGACCAGGACGACCGGCCTGACCCCGGCATCGCGCAGCGGCTTGTAGAAGGTCCTGTCGAGCCCGATGGCCAGGAGTGCGGTCAGCACCATGGCGATGGGCATGGCCACGAAGCCGATGGGCAGCGGGGTGGAGACACCGGCCTCGGCGAGCAGCACCGCGACCACGAGGCTCAGCCCCGCGCCGACCGTCATCATGTCGCCATGGGCGAAATGGGCGAAGCGGAGTATGCCGAAGATGAGCGTGACCCCGATGGCCCCCAGCGCGTAGATGGAGCCGATCACCGAGCCGGCGATTACGACCTTGTTGATGAAGAAGACGAGCTCGTTCACGCGGTGCGCTCCCGTATTGCCCTGATCCCTTGCGCCCCTCGCGCTAACCGCCGAGGAAGCTGCGCGCGACCTCCGGGTCGTCGAGCAGCGCCTGGCCCGTATCGGTGAACCTGTTCTGCCCGGAGGCGAGCACGAAGCCCCTGTGGGCGATCTTGAGAGCCTGCTTGGCGTTCTGCTCCACCATCAGGATGCCGACGCCCGTCGCGTTGATCGCGATGATGCGGTCGAAGATCTCCGACATGAAGAGCGGCGACAGGCCCGCCGTCGGCTCGTCGAGCAACAGGAGCCGCGGCTCGGTCATCATGGCGCGGCCGATGGCGACCATCTGGCGCTGACCTCCGGAGAGCTCGCCCGCCGGCTGGTTGCGCTTGGCCTTCAGCGGCTCGAAGATGTCGTAGACATGGTCGAGGAGGTGGCTGTAGTCGTCGCGCCGGATGAACGCGCCCATCTCCAGGTTCTCGTGGACGGAGAGCGTCAGGAAGACGTTCTTTTCCTGCGGCACGAAGGACATGCCGTGGCTCACCAGGCTGTCCGGCGGGGCGTTGGTGATGTCGACGCCATTGAGGACGACCGAGCCCTCGCTGATCTTGAGCAGACCGAAGAGCGCCTTCAGCGTGGTCGACTTGCCCGCGCCGTTCGGGCCCACGATAACGCCGATCTCGCCAGCATCGATGGCGATGTCCACGCCGTCCAGGATGTTCATCCCGCCATAGCCGGCATGGAGGTTGGTGGCGGCGAGGAGGCTCATGCGCTTTCCTTCAGGGTCGCGGTGGGCGCGCCGCCGAAATAGGCCTCGATCACGCGCGGATCCGCCTGGACCTCCTCGATCGGGCCCTCCATCATGACGGAGCCTTCCGCCATCACGATCACCGGGTCGCAGAGCCTCGCGATCAGGTCCATATCGTGCTCGATGACGAAGAAGGTGTAGCCGAATTCCTCGTTGAGGCGCTGGATGTTGGCGGCGAGATCGTTCAGCAGCGTGCGGTTCACGCCCGCGGCGATCTCGTCGAGCAGCACCACGCGCGCATCGACCATCATGGTGCGTCCGAGCTCCAGGAGTTTCTTCTGGCCGCCGGAGAGATTGCCGGCGAGCTCGTTGCGCAACCGGCCGAGCTTGAGGAAATCCAGCACCTCCAGCGCGCGGCTGCGCACCTCGCTTTCCTGGCGCGCGACGAGGGCCGGGCGGAACCAGGCGGAGAAGAGGGTCTCGCCGGCCTGCGCGCCCGGCACCATCATCAGGTTCTCCAGCGCTGTCATGTGGGAGAATTCGTGCGGGATCTGGAAGGTGCGCACGAGCTTCTTGGCGAACAGCGCGTGGGAGGGCAGGCCGGTCACGTCCTCGCCATCGAGGAGGATCTGTCCGCTGTCGGGGGCGAGCGTGCCAGCGACAATATTGAACAGGGTGGTCTTGCCTGCGCCGTTCGGGCCGATCAGACCGGTGATCGAGCCCGCCTCGACGGAAAGCGAGCACCGGTTGACGGCGGTCAGCTTTCCGAACCGCTTGGTGACATCCTTGACGTCTATGATTGCTGCCATCTCCGCCCGTCGGCTTGTTCTTCCGGATCGGGGTCCCCTGCACGCCAGCATAGACAACGGCACCGGCTGCGGAAACTCCACAATCCGGATCGCGTTGCCGCTACGTCATCTTGCCGTGCGCCGTTCCTCGCGTTATTGATGCCCGCCAGCCCCTCAACCGGCCGGGACCAAATCCTAGTTGTTGCTTCTCGTACACTCGCCTGTGTTCCTTAATCACAAGCACGGGCGATGACAAGCGCCGAGAGTCTCGAAGGCAGGGGGGCGTGGCCGGGGGGCTGCCTTGTGCGGCCGTAGGATCGTATCGGATCTCTTGCGACTGCCTCGCGCAGCAACTGTTGGCCGTTTCAGCGCAGCCTGAAGCCGTGGACGGGTTCGCCATGAAGATTCGCTTTACGATTGTCGCCCTGATTCTCATCGCGCTTATTGGCGGGCTGGCCTATTTCCAGTTCGTCCTCAAGCCGGCGATGATCAGCGAATATATGGCAAGCCAGCCGCAGCCATCGGTCTCCGTCAACGCCGCGAAGGCGGGCACCACGGACTGGGTCGGGCGGATACCGTCCATCGGCACGCTGCGCGCGGTGCAGGGGGTGGACGTGACGTCGGAGGCCTCCGGCATCGTGACGACGATCACGTTCGAATCCGGCAACACGGTCGAGGAGGGCGAGCTCCTCGTCCAGATCGACGACTCGGTCGAACAGGCCGAGCTGAAGAGCAATCAGGCGGCCCGCACGCGCGCCCATCTGGCATGGAAACGCCGGCAGACTCTGTTCGAGAAGGGGACCGTCGCGCAATCCCAGCTCGACGAGGCGCGCGCCGGTCGCGACGAGGCGGATGCCGCCGTCGAGCGTACCCGCGCGGTGATCGAGCAGAAATCCGTCGAGGCGCCGTTCTCCGGCCGGCTGGGCATCCGCAAGATCGATATCGGCCAGTATGTGCCGGCCGGCACGGCCATGGTCTCTCTGCAGATGCTCGATCCGATCTATGTGGACTTTCCGGTGCCCGAGCAGAGTGTGGACCGGATCGCGTCCGGCGCGAATGTGGAGGTCCGGGTGGACACCTATCCCGGCGAGGTCTTCAAGGGTACGGTGGAGTCCGTCGACTCGCGCGTCGAGCGTGAAACCCGCACGCTTCTCGTGCGTGCGAAGCTCGCCAACCCCGACAACAAGCTCCTGCCGGGCATGTTCGCCAATGTCGCCGTTCTGGCGGGCGAGCCGACGCAGGTCGTCACCGTGCCGCGCACCGCGGTGACCTACAGCCTCTATGGCGACACGGTCTATGTGCTCACGCCGTCGAAGGACGGCGACAGTTCCGGCACGCAGCACTACACCGCCAAGCGCGAGATCGTGGAGCCGGGCGAGGCTCAGGGGGACAAGGTCGTCATCCGCAAGGGGATCGACGACGGGGATCTCGTCGTGACTTCCGGCCAGCTCAAGCTTCATCCCGGCGTGACCGTGACGGTCGACGGGTCGGGCGGCCTGAAGCCGCCGGCCGAGATGCCGAGGGAATAGGGCGAGCGGGACGGCAGCCATGACGTTCACCGACATATTCATCCGCAGACCGGTTCTGGCGAGCGTGGTCAGCCTGCTCATCCTGCTGATCGGGCTGCAGGCGCTGTCGACGCTGCAGATCCGGCAGTATCCCGAGCTCACCAACACGACCATCACCGTCACGACGACCTATCCGGGCGCCAATGCGGAGCTGATCAAGGGGTTCATCACGACCCCCATCCAGCAGGCGGTCGCGAGCACGGAAGGCATCGACACGCTGGTCTCCTCGTCCCAGCAGAGCACGAGCACGGTGACGCTCAATCTGCGTCTCAACGCCGATCCCGACCGGGCGATGACCGACGTGCTCTCCAAGGTCAACCAGGTGGCGAGCGTCCTGCCGGACGAGGCCAACGATCCCGTGGTCACCAAGCAGACGGGCGATGGCTTCGCGCTGATGTATATCAGCTTCAACAGCGACACGATGTCGGCCTCCCAGATCACCGACTATCTCACCCGCGTGATCCAGCCGAAGCTGCAGACCGTGCCGGGCGTGGCCAATGCGGAGATCCTGGGCGGCAAGACCTTCGCCATGCGCATCTGGCTCGACCCCGACCGCATGGCGGCGCTGGGCGTCACGCCGAACGATGTGCGCGTCGCGCTCGCGGCCAACAACTTCACTTCCGCCGCCGGCCAGATCAAGGGCGACTTCGTCCAGACCACGATCAATGCGGAGACCTCGCTGAAGAGCGCGGCGGCCTTCGGCCGTCTCGTCGTGTTGTCGGATGGCGACGCGCTGATCCGCCTGTCCGACATCGCCGAGATCGAGCTCGGGCCGGAGAGCGCCGATTCCTCGTCGACCTTCGACAACCTCAAGGCCGTGTTCATCGGGATCTACGCTGCGCCGACGGCCAACCCGCTGTCGGTGATCGACGATGTCCGCAAGGAAATGCCGTCGGTGGAGCGCGAGCTGCCGGCCGATCTCCACGCCGCCATCGCCTACGATGCGACGGAGTTCATCAACGCCTCCATCGAGGAGGTGGTGACCACCATCGGCGAGGCGGCGATCATCGTGATCGTGGTGATCTTCCTGTTCCTCGGCAATTTGCGGTCCACCGTCATTCCGATCGTCACGATCCCGCTGTCGCTCGTCGGCGTCATGATCATGCTGCTGGCGCTCGACTACTCGATCAACCTGCTGACGCTTCTGGCGCTGGTGCTCGCCATCGGTCTGGTGGTCGACGACGCCATCGTGGTGGTGGAGAACATCCACCGGCATATCGAGGAGGGCAGGTCGCCGATGAATGCCGCGCTGATCGGCGCGCGCGAGATCGCGGTGCCGGTGATCGCGATGACCATCACGCTCGCCGCCGTCTACGCGCCCATCGGCTTCGTGTCGGGACTGACGGGCGCGCTTTTCCGCGAGTTCGCCTTCACGCTCGCGGGATCGGTCGTCGTCTCCGGCATCGTCGCGCTCACATTGTCGCCGATGATGTGTTCCAGGCTCCTGAAGGAGGAGCAGGATACCGGCCGCTTCGTGGTCTTTCTCGACCGCAATTTCGAGCGGCTGAAGGACTGGTACGCCCACCGGCTCGACCGCACGCTGAACGCCCGTCCGGTCACCATCCTCATCCTCGCGGGCGTGCTGGTGGCTGCCGGCATCATGTATGTGACGACCCAGAGCGAGCTCGCACCATCGGAAGACCAGGGCGTCCTGTTCACCCAGATGGAGGCGCCCCGCTACGCCAATCTCGACTATATGGAGCACTATTCGGAACAGCTCGCCAATGTGTTCGCGAACGTTCCCGAATTCGCCCATACCTTCCTGATCAACGGCACAGCCGGCGTTCACGAGGGGTTCGCGGGCCTGATCCTCAAGCCCTGGGGCGAGCGCGAGCGCAGCGCGTCGCAGGTCCAGCAGGCGCTCCAGCCGGAGCTCGCCGGCATTGCCGGCCTCCAGGTCCAGGCCTTCTCGCCGCCCGCACTGCCGGGCTCGACAGGCGGTCTGCCGTTCCAGTTCGTCATCACCTCGACGGGCGACTACCAGCAGCTCGCGGAGGTGCTGGACGAGGTGCGCAACGCCGCCCAGCAGAGCGGCCTGTTCCTGTTCACCGATACCGATCTGAGCTTCGACACGCCGCAGGTCGAGTTCCGGATCGACCATGACAAGGCCAACAGCCTCGGCATCTCGATGGCCGATATCGGCGGCGCGCTCGCGACGCTGCTCGGCGGCAACTATGTCAACCGCTTCGACCTCTATGGCCGCTCCTACGAGGTGATCCCGCAGGTGCCGCGCAAATATCGCGTCACCTCCGACTGGCTCACCCGCTATCAGGTGCGCACCAAGGCGGGCAAGCTCGTGCCGCTGTCGACGGTCGCGACGGTTGAGAATTCCGTACAGCCGAATTCGCTCAACACCTTCCAGCAGCTCAATTCCGCGACTCTGTCGGGTGTGCTGTTCCCGGGGCGCAGCATGGGCGAGGCGGTCTCCTTCGTGGAACAGAAGGCGCAGGGCTTCCCGGAAGGCTTCTCCTACGATTTCCAGAGCGAAAGCCGGCAATTCGTGCAGGAGGGGAGCACGCTCGCCATCACCTTCGTCTTCGCGCTGATCGTGATCTTCCTGGTGCTGGCGGCCCAGTTCGAGAGCTTTCGCGACCCGTTCATCATCCTGATCGCGTTGCCGACCTCCATGTTCGGCGCGCTCATCCCGCTCAATCTCGGGCTGGCGACGGTCAACATCTACACCCAGATCGGCCTGGTGACGCTGATCGGCCTGATCTCCAAGCACGGCATCCTGATGGTGGCCTTCGCCAACCAGCTCCAGGAAGAGGAGGGGCTCGGGCGGCGCGAGGCCATCGTGAAGGCGGCCTCGATCCGGCTGAGGCCGATCCTCATGACGACGGCGGCCATCGTGGTCGCCATGGTGCCTCTGCTGATCGCGGAAGGGGCGGGCGCGAAGAGCCGCTACGATATCGGTCTCGTGATCGCCGCCGGCATGACCGTCGGCACGATCTTCACCCTGTTCGTGACCCCCGCCATCTACACCTATATCGCCCGCGACCATCGCGCCGCGGAGGAAATGCGAAAGGCGGACGAGGGCAGCGAGGCGCGCGCGACGTAACGCGGAGGCGCGTGCTGTCTATCGGCCCTCTCTCCGCTCCGGAAGGGCATGTGTGCGTCCAGTTGAAGCGTCGATTTTGTCCGGCGTTTCCAGCGTCTTGTCGACGCGAGGCCCCAGGCTTCGGCCGGAGGTGACCGGGGGCCGCGATGATCGCTCCCGGACGGCAGAGGTTTGACTGGCGGTGCGGCGGTCGGCGATATCGGAACAGGGAGACCGAAAGGTCTCCCTGCCCAGTCCAGGACAGCCGTCACATGCCCGGCCTTGCCGTCATTTCTGAGCGAGTTTCATGAGCTCTGTCGCGCAGGCATCGGCAACGCCGTTGCTGGGTTCCTCGCTGCCGGGCATCGTGGCCCAGCCTTGCTTTTCGACATAGTCGTCGCGCTGGTAGGAGCTTTCCCCCTCCAGGGCGGCAAGCTGCGTTGTCCGCACCTGTTGAGCCTGGATGTTGAACTGGGCGACGCAAATCGGCGTCAACGCGGCAATGACGGCCTTTTCGCCTGCCTTCTCCGCCATCGCTTGGGCGGAGCCAGTGGTGACCACCCAACCGGCACTGAAGCCTATGATCGCAATGGCCACGGCGCCGGAAACTCCGCCCCATATCCCGGGCTTGACCCATTCGGGAATATTCATGCTTGTCACCCCTGTTTATGTTCTGGTGGATCTAAAATTATCATGCCGCAATTTTTATTTTATTGATATGAATTTCTGATTATTTCGTGATTTATTCGGGAAATGCTGGGGTTTTTTACTTTAAAAAATACGAATTTCTCGGTGAAATTCAACAATCGGCCGAGCGGACCGACGCTTCAAATCCGGTATCGAAGGCTGATTTGCGGCGTGCGCCATGAATATTGCACGCGCCGACGGGGCGGCGCGGAACGGGCTCCGGCGGCGAGGGGCGTTCGGCTCGGGGGGGGCCTATCGCCGCCGCGCGGCCTCGATGCAGGCCTCCACAATGGCGTCGGCGTCGATGCGGTAATGGGCGTAGAGCTCCGCGATCGAGCCGGTCTGGCCGAAATGCTCCACGCCGAGCGCCTGCACCCTGTGTCCATGCACCGAGCCGAGCCAGGAAAGGGTCGCGGGGTGGCCGTCGAGCACGGTCACAAGGCTCGCATCGCGGGCGAGGGGGGCGAGCAGGCGCTCCGCATGGGCCTGCCGATCGTGGCCGTGCTGGCGCGCCGTCTGGGCGGCCTTCCAGCCGGCGGCGAGACGGTCGGCCGAGGTCACCGCCAGGAGCCCTGCGCCGGGGAAGCTGTGCAGCACGTCGCCCATGGCGGCCGCCGCCTCCGGCGCCACCGCGCCCGCATAGGCGATGGCGAGCCGTGCGCCCTCCGCGGGCGGACGCACCCAGTAACCGCCCTGGATGATGTCCTCCTTCGTCTCGTCGCCGAGCGTGCGCACCGGCTGGTCGATGGTGCGCGTCGACAGACGCAGATAGACGGAGCCGCCATCGCGCTCGTGCACCCATTCGTCGCCCCTGGGCGCGCGCGGCTCGCGCTGGATATATTCGAAGGCCCATTGGAGAATGGCGGTGAGCTCGTCCACATAGGAGGGCTCGAAGGCGGCGAGCCCGTCCTGCGCCATGCCGATCAGCGGCGTGCCGATGGACTGGTGCGCGCCGCCCTCCGGCGCGAGCGTGATGCCGGACGGCGTCGCGGCCAGGATGAAGCGGGCATCCTGATAGCAGGCATAGTTGAGCGCATCGAGGCCGCGCTGGATGAACGGGTCGTAGAGCGTGCCCACCGGCAGGACGCGCGTGCCGAAGAGCTCGTGCGACAGCCCCAGCGCGGCAAGCAGGATGAACAGATTGTTCTCCGCGATGCCGAGCTCGATATGCTGACCCCTCGGCCCGGCATCCCAGAGCTGGGCGGACATGAGCTTGCGCGCGTGGAAGACGTCCTCCTTCTCCTTCATGGAGAACAGGCCGCGCCGGTTCACCCAGGGACCGAGATTGGTGGAGACGGTCACGTCCGGCGAGGTCGTCACGATGTGGTCGCCTAGGGGCGCGTCGGACCGGGCGATCTCGGCGAGGATCTTGCCGAAGCCCTCCTGCGTGGACATCGCGCCCTTCGCTTCCGGCACGGGCAGCTCGCCCACAGGTACGGCGGGCGCCTTCAGCCGGCGCGTGCCCTCGCGCACGAAGGGGACGGAGGCGACGAGCCGCTCCATCTCGTCCTCGGGCCTGGAGAGCCCCGCAAAGCGCGACCATTCCTCGCCATCGGCAAGCCCCATGGACGCCTTGAGGGAGGCCATCTGCTTCGGCGTCATGAGGCCGGCGTGATTGTCCTTGTGGCCGGCAAAGGGCAGACCCTTGCCCTTGACCGTGTAGCAGATGAAGGCGATGGGGCGGTCGTCGCTGACGCCCTCGAAGGCCTCCAGAAGCGTCTCGAGGCAATGCCCGCCGAGATTGGTCATGAGGTCGGCGAGCGCGTCGTCGTCATAGCTGTCGACGAGCTTCAGCGTCTCGGGATGGCCGGAGAGATCGGCGCGCAATTGCTGGCGCCAGCCGGCGCCGCCCTGGAAGGTGAGGGCGGAATAAAGCGAGTTCGGGCAATCGTCGATCCATTGCCTGAGCGCCGCGCCGCCGGGCCTGGCGAAGGCCGCGCGCTGCCTGGCGCCGTGCTTTATGGTCACGACCTGCCAGCCCATATTGGTGAACACGTTCTCCAGCTTGGGATAGAGCCGGTCGGAGATCACCGCGTCGAGGCTCTGGCGGTTGTAGTCGATGATCCACCAGCAATTCCTCAGATCGTGCTTCCAGCCCTCAAGCAGCGCCTCGTAGATATTGCCCTCGTCCAGCTCGGCATCGCCGACCAGCGCGACCATGCGGCCTTCCGGCCGCTCCCGGCCCCAGCCCCTGGCGCGGATATAGTCCTGGACGAGCGAGGCGAAGGACGTCATCGCGACGCCCAGACCCACCGAACCGGTGGAGAAATCCACGTCGTCTGTGTCCTTCGTTCGCGAGGGATAGGACTGCGCGCCGCCGAAGGCGCGGAAGCCCTCGAGCTTCTCCAGCGTCTGATGGCCGAAGAGATACTGGATGGCGTGGAAGACGGGGCTCGCATGCGGCTTCACCGCGACCCGGTCCTGGGGCGTCAGCACGCGGAAATAGAGCGCGGTCATGATGGTCGCGAGCGAGGCGGAGGAGGCCTGATGGCCGCCCACCTTCAGATCGTCGTCCTTGCGCCGCTCGTGATTGGCATGGTGGATGATCTGGCTCGACAGCCACAGGACCTTGCGCTCGAGCTCCTCGAGGGTCTCGACGGGCAGGCGCCGGTGCGCGGCCTCGCCGTGGTCCTGTCGTGCCTGTGCCGGAGATGCCATGGCGCTCGTCCTCTTTCTCTTCTGCAAGTCGGTCCTCGCCTCTAGATGATCATGACGGGGCGGCGCCGTCCAGAACGCATATGCCGTCTTTGTCCGGCTGCGTCTTGCGGTTGGCGCGGGCCGTCTGTGCCGTTACAAATCACGCGAGTCGATTGTGAGGCAACGAGAGGAGCAGAACTCATGGCACATGTCGTCATCACGGGAGCCAATCGCGGTGTCGGGCTCGAACTGGCGCGGCAGTTTGCGGCACGCGGCGATCAGGTGACGGCGGTCTGCCGGTCTGTCTCCGACAGCCTGAAGGCGCTCGATGTGGAGATCGTCGACGGCGTGGACATGACGGACGACGCCTCCGTCGCCCGCCTCGCCGCCGCCTTGAAGGGCCGCGCCGTCGACATTCTCGTCAACAATGCGGGCGTGTTTCTCGACCGCAACGATCTGGAGCACGCCGACCTCGACGCGATCGCGACGGAGTTCGATGTGAACGCGCTCGGCCCCTTGCGGGTCTCCCGCGCGCTCCTGCCGATGATGGGGGAGGGTGGCAAGATCGCCATCGTCTCCTCCATCAGGGGATCGCTCGACGACACCGCGAGCGGCGGCAGCTATGGCTATCGCATGTCGAAGGCGGCGGCGAACATGGCCGGGCGCACCCTGTCGGTGGAGCTTGCGCCGCGCGGGATCGCGGTGATCTTGCTCCATCCGGGCTATGTCGCCACCGACATGACGAGCCATCAGGGGCCGGTTCCCACACACAAGGCGGCCGCCGGCATCATCGACCGGATCGACGCGCTCGACATGGAGATGACCGGCACGTTCTGGCATGCGGAAGGGCGGCACCTGCCCTGGTGAGGGCATGGCACCGCCTGTCAGGGCGTCAGGACAGCGCCTTGAGGGCCGCCTCGAAGCGCGACAGCCCGTCGTCGAGCTGGGTGTCGCTGGCGGCGAATGACAGCCGCACGCAGCGCGCATCGCCGAAGGCCGAACCCGGCACGGTCGCAAGTCCGTGCGCCTCGAGCAGCCAGTCGCAGAACGCATCCGTATCGGCCAGCACGCGCCCGTCGATCTCGCGGCCCAGAAGGGCGGAGACATCCGGGAAGACGTAGAAGGTGCCGGGCGGCGTCATGGTCTCGATGCCCGGGCAGGCGGCCAGGCGCGCCATGACGGCGTCGCGGCGCTTGCGATAGGTCTCGCGCATCTCCTCGCATGCCGTGCGGTCGCCCTTCAGCGCGGCGATGGCGGCGCGCTGGACGAAGGAGTTCGCCGCGGAGGTGAAGGTGCCCTGAACCTTGCTCGCCGCCTTCGCGATGGGGGTGGGGGCGGCAAGATAGCCGAGCCGCCAGCCGGTCATGGCGAAGGACTTCGACAGGCCGTTCACCGTGATCGTGCGCTCGGCCATGCCTTCCAGCGTGCCGATGGAGACGTGCTCGCCCTCGAAGACGATATATTCGTAGATCTCGTCGGCGATGATGCACAGATGCGGGTGGGCGCGCACCACCTCCGCAAGCGCCTCCAGCTCGGCGCGGCTGTAGACGGCGCCCGAGGGATTGCAGGGCGAGTTCATGAGGATCGCCTTGGTGCGCGGCGTGATCGCGTCGGCGATGCGCTCCGGCGGCGCCTTGAAGTCGTCGCCGATGGTGGAGGCCACCTCCACGACGCGCCCGCCCGCCATCTTGATGATGCCCGCATAGGAGGCCCAGTAGGGGGCGAGAACGATCACCTCGTCGCCCTCGTCGACAAGCGCGTAGATCGCGTCCGCGAGCGCCTGCTTGGCGCCATTGGTCACCACCACGTCGCCGGCATCGTAGGCGAGCCCGTTCTCCACCCGGAGCTTCTCCGCGATCGCCTCGCGCAGCTCCGGATAGCCGGGCACCGGCCCGTAATGGGTGTAGCCGGCCTCCATGGCCTCGATGGCCGCCTTGCGGATCGCGGCGGGCGTGTCGAAATCCGGTTCGCCGAGTGTCAGGCTGACGATCGTTCGTCCCTCGGCCGCGAGATCGCGCGCCTTCTGCGACATGCGGATGATGCCGGCCTCCTCGATGGCCGTGGTGCGCGCGGACAGGAGGGCGGAGGGGTCGTAGCTGTTCTGGGTCATGCCGGGGATCCATGGGTCGGGAAGGCAGGCTTGCGAGATTCCCATATGATGGCGCTTGCGCGTTGCGGTCAAGACGGGCGGGACCGGTATCGGCGACGGGTCCCTGCCGGGAGGGTTGCCATTCTCCGATATATCGGTATATTTCGATATATGGACATCGAACGGACGCTCGCCGCTCTCAACAACCCGGTCCGCCGGCGGATTCTCGCCTGGCTGAAGGACCGGTCGAACTTCCCGCCCGCCCTGCCGGAGCATGCCGGGGTGGACGGGGTGTGCGTGGGCTACATCCAGGAGAAGGCGGGGCTCTCGCAATCTACCGTCTCCAACTATATGGGCCTGCTCAGGCAGGCCGGGCTGGTCCGGGCCGAGCGCCATGGCCAGTGGACCTTCTACCGGCGCGACGAGGAGGCGATCCGCGCCTTCCTGAAGGCGTTGGGAGACGAGCTTCTCGAGGAGCAGCGAAACACGCCGGACCGGTGACGCCATCTCCCGTGCGGCAAAAGCCGGCCCGGGGCGCCCGGTCGCGGAAAAGGGAATATCGCTGCCGGTCTCGCATCTGAATTTATCGAAAAATCGCGATATGGAGATTTGTAGATGGAGTCATCAATTCGAGATTCACTCATGCTGCCGAACGGCGTGAAGCTTGGAAACCGTATCGTGAAATCGGCCATGTCGGAGGCGCTGGGCGACGCGCGCAACGATCCGACCGACGGGCTGATCGATCTCTTCGAACGCTGGGGGCGGGGCGGCGCCGGGATGCTGATCACGGGCAACACGCCCGTCGACCGGGATCATCTCGAACATGCCGCCAATGTCGTCCTCGACGGGAAGACCGACCGCGACCGGATGCGCCGGCTGGCCACAGCCGCCAGGAGCGGCGGCGCGCGGGTGCTGGTGCAACTCGCCCATGGCGGCCGGCAGACGCCGGCGGCGGTCAATCCGGCCCCGCTGTCCATATCCGGCCGTCCCCTCGACCTGCCCGGATACGGCATGCCACGCGCCGCCGAAGAGGGCGAGCTGGAAGCCGTCGTCGCGCAATTCGCAAGATCGGCCGGCCTTGCCATGGAGGCCGGGTTCGACGGGGTGGAGATCCATGCCGCGCACGGCTATCTCCTGAGCTCGGCGCTGTCGCCGCGCATCAACACGCGCACGGATCGCTGGGGCGGACCGCTCCGCAACCGCTCGCGCCTCCTTCGCCGGGTGGTGCGCGCGGTCCGTGCCGAGGTGGGGCCCGGTGCCATCGTGGCGGTCAAGCTCAACTCCTCAGACTTCCAGAAGGGCGGCTTCAGCCACGAGGACAGCATCGCGGTCGCCCGGATGCTGGAGGCGGAGCATGTGGACCTCGTGGAGATATCCGGCGGCAATTTCGAGACGCCGGTCGCCTATCGCCACGCCGCCGTCGCGCAGAGAACGGCGCGGCGGGAGGCCTATTTCCTCGACTATGCGCGCGACATCAAGGCCGCGCTCGCCATTCCGGTCATGGTGACCGGCGGGTTCCGCTCCGCAACCGCGATGAACGAGGCGCTCGCCGCCGGTGCGACCGACCTGATCGGCGCCGGTCGGCCCTTCATCTCCGACCCGGCTTTCCCGAAGAAGATGCTCGACGGGGCCATCGACATGGCGCCGGCGCCCGAGCGGGACTTTCCCGCCGCCGACACCTTGCCGCGAGGTGCCGTCCTGAACTGGTTCTGCCACCAGCTCGCGCTCTGGGGCCGCGACGGCGCACCGGACCTGGAGCTTGCGCTGCTCGACGGCCATGAGCGCTATCTCGCCATGCTGGAGGAGGCGACCGGCGACCTTCTCGCGGCGCGGCGGGCCGCGTCCTGAACGGGGCCGGCGGCGCTTGCACGATAGAGCTTGCGGGACAGGGGGCTTGCGGGCACACTCGCGCGGTTTTCGAACCTTGACGGGAGACCGGTCATGCCGCGTCTGGCGGGTATCGCAGCTCTGCTGCTTGTTTCAGGCGGGCTTCTGCTCGCCGGCTGTGCGGACAAGGGCGCGGCCCCGGGCGGCGCGGTCCCCGGTGTGCGGCACAACGAGCCGGTGATCTACAACAACCAGCGCTATGTGGTGAGCTATCGCTTCGACGAGAGCGCATCGGCCTATGCGGTGGCTGTGGCACGCCCCGGCAAGGCGCTCGGCAAGGGCGATGGCGAGACGGCCCGGCAGGTCGCCCAGTCGACCGTCACCTATTACGCCTGCCCGAGCCTGTCGAAGACGACGTGGCACATGCAGGTCAAATGCACCTGACGGTCCGAATGCCCGGCCCGTGCTCACAAGATTGCGCCGGGCGGCCCGATATCTTCGCGGTCATGGCTCGGGCGCGGGCAACTTAGAAATCCAATTTCGCGTGAATATCTTACAATGTGAGGGATCATCGTCCCGAAGCGTCTTGTCGCGCCGATAACGGAAAAGAACGGGCGGGAAGGACGAACGGACAGGGAGATTGGACCCATGACGATATTCGCCTCTGCCGACTTCGACGGTCATGAGGCCGTCCATGCCTTCTATGACCGCGCGACCGGTCTCCAGGGGTTCGTCGCACTCCATTCCACCGCGCTCGGGCCGGCCTTCGGCGGCTGCCGGATGTGGGCCTATGACAGCGAGGACGCAGCGCTCGGCGATGCGCTGAGGCTGTCGCGCGGCATGAGCTACAAGAACGCGCTTGCCGAGCTTCCCTATGGCGGCGGCAAGGCGGTGATCATGGCCGATGGGCGCCGCGTGCGCTCGCCGGCCCTGTTCGAGGCCTTCGGGCGCGTGGTCGACAATCTGGGCGGGCGCTACATCACCGCGGAGGATGTCGGGACCAGCGTGGAGGACATGCGCGTCGTCGCCCGCATGACGGCCCATGTCAGCGGCATCGCGAAGGGGGCGGATGGCGGCGTCGGCGGCGATCCCTCGCCGAAGACGGCTTATGGCGTGCTGCAGGGCATGCGCGCGGCGGTGGAAACGGCGTTCGGCCGGGACGGGCTCGACGGCCTGACGGTCGCCGTGCAGGGCGTGGGCCATGTGGGCTTCCATCTCTGCCGGCTCCTGCACGAGGCGGGTGCGCATCTCGTCGCGGCCGATGTCTCCGCGGAGAACACGGCGCGGGCGGCGGAGGCCTTCGGTGCCCGCATCGTGGCGCCCGACGCGATCCTTGCCGAGGACGCCGACGTGCTCGCGCCCTGCGCGCTGGGCGGGGTCCTGAATGCGACGTCGATTCCGGAGCTCAAGGCTTCGGTGATCGCCGGCGCGGCCAACAACCAGCTCGCCACCGACGACGACGGACGCCGGCTTCTCGAGCGCGGCATCGTCTACGCGCCGGACTATGCCATCAATGCCGGCGGCATCATCGCGGTGGCCGCCGAACATGCGGGCGAGACCGACAGTGCTGCCGTCCAGGCCAGGATCGGACGGATCTACAGCCGGACCATGGCCATCCTGGAACGTGCGCGGGCCGAGGGCCGGCCGCCCAACGAGGTTGCCGACATCATGGCGCGCGAACGCATGCAGCTCGCGCCGCAACCTGAGGCGGCGCGCGAGGCCGTTCTTTCGGAAATTCATTAGGGCGGGTCGCAGCCAAAGTGGGATGGGCGGAAAATCACATCGGCCCAATTCGACCATGATCCGCTTTGGGAAAAGCACCTAAGCTATTGTCGTTCAGGTCAATTCCCGGACAGCCGTGCGGTCGATGAAGTTCAGGGACATGTCCGAAAGCACATCGGGGTCGAGGCCGTCGGCCGACAGCGACCATTCGAGCCACAGGCCGTTCAGAAGCGCAGTGAACTCCCGTGTCAGCGTGCCGATCTCCCGAGCGTCGGGCGCCTCGCCGATAATGTCCCGCAGGAGATGTCCGGTCAGCTCGCGGTACTGCTCGTCGACCTCGCGATGGACGGTGCGGATATCGGGGTCCGTCATGGCGACGCCCCACAGGACCAGCCACGCCGTCACATAGTCGCGGGACACGACTGGAGCTGTGAACCGGGCCTTCACGAAGGCCCTGAGCCTTGCCCGCGGATCGGGCGGGCAGGCGTCGAGTGCGGCGCTGATATGGTTGAACAGCTGGTCGGAGAGATAGCGGTAGGCCGCGACGACGAGCTGGTTCTTCTCCCCGAAATGATGGCGGATCAGGCCGGGCGAGACATCCGCCTCGGCCGCGATGGTCCGCACGCTCGAGCGGGCATGGCCATGCTTGGCCAGACAGCGCAGCAAGGCCTCGATGAGTGCCCGTCGTCGAATTTCCGGCTCTTCCCGCGAAAAAGAGCGACGCTGAGTCATGCCCCCGAATGCCCCCGATCGTCCCGATTGAAGCGCACGGCCATGCGGTCGGCTAGCCGACGGCCGCGTTGTTTCCCGAGAAACCCTTCCACCTTAGTAGATTATGTGATGAATGCAACCAAAAGGAGTATTTTGAATTATAATGAATTGGAGATTGCATTCATGTCGTTTCGCATAACAGCGAATCGACCAGGAAATGGGCGTTTCCGGAGCGTAAGATAGTCATGGAGGGCGGTACGGCAAGACCGCTCGCGGGCGATCTCCGCCGAATGACATGCGGCCTACCGACGCTGCGCGCGTGAGCGGGGTCTCTGGTCTATGCGCCCTCGCACCGTTGCCCGGTCTCGTTCCACCGGGGCTTTGTGGGCGGGCAGACGCACTGGCTCTTCGGTTCGCTCCAGACCTGACCGCCCCGGCACAGGGCCGGCGTCGCTGTCTCAGGCTTGGCGGTGTCGGCGACGCAGGTCTCCTGCGCGGCATTCCAGACGGGCGTGTCGGACGGGCAGGCGCATTGTCCGGTGTCGGCATCCCGGATCTGTCCTCCAGCGCAGGCCGCCCGCATGTCATCGGATGTGGGAGCGTCCTCCGGCATGGCCGTGTCCCGGGGCTCGTCGCCGGTGGTCGACGGCGCGGGAGCCTCCCGCGAGGCCTCGCCGGGCACGGCGCAATCGCTGTCATTGGTCTGGTCGAGGTCGCCGACACCCCAGCGGCCGTAGAGTGCGGCCATGAGATCCTCGTCGACCTCGCCGCCGGCGGGCAGCCCGGCGGAAGACCGGAAGGCCTGGATGGCGGATCGTGTCTTGCTGCCCATGATCCCGTCGACGGGACCGGCGGACAGGCCGCGCTCGTTGAGACCGGCCTGGGCGGCGGCGATGCGCGCGCGCAGCTCGGTGTCGTCGAGCAGGCGCTGCACCGTGCCCTGGAACTCCTCCGGGGTGAAGCGGTAGGGGTCGACGCGCACGCCGTAGCCCTGCTCGTCGACGCGCTGCGCGCCCGCTGGGGCTTCGACGGCCTCGTCGTCACCGACTGGGGCGGCAGCAACGACCGCGTCGCCGGGCTCGTCGCGGGCAACGCGCTCGAGATGCCCTCGACCGACGGGGTGACCGACGCCGAGATCGTCCGCGCCGTCGAGGCCGAGACGCTCGACGAGGCGGTGCTCGGCGGCAAGGTGCGCGTACCGACCCTCGACGGGCCGGTGACGCTGACGGTGCCGCCGAAGACGAACGGTGGGCAGACGCTGCGCCTCAAGGGCAAGGGCCTGCCGCGCGCCGGCGGCCGGGGCGACCTGCTGGTCACGCTCAAGATCGTGCTGCCGGAAGGCGGCGACAAGGATCTCGAAGCGCTGATGAAGACCTGGCGCGAAACGAAGCGCTACAGCGTGCGCGACGAAGCCGAAGAGACTTAAGCCCTTTCCCGGAACCTGCGCCTGACGGCCGGCGCTGCACGCTTGGCGTGTGTGTCCTTTGTCACAGGCGGGGAACGGCTGCCGGGTGAACACGTTTTCTCCCCAAGCGACGCATCAAGCGAGACTTGTGGAGCAAACCAATGCGAAAGCAGCACAAACTCATGG
>Ga0207847_100236_pt1 | contig 19330 bp, 19 predicted proteins | sample TtaePargueraPR_8_FD_187736 | JGI IMG/M metagenome (GOLD analysis project Ga0207847, IMG submission 187736) | Aerobic enrichment media microbial communities from Bioluminiscent Bay, La Parguera, Puerto Rico - Tt and E1 (SPAdes) | ecosystem: Environmental > Aquatic > Marine > Unclassified ...
TGACGAGACCCGCCGGCCGCGCGCGCTCGACCTCCGGGTCGGGCACGGGCACGGCGGCGAGCAGGGCGCGCGTATAGGGGTGCTGGGGCCGCTCGAACAGGGTCGCGCAATCGGCGATCTCCACGATGCGGCCGAGATACATCACCGCCACGCGGTGGCTGATATGGCGCACCACGGAGAGATCGTGCCCGATGAACAGATAGGTGAGCCCGAACTCCGCCCTCAGATCCTCCAGCAGCCGGACGATCTGGGCCTGGATCGACACGTCGAGCGCGGAGACCGCCTCGTCGCACAGGATGAAGTCGGGCCTTAAGGCCAGCGCCCGGGCGATGCCGACGCGCTGGCGCTGGCCGCCGCTCATCTCGTGGGGATAGCGGTCGACGAGACGGGCGGGCAGCCCGCAGACGTCGAGCAAAGCGCGCACCCGCTTCAGGCGCGCCGACCGCGTCGTCTCCTGCCCATGAACGAGCAGCGGCTCGCCGACGATCTCCTCCACCGTCATGCGCGGATTGAGCGAGGAGAAGGGGTCCTGGAACACCGCCTGCACGCGGCGGCGGAAGGCGAGCGTCTCGCGCCGGTCGAAATCCGCAATATCGCGCCCGTCGAAACGGATCGTGCCGGAGGTCGGCGTCTCGAGCTTCAGGATGCATCGCCCGATGGTCGACTTGCCGCAGCCCGATTCCCCGACGAGCCCGAAAGTCTCCCCGCGGCCGATGGCGACGCTCACCCCGTCGACGGCCTTCACCGCGCCCGTGACATGCTCGAACACGACGCCGCTGGTGACCGGGAAATGCTTGCGCAGATCCTCCACCTCGACGAGCGGCGTCGCGGATGCGGTCATGCCGGCACCTCCTCGCGCAGCCGCTCGGCCTCGAAGCAGGCCGTCAGATGGGCAGGCTCCACCGCGCGCAGCGCCGGCACGCTTTCCCCGCAGCGCGCCGTGGCGAAGGCGCAGCGCGGCCGGAACGCGCAGCCCGATGGCAGCGCCACCGGGTCCGGCGGATTGCCGGGGATCGGGTCGAGCGCGGCGTCGCGCGGGCGGTCGAGCCGGGGGACGGAGTTGAGAAGGCCGACCGTGTAGGGATGGCTCGGACGGCGATAGAGGCTCCGTGCGTCGCCCTTCTCCACCACCCGGCCGGCATACATGACGTTCACCCGGTCGGCATAGCGCGCGACGATCCCCAGATTGTGCGTGATGATGACGAGCGCGACGCCGAGCCTGCGGCAGAGATCGCGCATGAGCTCCAGGATCTGCGCCTGGATGGTCACGTCGAGCGCGGTGGTCGGCTCGTCGGCGATGACGAGCTCCGGCTTGCAGCTCAACGCCATGGCGATCATGACGCGCTGGCGCATGCCGCCACTCAGGTGATGGGGATACTGCCTCAGCCGCCGCTCCGGCTCGGAGATGCCGACGAGGCCCAGGAGCTCGACCGCGCGAGCGCGCGCCTCCTGCGCGCCGAAGCCCAGATGGAGCCGCATCGCCTCCGTCATCTGCCGGCCGATGGAGAGCACCGGGTTGAGCGAGGTCATCGGCTCCTGGAAGACCATGGCGATGCGCCGGCCGCGAATATGGCGGATGCCGTCCTCGTCGAGGGTCAGGAGGTCCTCGCCATCGAAGCGGATGGCGCCGGAGGCGACGCGCCCGGGCGGCGCGTCGATCAGCCCCAGAACGGCGAGCGCGGTGACCGACTTGCCGGAACCGGATTCGCCCACCACCGCCACGATCTCGCCGCGCTCGACATCGAAGGACACGTCGTTGACGGCGCGCACCACGCCCGCGCCCGTGGCGAACTCCACGACAAGCCCGTCTATGTCTAGCAGCGCGGCCAGGACCGACGCCTCCCCCTGATCTCCGGCCCGCCCTGTCTGCTCTGGCGGCGACGGGCCGGAAAATCCGTTTGTCTCGGATCGAGATACCGTTATCATTATCGATAACGATAATAATCGTGAAACGTCCCCGAACGCCTGTCAACTCATGACCCAAATATCCGATATCCTGGATGACGGGGCTTCCCGCTATCTGAGACAAAGCAAGGGCAATGCCGTCTATCATGCGGTGAAGCGCGCCATCCTGCTCAGGAACCTTGCCGCCGGCCAGCCGCTTCTGGAGCAGCAGATCGCCGCGGCCATGGGCTGCAGCCAGGGCACGGTGCGCGAGGCCCTGCTGCGCCTTCAGCAGGACGGCCTCGTCACCCGGCGCGGCTATCACGGCACGGTTGTCTCCACCACCACCGCGGATGAGGCCGCCCATATGGCGCGCATCCGCCTTGCGCTGGAAACCGAGAGCGCGCGCCGCGCAGCACTTGCCCTGTCGGAGCGCGACGTCGCCGCGCTCGAGGCCCTTATCGCGCGCATCGCCCAGGCCGAGGACGACCATGACGGCTATGCGCTGAGCGAGCTCGACCGCGAGTTCCATCTGACGACCTTCAAGATCGCCGGCATGCCCGCGCTCGAACCCATCCTCACGCGCTGCGCGCTGCATGTTCACCGCTACACCTTCGGCAACGCGCCCGAGGGCGTGACGCCGGACCGCCGTATCGGCCTGCCGCCCAGCGCCGAACAGCACCGCACCCTCCTGGACACACTCGTCGCCGGCGACCCGGACGAGGCGGCCGAAGCCATGCGCGACCATATCGAGACGGTCATAGGCTTCTGGTCGCCCGACCTGCTCGACACCGTCCGCCACGGCGACGGGGCATCCCGGGCGCCGTAACCGGACCGGGCCGCCTGGCGCCTGGCACCCTCAACGGCGGCCCGACACCTCGAACAGCGCGACGCAACCGACCCGCTTCACATTCACATGGACAAACCTGCGCTCCAGCTCGGCGGCAAGGTCCGGAATGCGATCGTGTGAATTGGAGAAGATGCGCTTCCTGTTGTAGGCATCCATCAATCGGCGGGCAGCGACCGAACGAGGCGCATCGCCCTGCACGATCGTCGCACCGAAGACCCTTGTGTCGCGGTGCATGACGCCTTCCAGATTGTCGAACACGACGGATTTCGCGCGGATATCACCGGGCAGACAATGAAGCAGGTAGTTGAGGCCTATGGACTCGTAGGGAGCCGCCCGGGGGAACCGTTCGAAAGCGTCGTGGCGCTGGATGCCGGGACCGTATCGCGCAATACGCGCATGGGCCGCCGCAAGGCTGTTCGGGTTGAGATCCGCGAGGGTGATATCGGGAGATGCGACCGGCCAGGTCGCCTTGTCCAGGAAATACCCGCTGCCGACACCAATATCGAGGTGCCTGGCGCCGACATTCCTGTTGTAGAGCGCGACCAGCCTTGAACTGGGACATTTCCAGACGAACCGGTTCGAGATGCCGAGCACCCAGATATCGTAGAGTCTCAGCACAAGCGGGCTGTAGATCGCCTGACCGGCATCGCGCGCATCCTCCCCCGGCTTCGACGCCGTGGAAACAGCGTCCGTCCCGGGTCGCTCGCTCACGGCATCCTGCCCGTCGCGCATGGTGTCCTCCCGAGCTTCAGTGCGTTGGCGACCGGCGCGTGAATGTGCCGGAGGTGGATGAGAACCCGACGCCGATCCGCCCTGGTTCATGCGCAGGAGCTCGGCATCGTTCTTCTTGTCGTTCGTCAGATGCACGAGGTTGCCGAACGCGAGGCCAGCCCCATCCGCGGAGACGAGGAAGGCCACCGCGCCGTCGCCGGACAGGAACGCCGCAGTCGCCTGGTGCGTTCGCGCCAGATCGTCTGCGGAGCCGGATCGATGGACATTCTGGTAGGAGTCCACCTGCTGTGTGATGGACGGCCAATACGCGGTATGGACCTCCGACACCACCAGAAGCACAGTCCGGCAGCGCCCGGATTCGATGAGCGACGTCGCCAGTTCCATCGCCTTCATAAAGCCGCTGCAGCCGGAATAGGTGATGTTGAACACGCGCGCATCGCGGCGCACCAGGCCGTGGAGGTCCGCCATGAGATCGAAGGCGAATCCCGGCATCGGCCGCGTCGGCGTGTTGGTCACCGCGATGACAGCGTCCGCATTTTCGGCCGTTCCGATGGCCTCGAGCAGCGAGAGCGCTGCCTCGCGCCCCAGATCGGTGGTGGTATGCGTCAATTCTCGCGGAACGACGTTCCGGAGATAGTCCCGGTATCGGCGAACCGCGGCGAAGCGTCTCCCGACGCCCATATGCGCAACGGATTTCCGAAAGGATTCGGTCAAGCGATGCCCTGTTGCCGACAGCAACTCCTCCGTTGTGACCGGCTCCCCTGGAAAAGCGGTCGCAGCAGCTGTAACAATCATGTCCCGGGCCTTCCATTTGCCCCACTGCCCAGTGCATATTTTCCGTACATAACACAAATAAAACACGTTATGGATATTTTAAACCTATGATGTATTTATCATGATAGGTAATTTTGAAGAAATTTGTCAAAAAATACCAATTGAAAATTTTAATATCTTCCAACAACAAGACATAAAATGCCCGAAACCCCACCTCGACATTTCGAATGCGAGCCCGTCGCCGTGGGGAACGGACCGCGCACGGCGAACCATGAAGACCTGTGAGTGGGAGAAACAGGCGGAGGACGGTGCCGGACCGTACCGGACCGCCGGATCTATTCTCCGATCAGCCTGATCAGAGCCTCGCCGTTCCCGTCCAGCAGGACGAGATGGCCGGTCTCATCGATCTGCCATGCTGTCACATCCGCCAGCGCGTCGTGGAACGTCTGCTCCTGATCCATGATCGCGGGCGCGCAGGCCATCTTCGTGGAGAACAGGGGCCCGAACCGGATGGCGTTGCCATCGATCTCGGCGCTGCCGCCAAAACCGTTGCACCCGCCATGGCCCGACACCTTGCCGTCCGGTGCGATCTCCAGGGTGGTCCGAAGGCTGTCGATCACCCCGCCGCCCCGGATATCCTCGACGATCCATGTCCCCTCCGGCTCGGCGGCCAGAGCCGCAACCGGGCCCGAAACGATCAGGGCAAGCACAATCGGCAGCAAACGCATGGGTCTCTCCTTGTCGCTGCACGCACCATGAAGGCCGCCCGGTGAACCCCACATGAACGCCCAGGCCGAATCGACATTCAGCGCATCCATATCGTTGCGGCGACGATGCGAATGAAAGCAAGGACGTAGATGGCACGGCCATCGTGCGAGACGGGCCGATTTCGGGTCCGGTTTGAGGGAATGACGGCCCCGGTCCCGGCAGCAAGGCTGGCGAGAAGCGCGGGCGCGGTTGTTTCGCGATTGGAAAACCCGGGTGTGCAAATGACGCGCAGAGAGTTGCCCCGGAGCGCCGGTCAGCGTGTCATTTTAGTCCTCGGACCTCCAGAAAGAAGAAGCCGGGGGCCTGTGAATCGCACAAGGCGCGCCGCGTGGATCACGACTGTCGATTGGTCCTAGGGCGCGGCATAGTGTCGGTCGAGCCGGAGAAACCGGTCCGTGTCCACGACGGCTTCGCGCTCGCGGAAGGAGACCATGTGTCCGGACAGGGCGCCGCTATGGCCGTCGCGCCGGATCGCATCGAGCGTATCGCGCATCGCCGCGATTGCCGCACGCTGCAGATCGCTCGGGATGATGACGATTGCGTAGCCCAGCTCGGCGAGGTCGGCGACCGGCATCAGCGGCGTCTTGCCGCCATGGAACATGTTGATCAGCTTGGGAAAGGGAAGTGCGCAGGCAAGACGCTCGATCTGCTCCACGCTGGTCGGCGCCTCCACGAAGATGACGTCGGCCCCCGCCTCCATATAGGCATGGGCACGCTCCAGCGCGCGCGCCTCTCCCTCCACCGCGAGCGCATCCGTCCGCGCGATGATCACGAAATCCGCACCCGCCGCATCGCGCGCGGCACGGAGTTTCTGCTGCATCTCCCGCGTCGCCGCCAGCGCCTTGTCGTCATAGTGACCGCAGCGCTTCGGAAAGGTCTGGTCCTCCAGATGACATCCGGCGACGCCGGCGCGCACGAAGGCGCGAACGGTTCTCTGCACGTTGAGGGCGTTGCCGTACCCCGTGTCGGCATCGGCGATGACCGGGAGCGCGACCGCGTCGACGATCGTCTCCAGCCTGGTCACGACCTCGCTGGCCGACAGGAGACCGAGATCGGGGATGCCCATGCTGCGCGCGATGGCGCCGCCGCTGGCATAGACCGCCGCGAAACCGGCCTGCCCCACGAGGCGCGCCGACAGGCCGTCATAGACGCCCGGCGCGACCACCGGCGCCGCCTCCTCGATCAGGCGCCTGAGCTCGTTGGCTGGCCTCATGTTTCTTCCTCCTCGATTGGCGGCGACGGGCCTCAGAACAGGCCCTTTGCGTCGTTGACAACCAGATTCTCCGGGGCAACCGCGACAGTGAGCGCGTCCGGTCCTGCCCGCTCTGCCCCTCCGAGCCCTTCGGCCGCCTCGAGAAACCGGGCCGCCTCCGCAGGTGCAACGATATCCCGTGTGAGCTCCGCGAATTTGCGCAGATAGTCGCTACGGCAAAAGGGGCTTGCCCCGAGCGGATGCGCGTCGGGCATGGCGATCTCCTCGGCCAGCACCCGCCCGTCGGCCAGACGGATCTCGACGCGTCCCCCGAACGCCTTCTCGCGGGGATCCTCTGCGTGGTAGCGGCGCGTCCAGACCGGGTCCTCAAGCGTGCGGACGGATCGCCAGAGCCTCACCGTGTCCGGGCGCCGCGCGCGCTCGCGGTCGTAGGAACGGTCATGGTGCCAGACGCCGTCCTGAAGGGCGACCGCGAAGATGTACATCAGGCTGTGGTCGAGCGTTTCGCGCGTCGCGTCGGGATCGAACTTCTCCGGATCGCCGGAGCCGGTGCCGATCACCTTGTGGGTGTGATGGCTCGTATGGATGACGACCTCCTCGATGCCGTCCGTGTCCGGCAGACGTCCGCGAAGCCTTATGGCGAGATCGATCCATGCCTGGCTCTGATATTCCGCGGAATGCGCCTTGGTGTAGCTCTCCAGGATCGCCCGCTTCGGCTCGCCCGTTTCCGGCAGCGATACGCGGTAGACCGCCTGCGGGCCATCGAGCATTGCCGCCAGGACGCTGTCCTCGCCTTCATAGATCGGCGTCGGGGCGCTCTCGCCGCGCATGGCCCTGTCGACAGCCTCGATGGCAATCTTGCCGGCATGGGCCGGCGCGAAGGCCTTCCAGCTGGATATCGTGCCCTTGCGCGACTGGCGTGTGGCACAAGACAGGTGCAGTGCCTGCTGGATGGCCTGATAGGTCACCTCCTGCGGCAAATCGAGAAGGCACCCTATTCCGGCAGCGGTTGCCGGCGAAAGATGCGCGACATGATCGATGCGGTGCCGGTGCAGGCATATCCCCTTGACCAGGGCGATATGCACCTCATAGGCGGCCGCGACCGCACGCAGTAGCGCCCGGCCATCCGCGTCGCATTGCTGGGCGACGGCCACGAGCGGCGGGATGTTGTCGCCGGGATGGGAATAGTCGGCGGCTAGAAAGGTGTCGTGGAAATCGAGCTCCCTGACTGCGGTGCCGTTGGCCCAGGCGGCCCACTCGGCGGCCACCCGCTGCCCGGGAGGCAACCCGAAAACGGTCGCGCCCCCCGCCCTTGGATGGGCCATCGCCTGGGCACGGGCCGTAACGACCGGACCGCGATTCAGGGCGGCCAGGGCCACTGCGGCATTGTCGATGATGCGGTCGACGACCGCGTCGACGACCGCGTCCTCGAGTGGAGCGGGATCGGACGCGACGGCGGCGAGCCTCCAGGCAAGTTGATCCTCTATCGGGAGCGGCTCGCCGCTCGCCTGGATTCGTATCTCGTGGGTCCGCATGAGGCCTCCGGTCACGCGGTACCGGCCAGGCCGGACCGTCGCAGGACGTCGCGGGCCCGCGTCACGATCGGCACATCGACCATCCGCCCATCGACGGCAATGGCACCGACGCCGTCGCGTTGCGCCTCCTCATATGCGGACACGATACGCCGTGCCTGCTCGATCTCGCTCTTGTCCGGCGTAAAGCCCTCATTGAGCACGGGAACCAGCGAGGGATGGATACAGGTCGCACCCTCGAAGCCGAAACGCCGCGAGCGCCGGACGATTTCCAGAAACGCCTCGGCATCGCCATAGTCGGCGACGCTGCCGATGGTCCCGAGCGGCACGATGCCGGCGCCGCGCGCAGCGATCAGCATCTCCTGCTTCGGATAGACGAGAACCTCGGGCGTCGGCTCCGCGCCCAGCGCCGCGGTGAAATCCTCCGTGCCGAGCGTCAGGGCGAACATTCGCGGATCCGCCCCGGCGATATCGCGCATCGCGGCAAATCCCTCGCAGCTTTCGATGATGCCGACGAAACGGGTGCGGCCTTCCGCGATGCCCGCCGCGCGCTCGCGCTTGGCGACAAGCTCGGAGAGCAGCCTCACATGGCCCGGGCCCACCACCTTGGGGAGCACCAGCCCCGTCACTGCCGGCACCAGCGCGGTCTCGACATCACGCACCGCCAGTTCGAGCGGCTGGTTGATGCGAACGAACACGGTCCGGCCGGCTGCCTCCAATTGTGCCGCCGCATCGGTCGCGGCCTGGCGCGCCGCCGCCTTGGCGTCCGGCGCAATGCTGTCCTCCAGGTCCAGGATCACGATATCCACATCGAGCCCGGCGGCCTTGCGCACGAAGCGCTCGACATTCGCCGGCACGAACAATAGCGACCGCCATGCGCGGACCGGATCGGTTGTGTGTTTCCCAGTCATGGTTCTCGCCTCATTGCAGCCTGGCAATGTCGCCGGGCCCGTAGCCCAGCGCCCCCAGGATTTCCTCGTTGTGCTGACCGAGCGCGGGCGCCGGCGACCGGATCGCGCCAGGCGTTTGCGAAAGGCGCGCGGTCACCTCGTGCATGACGACGTCGCCGAGCTCCTCGTCAGGCCGGCGCGTGAGGACCGGCCTGGTGCGGAAATGGGGGTCCTGCGCCATCTGCCCGGCGTCGTAGACCGGCGCCGCGGTGACACCGGCCTCCTCGAAGACCGCCATGCAGTCGGCAAGAGTACGCTCCCCGATCCAGCCGCCGACCGCCGCATCCACCTCGCCGCGGTGGAGGAGCCGGTCGGAGTTGGTGCGGAAACGCGGATCGTCGATCATGTCGGCCCGCCCGATGGCGCGGAATATCCGCTCCGTCATGCGCTGCGTCGATCCGGACATGGCGATCCAGTGGCCATCGGCCGTCAGATACACGTTCCGGGGCGAACTGCCGTTCGATGCACTGCCTGTGCGGGGACGCACCGTGCCTGTCACTGCATGGTCGGCGGCAATCGGGCCGAGAACGGAGACCATGGAGTCGAGCAGCGAGAGGTCGATGGTCTGGCCCCGTCCGCCCTTGGTCTCGATCTCGCGCACCGCGATCATGGTCGCGGTCGATCCGTGCAGCGCGGCGACCATGTCCGCAAGCGCGAGCGGCGGCAAGACAGGCTCGCGGTCGGCGAACCCGTTCATGGCGGCAAATCCGCTCATGGCCTCGACCAGCGTCCCGAAGCCCGGGCGTCCGGCATAGGTGCCCGTCTGTCCGAAACCGGAGATACGCACGACGACGAGCCGGTCATTCGCCTCGTGCAATCTGTCGGGGGCGAGACCGGCCGCTTCCAGATAACCTGGCCGGAAGCTCTCGATCAGCACCCCGGCACTCTCCACCAGCTGCAGGAGCGCGGTCCGGCCCTCGGGTTTCTTCAGGTTGAGGGTCACACTCTTCTTGTTGCGCCCATAGACCTTCCAATAGACCGGCCGGCCCGCGGTTTGCCAGGCACGCAGCGTGTCGCCTCGGCCGGGTTCCTCGATCTTGATCACCTCCGCGCCGAAATCGGCGAGCTGCAGGCTCAGCATGTTCCCGGCGACCAGCCGGGAAAGATCGAGCACCCGGAGACCGTCGAGCGGTCCCTTGGCGTGGGCCTCGAAGGGGCGGTCCTCAATCGTCATGGATCACGCGTCCCCTCTCTTCGCCATGGGGGTGGAACCGGCGGGAAACACCATCCAGGCATCCGCGGGTATCGCCACACGGGCCCGTTCGCCCTCCGGCGGAGCCTCGACCTCGATCCGAAACGTAAGCCCGGCACTCTCCACGACGAGCTGGTAGCGCGCACCGAGATAGCTACGCGACAGCACGGTGGCATCGAGCGGGACCGTTCCGTACGACGGGGCCTCGTTCTGGCCCAGGAGCCGGGCCCGCTCCGGGCGGAACGCGGCCGTGACGCTGTCGCCGTGCTCCGCCGTCCCGGGCAGGGGAACGGCAAGACGTACCCCCTCCGCCACGACGACGCCGTCGCCCTCTGCATCGTTGCGGTCCGCTGTGCCGGTCAGGAAGTTGCTCGATCCGATGAAATCCGCCACGAAGCTGTCGGCCGGACTGCGGTAGACCTCCTGCGGCGTGCCGTTCTGCACGATGACACCGTCACGCATGACGAGGATGCGGTCGCTCATGGCCAGCGCCTCCGTCTGGTCGTGGGTGACATACAGGGTGGTCACTCCGAGCTGCTGCTGGAGATCCTTGAGCCAGACCCGCGAGCGTTCCCTCAGCTTGGCGTCGAGATTGGACAGCGGCTCGTCGAGGAGAAGGAGCCGGGGACGGTAGACGAGCGTGCGTGCCAATGCGACGCGCTGCTGCTGCCCCCCCGAGAGCTGGAAGGGATATTTGTCGATCTGCTCGGCAAGCTCGACCAGCGACAGCGCCTCCTCGATGCGCGTCTGGCGCTCGGCCCGCCTCAATCCCCTGAGCTTCAACGGAAAGTCGAGATTCTGACGCACCGTCATATGCGGCCAGAGCGCATATGTCTGGAACACCAGCCCAAAATCGCGATCCTCCGCGGCCACGAAACGGCCGGACCCGGCGTCGGCGACCACCTCGTCGCCAATGGCGATCCGGCCTCGTGTCGGCCGGTCGAGGCCCGCGATCATCCACAATGTCGTCGACTTGCCGCAACCGCTCGGTCCGAGCAGCGTCACGAACTCGCCGTCCCGGGCCTCGAAGCCGATCTCCGCAACCGCGCGGAACATGCCGAAGTCGCGTCCGAGCCCATCTACGATCAGGTCAGCCATAGATCTTCACTCCGAGTCCTTTCCGGGCGAGATAGACAAACACGACGGTGATCAGGATCTGGATCGTTGCAAGCGCGGCCACGGGGCCGTTATCGCCGTTCTCCCAGAACTGGAGCAGCGTCGTACCGATGACCTCCGAACCCGGAGCGACCAGGAAGACGGCAGTCACATATTCCTTCAGGTAGAGGATGAAGAGCAGCGCGAAGCAGGAGAACACCGCAGGCCGCAAGAGCGGCAGCAGGATCGCCCGGCAGGTCGTCAGCCAGCCCGCCCCCACGCTCCGGGCGGAGGAATCGAGATCGGCACCGATCTGCTGCAGGCTTGGCGCGATCGCGCCGACGCCGGCGGGTATGTAGCGGACGGTATAGGCGAGAACGAGGATCCAGATCGTGTTGCGCAGCCACCCGATCGGCGGGATCGAGAGCACCAGATAGAGGAAGGCCAGCCCGCCGAAGATACCCGGCAGGGCACGCGGGATCTGGGCCAGGTAGTCGAGCTCGCGCGCCCATCGGAAGCTGGACCGGTGGCTGACCAGGGTGATCGCGAGGATCAGCGCCGTGCCGATCGCGCCCCCGACGCTCGCGATGATCACGGTGTTGTAGATCGAGGAGATGAAGACCGGATGCTCGCCAAGGATCCGGTAGTGGTTCCAGCTCATCACCTCCCAGAACGGGATAAGCGGCGTCAGGATCTCGGTGACCGAGCGCAGGAGCAGGCCGCCCATGGGCAGCACGATGGCGAGACAGACATAGACCAGCGTCAGGATGCAAAAGACCCAGCGCAGAGATCCCAGCTCGAAGCGTTTCGGCTTTGTGGCCTTGCCCCCGACCGTAACGAAACGCTTGGCATGGCCGACCAGCCGATACTGCAGAACGAGCAGGGCGACGACCACCGTCAGCATGACGAGCGAGGCGGCGGCGACCAGCCCGTAGTCCGGCACAGCCCTGGAGAGCGCCTGGTCATACAGATATGTCGAGAAGGTCTCGATCTTCGCCGCGCGCCCGAAGATCAGGGGGATGGAGAGCATCTCTATGCCGATGACGAAGTTGATCACCAGGCCGTAGAGGATCGCCGGCCGCAACAACGGCACGGTGATCTTGCGCAGCACGGTCCATGAGCGCGCGCCCGCGCCCCGGGCGGCATCTTCCAGGGCCGGATCGGCGGCGTTGACCGCCGCAAGGCAGTACAGATAGGCGAGCGGCGCCTGCGCCACACCGGCCACCACGGCCATTCCCGAAATCGAATAGAGATTCCACGGCGCAAAGCCGATCAGCGACACCATCCACTGCGTGACATAGCCGGAAGGGCCGTAGATCGTGTACCAGCCAAGGGCGAGCACCAGATGGGAGATGAAAAGGGGCCAGATCAGGAGATCCCCGAGCCATCGCGCACCCGGCATATCGGTCCGGCCCACGAGGACGGCCGATGCCACGCCGATCGCCTGGGCGACAAGCGTCGTTCCCAACCCGAACAGGAGGGCGTTGGCAAGGGCGTGCCAGAACCTCGCCGATCCCAGGAGGTTCTCGAAGTTGACGAGCGACATGACGGCGCCGCTGTCGTGGATGGGCGCGTTCAGGATCGCCTGATAGGCAATCGGCACGAACGGGGCGAGCACCAGCGCGCCCGTGGTCATGAAGACTGCGTACTGGAAGGGGATGCTGGCATCGCCGCGCCTTCGCGCCCCGCGCTCGCCAGCAGCCATCGTGGAGTCGGTCATCGACAATACCCTCGTTCCGTGGGATCTCGCGCAAATGGCGTGAGAGCGCGCCGCCGGCCCCTTTGGCCGGCGGCAACGGGGCTCCGGCTCAATCGCCGACGATCTCCTTCCAGCGCTTTTCGAAGGACGGTTTGCCCTTGAGGAACGCGTCGTCGTAATCGACGAGCACAACATTGTCCTCGCCCACCGCCTTCACGATGCTGCCGTATGTGTGCTTGACCTTGTCGCTTGCCTCCACGTCGGGGCGATACGGTGTGAGCCCGCCCTCGCCGAAGGCGGCCTGGCCAGCCCTGGAAACGATGAAATCGAGCATCAGCCTGGCGGAGTTCACGCTGGTCGACTTCTCGGGGATTGCCACGCTGCGCATGACGAGCGGCGTGCCGTCGGTGGGAAACGACCAGCCGAGCAGCCGGCCTGCCGCTCCCTCCGTCTTGGGGAAGACGACGATACCGGACAGAAAGTAGCCGATCTTGTACTCGCCGGAGGAGAGCTTGCTGATCATCGTGCCGGCGCTTTCCTCAGGCACCGTCAGGGGTCCGTATTGGGCGAACTCCGCCCAGCCCTCGTCGCCCCTGTGCCGGAGCCATTCCCAGTGGATCGGCTCGCCGAAGGGCGACAGGCCGTTATAGGTGGTGAGCGTTCCCCTGTAGCTGTCGGGCTGGCTTTCGGCGAGCGCGGCGAGGTCTCCAAGGCTGTTTGGCCAGTCGGCCTCCGGCACGGTCAGCTTGTTGTAGACGAGCACCATGGGGTCCGTGGACACGGTATAGACGCCCGGCGAGGGGTTGCTCCAGCCGGGCACCTTCGATGCCTCGGCCGATTGGTAGTCCATCACTGCGCCGGAGGAGATAAAGTTCATCCAGCCCTCGATGGAGCCGGTCGCGAGCAGGTCCGCGGTCCGCGCATCCGATCCCGCCTCGACATTATAGCGCGTGAAGACCTCCGCACTGCCGAGGTCCAGCGTCTGGACCTCGATCCAAGGGTAGAGCTCGTTGAAGCCCTCGATCACGGGCGCCCAGTTGTACTCCGCCATGTTGGAGTAGATCAGAAGCCCCTCCTCCTTCCTGGAGGCTTCCACGATCTCGTCGTAGTCCTGCGGGTAGTAGGCCGGCAGCGACGTCTCGGCCGCAACGGCGCCGATCCCGGCGACCACGGTCAGGGTCAGCGACGACAGGACGGCAGCGATACCGCTTGCGTATGGCGTTCTCATCATTTCCTCCCGATGTGCTGTGCGGCCCTTCGGGCCATTCTGCTTTGATGTGCTCTCGGTCTTTCGCGTCCTTGCCGGCGGGGCGCCTATGCGAGCACGCCCCTGAAGAAGCTCGCCGCGCTCTCCACGACCGGACCGATCCCGTTGTGCTCGACGCCGGGAACGAGCTCCAGGCCGGCATCGATGCCGTGCGAGCTCAGATTCTCCTGCAAGGTCCTCAGGCGTTCGATGCGGTTGCGGCCCGCATCGTTTGCCCCGGGCATCCACAGGGGGCTGTCCTGGGGGATATGGATCTCTTCCTCGTCGAGGTCCTGCGCGCCGACAACGAGATGGAGCCTCAGACGGCGCAGGGCCTCCATGTCGACGGCCTTGCCGAAACGCTGTTCGACGTCGCGGGTCCCCATCCACCAGTCGCGCGTGCCGTCCAGCAGCGTGACCTTGCCGGGCGCACCGATGGAGGCGGCCACGAGGGTTTCGGGATGGAGATAGACGAACCGGTGGACGAACTGTCCGCCACCGGAGAATCCATGGATGACCCGGCGCGCGAAGCGTATGCCGTAGCGCTCCTCGACCTCGGCGATCATGCCGAGCAGGATCAGGTCGTAGCGCAGGCCGCGATAGCCTATGTACTTGTAGTTGTCGACATCGCCCGGCTCTATAATCCCGATCGGGAACAGCGGCGCGAACACGAAGCAGCCCAGCTCCTCGGCGAGCGACGAGAAGCCGTCGCGATAGGGAAGCACCAGCCGCGCCGAACCGTGAACCGCGATGATCAGGTCGAACTCCGCGCCGTTGCTCCGCTCTGGATCGTACCCCTTGGGCACATAGAGCGCGTATGAGAATCTCTGGTCCATCCGGCTTGCGGCCAAGGCCGAATGACCGAGTTCGTATCGGGAAAGCACTGTCACAAGTCTCCTCCTAACGCCTGTCTCTGTGTTTCGCCGCTGCCTCATTGGGCCGCATCCGGCGGCGCGATTCGGAGCAGGCCCTCGCCTCACCCGGACGTTGGACATCGGCAAGTCTTATTTTTGCGCATAAAATTTGAATAAACCGAGAGACTTCCCCCGACAATTTCAAATTATAACTGGATTTTCATTCTGTATATACGTTTTTTCGCGTCGTTTTGGGGATGTTGCGATATCCGACAGAATATCTCAATCATTTTTTTGCGCAAAAAAATCGGGAAGGCGTGACCCACGCGAGTCCGCCATGCTATAAGCTCCCGTCGAGAGCAGGCGGGCACGAGGCAGATGCAGATATCCCGAGATACGGCGATCCATGGCGAAATCCACTGAATCGGCAAAGCGGGTCGCCGAACTCGTGCGCAAGCTACGCGACGATATCAAGTTCGGCGCCTACGATCTGGGCGAGCGGCTGAAACTCTCCAGGCTCCAGGACGCCTATGGCTACAGCCAGTCGGAGGTGCGCCGCGCGCTGGCAGAGCTCGCGAGAATGAAGCTCGTGGAGCACCAGCACAATTCGGGCTTCAGCGTGGCCGAGCAGGACCGCACGGAGCGCGAGCAGCTCCGCTATGTCCGCACAGTCCTCGAGCGCAGCGCGGTCGCCCTGATCACGGCCCGTTCGACACCGCAGGATATCGAGGACCTCCGTCGGCTCGCCGAAGCATTCGCCCGGACGATCCGCGAGCACGGACGCCAGCAGCAGGCAGCCGCGAACATCGCCTTTCATCACCGCCTGTACGAGATTTCCGGAAACGATCTCCTTCTTGGCCTGATCGACGATCTGCGCGAGCAGAGCCATTACGGCACCACCGGCCGATGGCGCACGATCGAGGGGTTGTGCGAAAGCAGCGACGAGCATTTCGCAATGATCGACGCCATAAAGCGCCGCGATCCGGCCGAGCTCGACCGCCTCATCATGCTCCATATCAGGGCGTTCTGACGGGGGTCGCCCATGCTTCGGCCGGATCGCGGCAACAATCGCATGGATGCGACGAATACCGGCTTTGCCCGGGCCGCTCTCGGGGGGTGGCGGACCGTTCAACGCCCCGCCCGGGCGACCCGCAAGCCGTATGTCGCAGGGTATCGTGGCGCCAGCCGCGGCCAGCGGCCCCCTGAACCGCACGAGCCACCCGGCCCGGTTCCTACTGCTCTTCCTCCGGAGCCTCGAACAAGACCATCTCGACCCGGTCGGGACCGTCCACATAGGCGTCGTGTTCCGGCGGGATCTCGAAGAAATCGCCAGCCGAGATCGGGGTTTCGACACCTGTCTCGACCATGCGAACGACCAGCCTGCCGGCGATGCAGTACCCCTTGTGGCGCATCGGGCAGGAGCCGGGCGACCCGAGCAGCGGCTTTTCGTCCTTCTCCCAAGTCCAGCCCGGTTCGAACACCGCGTACATCCCGGTCGTCCCGTCCTTCATCCGGACGATGTCGATACCGCCATTCTCCTTCATGTCGAGCCTGTCGTCGGCGCTCTCGAAACGCCGTGTCTCGATCGCAGCTTCCGTCATACCTGCCTCCTTTCGGAAATCGATCTGACAGCCCAGCAGCCGCGCCGCTCAGACCCGGATGACCGGGATCTGCAGATGCGCGTCGACCAGCCGGTCGACGATCCGCCGGATCCCGACCGACGCGCCGAGCCTCTCATGGAGCGACACGGTGCTCAACTGGTCGGCGATTGTGGTCGTCATGGGGGTCCTTACCGGTGTGATCGGGACCGTGGGCAAGGCTCAGGCCGGCTGCTTCTGCGCGCCCTTCACGTCCGCGGCGGTCATCGGCTTGCCGCCGATTGCCCAGTCGCCGCTCGCGATCTCCTGGAGGCGGACCCAGGTCACGCCACGCATCGCCTCGCCCTCGATGCCAACCATCGTCTCGGTCACCTCCTCGATCATCCGGCGTTTCTGGTCGGCGTCGAAGACGCCCTCGATCACCTGAATATCCACCAGCGGCATGTCGTCCTCCTTGGGTTCGACCGTCTTCACCTCATCATCGGTGCGATCCGATGCGGGCAGACTGCCGTCCCCGACCGGCGGCTTGCCAGTTCTGGAACTGAACCCCGCCCGATACAGTTTCTGAACTGGAGCGGGCGGGCATGGGATTGCTAGCGTGGGCCGACCTTCAAGTCGGGAGGCCAAGATGACCAATGCGAGCTACAGGCAGTTCTGCCCCGTCGCCATGGCGGCCGAAATCCTCTGCACCCGCTGGACGGTTGTGCTTCTGCGCGAGCTTGTCGCCGGCTCCACGCGGTTCAACGAGCTGCGGCGCGGTGTGCCGCGCATGTCGCCGGCCCTGCTGTCGAAACGCCTCTCCGAACTGGAGGCGGCAGGGGTCGTGGAGCGCGAGACGCTTTCCGAAATGCCCGAAATCGACGCCTATCGCCTGACGAGGGCCGGCCGCGATCTGCAGCCGGTGATCGAGGCGATCGGCATGTGGGGCCAGAAATGGGTGGAGGCCGAACCATCGCTGGAGAACCTCGACCCGGAACTCCTCATGTGGGACATGCGGCGAAACCTCGACACCGAGCCGGTGCCGGCCCGACGCACCGTGATCGAGTTCCTCTACCCGGAGCTGCCTCCGTCGCAACGCAAATGGTGGCTGATCGTCGATCCCGACCGCACGGTCGATCTCTGCCACGTCGATCCGGGTTTCGACGTGGACCTGTTCGTCCATGTCGATCTGCGCACCATGACCGAGATCTGGATGGGCCTGAAGACCGTGGCCCGCGCGGTTGACGATGGCATGCTGCGCATGACGGGCCATGCCGACCTGGCAAGTACCATGCAGTCGTGGCTGGGGCTCAGCCCCTTTGCCAAACAGGACAAGCTGGCAAGCTGAACGCCGCGCCGCCTGTACGGGGAACGAAAGCCTCGCCGCCCTTCGCGATCTCCTGGGCTCCCCCCCAAAAAATTCGGACACTGGCACAAGCGACGATTTGCAGTCTGCCGATCTTCGACGAGAAGGAGACCGGAGATGCCGAACCGTTCGAACCGCTCGCGGAGAAAGCTGCCAATCAGGGACCGGAGATATCCGAATACCAGATGTCTCCGGTTCGGTTCGTCACAGGCACCTGCCCGAAGGCCCGTGCCTCCCGGCACCGGGAGTTCGGAGAACTTTCGATAATAGCCAAATAAAAACAAAGATTTAATGGCGGAGGGGGTGGGATTCGAACCCACGGTACGCTCGCGCGCACAACGGTTTTCGAGACCGCCCCGTTCGACCACTCCGGCACCCCTCCGCTCAGATCGAGGTCATCCGTTCGCGAACGGGTCTCGCGGCCGATCACATAGCGCCGATCGCAGCGTCTGCCAACCCCCGGAAACGACCTTCCTGCGCAAAGCCCATCCAGGGGCCGGCCTCGCGGGCGAAGCGGGCGTCGAATCAAAGTGGTCCGGACGGCGCGGCGTTTCCTTGACAGGCGGAGCGTTCCGCGTATAGTGCGCGCAAATTTGCCGGGTGGTCAGGCACGCCGGCCAGACCTGTTATTTCATAATCCAGCGGTTGGACATTATGTACGCAGTCATCAAGACGGGCGGCAAGCAGTACAAGGTTGCCGAGAACGACGTCATCCAGGTGGAGCGCCTCCAGGGCGAGCCGGGCGAGGTCGTCGCCATTTCCGACGTTCTCATGATCGCCGGTGCGGACAAGCCCGTCGTGGGCGCCCCGCTGGTGGAGGGCGCGAGCGTCGCCGCGGAGGTCGTCGAGCAGACGCGCGGCGAGAAGATCACGGTCTTCAAGAAGAAGCGGCGCAAGAAATACCGCCGCACGCAGGGCCATCGCCAGCTCCTGACGACGCTCCGGATCACCGAGATCCTGACCGACGGCAAGAAGCCGGCAAAGGCCAAGGCCGCCCCGAAGGCAGACGCGAAGCCGAAGGCCGAGGCCAAGGCGGAGACCAAGCCGGAAGAGACCGGCAAGGCCAAGGCGAGCCCGGCCAAGTCCGCGACCGCGAAGGCGGCCAAGGACGGCGGCGCCGAGAAGAAGACGGCCAGCAAGGCCAAGGCGGCGGACAAGGACACCGGCGAGGCGAAGTAACGCCCCCGCTATCCAGGGTTTCCAGAACGCCAGTTTCATCGACTGTATAACGAGGACGGAGCAAAAGTCATGGCGCACAAGAAGGCAGGCGGCTCCTCACGCAATGGACGCGATTCGGCCGGCCGCAGGCTCGGCGTGAAGAAGTTCGGTGGCGAGGCCGTCATTCCGGGCAACATCATCCTGCGCCAGCGCGGCACCAAATGGCATCCCGGCACCAATGTGGGCATGGGCAAGGACCACACCATCTTTGCACTTACCGAGGGCAAAGTGGAGTTCAGCACGGGCCGCAGCGGACGGACCTTCGTCTCCGTCGTACCGGTACCGGCCAACGCCAGCTGACGGCGCATCGGACACACTCCGATACGCCGGCGTCTCATCGAACCGGCGGATCGGAGGATCCAATCGCGAAGCACGAATCG
>Ga0207847_100241_pt1 | contig 18806 bp, 14 predicted proteins | sample TtaePargueraPR_8_FD_187736 | JGI IMG/M metagenome (GOLD analysis project Ga0207847, IMG submission 187736) | Aerobic enrichment media microbial communities from Bioluminiscent Bay, La Parguera, Puerto Rico - Tt and E1 (SPAdes) | ecosystem: Environmental > Aquatic > Marine > Unclassified ...
AAAATGACGGAATCCCCCGCCCTGACCAACAAATGCAAAACAGCCGCTATATTCCTGTTCAACACTCCAGCAGTCAAATCCACCATTGACCACATCAACCAGGCGTTCGCCCGTTTCTATGTGTTCAATATAATAGCGGCCAAATTCAAAAGCAGGTTTAAAGGTCCAGTCGACTGCATTGGCATCCGGTCGCAGTGTTAACCCAACCTGACCTTTTAGCACAGATAAATACTGTCCCTGTAGTGTTTTAATCATCCACTTATGACCGCACATAGATTGCGCCTGAAACATAATTAACTCCTGATGCATCTTTCAAAAGCAAGTATTTACTTACATCCAATATTCAATATTGCTTGACCTAATCACCTCAACTCTGAATAACAAATTGCTTTCTAGTGGCTATTTTTCCGGATAACTGCAGTGAATTCGCGAGTAATAGCCAGCTATTACGTACGCAAATTCGCCTTGTTCTAAGAAAAATCTCTCATTAGAAAACGAAATAAAACTAAAAGCCAATAAATTTAAGGCTTTAGCTAACTTTTTATTATTTAGAGTTGAAGTTTATTAAACACAAGTATAGATGAATTAGAATATGTTAATATAAAGTTAAGGTTAGACCTCTTTACTGGTCATCAGTCATTTTATGGAAACAATACAAACAACTGGGTTTTATATTTGAATTGATTTACTTAGTGAGTTTATTTTAAATTCAGGTACAACTGAGCGGAATAAATTTAGAATAAAACAATCTAAAAAATTCACAATTGATTTAAAATGATGGGAACTAACTGTGCTATTGAGCATGAGTCACTTAGAAGACTCATGCTCAAAGATATTAAAACAGGCCAAGCACGAGTGCTGTTACCATAAAGTTTTAAATGTTTGAGTACATCTTGTAGATCTGTGTTTACGCCGTTGAATATCCTAGTCTAACGGCGTAAACGCCGATCTACAGTAAAAAATTTGAACTCATCAAAATTAAATGGAAATGGCACTAATTTAAATCGGTAATCTAGTTTAACCAAAAAAGAGCCGCCATAACCAACCATGACTGAGTTCTTCTTCACAACCCTTGAGCTGACTGCCATATATCTCAGCTCTACGCTGAACTTTGGCTGATACCTTTTTCAACCAGGGTTTACGATTATAGCTTTTTTTACGATAACCACCCCAACCTTCATGATAGTTAAGATACTGATTATAAGCATCCCATTTAGAAACCTTATTAACTTTATGCGTTTTATAAATAAACCAGGCCATAAAGTCGATAGCATCATCAAAATCATCCCGGTCTGCGCCATAGCTGTCCGTTTCGCGCATATAGTCTTCCCAGGTAGGCGTTTTTGCTTGCGAATATCCATAAGCCGAACTCGCTCTACCGATTGGAATTATCCATAAAAAGTATTCCATCGGTGGCGCCGCATCATGTTTAAACGAGCTTTCCTGATACATAATCGCCATAGCAACATGAATTGGGGTTCCCCACTTCTCCTGTGCATCTTTTGCATCGTCATACCAGTCCCTGTGTTCAAAAAATATTTCACACAGGTTATCAGGCCGCTGTGGCGGAGGCGTGGCACAACTGGTTAGCAATACTAGCGCCGATAAAGATAATAAACTCAGTTTTTTCATATACTTCAAGCTTTATTGCAAGGTCCTGTGTAGGCAAAATACTGTGTTAAATACTCAGCAAAGCTGGTTTCATCGCTCTGTTCAATTGACAACTGGCGTTCAATACTCTGTTGGCTTTCAGCATCTAACTGATTTAAGTTAAATTCATTAAAACTACGCTCAAAACTAGCCTGTCTGTACTGCTCGGCCAGTTGCATGCCCAAAGTACCGTTATCAATATTTTGTTCAAGTAAATGCTTGATGATTTTGGCTGATGGCGTTAAATCAGGATCATCTACTTTCGCCATCTGAATAGCAAGCGCCTGCTGATAAAGCCCTTCTTTTTGCTCACCATCAAATATTTTCGCTAACTCTGACAGGCTGGATAAGATTGAATGTGCCCAGTCTTTTAACGAAATTTTCTGATGTTCCCGATCCAGCATTAATCCAGGTTTACGACCGTATAAGATAACCTGCTGCAGATTCGCTCCAATAGCAAACTCATCGTCTGCATGAATTTCAGGAGATTCGGTTAACGCACACCAGGTTATTAATAAATCTAAAAATCTTACCTGTTCAGCGCTCACACCAGCCGGGCTATAAGGGTCAATATCCAAGGCGCGAAGTTCAATATACTGAATACCGGCTCTGTCTAGTGCATCGGTTGGCTTTTCACCAGAGCGGGCAACTCGTTTAGGGCGCACTGGAGAATAATATTCATTTTCAATTTGCAAAACGTTCTGGTTTAACTGCTGATAGTCGCCTTGCTCACCGGCCGGTATATGCGCAAACTCTGCCGAGTGCATTCTAATAGCACACCTTAAACCGGCAATATACTCATCCAGGTGATTATAACGAATGTTAAGAGCGGCCTGAGCCTTATTGGTATACCCCAAATCACTTAGTCTAAGCGCGGTTGCATAAGGTAAATACAAAGTGCCTTTGCCTACTTTCTGCATGGGGTATCGCGTTTGTTTGCCATTTAAAAAAGACGAGCACAAAGCAGGTGACGCCCCAAACAGGTAAGCTAAAAGCCAGAGATTGCGTTTTAAATTACGGAGTACCGCCAGATAACCGGCTGATATAGTATCCTGATTAAATTCCAGTTGCTGGCTGTCTGCCCAGGCTTGCCAAAAACTGTCAGGAAATGAAAAGTTAAAATGCACGCCGGATATGGCTTGCATATAACTACCGTAACGATTTTTTAAACCCTGGCGGTATAAAGTTTTCATTTGGCCAACATTGGACTGACCATACTGGGCTATTTTTATATCCGCTTCACAGCCGACAAAACAGGGCATGCTCATCGGCCATAGCAACTCTTCGCCTTGTTTCAGATAAGCGTACTTATGCAAATCCAATAGCTGATTAATACTCTTATCAACGTCCTGCTCCACCGGCGTAATAAACTCTAACAGGCTCTCGGCATAATCTGTCGTAATAAAATCATGAGTTAAGGCTGAGCCTAACCCAGCCGGATGTGGCGTATCCGCTAATTTGCCCGATGACTGAATTCGTAAGGCTTCTTTTTCAATACCGCGATTAAATTGCGAGAAATAGGAAGTTGGCTGGCTTTTTAAAAAATTAAACAGGTTATTATCTACATTCACCTAGAAGTTTCCTTATGGGTCCGCTCAGTTTTAATGACCAGCAGTTATTCATTTAAATTGCAAATTAAGTTTCATTAATAAGTAACCTGTTTGCACGCGGATTAACAAAATTAGTTAATTTCTCGCTGTTATATATTCAATTAGCTTGGGTGTCAGGCCAGTTTGACTATAATTCGTATTTTATGTCGATTTGAGGTTATACTCAATTGACAGACAACGTTACTGTTTCAGTTTGAACAAAAAGGAATCATTTTAAGATGTTACCCGGTTTGAAATGGAAGGCATTATCCAAAATAGTCATAGTCGCTAGCCTACTCACAGCTGCCGCCCTTACACCTTTCGTCTTTAACCAAAATACGCTCAAACCGGCTACACCTAATCTGTCTCTGGAATCCTTACTGCATAATAAACAGATACAAATTTCTAATCGGCTAAGCCAAACGATTAATACCCTGTCTGAATGGCCAAAAATTACCGGCGCTCAGATAACAACTAACGCTTCTAACAATGAAGATTCATTTAACCATTTTCAAGTGATAACTGAGCTTTTTCGCAGTCAATATGACAATAATTTTGTTAATCTGTATCAGATTAGCCCGGATAATTCTGTAAAAAGTTCAATGCAGCCGACTCAAAGCGCCTCAGTTGAACACCTTCAAGCCATCAAAAACGCAGGTTCGGCTACCCGGTTAGGAGCGCATCTTTTATTGATCGGCCAGCCTTACCAGTCGGTTCGATACGGACTTGAATTGAAAGCGCATTTTCTCGAATCTGAGCTAGGTAAAGGCATTTATCTGTCAGATCTGCAAAACAAGATTATTTTTCCAATATTAAATGAGCAAAATAAAGACATCACAACACGACTGAGCCAAACCGTACCGGCCTTTACACCTCAAGTAAAAAATCAACTGAATCTGCCAAACTGGCAACTGGCATTTAATCCATCAGAAGTTTTCATTTCTGCCGGAACGGCAAGCTTAAGTGCTGATGGTTTACTCTCCAATAATCGAACAACTAATAATACCTTGTATCTTGCCGCCATTAGTGTGCTGGCAATGGCTTGCTTAATCCTGATTATCAGCCAAATCAAATCATTATTAAATTATAATAAGGTTACCCGGCTCGCTATCGATTTATCCAGAGCCGATGTGTCTCGCTGGCAGGCTGCCTTTAAAGCTCAAAAAACTCAGTCCCGTAACAGAGTATCTGTATTTCACAGAGCACTGTATCTGATTTCAAAAAGGCTGGTACGAAAACGAAACCGGCTGAATATCCAGCAGCAGCAAATAGATAGAGCACAAAATATAGCGCAAATTGGTACCTTTGAGTTGCATTGTGGCAGTTTAAAACTGGAATGTTCTCAAGCCCTATTAGACATATTAGAGCTAGATCATCAGCCAAAAATTACAGATTTATTTGAACGACTCGAAACCAGTTATGCAAATATAGCAACGGATGCGCTGAATAACCTGCTATCTCCTGAAAGCAGTCAGGCAACTGAGTTATTTGATTGCCGTTACCTGACCAAAAACAATCAGCAAAAGTATCTTTATATACGTCTCGAAAAATTCCAGAATGCACCGGATATTATTTTGGGCTGCATAAACGACATCACTGATTTAAAAAATACCCAGCAAAATTTAGCAAAGAGTCTGCAGCGACTTGCCTATGCACAGGAAGCGACCAACGACGGCATGTGGGACTGGGATATAAAAACCAATAAAATCTACCTGAGTCCGAGATGGCTTGAAATGATGGGTTACCAGCGTGATGAGATCAGCTCAGACATGAGAGCTCTGAGCGAACTCGTTCACCCTGATGATCAGGACAAATTAACAGCCACAATGAATTTGGTGCAGGAACAGGATAAAAATGAACTGATTGAAGAGTTTCGTCTTAAACATAAAAACTCAGCGTATATTTGGATATTAAGTCGAGCTAAAGTGGTTTCACGCGACAGCAATGGCGCTCCACAGAGAATAATTGGCTCCAACACAGACGTGACCAAAAGAAAACTCGCGGAAAATAAATTAAGACAACTCAACGAACATCTTGAGCAAAGAGTGGAAGAAAGAACCAAGCAGCTTGAGCAAACCAATCATGCGCTGACTGAAGCAAAAGAAAAAGCAGAGCAAGCCAGTCAGATTAAAGGGGATTTCCTCGCCAATATGAGCCATGAAATCAGAACGCCCATCAGCGCAATTATCGGTTTAACCAATATTCTGGGTAAAAGTGAACTATCGACTGATCAGCAAAGGCAGTTAAAAAATATTGATACTGCATCGCACAACCTGCTGAACATAATCAATGACATTCTGGACTTTTCCAAAATTGAAGCCGGCAAACTCAAACTTGAGAAGATTCATTTTAATCTGACGGATATCATAAGTAACATTAGCGTCATGTTTGCCCACAAGGCTCAGCATAAAGGTTTAGAATATATAGTCGATGTTGAACCTAATGTGCCCTTCTCTCTGATAGGTGATCCGCACAGACTTAATCAAATCCTGATCAATTTAATCAGTAACGCTATCAAATTTACTGAATCCGGCCAGATTGAATTAAAAATCAGTTTAAAAACAGCCAGTGACCTCACTGCGCAAATTCAGTTTGAAGTAAAGGATACTGGAATTGGCCTCAGTCAGAGCCAAATTGATAATCTGTTTCAGTCGTTTAATCAGGCAGACAACTCAACGTCACGTAAATACGGCGGTACCGGACTAGGCTTAACCATTTGCCGCCAGCTATGCCAGTTAATGAAAGGCGATATTCGAGTCAGTAGCGAAAAACACCATGGCTCTGTTTTTACTTTTGAGCTGCCTTTCAGTCTGAATAACATTCCTCAGCCTGTTTTTTATGCAGAAAAGCTGATAGATAATGCCAGTCCGGTATTGATTGTTGAAAACAATCCAAGATTGCAAACCCTATTAACAGACAATCTGATCACTTTTTCGTATACCAGTCAATGCTTTAAAACCATAGATCAAGCCTCTGATTTTGCGGCTACACAAACAAACGAGCCTATCCCGCTGATTATTATTAATTCACTCTGCATAGATAATTTTGATCAGGTTGAAAAACTCGTTAACCATGACAACTGTAAACAGGCACAAATTGTTATTCAGCAAGCCCATGAACAAATGCGCCATGAGCAAGATAGCGGCAATATTAAATATATAGAGAGACCATTGCATATCTGGGATTTATTTAAATTGCTAAAACATCCGAGCGAGCAAGCCAGACTAGAGGATGCAAACCAAATCCAACCTGAGCCAATTGCCAGTAAAGATATATTCAGAGGCTTACATATTTTGGTTGTTGAAGATAATGAGATTAATCAGGAAGTGGCTCGAGCTATGCTGGAACACCATGGCTTTGACGTAACTATCGCAGAGCATGGTAAAGCCGCAATTGAGCTACTATCAGACAATCAATTTGATCTGATTTTAATGGATGTTCAAATGCCGGAAATGGATGGATATCAGGCAACCGCAGCGATAAGAGATAACCCAGCATATAAAAACCTGCCAATTATTGCGATGACAGCGAATGTGATGCCGCACGATATTGAAAAGTGCATTGAAACCGGCATGAATGACCATCTTTCAAAGCCCATTGACGAACAGGCTATGTTAACAACTCTGGCGACCTGGCTGGGCAAAGAAATTAATGTAAACAAGCTAATTGAAACTGAATATACCGAGGTTGCTGCTGAGCCAGAACAGCATAACGCAGAAATCAATCAGGATTTATTAAACGCATCTTACGTCAATGCTAATTACGCACTCAGTCAGGTATCAGGTAATCAGTCTTTAATTACCCGCCTACAACAAAAATTTATTAAAGATTTTCGTGCCAGTGACCATCTAATGCAAAATCTTTTTGTTCAGGGAGAGCTTGAACAAATTCAGAAACTGGCCCATTCAATTAAAGGGGTCTCCGGCAACCTAGGGCTGGAAAAGCTGCATTTAACCTGCAAATTGCTTGAAACCAATATCGCTTTAAATGACAGAGAAGCAACAGACTACTGGATTAACCAATTTAGTTGGATTTTAGGCGAAACATTAAAACAGATAGAGCAGATCATTGAAGGGTCAGTGCCGGAAGACACAGCAGAACCCGAAATCAATATTGAGCAATTAATTAGCTCACTTTTACAGATAAAAAACAGTTTAGAGAACGATGAGTTTATCGACCCGGATAAGCTGACTGAATTAAAACAGCTGACGAAACTGGATGCTCAAAAAGAGTACAAACAACTACTTGAAAATATAGATCATTATGATCACGACAGCGCAATTGATTTAATCAACGAGCTGATTATTATCTGCCAAAAAAGCCAGCTTGAAGCATTTACACAAGACAGTTAAAAAGCAGTCTTTGACGAGCCTGGCTGCTTATTCAGCCGGAGAAGGGCTTGCACCCATTCAACTTTAAATAACCGCAGCTGAGGTTAATTAAGGTCGACTCGCCTGCTCAAAATTGTTAGAATCCGCAGCAACCATGGGGTGTTCATTAATAAATAGGGTTAAAACCTTTTATAGATGGACTGAGATGCATTACAGCAAACCCATTGTACCTGTTCAGGTAATGCTGGCGTAGGGATGGTCCATGAAAAAAGGTACACATCTCTGCGTTCTTGAATTTCAACAATACAGAGAACCTAATGAACCATAAGCTTTCCCGTTTATCTCTCGCTTTCTTAACCTGTTTTCACTTTAATAGCTTTGCAGCCAATGCAGAACCGGAACAAACGATAGATTCCGGCGATACTGAAGTGATTAAAGTACAAGGCGACTTTCGTGAAAACTCAATTCAAACCAGTGCGATTTCAGTCAGTGTCATCGGTGCTGAGACAATAGAACGAAATTCAGCTAACCACCTTGAGGCTATTTTATCTTCAGCAGCCAATTTAAATTTTGCAGGCGGCACATCCAGAGCCCGTTTTTTCCAAATCCGAGGGATAGGCGCTCAAAGTGAATATGATTCACCAACAAACTATCCGGTAGGCTTGTACATTGATGGCGTTGATTATACCGCCGTGGGCAGTGCTGCGACTTTATTTGATATTGAGCAGGTAGAAATTTTCAGAGGCCCTCAGGGCTCTCGTTTTGGTGCAAACGCCCTGGCCGGTTTAATTTATTTGCAAAGCGCCCAGCCAACCGATACTGCGTCTGGCAGAATAAAAGCCGGTATAGCAAACTATGGTACCAAAGAATTGGGTGTTGCTTATTCTAATGGCTTAACAGATACCACCAGCTTTCGTGTATCTGCACATCAATACGTAAGCAATGGCTTTATCGAAAATACTTACCTAAACCGCCATGATACCAACGACAGAGATGAGCTGACTTTACGCGGTAAACTCAGATTCCAACCTAATCAGGACGTTGTTTGGGATATTAATGCCACCCATATTGATATAGACAACGGCTATGACGCATTCAGTTTAGACAATATTCGTCAAACCTTATCGGATCAACCTGGTCAGGACAAACAAAAATCAACCGGGCTAAACAGCCATCTGACAATCAAATTAAATGACGAAGCGTCTTTTGAATCAATCCAAAGCTTTTTAACAACTGATACAGATTATGGTTTTGATGAAGACTGGACTTATGTCGGTATTGCGCCAGGTTGGGAATACTCAACCACAGACAGAAACCGCCATGAAAAGAAAAACTACAGCACTGAATTTAGGTTTTTATCTGAGCCTGGCGGACGTATTTTTAATGGCACCACAGATTGGATAACCGGTATTTACTGGCAAAAAAAGCAGGACGAATATAAACGAACTCACGCCAATTCAGATTACAACTTAAATTCTGATTTTGATAATGAAAAACGAGCTATCTATGCGCAGTTTGACAGTCAGCTAACGGACCAGATGAGTTTAACCACAGGGTTAAGATATGAATATCATGAGATGGATTATCTCAACTCGAATGGGGTGGATTTAAGCCCGAACTATAATCTGTTTGGTGGCAAAATCAGCTTAAACTATCAGGTTTCAAATGACCTTTTCTGGTATGCCTCAGTGAATAAGGGTTATATGAATGGTGGCGTCAATTCAGACGGAACTTTACCCGATGAAGCACGTCATTATGCACCTGAATATTTATGGAACTATGAAACCGGTGTTAAATACCAAAATAAGGGTTTAACGGCTAACTTAGCGGCATTTTATATGCAGCGCAAAGACATTCAGGTTAAAAAAGACTTTATCATTAATGGTGAAGATGGTCGCGTTGAACAATTTATTCCCTATATCAGAAATGCAACCGATGGTACGTCACAAGGCGTAGAACTTGATCTAAGCTATATTATAACTAACTCAGTTCAAACCTATGCAAGTTTAGGCTATTTAAAAGCTGAGTATGACACCTATCAGGATGAAACGAATACCTTAACTTATCCTGGCAGAGAACTGTCACAGTCACCTAGTTATACCTATAACCTGGGATTCAATATCACTCTGACCGACCATATCTGGTGGAATATCGAAGCCGAAGGCAAAGATAATTTCTATTTCTCGGACGATCATAACTTAAAGTCAAAACGTTATGATTTGGTCAACACCAGTGTCAACTATCAGGTTCAGGATGTGCTAATTAAGCTTTGGGCAAGAAATCTGTTTGATCAGGATTATTATATTCAAGGCTTTGACTTTGGTGAATATGGTAATGATCCACGTAAAGCGTACGCGCCCGAGCCTTATTTTCAGTTCGGAGCTCCCAAACAATTTGGTATTACAGCCGAGTACCAGTTTTAATGTAAATCAACGGGCAAGGCTGGCAGCTTTGCCCGTTACTTGTTTTCAGGATTATTATGCAGTTATCAGTTGAAATTAGTTTATATCCACTTCAGTTTGAAGATTTTGAATCTGAAGTATGGGAATTTATTAAACGAATCAGAACTTACTCAGATTTACAAATAGTCACCAACGGTATGAGCAGCCAGATATTTGGCGAGTATGACGCTGTGATGGCCTGTTTAAATAAAGAATTAAAAACCACCTTTGAGCGAACCGGCACGCAAATTTTTGTTTGTAAATTTTTAGCTGGTGACAGGTCTAGTGTCAATGAGTGATATTCTGGCTGAGCTGTATATCACATCAGCGCCTGAAGCTATCGCATTTGTTTTCAGCATTGCTTATGTGATTATGGCCGCAAAGGGGACTATCTGGTGCTGGCCGGTTGCTTTTATCGCCAGCGCTGTTTATTGCTCCATTTTCTTTTCAGCACAGCTTCTGATGGATAGTCTGCTGCAGGTATACTATATGGCGATGGCCATTTATGGCTGGTTCAGCTGGAAATTTGGCTGGAATCAAAAAGATCACCATGTTAATTATACGAGCTGGCCTATCAAACATCATCTGTCACTCATCGCATTATTTACTTTGGTTAGCCTGGTGTTGGGTTATTTTATGGAAAATTACACCAATGCTGATTTTGCGACTATAGATACTTTTACCACTGTATTTAGTATTTACGCCACCTATTTGATTGCGGAGCGAGTGGTTGAAAGCTGGCTATACTGGATTGTGATAGATGCAGTGTCCATCTACGTGTATCTGAATAAATCACTGATACCGACTGCGGTTCTTTTTGCCTGTTATACCCTGTTAGCACTTTGGGCTTATTGGCAATGGCGTCAGCATTATTACAATCGCCAAACAGAGCTAAGCAACGATGTGCTGTTGGATTCATAGGTTATTGAGTGAATACCCATCTGGATACACAAGCGCTTAACTGGCTGGAGCAATCACTGGGCCCCCTGGTTAAGCTGTCACCGGTAAAACATAATCATACCAACTTCGGGTTTATTGCCACTTATGGCCAGCAGCCTGTCCGGGTATTTATTAAAATGCTTAACCGGGCGCTACTCAGTAAACAAAGTATGCAAAATGAAAGACAGGCAAGACACTGGGTACAAAAGACAAGCTTTGGCCTGACGCCTGAAACCCTGTGTGAAAACCAAACACTTGGTTTAATTGTAGATCGCTATATTCCCGCTCAGCCGGAACACTCAAAACAAACCCGCCTTGCTCATATTGCTCAACTTATGGTTAAGCTACATAGTTTGCCTGTGCCCGTTGAAAAATCCCTGCTACCACAGCAAATTAATAAAGATATTAAAGATTTGCTTAACGCGCTCAATTTACCATTAGATGACTATAAAGCGCTGTTAGCCACAGCGGCTTTGTTAGACGAGAAGAATCCAAAGGTCTGTATTTGCCACGGAGATTTATCATTTGAAAATATTTTATTTGGCGACAGACCTTATTTAATTGACTGGGAATATGCCCGCATCGGCGAGCCAGCCTATGATTTGGCGGCCTGCATTCTGATCAATTCACTCACTCACGAGCAACAAGATTTTTTATTACACCGCTATGCATTTGAAAGCCACTGTGACATGAGCGAACTCAAAATACGAACACAATATTACCTGGCCGCTTTAAAACCCTTGAACCAGCTTTGGTTTAAATACAAACATCAGTTACAATAAGCTTAATTTTTTTGGATTTTGGAATCATTATTAATGAAAGCTTGTGGTGTTGAGTTAAAAGGCAGTGAGGCTATCATCTGCCTATTATCGTTAGAATCAGGTTTATTTGGTGTGCCGGATTGCCGAGCCAACAAATTTGTGCTCAAAGGCAGTAGTCAGCAAGATATTACTGAATTTCAGTTTGCATTTAAAAAGCTAATGCAAGATTACAAAATTGAGCATGTTGTAATTAAAGAGCGTCCGACCAAAGGTAAGTTTTCAGGCAGTGCAGCCGGATTTAAAATGGAATCTGCGATTCAGTTAATTGAAGACCTGAATGTGACCCTGCAAACCAATGCATCTGAAAAAGCCTGTATTAAACGCAACCCGATACCGGTAGAGTTTAAAGATACGGGTTTAAAAATGTTTCAGCAAAATGCATTTAACAGCGCCTACTGCTATTTAACGAATCAGCATTTTGGGGTCGATGAAGATGACGATGAATACGTAAACCCGGTTTACAAAATATAAGATCCGCCGGGGCGCCAGGGTTACCACGCAGAGCGTGGGAACCAGCATAAATGCGCGGGCAAGCGCCGCGCCTACGCTGTAGGTCGACATTTATGTCGAAATCAATCTCGTCAGCCCTGAAACGCTGGTAATCAAAACCACACGCCCGTTAACGCGCGGGCAAGCGCCGCGCCTACGCTGTAGGTCGACATTTATGTCGAAATCAATCTCGTCAGCCCTGAAACGTTGACAATCAAAACCACACACCCGTTAATGCGCAGGCAAGCGCCGCGCCTACACTGTAGGTCGACATTTATGTCGAAACCAATCGCGTCAGCCCTGAAACGTTGGTAATCAAAACCACACACCCGTTAATGCGCAGGCAAGCACCGCGCCTACGCTGTAGCTCGACATTTATGTCGAAACCAATCTCGTCAGCCCTGAAACGTTGACAATCAAAAAGGCATTGCTTGTCCATATTTTTGATAAATAGGTTTTAGTAAATTTAACCTGTTAGCCTGCTCAATGAACTGATTGATTTGTGTAACACTCAGCTGCGCCTGCTCGGGGACTAAAAAATGCCTTGTATACTCTGTATCAAAATACTTCGATATTACAATGTCGGATGCTTTATATTCATCTTGATGACGGAAAAACCAGTCAACAGCAGACTGACTGGCCAGACTGATATCACATCGATTATGCAGCACCATTTTAATAGCGTCCTCTTCTGTCGTGACTAAAGTAAGATTTAATTTTTTTCTTAATTGCCGGTAATCAGTCGATTGACCAAGAAACTGATAATGATATCCATTGACGACGCAAATTCTGTGATTCTCAAGGTTATCAAAATAATCCTGAGATTTTCCATCTGTATTCAGGGTAATAAAGAGGTCTTTAGACTCCAGCAATTGCTGCGAAGCTTCCAGTGCAATATCTGCCCAGCCCCAATGCAAATTGTCCCACATAATAATATCAACCCAACCGTCTTTAACCGATTGAACTCTGCGACTGATTGGTACAGGTAATAACTGAAAATAATATCTGTCCTGAACCTGATTAAGTACTGCTATTATTTCAGGTCCCATGCCTTGATTATTACCAATTAAAAATGGTGGTCTTATTCCGGCACCCACTTTAATCTGAATTCGGCTTTCGGGATTATCTAAGGTTTGTGAAGAATATACCGATAAAGAAGAAAGGGAAAAAATAAAACCAAGAAAAAAAGAGAAAGCTAACAAGCGGAAGAACAATCGTTTTTTGTCAGCCATATAGCGTACCTGAATCATGAATTTATTAAATAAAACAGTAATACTATATCTTAAAGCTGGCTGAGTTAGTAGTAATGAATCTTTGATTTAATTATGAGCTTTATGTACCCGACTTAAAACCGACGGGTACAGGGCTAATCGTCAGTTTTATGGTCTTTGCATCCGAATCACAACCCGGCGGTTTTTACCGCGCTCTATTACGTTTTGATTAGATGCAATATGTCGTTTTTCACCAAAACCTTCAATTTTCACCCGATTTTCTTCAACACCATTGTCCGTAAAAAACTGGCGAATCGTGGCAGCTCGTTTTTCAGATAATTGTTGATTGTGCCACCGGCCACCATAACTATCCGTATACGCATCCACTAAAACTAAATCAAGTTCTGCATCCTGTTTCAAATACTCAGCAATCATGGCCAATCGCTTTTTGGATGCTTTACTCAGCTCGGATGAATTTTTTTGATAAGTCAGAACCGTTAATGAAATATCTTCGAAATTGTAAGGTAATAAATTATCAATGCAGTTTAAAAAGTCATCATAAGCGCGGTGAAAATTAGCGGCGTTTAACCCAACTAAAATGCTGTCAAACTCACTGTACCAGTCCTGATAATAAAAAGTAGGTGTCATACCTTTTTCTAGTTCAGCTAATAATGTCCAGGCCGGCTTTTCACTGAGTTCACCATCAAATTGTTTTAGCAGTTGCATCTCAGACACCGATTTACTCGGTATACCGGGTTTATAACTGGGCGGCACTGAGCTTACTTTAGCAAAACTATAATTATTGGGCAGTTTAAGCATATCCAGCGAAAAATTCAGATTGAGCGCACGACTGGCCTGACTGGAAAAAATCGCCTTGCCGTATCTGGGTATACTGTGCTCTAGCTGACACTGTAAACGCGAATGTTTTGCCAGCGCCCATTTAGAATTATCTAAACTGGCTTTATACTGCCGGACATCGGCAAAACTCTGACTGGAAAGCAGACATGCTGCCCAAATCAATCCCCAGCGCTTTTTCATTTTAACTCGCCTCATGACAAAGAATTGACGCTTTTCGCATCAAACCCGCTAATATTCGTTTAATTTAATCACTTATGCTGGATAAGGCAATTATCAGACCAACTTGATTTAAGGTGATATCCCCAAGCTTTAATAGCAAAGACTTAATCACAACTAGACCTGATATTTTAATTCTATTCTGGCATAATGCCCGGCAAATTAATTAACGCTTTATCTCATGCCAGAACATAATTTTAAAGACAGGTTTCGCGGTTATTACCCGGTTGTAGTCGATGTTGAAACCGCGGGTTTCGATCCTGAAAAAAATGCCTTATTAGAAATCGCGGCGGTCGTCACCGAAATGGATGAAGACGGTTTTTTACATCCGGGAGAAGCCATCCAGTTTAATGTGGACCCATTTGAAGATTCTATTTTAGAGCCTGCAGCGCTTGAATTTAACGGGATAGATCCACATAACCCTCTGCGCGGCGCAGTCAGTGAAAAAGAGGCATTAACCGAAATATTTAAACTGGTACGTAAACGACAAAAACATTATGACTGCCAGCGTTCTGTCATGGTAGCGCATAATTCGGCGTTTGATATGTCATTTGTCAATGCCGCGATCAAAAGAACCAATATCAAACGCGTTCCGTTTCATCCGTTTGTTTCATTTGATACAACCAGTCTGGCGGGTTTAACACTCGGACAAACTGTGCTGGTAAAAGCCTGTCAGGCGGCAGAAATTGAGTTTGATAATAAGCAAGCTCACAGCGCTTTATATGATACCCAAAAAACCGCAGAGCTTTTTTGCCATATGGTGAATAAATGGCAATTATTGGGCGGCTGGCCGCTCGCATCCACAGACACCACAGAGCCAGAACAAAGTTAGGAATTTACGTGCGGCTTTGCTGGTTCCCACGCTCTGCGTGGAAACCCGGATTTTAGGTTGAACAAGAAATGCTCACAGGTCTTTGAGTTCGCTTTTCGACATAAATGTCGACCTACAAGGGAGGAGTGGAACTTGCGTACGTAAGGTTTGTGGCAATTGCTCTGTATTCACTAAAATTTAGAAACGCGAGCAAGCTTCGCGTCTACAAATAAACACCGAGCCTAATCGTAGGCGTGCAGCTTGCGCACGCGATGCCCCTGTGTTTTATGCCAGTTTTGTATTTGTGGGGCACTAGGTTTTAAACCTCAAACCTAGTGCCTAAACCCAAGAACCTCACATTTTCTTGGTGGCTTACGCTCATGCTTCGCTAAACCACCCTACTTTTCTCTTATCTATCATCTCAAATCTAAATTCTCGAAACATTTGCTGGTTCCCACGCTCTGCGTGGTAACCCGGAACGCGAGCAAGCTTCGCGTCTACGGTGTTTTATGCCGGGTTTTAAACCTCAAACCTAGCGCCTAAACCCTAGAACCTCACATCTTCATGGTGGCTTACGCTCATGCTTCGCTAAACCACCCTACTTTTCTCTTATCTATCAACTCAAATCTAAATTCTAAATTCTAAATTCTAAATTCTCAAAACATATGCCTAATCTATAAATCGGGCATATTACGGGCGTAAAAAATTTCCTGAATCTCTTTTTGCAGCATCTTTTTTGCGTATTGTATTTCGCTTTCCTGCATATCCTGAGTCCCTGAACCTACTAAATGGTGCTCCAGGTTAAACGCCTTTAATACCATTTTGGTATGGAAAATATTTTCCTGACACACATTTACATCCAGCATCTCATAAAGTTCATGAATGTCTTCAGATATATAGTTTTGAATAGAACTGATTTCATGATCAATATAGAGCTTTTTACCGGTTACATCCCGCGTAAACCCTCTTACACAATAATCAATAGTCACCACATCAGAATCAAACGAATGAATCAGATAGTTTAACGCTTTTAAAGGAGAGATAACCCCACAGGTTGAGACTTCGATATCAGCGCGAAACGTACTGATTCCATTTTGAGGATGACTTTCCGGATAAGTGTGGATACAGATATGACTCTTATCCAAATGAGCAACTATGGTATCTGGCAATATCCCAGCCGTTTGCTCGAGATCCGCTTTTAGCGAAGTAAACGCAGATTCTTCACTAATCAGCATAGTAACGCTGGCACCCTGAGGATCATAATCCTGCCTGGCTACGTTTAAAACATTTGCGCCTATAATTCCCACCACTTCGTTTAACACTTCGGTTAGGCGATCAGCGTTATACTGCCTGTCAATATAGTCGATATACTCATCTCTGTGTGTTTCACTTGCTGCCCAACTGATATCATAAATAGAAAAACTCAGGCTTTTAGTCAGATTATTGAAACCATGCAATTTAATCTTAGGTGATGAATCGCTCAATGTTGAATCACTCCATAAACGGCCTGATAAAACTCATTTTATATGCGCAGACGGTTTAAACCGCCAGCTCGTATTTTAGAGAAATTGAGTGCAGATACAATCTTTGAATCTGAAGTATAAAAAAGCCGGGATTGCCCGGCTTTAAATAACAGATACCATGCTGAAGTTCAGGTGAATCAAATTTATTTAAACTCAGAATCGAACAGGTTTTTTATCAAAGATGAAAACTCCACAATAAAGGCCTGCTGATCCGCCGTTGCTTTTTGCTCTATCCGACGAGATAAAAACTCTTCTAAATCTGTGACTATGGTATCGGCTTCACGCACTACATCCAGTCGCTCATCCTGAGGCAGGTCCGGGTTTTGCTCGAAAAAATTTATCACATTTTCAGAAATTTGAGTTTCAATTAACTCACCCACAGTCGGTGCATTGACATCATTACCGACTTGCTCAAACAAAGCGACATTTTCAGTAAAATAGCCGATAAGTTCTATATATGCTCTTGATTCTGTAACCATAAATTTTCTCCTTGGCGGATATTGAATACGCAGCCAAGTTACCTCTTAAAATTAGCTTACTTCAGTATAGCAATCGAATTAAAAAACTGACTACAAGTCAAGTTTACTGTGTGCCTTTTTAATACGTTCCACCGCTTGAACTAACTGCTCTTTTGCACAAGCGAAGTTGATTCGGGCATATTCAGGCTCACCAAAATCACGCCCCGGTGATGGCCCTACACCGGCTTCTTCAAAAAAGCTTTGCACATCCTCAACGCCTAAACCTGAGCAATCAATCCAGGCTAAAAAGGTGGCATCTGCCTTAGTCAGTTTCATGCCTTTTAGCGCATTAATTTCTTTATATAAATAATCCCGGTTTGCTCTAAGATACTCAATCAGTGATTCGCGCCACTCGGCACCATGATTAAACGCTGCCTCTGTTGCCACTAATCCCAGTACTTGTACCCAAGGGACTATGCCCAAGGCTGCATTTCGAAATTGCATGCGAATACGGCTATCCGGAATAACCGCAAAAGACGCACCTAACCCGGCAATATTAAAGGTTTTGCTCGGTGCCATTAAGCTGATGGCTTTACCTTCTATTTCTGGCAGCGCCGGTGCCGGAATATGTTTTACACCTTCTTCTAAAATCAAGTCGCAATGAATTTCATCTGAACATAACAATACATTATGGCGCAGGCAAATCTCTGCAACCTGCTTGAGTTCAGCTTCGGTCATCACAGAACCACAAGGGTTCATCGGGTTACACATAATAAAGAGTTTGCATTTTGGATCAGCGGCTTGTTTTTCAAGCTCGGCCATATCTAACTGCCAGCGTCCGTCAATCAAGATACTTGGAATATCAACCCGTTCACACTGGTTTAATGACGGTGCTTTTAACAAAGGCGGATAGTTAGGTACCTGAATTAACACTTTATCACCCGGTTCACAATAGGCTTTACAAGCCACATTAAAAGCAGGCACCACACCTGGCGTCCAGACAATCCAGTCCGGTAAAATATGCCAGTTATGTTGTGATGCGAGCCAATCAACCACACTTTGATTCAATTCATCATAAGGCAAGGTGTAGCCCAAAATACCGTGGTCTGTGCGCGCTTTAATCGCATCAACCACTTCCTGCGGCGGTCGAAACTCAGCATCAGCGACCCACATAGGAATGATATCCTGCCCTTGATATTTATCCCATTTAAAAGAATGCGTGGGTTTTCGGTCGATAATGCGATCAAAATCAAATGACATAAGGCTTCCTGTGGTCTGAAAATATAAATACGAAATAAAGATAGCGCATTTTAAACCAAAACCCGATTCAGATGCCAGTTTGTGGATTTTAGATTTTAGATTTTAGATTTTAGATTTTAGATTTTAGATTTTAGATTTTAGATTTTAGATTTTAGATTTTAGATTTTAGATTTTAGATTTTAGATTTTAGATTTTAGATTTTAGATTTT
>Ga0207847_100242_pt1 | contig 18742 bp, 15 predicted proteins | sample TtaePargueraPR_8_FD_187736 | JGI IMG/M metagenome (GOLD analysis project Ga0207847, IMG submission 187736) | Aerobic enrichment media microbial communities from Bioluminiscent Bay, La Parguera, Puerto Rico - Tt and E1 (SPAdes) | ecosystem: Environmental > Aquatic > Marine > Unclassified ...
GGACCGGCCCGGCGGGCAGTGCGCGGAGCTCTATCCCGAGAAGCCGATCTATGACATTCCGGCGTTCCCCGTAGTCACCGGGCAGCAGCTTACCGACAACCTGATGGCGCAGATCGCACCGTTTTCGCCCGAATTCCATTTCTCGCGCATGGTCAATTCCATCGAGAAACTGGAAGACGGCTCGTTCAAGCTCACGACCGATGCCGATGAAACCTTCTTCACCAAGGTGGTGGTGATCGCGGCCGGTGGAGGCTCGTTCCAGCCCAAGCGTCCGCCGGTGCCGGGGATCGAGGCATTCGAGAACAAGTCGGTGTTTTACGCGGTGCGCCGCATGGAAGATTTCCGCGACCAGGACGTGGTGATTGTCGGGGGTGGCGACTCGGCGCTGGACTGGACGCTGAACCTGGCGCCGATCGTCCGTACGCTGACCCTGGTGCACCGCCGCGATGCCTTCAAGGCGGCGCCAGCCTCGGTCAACAAGATGCGGGAGCTGGTGGCCGACGGGAAGGTGAATTTCCAGCTCGGCCAGATTGCCAAGCTCGATGGCGAGAATGGCATGATCAATCATGTCCATCTGACCACCGAAGCGGGCGATCTGTCGATCCCGGCGACGCGGCTGCTGCCGTTCTTCGGCCTCACCATGAAGCTGGGTCCAGTGGCCGATTGGGGCCTGGAACTCAACGACAACACCATCGTGGTCGATACGGAAAAGTTCGAAACCTCGGTTCCTGGTATCTTCGCAATCGGCGATATCAATCATTATCCGGGCAAGCTCAAGCTGATCCTTTCCGGCTTCCACGAGGCAGCACTGATGGCCCAGGCGGCCAAGTCCATTGTCTCGCCGGGCGAGCGCGTGGTGTTCCAGTACACCACCAGTTCGACCAAGCTGCAGAAGAAGCTGGGCGTGGCCTGAGGGCCCGCCCGCCTCAAAAGCCAGACAGAGCCTGAACGCGGCGTTCAGGCGGCGTTCAGCCGTTTTCTGCCAGAAGGCGCGGTGTATTCGCGCATGTTGCGTGCCCGGCCGGCCTGTCGCAAGGCGCGTGCCGGGATGGACTGGCAGGACGGTTTCGATGTCTGGACTTTACAATCGCTATGTGATGCCGCGGGTGGTGAGCTGCCTGTGCGGGACGGAAGAGATATCGGCCCAGCGGGCCAAGGTGGTGCCGGCTGCCGACGGTGTGGTGCTCGAGGTCGGTATCGGCCCGGGCCACAATCTCGGTTTCTACGACCGCGAGCGCGTGAGCCGCGTGATCGGTCTCGACCCGGTCAGGGAGATGACGGCGCTGGGCGCCCGGCGCTTCGCCAGCTCGCCGGTGCCGGTAGAGGTCGTCGAGGCGCCGGCGGAGGACATGCCGCTGGACGATGGCAGCGTCGACACGGTGCTCCTGACCTATACCGCATGCACCATTCCCGACACGGCCAGTGCCGTTGCGGAGATGCGCCGCGTGCTGAAGCCAGGCGGGCGCCTTCTGTTCTGCGAGCACGGACGCTCGCGCGACGAGGGCGTGGCGCGCTGGCAGGACCGCGTGAACCCTCTATGGAGCCGGCTTGCGGGCGGATGCAATATCAACCGCAATATTGCGGGCGCGCTCGAGGAGGGCGGGTTCGAGGTCGTCTCCATGGAGAACTACTATCTCAAGCCCATGCCGCGAATCGTGGGATATCACTATCTGGGAAGCGCACGCGCCAGATAGCGGCCTGCGCCGGGGGCGGACAAGTCCGAATCCCGGCAATGTGTTGGCGGCAGTTTCGACAATGTGTTGTTAACCCGGAGGCGGCATCTTGCTTCATCTCGCGACAGGGATTTCCGGATCGAAAGGAAGGCGCAAGGTGCTGCATGCCGGTTTCATGACAAGCGCGTCCGCCAGGCGCGGCCTCGCGGTTGCGATGGTCGCGCTTGCGGTGTCGGGCTGCACCGTCAAGCTGAAGGATATGGGATTTGCGGGCGATGGCGGTTCCTCGGAGACCGTGGCCTACATGATGACCGATCCCGATGCGCCGGCGCCCGCCGACGACACGATCCGGGTGAAGGAGGGCGACACGCTCTTCGGCCTGGCCCAGCGCAACAATGTGCCGGTCGGCACGCTGGCCGCCGTCAACGGTCTGTCCGCCCCCTACCGGATCGCGCCGGGCGAGACGCTGGCGCTGCCGTCGCGCGACGCGACCGTCATCGTTCCGGCCGCGGCGCGTCCCTGACGCCCTCCGGGGCGCGGAAACCCGATTGAAGGTTTCCTCGAGGCACGGTGTCGGCTATCCCATCGGCCATGACGATGAAGCGGACATCGCCGGGCGGCCCGGTCATCTGGGTGCTTCAGGGCGCGCATGCGGGAGACAATGCGCAGGCGTGCGCGCTTGGCGACGCCGTTAGCCAGGCTATCGGCGGATCGACTCTCGAAATATCTCTTCAATTCAACGAATTGTATCGGGTTCCTAACCTGATACTCGGAGCCTCTCTGCGCACGCTGTCCGCCGAAGCGCGTGCGCGGATCGCGCCGCCATGGCCGGATCTTGTCATCGCGGTTGGCCGGCGCACCGTTCCGGTCGCCCTCTGGATCCGCAAGGCGTCTGGAGGGCGCGCACGGCTCGTCCAGCTCGGACGGCCGCGCGCGCCGCTCGGGCAGTTCGATCACGTCGTGACGACGCCGCAATACGGCCTGCCGCCGGGGGACAATATGGTCCGGCTAACGCTGCCCTTCACCGGGCCGGCGGCGGAGGCGGACGGGGCCGATGTCGCACGCTGGCAGGAGAGGCTCAAAGGTCTGCCCCGTCCCTGGACGGCGATGCTCGTGGGCGGCGGGCGCTGGCCCTTCCGGCTCGACGAAGCCGTGGCGCGCGATCTCGGGGGACGGGCCTCTGCCTTCGTGCGCGGGCGGTCGGGCGCGTTGCTCGTCTCCACCTCGCCGCGGACCGGAACGGCCGCCGGGGAGGCCCTGAAGGCGGCGGTCGACGTGCCGGCCCATATCCATCTGTGGGGGCGGGACGGGGACAATCCCCATCGCGCCTTCCTCGCGCTGGCCGACGATTTCATTGTCACGGGCGAGAGTGTGTCCATGCTGGCGGAAGCCTGCCGCACGGGCCGTCCGGTGTGGATCGCCGATCTGCCGCGCGCCATGCCGGCGCTCGGGCTTGGGGGCGGCCTTGTGGCATGGGCGTGCCGGCACGGGCTCTTCACGCCGCCGCGCGACGTGGCGCGGGTTCACGACCGGCTCGTCGCGGGCGGCCATGCGGCTCATCTGGGCGGACCGGCCCCGAAGGCCTGGCGGCCGCTTCCCGACGAGGCGGCGATGCTCGTTGGCCGCATCGCCGCGTTGTTGGGACATTGAGTCGGAAATTCTGTGTAACGCATTGGAATAACGAATCGTTTTCCTGTCATTCCAGGGCGTTGCCAGCGGAGTTCATATCCAGTCGAGGCGTTTGAGAATCCAGACCTCCGCGGCGGCCATCGCCGCCAGCGCCAGGGTGAGGAGCGCAAAGCCCCAGGGCGAGCTCTCTCCCGGTATGCCGCCGACATTGGCGCCGAGCAGGCCGGTGACGAGGCTCAAGGGGAGGATCACCGCGGCGACGATGGAGAGCACGTAGATATTGACGTTGATCCTCTCCGACAGGTGGTTGGCGAACTCCCCGTGAAGGAGTGTGGCACGCTCGTGCACGGCGTCGAGATCTTCCACGAAGCGGATCGTGCGGTCGGCGACCTCGCGCAGATGGGCGCGCTGGAGATCGTCGAGCCAGGCCATCGGCGCGGCGATCAGGTGGGCGAGGGCCTCGCGCTGCGGGCTCAGATAGCGGCGCAGCGGAATGGCGCTGCGGCGCAGGGCGATCAGCTCGGCACGGTGATCGGACCGGCCGTCTTCGGTGATGGCGGTCTCGAGGTCCTCCAGCCGGTCGTCCAGCGTCTCGATCAGCGGGCCGACCCGGTCGGTCAGAGCCTCCGCGATCCGGATCACGAAGTCACCGGGCGTCTTCGGCCCGTCGCCGGCCTCCAGGCTCGACTTCACCTCCGCTATGGCGCGAAGAGAGCGGCGCTGGACGGTGATGATGCGGTTCTTCTCGATCCAGATGCGCACCGACACCATGTCCTCCGGTTTCGCATCCGCATTGGTGTTGATACCGCGCAGGATGAGGAGGGCGCCGTCGTCCAGCGTGGTGAAGCGGGGGCGGGTCTCGTCGGCGAGCAGGGCGTTGGCGGCGACGCGCGCGACGCCGCTTCGCCCGCGCAGCCAGGCGCGTGCTTCCTGGCGTGAGCGGTCGAGATGGATCCAGCGCCAGGCCTTCGGCGAGGGCGCCTGTGCAAGCTCCTCCCAGCCGAGCGTGAAGGCATGTCCGCCGCGTATCTCGAAGGCGCAGTTGAGTGAGCCGTGCGGTTTGGCCATTGTGCGTGCGCTCCCTCTCCCGGGATCGGCGTCCCCGCGAGCCCGACGGGCCTGCCCCGTTTCGGGAAAGCCGATGGATTGTAACAGCTTGAGCGTGATGCCCCCCATCGGGCATCGCGCTCGCAGGCGACTCGCTTTTCAGAATCGTGACACGGACGCACTGTTGCGGCAAAGCCGGGCGGAATCGTGGCCGATCGCCGGCGGTTGCAATGGGGAGAGGGCAGATGCGCCCATGAAAAATGCGGAGGGCCCGTGGAGCCGCTCCGCACTTTTCATGGACGAAGGGTCCGGGGATACGGCGGCGAGCCCTCTCGGACCGCGCCATTCTGGACCCTCTGTCCGGGCCGTTTGGACCGGTCTCGCGCGGCCCCGTCAGCGATGCTGCAGGCGGCGTCGTTTCCAGTCCGAAGGCGTTGCGTGCCACGGCCTCAAGGCTTGCGCACCGCCTTTGCCGATGAACGGGTCCTCGCCGTCCAAGAGCGTCGATGCCGCCCCGGCGCGCGGTGTCTGCCCGAAGGCATCCACACGCGCGTCAGAGCTGCATCCCGGTGGCGATTGCTGGCGGGTTGCCCCGACCCCTCCCGTACAGGCCCGCACGAGGCGGTCCCGCTTGTTCGGGGTCCTGGCCGGCGTCTCCATCGAGAGCGCGGTGCTGGCCGAAGCCCGCATCGCATTCCCTCCGGATCGGCCCTCCGGGCGGCGCCTCGACGGTCCGAAAACCGTCTCGAGCCTCCGTCCGGTCCCGCCGGCGCCGGGATCACGGTGAGTTCCGATCAGTGTTGTCCGGTTTCGCCGTCTCCGGACCCTCTCGGACCGTGCAGGTAAAGTGTGCGTCGGGAACGGGGACGTGTCATCGCCCCGCAACGCATTGTCCACACGCGTTCCACAACTTCGCGAATCACCAAAACGCGGCAATAGGATACCGCATTGCAGCAGAGGGCCGTCCGGTTGATAACTTTCGCGGAAGGGGGGAGGCGGCCTCTCAGAAGTCCTTGCACAGGCGCAGCGCATCGTAGATGGCAGCGTGGATGTTGCGCGAGGTGATGGCGTCTCCGATGCGGAACAGCCTGAAGGCGCCGGCGGGGTTGACGGCGATCTCCTGGGGGCGCCCGGCGACGAGAGCGGCATAGTCGACCTCGCCGCGGTTCACCGAGGCGTCCTTCAGGGCGAAATAGAGCTCGTCGAGCGGCATGGTGCCGTGCTCGGCGACCACCTGGTCCACGAGGCGCTCGCCCACGGGGCGGTCGGTATAGTCGCTGGTGAGCGTTACGGCGAGCCGGTTGCCCTCGCGCCTGATCGCGCCGACGCGGGTGGAGATGGTGACGGTCGCGCCGTGCTCCTGGAAGGTGCGCAGATAGGGCACGTAGTTCAGTCCACCCATTTCGGGCGCAAACATCCGTTCCGGGCTCACCACTTCGAGCGTCGATCCCGCCTCCGCCAGGAGCTCGGCGGCCTGCATGGCCGGATGGCCGCCATTGTCGTCATAGACGAGGACGTCGGCGGCCGGCGCGACGTCGCCCGACAGGATGTCCCAGCTCGACACGGCGAGCGCCGATCCCTCCTCGATGCAGTCGGTGTTCGGCAGGCCTCCGGTCGCCACGATCACGATATCGGGCTCTTCCGCCTCCACATCGGCGGCCTCCGCATAGGTGTTGAAGCGAAAGGCGACGTCGTGCTTTCCGAGCTGGCCCATGCGCCAGTCGACGATGCCGATGAATTCCTTGCGCCGCTTTGCGCGGGCAACGAGGCGCACCTGGCCGCCAGCCTCCGGCGCGGCCTCGAAGAGCGTGACCTTGTGCCCGCGTTCGGCGCAGACACGGGCGGCCTCGAGACCGGCGGGACCGGCCCCCACGATCACGATCTTGCGCAAGGGACCCTGCGTTCGCGCGATGACATGGGGCATGGTCGCCTCGCGCGCGGTCGCCGCATTGTGGATGCATAAAGTCTCGCCACCCTCATAGATGCGGTCGAGGCAGTAGGTCGCCCCGACACAGGGGCGGATGTCGTCCTCCCGGCCCTCCGCGACCTTGCGCGCGATGTGGGGGTCGGCGATATGGGCGCGCGTCATGCCGACCATGTCGAGCTTGCCGTCCGCCACCGCATGGCGTGCGGTCGCCACGTCGGAGATGCGCGCGGCATGGAAGACGGGGAACTTCGTCTCCCGGCGCACATTGCCCGCGAAGTCGAGATGGGGCGCGGAGCGCATGCCGTGGATCGGGATGACGTCGGAGAGCGCGGCATCGGTCTCGATATGGCCGCGGATGATGTTCAGGAAATCCACATGGCCCGTCGCGACGAGCTTGCGGCAGATGGCGATGCCGTCCTCGCGGGTGAGGCCCTTCTCCCAGTCCTCGTCGGCGACGAGGCGCATGCCGACGATGAAGTCCGGCCCGACGGCTGCGCGCACCGCCTCCAGCACGCGCAGGGTGAAGCGCAGCCGGTTGTCGAGGCTGCCATTGTACTCGTCGGTGCGCAGATTGGTGGCGGGCGACCAGAAGGCGTCCATGAGGTGGCCGTAGGCTTCGAACTCGAAGCCGTCGAGGCCCGCCGCCTTCATGCGTTCGGCGGCGGCGGCATAGTCCTTCACGACGCGCTCGATGTCCCAGTCCTCCATCTCCTTGGGGAAGGCGCGATGGGCGGGCTCGCGCACCGGCGAGGGGGAGAGCACGGGCAGCCAGTCGGCCTGGCTCCAGCTCGTGCGCCGGCCGAGATGGGTGAGCTGGATCATCACCGCGGAGCCGTGCTCATGGCACTCCTCCGCCAGTCGCTTGAGATGGGGGACGATCTCGTCCTTGTAGGCGTGGAGGTTGCCGAAGGCCGGCGGGCTGTCGGGCGAGACGACGGCGGAGCCGGCCGTCATGGTCATGGCGATGCCGCCCTTCGCCTTCTCCACGTGATAGAGCCTGTAGCGCTCGGTCGGCATGCCGTCTTCGGCGTAGTTCGGCTCGTGCGCCGTCGACATGAGGCGGTTCTTCAAGGTGAGGTGCTTGAGCGTGAAGGGCTGGAGCAGCGGGTCGTTGCCTCGAACGAGCGTGGTCATCGGTCCTCCGGAGACAAGGCGGGCGGGCGGCGCGGGATTTCTCGAACCGGACCAATTCTAACAAGGCGCCCGTCCGGCGCCATGCCGGAAAGCGTCATGATCGCGATCAATTCCGCTCCGGCGCGAAATGCTCTAACGTGGCGCCTCTGGATCGGAAGGCGCGGGACGAAGCGCCGTTCATGCCCGCCGTTCGGTCCGTCTCAAGGGTTCGGGGCAGCCTGTCTTGCGCGTCGCGCGAGGATGCGGGCCGCTTCAGGGGAAACAAACGTGCGGGAGGCCAAAGTCCCATGTTCAGGACCATTCTGGTGCCGGTCGATCTGGAGCATCTGGAGCATTCCAAGGAGCTCTTGCGGGTTGCCGCGCAGTTCGCAAGCCAGGAAAAGGCGGATGTCCATCTGCTCAACGTGATCTACGGGCCGCCGGCGGTCGTGTCGCAATATCTGCCGGCCGACTACGAGAAGAAGGCCTCGGCGGACACGAAGGCGAAGCTGGAACGGGTCGCGGGTGCCGTCGAGTTCGGCGCCGGCAAGGTGGTCTGTGCGGTTCGCCACGGCAACAGCTATCCGGAAATCCTCGACTATTCGGAGGAAATCAAGGCCGACCTCATCGTCATGGCGTCCCACAGGCCGGGCGTGGCGGACTATCTGCTCGGCTCCACGGCGGCGCGGGTCGTGCGCCACGCGGCCTGTTCGGTCTTCGTCGTGAGGCACTGACGCGCGCCGGCGCGTGAGGGGGGGCTGGGCGGGAAGGCGCTCTCCCAGAATCAGAAGCCGGCCGCCGCCATCCGCTTCAGGGCTTCGAAATGCCGGTTGGCGCCAGCTGCGCGTTCGGAGACGAACTGGGCGGCGACGGCCGTGCATGTCGCCTCGTCCAGGTCGCGCAGCTCCGCGCCCCCGGTTTCCGCCAGGATCTGGGTCTGGCAGGCGCGCTCCAGATAATAGAGATCGTCGAAGGCCTCGGCGACGGTCTCTGCGACCGCGACGACGCCGTGATTGGCCAGAAAGGCGATATCGGCCTTGCCGAGCGCGCCGGCGATGCGCTCGCCTTCCTCCGCCCCGAGCGCCAGCCCGCCATAGTGGTCGTCATAGGCGATGCGGCCATAGAAGCGCAGGGCGTTCTGGCTCGCCATCCGCAATCGCATGTTGCGCCTCAGGGTGAGCGCGGTCGCATAGGGCATGTGCGTGTGGAGCGCGCATGTTGCATGCGGCACGAGGCGGTGAATCTCGCGATGGATGAAATAGGCCGTCGCCTCGACGTCATCCGGCACGTCCTCGCCCTCGTCGTCGAGCGCGCAGGAGACGATGGCCTCCGGCGTCATCTCGTCCCAGTGAAGCCCTTCCGGATTGATCAGGAAACGGCGCGTATTGGCGCCGTCCGCCTTCGGCACGACCACGGAGAAGTGGTTGCATACCCCTTCGTGGAGGCCGAGGCGGGCGGCCCATCTGAGCGCGGTGGCGAGGTCGTGGCGGAGCGGGGCTTCAGTGTCGGTCATCGTCTGTCTCCGGAGAGGGGGCGCCGCATGACGGGTTCGCATGGTGGATCGCAATGTCACGGAGGAGGATCCTCGCAGAATTGATAATTGTTGACAATCACCAATTCTCGTTGTGAGCTTTGCATGTCTGCCAATGCAATGCAGCAAGGAGGCCGGGCCGGACCCGCCCGGATAGTGCCGTCGGATGCCGAAGGATCTGCAGATGAAGGGCCTCGCCATCGAGAAACAGACGCTGGTCGTGCAGGCCAAGGCGGCGCTCAGGCGCGAGATCGTGTCGGGGCGGCTGAGGGCGGGGGAAAGGCTCAGGGAAATGCCGCTGGCGGAAACCTTCGGCCTGTCGCGCGGCACGCTGCGGGCCGCGCTCTCCGAGCTCGAACGCGAGGGGCTCGTGGAACGGCGGGCCTATAGCGGCTGGTCGGTGACCGCCTTCACCTCGGCCGACGCCCACGAACTCTACACGCTGCGCCAGGCGCTGGAAGGGCTCGCCGCGCGCCTTGCCGCGCAGGCGGCGCGCACGAGACCGGCCCACGACCTCAACGAGGCGCTCGCGCGGCTCAAGCGCGCCTGTGCGCTGGGCGAGCGCGGCGATGTGGTCGAGGCCGATCTCGCGCTCCACCTGCAGGTGATCGAGATGGCGGGACATACGCGCCTCAAGACCCTCTATGAGGGGCTGTCCGACCAGATCCGCGTGTTCATCGCGACCTCGGACGCCGGCGTGGAGGACGAGAGCGCCGTCTATGAGGAGCATCGCCGCCTGGTCGCGGCCATCCTGTCCGGCAATCCCGATCTCGCCGAGAGCGTGGCCCACGAGCACAATGCGGCCGCCGGCGAGGCCCTCTACCGGCGCATCAGCGCGCTCGACGATTCCTGAAGCTTCCGTAACGACAGGACAGTCTCCCATGACCTACGAGACACCGAAGGCGGTGACCTTCGATTGCTATGGCACGTTGATTCGCTTCTTCGAGGGGCTGGAGACCGTGGCCCGCGCCATTGTCGACCGCCATGGCGGCACGCTGACGACCGATCAGCTCATCGCAGCCTATAGCGATGCCGAGCACAGGCTGGAGCAGGAGCCACCGCACCGCCCCTTCAGGGAGGTTTCCCCGGCCGCGATGCGCGAGGCCTTCGGCACGCTCGGCCTCGCACTCGAGCCGGGCGAGGAGATGAGCCTCGTCGAGGCCATTCCCACATTCGGTCCCTTCGAGGAGGTCCCGGCGGTGCTCGAAAGGCTGGGGCAAAGCTGCCGGCTCTGCATTATCTCCAACACCGACGACGATCTCATTGCGGGCAATGTCGCCCGGCTCGGCGTACGTATCGACGAGGTGGTGACGGCTGAACAGGCCGGCGCCTACAAGCCGTCGGAGGAGATCTTCCGTTATGCCCACCGCCGGCTCGGCCTCGAGGCGGACGATATCGTCCATGTGGCGCAGGGCCAGCGGCTCGATATCGCCGCCTGCAAGGCGCTCGGCTTGCGCGCCATCTGGATCAACCGCTACGGCGAGCCGGGCGTGCCGGCCAACGCGCCCTATGAGGAACTCCGGGACCTTCGGGGCGTGCCAGCCCTTCTGGGACTGGAGGGATAGCCGCGGCTCGACCGTCCGTTCTCCGTCTGGCGGCAATTTTCGCGCCACCGTCTTGTCTGGCCGCGGCTTTGGGGGCAGGGTCCCGGAACCCGAATTTTGAGAGACAGTCCCCACAGGAGGCGGCGGCATGAAGGCGATCAGGATTCACGAAACCGGCGGCCCGGAGGTCATGACGCTCGAGGATGTCGAGCTCGGCGCGCCGGGGCCCGGCGAGGTGCGGGTGAAACATGCCGCCATCGGCCTGAATTTCATCGACACCTATCACCGCACCGGCCTTTACAAGCTGCCGCTGCCGACAGGGCTCGGGCTGGAGGCCGCCGGCACCGTGGAGGCGGTTGGCGAGGGCGTCACGACGCTGAAGGAGGGTGATCGCGTGGCCTATGGCGCGGGGCCGATCGGCGCCTATGCGCAAGGCCGCATCATGCCTGCCGGCCGGCTCGCGAAGCTGCCCGATGCCGTCTCCTTCGAAACCGCGGCGGCCATGATGCTGAAGGGGATGACGGTGCGCTACCTGCTGCGCGAGACCTATCGCGTGGCGGCCGGCGAGACGATCCTGTTCCATGCCGCCGCCGGCGGTGTCGGACTGATCGCCTGCCAGTGGGCGAAGGCACTCGGCGCGACAGTGATCGGCACGGTGGGATCGCAGGAGAAGGCCGAGCTCGCCCGCGCCAATGGCTGTGACCACACGATCGACTACCGCAAGGAGAATGTCGCGGAACGGGTGCGCGAGATCACCGGCGGGGAGGGCGTCCCGGTCGTCTATGACGGGGTCGGCCGGGCGACGCTGGAGGCCTCGCTCGACAGCCTGCGCCCGCGCGGGTTGCTGGTGAGTTTCGGCAATGCCTCGGGCCCCGTCGACAAGTTCGATACCGGGCTTCTTTCCGCGAAGGGCTCGCTCTATCTCACGAGGCCCACGCTCATGACCTATGTGGCAAGCGACGAGGCGCTCCGGGAGAACGCATCGGACTTGATCTCTATGGTGGCGAGCGGAAAGATCGAGATCGCGGTCAACCAGCGCTATGCGCTCGCCGACGTGACGGCCGCGCACCGCGATCTCGAGGCGCGCAAGACCACGGGCTCCACGATCCTGATGCCGTAACCGGCTCGGCGCGTCCTCAGCTCGCCTTGCACTGGCGCGGCGAGGCGAGCGCGCGCCAGGCCGACGAGCAGGAGAGCTTCGAGCACATGAACTGGGCGATCATCGGGGCGGGCAGCGCATGCGCCAGGTTCAGATGGCGCCCGGTGCCGTCCGACAGGGTGCTCACGAGCATGCCGGCCAGCCGGCCATTCGCCGTGAAGACGGGTCCGCCCGATTCGCCCTTGCGGGTCGGCAGTTTCAGCACCATGGCGTCGGGATAGCCGAAATCCTTGTAGTGCACCGACTGGCCGAAGCTCATGGAGGCGACCTCGCCGACCCGGGCGACGTCGCCGGAGCTGCGCGGCCGGCCGAGAGAGAAGACCTGCGTGCCCGGCGTGAGGCAGGCATCGGAGACCGGCGTCACCGCGCGCACGTCGTGGATGCCGTTCAGCTTGATGAGCGCGAGGTCCGGCGAGTGGGACACCGCCACCACCTTGCCCTCGTGGAGCCGCCCGTCGGGCCCGCGCGCCTTGACGAGCCAGCCGGACTTCACCGCCACATGGCCGGCGGTGATCATGTGACCCTGATTGTCGACCACGAAGCCGCTGCCCGCGGTTACCGCCTCGGGAAGCTCGTCCATGCCCTTCAGCCGGTCGGTGGAGGTGTCGCTGACCACCAGCGTGACATAGGAGGAGGAGGCCCGGTTCACCAGCGGTCCGATCGTGTCGGCTGAGCTGAGGCCGGCCGGCGTCGGCCCGTTCCTGATGTCGATGACGCGCGGATCCGCGGGCTGCTGGAAACAGCCGGACAGGAGGAGCGCGGCGGCGGCGGCGATGACGGCCCTCATGCGCGCTCTCCCGCGAGCCGCAGGAGTGGTCCGAGATGGCGTTCGTAGCGTTTCCATTTGCCGATGGAGCGTGTGTTGATGGGCTGGCGCGCCTGCCAGACGCTGGCGGTGTCGATCGGCCGGTCGACGTCCTGGAGCCTCAGGCAGTCGGGCGTCCAGTCGAGGCCCACATGGTCGACGAGCGCGCGCGCATGGGGTTCGGGATCGGCGACCAGCGCCTCGTAATCGACCGTGTGGATGGCGACGGGCGCATGCGCGTGCCAATGGGCCATGAGCCGGTCGTGGAGCCGGGAGACCGCGGCGAAGGCCTCCAGATCGTAGGAGAAGGCGACGCCCTGGTCGAAATTCTGCTCGAAGCAGGACAGCCCCGTATCGCGCGGATCGCGGCGGCAATGGACGATACGCGCGCGCGGGAAGAGCCAGGAGATGAGCCCGATGAAGAGATAGTTGCCGGGCGACTTGTTGGTCGCGAAGCGGGCGTCGGGCCGGTCGGCGAACATCTGGGCAAGAAGCGCCTCGCCGGTCTCGCGCGCCCAGTCGGAGCCGAGCGTTACGGCCTGCTCGGGATAGCCGGAGATCGTGCGTGCGATCCGGGGCAGGTCGTCGCGCTCGCCAAGTGCCAGAACGCTGTCATAGCCGGCGAGGATCTGCTCGACGAGCGTCGTGCCCGAGCGCGGCAGGCCGAGCACGAAGACGGGACCCTCGCGCTGGACGCCCTCGTCGGCGCGCGCGGCGAAGAAGTCGCTGGTGAAGGTCGCCATGACGCGCTCCACCTGCGCGCGGTGCCGGTCGGTGTCGAAGGGCAGGGCGCTCGCGCGCAGGGCATTGGCCTCCTCGAGCGCGGCGAAGGCTTCCTCGGGGCGATCCGCGCGGTCGAGCAGCGCATAGAGCGCGAAGCCTGCATTGGCGCGCGAATTCGCGTCGAGCGCGGTGTCGGCGAGGAGCGGCCCGAGCCGCTCGGCGGCCTCGGGCTCCAGCCGGCGGATGGTGGCGAGCTTGTGATAGGCCTGTGGGAGAGCGGGATTGGTGTCGAGGGCTGCGCGATAGCTCGCCTCCGCGCCGTCGAAGTCGCCGAGCCGCTGGAGCGCGGTGCCCCGGGCCATGAGTGCGGAGATGTTGCCGGGCTCGGCCGCGAGCGCGGCGTCCGCCACGTCCAGCGCCTCGCCGGAGCGGCGCAGCGCGATCAGGGCGCGGGCATGCCGGGCGAGGAATTCCGCCGGCACGGCCTTTGGCGGGATGCGGGCGAATTCGCGCTCGGCCTCCTCCGTCTCGTCGCGATCCTGGAGGAGGACGGCGAGATTGGCACGCGCCTGGTGGAAGTCTGGCGCGATGTCGAGCGCCTTGCGGTAGGCGGCGATGGCGTCGTCCAGATAATCCTCCGCCTCCAGCGCGATGGCGAGCGTGTTGAGGATTTCCGCATCGCCCGGTATCAGGTCGTGGGCCTGGATCAGGAAGGGCAGGGCGTCGCGCGCGCGGCCCTGCTCGTTGAGCGCGTTTCCGAGGCCGTAGAGCGCCTCCGCATCGCGCGGATCGAGCGTCATGGCGCGCCGGTAATGGCGCTCCGCCAGCGCGAAAGCGCCGCCCTGGCGGGCGAGTTCGCCGAGATTGACATGGACGTCGGGATCGTCGGGCGCGATCTTCAGCGCCCTTTCCAGAAGCTTGCGCGCGGCGGCACGGTCGCCGGCCTGCGCCTCGAACACGCCGAACTCCATGAGGAGCGCGGTGTCGCGGGGGCTGGCGGTCAGCGCCTGCCGGAAGGCCTGGCGCGCGGCGTCGCTCTGTCCGGCGCGGGCGAGCGCGCGGGCCGTGTCGAGAGGCGTGTCGGCGCCTGGTGAGGCAAAGGTCATGCGTATCGGTCTGTCCCTGGAACTGTTCCCGCCATCTTTGCGAGAATGGCACTCAAATCAAGAGTCTTCTGGAGGGGGGCCGACACGAATTGCAGGGACCGGCGCCCATTTGCAACGCCGGTCCCGTTTCGTCGCGCTCGCCGGGCGGTCCTCAGAAGAAGAACCAGGCTCCGAACTGGGCCCTTACGGCGTCGGCCGATTCCTTGGTGTAATAGGCTGTGTTGGTGTTCGTATCCAGGTTGCCCTGGAGATACTTGCGCTGGGCCCAGATGACCTCCCAGCCGAGCCGCATCTCGCGGACGGGCTGCCACATGACGTTGCCGTGCACGCTCATGATCTCGGAGTTCAGGCTGCCGGTGCTCACGCCGGACATGGCGTCGGAGATGTCCCCCTTGTCCAACTTCGTCCAGCCCCAGCCGACATTCAGGCTGGTGGCCTCGGTGACGTTGAAGGTGAGCCCCGCGAAGACTCCCAGTCCCGCAATGGTCGCGATATGTCCGGTGTTGTGCACATAGGCACCGATGCCGCTGGCATCGCCGGACGTGTCGGTATAGGCGGCACCGAAGAGGTAGTTGCCGATGCCGTCGCCATACATGACCGAGGTGGACAGTACGGCGATGTCGCCGAGATTGATGTTGGCCGCACCCTGGACAGCCCAGCCGAGCGCATTGTCGTTGCCGACTTTGCCGCCGAGATCGCTGTCGGTGTGGAAGTTGCGCAGCATGCCGGAGGTCAGGATCTGATGGCCGCCCGGAAGGTCGTACTGCATGCGGGCGTTCAGGTCCGGTAGGTTGTCGGAGGCGTTGTCCTTCGTGTGGGTGAGGGGGCCGACGCTATCCGGTTGCCGACGGAGATCGCCGCTGTCGCCGTCGCCGGTCGGGTCCTCGATGGAAACCGCGACCTCCATGGGTCCCGAATGATAGGTCAGGCGGACCTGGGCATTGCGCGACGTGCCGATCAGACCGACGGGGCCGTTGAAGTCCACCGTCGGGATGCCGGTGATCAGCGACATGAAGTTGCGCCAGTACTGGCCGACGCCGAAGGTCAGGTTCGGCGTGATGTCCCACTCGCCCCAAGCGTGGCGGACTCGGAATTCGCCGCCCTTCTCGCCGCCGAAGAAGTCACCCTCGATCAGGGTGCGGATCTGGCCGATGGAGGTGTCGGACCGCGACTTGATGCGGAAGCGCGATTGCTGGGCGTGCAGCCGGATGTGGTCCTGCGGCTGGTTCGTGTCGTCGATGATGGAGTAGTTGAAGGCGTTGCCGAGATCCTGGTCGAAATCGTAGATCACGTCGCCCTTGACGTAACCGGAGACCGTCACCTCATGGACCGGCGCCGGCAGGTCGGCGGTCGGTGTGATGGCGATGGTGAAGCCGCGGTCGGTCGGGATCGCGTCGCCGACGCGCGACGTGTTCCAGCCGGCGGTCGCCTCGGTGCCGCGGGTGAATGTCACCCAGCTCGCCCCCTCCGGCATGGCCGGCGCGGCGGGCTGGGCCTCGATCTGGTTCACGCGGGCCTGCAGGGCCTCGAGCTGGGCCTTCAGGGCGGTCAGCTCATCGGCCCCGGCCGCGCCGGTCGTGGTGATGATTGCCGTTCCGGCGAGCAATGCGCGCCGGAGCCACCTGGTCTCTCTCATGTCTGGAACTCCCATATTTCCCGTCCATGCGTATCGCACGTCCGGCCCCCGCGCCTTGGCTTGCGAGTCGGCCTGACTGCAACCATAAGGTGTTGCATCACGACAATACGCGCGAAAGGGGGCGTAAAATCAATCTGCAATTTATAATTGAAGATTGGAAATGTGCGTCTTGTGATAGTTATGCCACAAGACGGTCGATGGCAGGGGCGGGGCAGGGCAAAGAAAAACCGGCCCGGGCATAACACCCGGACCGGCTGACTGTCGTGGTCTGTCGGCCGTAATTCTCAGAAGAAGAACCACGCACCGAACTGGGCGCGCCAGGCGTCGCCGTGCTCGTTGGAGCCGGAAGCCTGATCGATGATCTCATCCTCTTCATTGAGAACAAGGTGACCGCCGTCGCGATACTTGCGGTCGGCCCAGATGACTTCCCAGCCCAGGCGCATCTCGCGGACCGGCTGCCACATGATATTGGCATGCACGCTCATGATCTCGCGGTTGAGCTCCTGGCCGTAGAGATCAGCGGCCTTGCGCGTGTCGCTGGAGTTCATCTTGGCCCAGCCCCAGCCGACATTGAACGTCGTCGCCTCGGTGACGTCGAAGGACAGGCCGGCGAAGACGCCGAGACCCTCGATGGTCTTGATGTCGCCGTCGAGGTCGACATAGGCACCGTAGCTCGACCCGTAGAGGTAGTTGCCGATGCCGTCGCCATACATGACCGAGGTGGTCAGCGTGGCGATGTCGCCGAGGTTGAAGTTCATCGCACCCTGGACGGCCCAGCCGAGAGCACTGTCACCGTTGCCGCCGAGGTCGCCGTCGGTGTGGAAGTTGCGCAGCACACCGGAGACCAGGAACTCCCAGCCGCCCGGAGCGGAGTACTGCCAGCGGGCGTTCAGGTCCGGCAGGTTGTCGGAAGCGTTCGCGAAGGCGAAACTCGTGGTGATGCTGCTGCCTTCCGTGCCGGCCACGATCGCCGATGTCAGCAGGTCGTTGCCGACGCCCTGGCTCGAATCGCCGGTCGGGTCCTCGATCGAGACTGCGAACTCCATCGGGCCGTCATGATAGGTCAGACGAACCTGGTTGTTGCGCGACGTGCCGATCAGGCCGATCGGGCCGTTGAAGTCCACCGTCGAGATGCCGGTGATCAGCGACATGAAGTTGCGCCAGTACCGACCGACACCGAGCGTCAGGTTCGGCGTCATGTCCCACTCGCCCCAGGCGTGGCGCAGGCGGAAGTCGCCGCCCCAGAAGTCGCCCTCGATCAGGGTGCGGATCTGGCCGATGGAGGTGTCGGACCGCGACTTGATGCGGAAGCGCGACTGCTCGGCATGAAGCCGGATATGCTCGGCGCTGTCCGGGTCGTCGGTGATCGCGGTGAAGCTGAAGGCGTTGCCGAGATCCTGGTTGAAGTCGTAGATCACGTCGCCCTTGACGTAACCGGAGACCGTCACCTCGTGGACCGGCGCCGGGAGGTCGGCGGTCGGCGTGATGGCGATGGTGAAGCCGCGGTCGCTCGGAACCGCGTCGCCGACGCGCGACGTGTTCCAGTCGGCGGTCGCCTCGGTGCCACGCGTGAACGTGATGAAGCTCGCGCCCTCCGGCAGCTGCGAATTGGCAGCCGGCTGGGCCTCGAGCTGGTTCACGCGCGCCTGCAGCGCCTCGAGCTGAGCCTTCAGGGCATCGAGCTCGTCGGCCTGGGCACCAGTGGCCATGACGGAGACCGCCACGCCACCGAGGAGAGCCCGACGAAGCCACTTCGTGTTGGACATTCTCTCTTCCCCTCTATTCATCAAAACTGCACGACTGTATCGCACATGCTGCATTGGACCCTCCGCGACAGTCACGGTCAATGGGCGCGCGGTATCAGGGCACCGGAATTCGAAGGGGCTGTGTCAGAAAAGCCACAAACCCGCCCGCAGAAAGCCTCGATTGCCCGAAATCGGAGGGGGTGAGCCAGTTTCCACAGGCCTGTCGGGCGGGGAAGAGGGGGGGCTATGGCTCCGCCAAGCGGTAACGCACAGTGTCTCTGGTTTCAAAAAAAGCCCCGACCCAAAACCCCTGGGGATCGTGAGTCGAGGCCAATTCTCTCCAGTTGGAGAGTGAGAGAACGCGAAGATGGTATCACCTTACCCCATGTCTGCCAAGCATGGTGATTGCGGGGAGGGCGTACAAAAGAAAACCGGCCCGGGCATGTTGCCCGGACCGGCCGATTTCATGCTGTCTGTCGGAGCGGTTCTCAGAAGAAGAACCACGCACCGAACTGGGCGCGCCAGGCGTCGCCGTGCTCGTTGGAGCCGTCGAGCACCGTGTCGGTGGCCGCGTCATAGCCGCCGCCGTCGCGATACTTGCGGTCGGCCCAGATGACTTCCCAGCCCAGGCGCATCTCACGGACCGGCTGCCACATGACGTTGGCATGCACGCTCATGATCTCGCGGTTCATCTCTTCGCCGTAGAGATCGGCCGCCTTGCGCGTGTCGCCGGAGTTCATCTTGGCCCAGCCCCAGCCGACATTGAACGTCGTCGCCTCGGTGACATCGAAGGACAGGCCGGCGAAGACGCCGAGACCCTCGATGGTCTTGATGTCGCCGTTGAGGTCGACATAGGCACCGTAGCTCGCACCGTAGAGGTAGTTGCCGATGCCGTCGCCATACATGACCGAGGTGGTCAGCGTGGCGATGTCGCCGAGATTGAAGTTCACCGCACCCTGGACGGCCCAGCCGAGAGCGCTGTCGCCATCGAAGCCGAGGTCGCCGTCGGTGTGGAAGTTACGCAGCATGCCGGAGACCAGGAACTCCCAGCCGCCCGGAGCGGAATACTGGAAGCGGGCATTGAGGTCCGGCAGGTTGTCCGAC